>RRZT010273914.1_pt1 | contig 10297 bp, 7 predicted proteins | sample 2165551 | NCBI WGS metagenome assembly RRZT01 (sample SAMN10456910, study PRJNA506462) | wastewater metagenome | biome: wastewater; feature: sludge; material: wastewater sludge; isolation source: wastewater sludge with Escherichia coli K12::gfp cells carrying plasmid... | place: USA: Moscow, Idaho ...
TCCATACTGGATGACTTGTGTGGCATTTTATTTCCAATGCGACTAGGACCAAGTGACCTGCGTCAGGAAACGGAGGACTATTACATTGCCTATACGCTTGATCGTGTGCTGAATGAGCTGTTCTCACAGGTTAAGCTGGCCTTGAATTACGAGGCCAAAAGTCGGGTAAAGCAAGTTCCTGTCTCCAGTAATGACCATTTGCTCTACGAGCAGCAAATTGCTTTGGCCAAGACCATTGTGCAGGATTTTGCCAATACCCTGCCTGAGATTCGCCGTTTGCTGGATGCTGATGTCTGTGCCGCCTATGAGGGTGATCCAGCAGCACATAGCGTGGATGAGGTGCTGCTATGCTATCCAGGTATTTTTGCCATTATTTATCATCGGGTTGCACACCAGCTTTATCATAGCGTTCCCCTGCTCTCACGCATTATTTCCGAACTGGCCCATTCTGCCACAGGCATTGATATTCATCCTGGCGCACAAATTGGCAAGGGCTTCTTTATCGACCACGGCACAGGTGTGGTGATTGGGGAAACCTCTGTAATTGGGGAATATGTCCGCATTTATCAGGCGGTTACTCTCGGTGCCAAGCGTTTTGAGCTGAATGATGATGGTGCATTGAAAAAAGATTATGCCCGTCACCCAATTGTGGAAGATCATGTGGTGATTTATGCAGGAGCAACCATTCTAGGTCGCATCACCATTGGCCGAGGTTCAATTATTGGCGGAAATGTCTGGTTGACCCACAGCGTTGCGGCAGGCAGCCAGATTTTACAGTCGCCGAGCGAATCCCTGCATAACAGCAAGGTTTAATCATGCAGGAAAATCAATATAAGTCACCTGAATAATAAATGGCATTAATCCCCAATTATGCATATTCAGTATTTATATTTATTTTTCATAAATATATTCTTATGAGTAATAAGATAATAATTCATTATTATTTATCTCATAAAAATATTTTTAAAAATAATGATTAAGCTCTAGTCTAATGACATAAATGATTCAATACCTTTAAAAAATTAATACGCTTTATTCACACAGCCAAAGTCATACAGGAAATTTTTTCATGGCAAAAACCACAGATAAAGTCCAACTTGCGCTTGGGGACCACGCAGCCAGACAGCTTGCGAATGCCACCAAGACTGTTCCACAACTTTCGACCATTACACCACGCTGGCTGACCCATTTACTACAATGGTTACCTGTAGAAGCGGGTATTTATCGCGTTAACCGTGTCAGCAACACTGATGACATTCAAGTTGCTTGCACACAACGTGACGAGGCTACTTTACCCCAAACCTTTGTGGATTATGATGCACAACCGCGCGAATATTTCCTAAATGGAGTATCTACCGTTTTAGATATCCATACCCGTGTTGCCGATCTTTACAGCAGCCCACACGATCAAATTAAAGAACAATTACGCTTAACCATTGAAACCATTAAGGAACGCCAAGAAAGCGAGCTGATCAATAACCCAGAATATGGTTTATTGGCCAGTGTGGCAGACGAGCAGCGTCTCTCAACCCTGAGTGGCCCACCAACTCCAGATGATTTTGACGACCTGTTGCGCAAGGTCTGGAAAGAGCCAGGGTTTTTCCTTGCCCATCCAGATGCGATTGCCGCATTTGGCCGTGAATGTACTCGCCGTGGCGTTCCACCACCAACGGTCAGCTTATTTGGTTCTCAGTTCATCACATGGCGTGGTGTACCTTTGATTCCATCCAATAAAATCCCTGTGGAAGATGGCAAAACCAAGATCCTGTTACTGCGTGTTGGGGAAAAACGTCAGGGCGTGGTCGGCTTGTTCCAGCCAGGTCTGGCAGGTGAACAATCTCCTGGGCTTTCGGTACGTTTTATGGGCATTAACCGCAATGCCATTGCGTCTTACCTGATCTCACTGTATTGCTCACTCGCGGTTTTAACTGATGATGCCCTTGCGGTACTCGAAGATGTGGAGGTGGACAAGTATCATGACTACCCAGTTAACTACAAATAATCCAAACAGTAGTCCAACGGGTTCTGAAGTGGTCGGTGTTCAGCCACCGTCCAGCTTCCCAGATGAAGCAACACTTTCACGGCTTGCCTCAGAGTTTTTTGCGGCATTGCCCAGTTCTGGGAGTGGTCATCCATCTGGACTGAATCTGGATTTACCCGTTGCTACGCCACCACATCCGCCACAGCCTGCTGAACCATTGGCAGCCCTGAGTGGTCGTGCGCCCAATATTGCCTATGAAAAAAGTTTAAACCCTGAGTATCCTGAGCATATTCCGAACTATCCTGATTATCCTGAACGCCGTGCGGTGGCTTCTGCGCCAGTGGTCGGTGGTGCAAACCTGCCTAAGCCACCCTTTGAGCCGACTTTTCCACAAGCGGTTCATAGTGCGCCCAATGTGGCATTGGTTGAGCCATCACGCCCTTCATCCAGTGATGCTTCACCATTTTATTTTTTAAATGATTTTGCCGCACCCAAAACGTCAAGTGCTGAATTTGACGCTACTCGTTTTGCCACAGCACAATCATTCCAGTTACCTCAAGGTGATGGATTAAAAAGTTTATTGCAGGATGAGCAAAAGCCACAGCCACCAAGTCAGTCATCTTCGGGGTTTTACTTTCTGGATATTCCATCAAGCCATCAGGCCTATGGCAATTATCAACCGTCACAACCGCAGTTTCTTGCCAGCTCGGCACAGCCACTGGATGTACATGCCATACGCCGTGACTTTCCCATCTTGCAAGAACGGGTCAATGGCCGTCCTCTGGTCTGGTTTGACAATGCAGCGACCACACAAAAACCGCAAAGCGTGATTGATCGGATTGCCTATTTCTACCAGCATGAAAATTCCAATATTCATCGTGCAGCGCATGAACTGGCAGCCCGTGCCACCGATGCCTATGAACATGCCCGTAATGTGGTGGCTCGTTTTATTGGAGCAAAATCATCTAAAGAAATCATTTTTGTCCGTGGCACAACTGAGGGTATCAACCTGATTGCCAAGACATGGGGCGAGCAGAATATTGGTGAGGGTGATGAAATCATTGTCTCTCATCTGGAGCATCACGCCAATATTGTGCCGTGGTTCCAGTTGACCAAAAAAGTCGGGGCAAAACTGCGTGTCATTCCTGTGGATGATACGGGACAGATTATCCTAGCTGAATTACCCAAGTTGATTAATGAGCGTACCAAGCTGATTTCCATCACTCAGGTATCCAATGCTTTGGGTACAGTGACACCTGTTCCCGAAGTGATTCAGATTGCCCATGCCAAAGGTGTACGAGTACTGGTCGATGGTGCCCAGTCGGTGTCGCATATGCCCACCGATGTACAGGCACTGGATGCTGACTTTTTCGTGTTTTCTGGCCATAAGGTGTTTGGCCCCACAGGCATTGGTGCGGTTTATGCCAAGCCTGAGCTGCTCGAAACCATGCCTGTCTGGGAAGGCGGTGGCAACATGATTGAGGATGTCACCTTTGAGCAGGTGGTTTACCAGCCTGCCCCAAATAAGTTTGAAGCAGGTACAGGCAATATTGCCGATGCGGTGGGTTTAGGGGCTGCACTGGAATATGTGGAACGCATTGGGATTCACAATATTGCCCGTTATGAGCATGACTTGCTGGAATATGGTCAACACGCGCTAAGCAGTGTCAAGGGTTTACGCCCGATTGGCACGGCCAAAAACAAAGCCAGCGTGATGTCCTTTGTGCTTGATGGTTATTCGACTGAGCAAGTCGGTAAGACGCTGAATCAGCATGGCATTGCGGTTCGATCAGGCCATCACTGTGCCCAGCCGATTTTAAGACGTTTCGGTGTGGAACAAACTGTCCGCCCCTCTCTGGCGTTCTATAATACCACTGAGGAAATTGATTTACTGGTGTCGGTGTTGCATCAGCTCTCCAGAAATAAACGTACAGTTTAATGTTTCACTATTACAAGGAAGCTGCCAATGGCGGCTTTTTTGTGTTGACAAGAACAATCTATACAAATGCTCTCTTTTACTTGGCTGCACTATTTTACCAATAAGAATTTTTCTTTTTTTCACATCTTTACCATCTTTTCTGCAAAGCAGAAATTCAGATATTTTTTGCGTTATTGCTTATTTTTCTTATTTGAAAATTGCCATTAATCTAACCTCAAGTTGTTATAACAAGTTGATGATGAATGAATCAGGCATTGCTCAATAAAGTAGATGGCGAACGACCTTTGTATGATCAGGTTTACCAAACCTTATTACAACAGATCGGTAATGGAACTTATCCAGTTCAACAAAAATTGCCTTCTGAAAAAGAATTGAGTGAATTATTTAATGTCAGTCGTATCACCATTCGTCAGGCATTGAATCAACTCCAGCTTGAGCATCTGGTTTACAAGATTCAGGGCAAAGGCACTTTTGTTAGCGCACCGAAAACATTCCAGAACATTTCTCAGTTACAGGGCTTTGCCGAAGCCATGCGCAATATGGGACATGAAGTGTTTAACGTGGTGAAAGCATTTCGCTTTATTCCAGCCACACCGCAAATTGCATCGAAGCTCAAGCTTTCGGTCAACAGTACGGTGGTTGAGATTCAGCGGATTCGTCTGGTGGATCAAAAGCCAGTTTCATTTGAACTGACTTATTTACCTGAAGCGATTGGCGTGGCGTTACAACAGATTAATCTTTCCACTCGTGATGTGTTTTTAGCCATTGAGGAAGATTTATCCATTCCACTTGGACATGCCGATTTAAACATTGATGCCACGCTTGCCGATGAAACGCTGAGTAAGTTGCTACAAGTGGACATCAATGCACCGTTGCTGCGGGTAGAACGGTTGACCCATAACCATGAGGGACATCCGATTGATTTTGAATATTTATATTTCTCAGGAGAGAGCTTTCAATACCGTTTAAGGGTAGATCGAAAGAAATCTAAATAATTTTTGAGGCTGTCAAGATTAACCCTCGCTAGAGCCCTCCCTTAAAAAGGGAGAGGACACCACGAATCGAATAACATATTGAATTTGTGGAATTCTTCCTCTGACAAGGGGGATTTAGAGGGGGTTATGACTTTTAAGACAGCCCCTACAAGACCCGTTATCGAGGCAAAACATGAATACCGTTTATTTAGACTATGACCTTGTGGTCATTGGTGGGGGGACGGCTGGTCCAATGGCAGCCATCAAAGCCAAAACAGCCAATCCTGCCCTGAAAGTTTTATTGATTGAAAAAGCCAATGTGAAACGCAGTGGCGCAATTTCAATGGGGATGGATGGCTTAAATAATGCCGTAATTCCTGGTTATGCCACACCTGAGCAGTACACCAAAGAAATCACCATTGCCAATGATGGTATTGTCAATCAGGCCACTGTATACGCCTACGCTAAACACAGTTTCACAACTATCCAGCAACTTGATCAATGGGGTGTGAAATTTGAGAAAGATGAAACAGGCGAATATGCAGTAAAAAAAGTACACCACATGGGTGCATACGTGCTGCCGATGCCTGAAGGTCACGACATTAAAAAGGTGTTGTACCGCCAGCTCAAACGCGCACAGGTCAAAATCAATAACCGTATCGTCACGACAAAATTGCTTAAAAATGCCGATGGTGCAATCAATGGTGTATTGGGTTTTGATTGTCGTACAGGTGACTTTTATGTGATTAAAACCAAAGCTGCGATTTTATGTTGTGGTGCGGCTGGGCGTTTGGGTCTGCCTGCTTCGGGTTATTTAATGGGAACTTACGAGAACCCAACCAATGCAGGCGATGGCTATGCCATGGCCTATCACGCTGGCGCAGAATTGTCTAATCTGGAATGTTTCCAGATCAATCCATTGATTAAGGATTATAACGGCCCTGCCTGTGCCTACGTCACTGGTCCGTTGGGTGGCTATACCGCCAATAGTAAAGGCGAACGCTTTATTGAATGTGATTATTGGTCTGGTCAAATGATGTGGGAATTTTATCAGGAGCTACAAAGTGGCAACGGCCCTGTGTTCCTGAAAATTGACCATTTAGCCGAAGAAACCATTCAGACCATTGAAGAAATTTTACACACCAATGAACGTCCAAGTCGGGGACGTTTTCATGAGGGACGAGGTACCAATTACCGTCAGGACATGGTGGAAATGCAGATTTCAGAAATTGGTTTTTGTAGCGGTCATAGTGCCTCTGGTGTGTGGGTCAATGAAAAAGCGGAAACCTCAGTGAAAGGACTTTATAGCGCTGGCGATATGGCAGCCGTACCACATAACTATATGTTGGGTGCGTTTGTTTATGGCTGGTTTGCAGGCACCAATGCAGCGGAATATATCGCCACTGTTGCCGATTCAGAACTGAATCAGGATGAGATTGAAGCGGAAAAAGCCCGCATCTTTGCACCATTACAGCGTCCACAAGGGCTGTCTGCGGAACAGGTGGAATATAAGTTGCGCCGTATGGTGAATGACTATTTGCAGCCACCAAAAACTCGCCAAAAGATTGAAATTGCTTTGAAACGTTTTGAGGAAATTAAAGCGGATATTGCCCAGATTAATGCCACTCATCCCCATGAATTGATGCGCGCCGCAGAGGTTTCAGTAATTCGGGACTGTGCAGAAATGGCAGCACGGGCGTCCTTGTTCCGTACTGAAAGCCGTTGGGGTTTATATCATTATCGGGCTGATTTTCCTGCAAAGAATGATCAGGACTGGTTTTGCCATGCCCATCTAAAAAAGGATGAACACGGCAATATGGTCAGCTTTAAAAAGCCCGTTGAACCGTACCTGATTCCAATCGATGAACAGGAAGCTAATTCCTATAACTTATTAAGAATCCAGAAAAAATTAGTGGCTGACCCAGCCTAAAAGAGATCACGATTATGGCGTTTATTTTTAAGGAAATTGCCCACCGCACGGCTGCACCTGTGCTGGTGGATGAAGATAAATGTATTGCCGATAAAGGTTGTACCGTCTGTGTCGATGTTTGCCCAATGGATTTACTGGCGATCAATCCAGACACCAAAAAAGCCTACATGCAGTTTGATGAATGCTGGTACTGCATGCCATGTGAGAAAGACTGCCCGACCGATGCCATTCAGGTCAACATTCCATATTTACTTAAATGAGGGGAACACCATGCAACTGAACAAATTAGCGAAAAGCATTATTTTAAGCACAACTTTACTGTCTATTTTTAGTACTGCATATGCCGAAGAAATCCGTGTGGCAATTGGCACACAGGACACCACCATTAACTGTGCCACAGGTGGCTTGTTGATTCGTGAATTAAATTTATTGCCGAAATATTTGCCAAAAACAGGTAAATATAAAGATGCCAAATATGACATTGTCTGGAAAAACTTTACTTCTGGCGCACCGTTGACCAGTGAAATGGTGGCTGGTCGTCTGGATATTGGTGCAATGGCGGACTTCCCTGCGGTCAATAACAATGTTGCCTTTAAGAAAACTGGCAAAGAAAGTATTTTCTTGAGTGTTCTCTCTGGCAGTACCAAAGGCAGTGGTAACGGGATTGTTGTTCCAGTTGATTCAGACGTGACCTCAATTCAGGAGTTAAAAGGTAAAACCATTTCCGTACCTTTTGCCTCAACTGCTCACGGCTTGTTACTTCGTGCCATTGCAGCTCAAGGCTGGGACCCAAAAACCGATGTCAAGATTATTGCCCAAGCGCCAGAAGTCGCTGGCCCAGCACTCAAGAGTAATAAAATTGATGCCCATGCCGATTTTGTACCCTTTGCTGAATTATTTTCCTATCAAGGTTTTGCCCGCAAAATTTATGATGGCGCACAGGCTAAAACCCCAACCTTTCATGGTTCTTTAGCCAGCAAGTCTTATGCCCAGCAATATCCTGAAATTATTCAGGCCTATTTAAGGGCAACCATTGAAGCGGATCAGCTGATTCGTAAAGAACCTGAAAAATACAGTGAACTGATTGCCGCCAAAACAGGGATTCCTGCCGAAGTGGTGTATTTATTTCATGGTCCTTTAGGTTTACAGACCCGTGATCTGACGTGGAAACCTGAATACAAGAAGGCCACCCAAACCGCAGTCGAAACCCTGAAATATTTAGGCCGTGATGATGTGGGTATTGATGTGAATCAATTTATTGATGATCAATATATTAAGAAAGCCTTTCAGGCAGCAGGCTTAAATTACACACAACAACTTAAAAATTATGCTCAAGCTCCTCTGGTGGCGAAAGATGCCCTGACACAAAAACCAATCCAGAGTTTTGAGCGTGTCTCTCAGGTTTGGGTGAAAGGTGAAGCCAAAGTGCGTAGTTATGCCAGCCCTGAAAATGCCTTTAAAGATTTAAAGAATTTGCAGAAACAGGGCAAAAGCATCCGTGTGGTATATAACCAGGACCGTGATTTAAAAATTAAGGTACTGGCAAATCTGGCGTGGTATGCCACCGATAAAAATGGTCAGATCAATGCGTTCCTATTGCGTGGCAATGCCAACAACTGGGCCAAAGCGCATGGCGGTAAAGTTTATGACTTTAATAATGCACAGAAATTGGTGAAGTGATCTTTATTAAGTCTTTCTGAGAAAACTCCTCCTAACCTCCCCTTAATAAGGGGAGGAACACCACAAATCGAATAACATATTGAATTTGTGTAAGTGTCCACCTGACAAGGGGGAGATTTAGAGGGGGTAATTACAAGAAAGATTTCCAGATTCAGGAGAAATAAATATGACAAGTTTAGCGGACACCCAACCGATAGAGTCTCAGGCAACCCGCCCTGTGTTTAAATTTTCGAGACAACAGACGATTTCTTATGGACTAAGTGCAGTTTCGATTATTTTAAGTGTGGTGTTGTGGCAATTGCTTTCCCATTACCATATTAATTTGGGCATCGTGAATTTTGCCAATGTCCCCTCACCATTGGATGTGGTGCGTTCATTTGTTGCCTTTGTGGAACTGGATACTGCCCTTGCCCATGTCAAAGCAAGTATTAGCCGAGTGTTGATTGGCTTTGTTTTGGCTGCATTTATCGGGGTGATTTTAGGCTTATTGATTGGTTATTCCAAAACCATTGCAGCAATTTTTATGCCGCCACTGGAAATCTTGCGCCCGATTCCTGCGGTGGCATGGATTCCATTGGCGATTTTAATGTTTCCCTCATCCGAAGCATCCATGATTTTTATTACCTTTTTAGGCGCACTATTTCCCATTTTACTGAATACCATTCATGGTGTGGAAGCCGTTGATCGCCGTTTGATTGCATCGGCTAAAAGTCTGGGGGCGGGTCAGTTTGCCATTTTGCGTGAAGTGATTATTCCAGGTTCATTGCCAAGTATCACCACAGGTTTAGCCATTGGCATGGGTACGTGCTGGTTCTGTCTGGTCACGGCGGAAATGATTTCAGGTCAACTCGGTATCGGCTATTTCACATGGGAATCATTCACCCTACAAAACTATGCCGACATTATTGTGGGCATGTTACTTATCGGGGCTTTGGGCATGCTCAGCAGTGCCTTACTACGCTACCTCGGCAAGAAACTCACCCCTTGGTATCAGTTAAGGAAAGCATAACATGAGCACAATTTCTGAAAATGGTTCAGTTGGCCATATCCATTTAAAAAATATTAACCTGCATTTGGGACAGGACAAACAATGCTTTCAAGCCCTTGATCAGGTGTCTTTTGATATTCAGGCAGGTGAATTTGTGTGTCTGCTTGGGCCATCGGGGTGTGGCAAATCCACCTTGCTTGGGGCATTGGCAGGACATTTACCAATTAGCTCAGGCACGATGTTGCTAGATCAGCAAAATATTGAACAACCCTCCTCTGACCGTGGTCTGGTGTTTCAGCAACACACTTTATTCCCTTGGAAAAGCGTTCTGGAAAATGTCTGCTTTGGCTTAAAAATGAAAGGTGTCGCCAAAGCGACTCGGCTACAAAAATCACAAAACATGATTGAACTGGTCGGGCTGAAAGGCTTTGAACATAAATATCCTGCTGAACTTTCAGGTGGCATGCAGCAACGGGTCGAGATTGCGCGTGTGCTGATTAATCAGCCTCGCGTGTTGCTGATGGATGAACCCTTTGGCGCACTGGATGCCCAGACCCGTTTAAAGATGCAGGAACTATTACTGGAGATTTGGCAGAACATTCAAACCTCAGTGCTATTTATCACCCATGATATTGATGAAGCCTTATTTCTTGCAGATCGAGTACTGATCATGAGCCATCGGCCTGGACGGATCATTGAGGAAATCAAGCTGGATTGTGCCCGTCCTCGTCATGTCGACCTGGTCACCTCACCTGAATTTACCCAGATTAAAAAACATTGCATTCAAGTATTAAAACACGCCACA
>RRZT010584844.1_pt1 | contig 10297 bp, 7 predicted proteins | sample 2165551 | NCBI WGS metagenome assembly RRZT01 (sample SAMN10456910, study PRJNA506462) | wastewater metagenome | biome: wastewater; feature: sludge; material: wastewater sludge; isolation source: wastewater sludge with Escherichia coli K12::gfp cells carrying plasmid... | place: USA: Moscow, Idaho ...
GACCGGAGATCCAAATGTCATCGTCCAGCTTGGCGCCACTTCGACGTAATGCTTTACCTGCTGCAACCTCACCGATAATTTGCATCCCGATATTCAGCGCCCCGGCGGTAGTGTCTCCTCCGATCAACTCGATTTGGTGTAAATCAGCCAGTGCAAAAAAACCATCACTGAATTTAGATAGCCAAGCAGTATTTTGATTTACCAGATCATTCGGTATTGTTAGAGTCAGCAACGCCCATCTCGGTTTAGCACCCATTGCGGCCATATCGGACAAATTAACTGCCAAGGATTTATGCCCGAGCTTGTAAGGATCAACTTCAGGAAAGAAATGTTTACCACACACCAACGTATCCGTTGAAATAGCTAATTCGATCCCTGTTGTTGCTGCAATCAGTGCTGCGTCATCACCGATTCCCAGTACTGCGCCCGTTGTAGACCGCTGGAAATAACGACGGATAATATCAAATTCTGAATGCATGCTGGAAAACTATACGCGATTCTTAGTCGCCTTTTGCGCTTGAATTTCAACGCTACGTAATCGAGCAGCTAGTTTATCCAATACGCCATTTACATATTTGTGTCCGTCACTACCCCCATAGGTTCTGGCTAATTCAATCGCTTCATTAAGAATGGCACGATAAGGGATTTCCGGATGATGACTTAACTCGAACGTACTCAATAATAAAATTGCAAACTCAACCGGACTCAGCTCATTGAGGGGCCGATCCAAGCAAGGTTGGATGATTTTTTCCAATTCATCCACGCTTTGCAATGCACCCTGCAACACATGGGTAAAATGTTTTTCGTCGACATGCTTGAATTCGTCGGACTCGCGCAACTGTTGTTCGATAAAACTCGTTGTACCGCCCGCAGTCCGCCATTGATAGATGCCCTGCAATATAAATTCACGCGCGATCCGACGACGGCTTTTATACTTCTCCGTTTTTTTGTCTGTGGGAGAGCTTGTGTCAAGAAGTGTACCGTTCATATCTCGAACTCATCAATTCTGATATGCAAATTGGCCATTTCCAGCGCAACTTGGGCTGCTTCCATGCCTTTAGTGCTCATCCGTGCAATCGCCTGATCTTCATTATCGGTCGTCAATATGCCATTAGCGATAGGAATTTCAACTTCGAGCTGCACCATAAGCAAGCCACGCGCGGATTCGTTGGCCACCACTTCGAAATGATAGGTATCGCCGCGTATCACCGCACCCAGTGCGATCATCGCATCAAATTGATCGGACATAGCCATTCTTTTCATCGTGAGTGGAATTTCTAATGCACCCGGTACCGTTACGATGAGAATATTCGAATCCTGCATACCTTTTTTTTTCAGCTCTGCGGTACAAGCACTCAACAGCCCTTCACCAATATCAATATTAAAACGGCTCATGACAATACCCACGCGTAAATCTGATCCATCCAGATTCGGTTCAAATTCAAGAATATTGTCATAATACGACATACCAGACTCCTGTTTATTTAGCATAAAAATTGATCAATACAAATATAAAATTATTGCCCTTGTGTCTCTACATAACTCGTCACTTCCAATCCAAATCCTGTCACACTTGGCATTTTTCTTGGGGCTGCCATTAAACGCATTTTTCCTACACTAAGATCTTTAAGTATTTGAGCACCAATACCATGATCGCGTAAATCTGTCTTAATCGCGTTGGGGAAATGGGGTTCCTGCAACTGGATGCGTTCGATCAGTTTGGCTGAACTTTCTTTTCGATGCAACAGTACGATAACACCACACCCTGCCTCAGCAATCAATTTCATCGCAGCATGAATACTCCAGGAATGCGTACTATCATTAATATCCAATAAATCAATTACCGACAATGGTTCATGCACACGCACCAATGTTTCGGTTGCGGGATTTATTTTACCTTTGACCAATGCCAAATGGGTCATATGCGTTATCTCATCACGGTAGGCCGCTAACTGAAATTCGCCATGCAGAGTTTGGATGACGCGCTCAGCAACACGGGTAACCAGGCTTTCGGTTTGATTACGGTATTCGATTAAATCCGAGATTGCACCAATTTTAAGTTGATGTTTATGCGCAAACGTTATGAGATCAGGCAACCGCGCCATACTGCCATCTTCTTTTAGAATTTCGCAAATTACCGAAGCCGCAGTCAAACCCGCCATCCTGGCTAAGTCGCAACCCGCCTCGGTGTGCCCGGCACGCATCAGTACCCCACCTTTCTGGGCCATCAGCGGAAAAATATGCCCGGGTTGTACAATGTCTTCTGGCTTCGCATCTTTTTTAACTGCAGCTTGAATGGTGTGTGCACGATCCGCCGCCGAAATACCCGTAGTGACACCACTGGCGGATTCAATGGAAAGTGTAAAATTGGTACCCAGCGGCGCACGATTAGAAGATACCATTAAAGGTAGATCTAATTGATGACATCTTTCTTCGGTCAAGGTTAGGCAAATCAACCCTCGGCCATGGGTAGCCATAAAATTGATGGCTTCCGTTGTTACAAAATCAGCAGCAAGAACCAAGTCGCCTTCATTCTCGCGATCTTCCTCATCAATAAGGATGACCATTTTACCCAGCTTCAAATCGGCAACGATCTCCTGAACCGCACTGATACTCATATTTATTTCTTCCGAATTACGTTAGATATTTAACAACTTTGCCACATAGCGCGCCAACATATCAGTTTCCAAATTTACACGTATTTCCGGCGCCAGCTCATTTAAAGTGGTCATCGCTAAAGTATGCGGAATAAGATTGATAGAAAACTCATTACCTTCAACTTGATTAATTGTCAGGCTAACTCCATTCACTGTGATCGAGCCTTTATGTGCCAGGTATCGCAATATTGAATCTGGCGCCCGAATGATCAACTCATAACTCTCCCCAGCGGGTTCAAATTTAATTACGATACCAATTCCATCCACATGACCACTAACCAAGTGGCCACCCAATCGGTCCGACAAGCGCAAAGCTTTTTCCAAATTGACGCGTATACCGGTCTGATTAAGTCCTTGAGTACAGTTTAGTGTTTCTTGCGAAACATCCACAGTGAATTTATTAACAGTCAATGAAGTAACCGTGAGACAAACACCGTTCACAGCAATACTATCACCGACATTCACATCGCTCAGATCCAGTTCTCCAGTAAAAATACTTAAGGATAGCCCATTATTGCTATGATCCATATTGGGTTGAGTCTGAGTTATTTCACCCACTGCCTGTATGATTCCGGTAAACATCTCGCTACGTATTAATTCTGAATGGCAAAAAGAGGTATCAAGGACTGTGAATCAATGTTCATTCAACAAACAGTTTGCTAGTGCTGTTGCAAGTATACCTTGCTAAAATCGCAATTACTTATCTCTAGGAAACTTTTACTTGAAGCTAAATTATGATTGAAGCAAACCTCGGTTCTCAATGAATCAATGTAATTTGAAATCACCAGGTTCGGTGGAATATCATCTCTCCCTACTCGTGAGATGCAAAAATCTGATCGCATACTTTTTATTATGCTTGCAACCAATAAAAAGACCGTGCAGGACAAATTAAGCTCTCATCTGTCACATGCAGGGTTTCTCCGCTTACTAAATCTTTGATTAACTCGTGCTGAAAAAAACCCATATGTTGGAGCGGGGATAGCTTTAAAGGTTGCGGCTCATCATCAAAATTTCCAACCACCAGAACTCGTGGGCTGTTATTGATTTGATCAAATCGTGAAAACACAAAAAGATGGGGATTGTCTACGTTCAATAATTCGCGATTGTTTCTATCTGCAAAAGCTGGTACTTCCTTGCGCACAGCAATCATTTTCTTTACCGCGCAAAAAATGCTGTATTCGACTGTTCCTGGCTGTGTTCTTAACATTGCTCTGTTCCAGTCCATTTTGGGGCGGTGTGCCCAACGATTATCCGTGCTCTTTGATTCATCATTAAGATAAGAATCATCATTGAGCGTTCCGATGGCATCTCCATAATAAAGCATCGGAATTCCGCCAAACGAAAGGATCATTCCGTGTAACAGTAGAATAATCTTAATAGCCATATTCGTAGCATTAACGTCATTATTTTCCAGCGCGTGCTTAAGTCCTGCGAGCGAAGCGAGCGATCCCGAAATACGTGCATCGCCCGTCTCCAAATTTCTTCCAAAAGCAAGTCCGGCTGCCAGAGACCCTTCAAAATTTCCAGTAAAATAATCAACCAGAAAACGTCGATGCGATAATGGTTCATATCCAGCAGAAACGATGTCGGAATCGCTAAACCCCAAGCCAATATCATCATGGCTACGTGCGTAATTGAGCCAAGTTGCTCGTTCAAGTTTCTGAGGAATATTCTGTATACCAATATTAAGCAGTATGGCTTTTTTTGTCGCTACAGCATCCCACAGCAGCGCCATATAAGTAGCATTGTAGGCAATCTCACACTCTTTCGCATTGATAGCATCTTCGCCAAAATACTTAATAATCTCGGTGGGCGATACAATAGCTTCTGCAATAAACAACACGCCTGGGGCAGTAACTTGGCAACAATCTTTCATTAGCTGCAAAATCAGATGCGCTTCACGCTCATTCTGGCAAGAACTACCTATTTTTTTCCAGAGAAATGCTACTGCATCAAGCCGTAGAATATCGGCGCCACGATTGGCCCAAAACAAAAGAATGTCGAGCATTTCTATGAGTACTGACGGATTCTGATAATTTAAATCCCATTGATAGTGATTAAATACAGTCATCACCCATTTACCCATCTTTTCATCCCAAGTGAAGTTGCCCGGCGCAGTTTCCGGGAATACTTCCGGCATTGACTCTTCATAAATGTCAGGGATTGATTGATCATCAAAAGTGAAGTAGTAATCCTGATAGGTTTTATCACCTTCACGCGCTTTTTCAGCCCATTCATGCTGATCAGAAGTATGATTAACCACCACATCCATCACTAACAACATGTCGCGCTTTTTCATGCTATCAACTAGTTTATCAAAATCCTTAAAGGTGCCGAATCGGCTATCAATCTTGCGATAGTCTCTAACAGCATAGCCGCCATCACTCTTGCCTTCAGGGCAATCACAAATAGGCATAATGTGTACCAAGTTAACACCTAATTCTTGCAGGTAACTTAATCTGGGTAGCATACCCTGCAGATTGTCGGCATATCCATCGCAATACAGTGCCATACCCACCCATTTCTGGCTTAGAAACCAATTGTGATCTTTTTCACGCTCCAAGTCTGTTTTCTTGAGATGGCTGGGCCTAGTAGCGTATTGGCGCATAAGTGTTTCTACCAGATTCCGCATCTGTTCTTTGAAGTCTGGCCGATTCCCATAAAGCGTATTGAATAGCGAATAAATCGCATAGAAATTTGCGCCTAATCGCGTATAAAAAAGTTGCAGATTCTGTGGCTTTGATTTTTGCCTCAACTCAACCAAAATATCATTAAGCAATGAGTGCGAAATCTGTTCATACATGATTTTATATACCTAGAATTTTCAGCTATCCGTAGACCGCCAGCCGTAGTGTGCCAGCCCTTCAAGAATGCCATCCGCGTGATGGCCCTGAGCAAAATATATTCGTTCCATACCACGCAACTGCTCAAGTTCCGCACCATAGTTGCCAACCACTATACCCAGCGTATCACCAAGCAACATTTCCTTATCGTTACCTGAATCACCCGCGACCAAAAAATTTTCCAGAGGCAATCCCCACTTGTAAGCCAAATAGCGGATAGCATGCCCTTTGGAAGCACGTACTGGCAACACATCCAAAAATTCCTCATGCGAGTATATAAGCCGCGCGTGTAAATGATGTTCCTGCAGTAGCTGGCAAAGATCATGCAAAGATGGCATCTGCTCTGGCGCCACGTTATAACTCAGCTTAAATTTACGTTGATTCTCGACAGGTTGAAGTGTCAACCCAGGAATATCGGACAATACTTGCTCCAGCGCCTCCCGTCGCCACAAGTGCGCGATACGATTTGCCCAGCCAATATCCGGTTGAAGCTTATAACTATAATTAATTTCACTTCCAACCGAGGTGATTAATACATTGGGGATTGGAACCCGCGCACTCTTGAGTACACTTACCGCGCTTTCCAGAGAGCGTCCAGTGGCAATACCGAAGACTATCGATCCTGTGTGATTTTTTAACCAGTCGACTAGTTGCAGCAATCCCTTTCTATTGCCTATCAAAGTGTTGTCTATATCGCTGATCAGCGCCTTACGCGCCAACGGCATCGGCGATTTACCATCTTGCATCGTGAACGCAATCTGACGGCGCATACGTTTGCGATCGCGGCGCAGCAACTTGCGCACCTCTTTCACATACTTACTGACGTGAGCATCCCAACTATAATGGCGGCGTGTGCCTGCGACACCATTCTTTGCCCACAATCGCCATTGCTGTTTATCCGACAGCACGCTGTCGAGTGCAGAAGCGATAGCGGCTGGATCAAGAGGATTTACCAGTAACCCGTTACAGCAATTGGCCACAATGTCCTGAGGCCCGCCGTCTTCCGTGGCCACAAAAGGCAGGCCGCTAGCGGCTGCTTCAATTAGGGTCAAGCCGAAAGGCTCGGTTAATGCCGGATTGACAAATACGCCGCGACGACGTGCAGCAAGTCGATACAACTCTGGAATGTCTTCAGCGCCGTGATGCTTAGGTATCGCAACCTTACCCCATATGTCATAGTGATCAATGTCCAGCAACAGTTCCCTCAGTACTTTTTGCGATGCTTCATCAAGTTCTCGTATATCGTCGCGATTGCCTGCGACGATGACCAGATTGGCCTTCTCTTGTAATGCAAGACTACTTCCGTAAGCATCGATCAGTCCTTTCAAGTTTTTATGAATGGCAGGACGACAGATCGCGAGTATCATCGGCTTGACAGGATCAGAAAGAAACTTATCCACCATATGAACGACATTAGCGTTTATCGTTCTACGCCCCGGCGGTGAGAAACGAGCGATATCGGTGCCTGGAGGAATCACCACAAAACGGCCGCTTGCGTGATTGTGATACATACCGTACTGCTCGGTAATCTCCTGCTGGGTGCTAGTGATCACCATCGCAACGTTAACCAACAAATCCTCTTCTATCGTGATGCGGCGCTCAAAATTGAAATGACGATCAATTGCTTGTTTTTTACGGCCACTCGCCAGTAAATGCAATTGTTTGGGGCGTCCTAATGAGTGACCCGTGTGCACTTGAGGTATGCCAAGAAGCTGCGATAGCTGTTGACCTACGTATCCGGCATCGGCGTAATGGGTATGAATCAGATCCGGCAACCGGCCTTGTTGACGCAGAAAATGCAAGCTGCGATCCGCCAGCTGATCAAGATGAGGCCATAGCAGCTCCTTGCGCACATAGTGCGGCGGGCCGAAAGGCAAGCGTAGAATACGCGCGCCATTACCAATATCTTCAACGGGTTGGGAATAATCTGACGACAGCGCAGGATCGTCAATCAACCGCGTCAACAAATCCACTTGCCCGACCTCGCGATGGCGGGCCAATGCACGCATCAGCTCCACCACATAGGTGATTTGCCCGCCTGTGTCGGCATCACGCCCCAACTCCATATTATTTCCCCTGATCAGTCCATGCGCACTGATCATCAAAATATACAAGGCATTCTCATTATTTATCGAGTCCATCGTTATGTCTTCCAATCCGCAATAAACGGTTCATAAAAATCAGAAGAATCAGGAATAGCGCCTCGTATTTCGCACAAAGCAGCGGCAAAAACGTTTGCGCGCGATAAGGTGAGCATGATAGGCCATCCGCGCAACAGCCCAAGTATATACACCGAAGCGAAACCATCCCCGGCACCGACGGTATCCACCACAGATCGCGAAGACACCAATCCATCTATATTTGTCACCTTACTATCCTTGCCGAGTTGCCAGGCACCCTCTTCACCACAGGTGACCAGCATACTATCCAGGTTAAAGTGTTTTATCAGCGCTGCTGCTTTTTGTACTCGACTAATGCCGGGCGACTGGAAAAGCGACGCCAATACATCCAGCTCATCCTGATTTATTTTAACCAGGTCTGCGTGTATCAAAGAGTGCTCTATGGTGCTCATGTCATACCAAGGTTTACGTAAATTGATATCCAGTAAGCGGGGCGCCTTGCTACTGTTGAATAATGTTACCAGAGCATGAGCGGATATTGCGTTACGCTGCGCCAAGGTACCAAAGTAAATTAATTGCGGACACATAGTCGAAGCAATCCTATCCGCCATACCTGCATGAATGTAATCATACGCTTGCTCCGGCAAAATTTCGAAACGATGCCCACCCTCTTCCAGGTGAACTATTACTTGTCCAGTCGGATGAAAATCATCACGCTGTATACCGCAATCGTCCATCTCGGTATTTTTGATCTGAGCAAGTAATTCGCCACCCAGCGGGTCATTTCCGATACGCGATATCAATACCGGATGCAGTCCAAATGCTTGCAAGTGACGTGCAACATTAAACGGAGCACCTCCAAACACTTTTCGGTCATCGAATATATCTGCCAGAACTTCTCCGAATAATATAATTGTTTCTGATTTGATAGATGACATGGATACCAACCACTGTTTTGATTTAGTTACATAGCGAAATGTTGCGGCTCGCTTCAGAGCAGGATAACTCATAATGAAGCTGCTGTAGCCAATACAGTTTTTGAATCTGCTGAAAATAGCTGTTACTTATTTGATTAAGATGTAGCATTTTGTGTGGCACAGAAATTGTCAAAGAACGTCTTCTACACCTGACCAACCCAATACAATAGGAAATCATCGACAAATCGATCAATAATTACAGCAGAAAAACCAAGCTTGAGGCCAATGCCAGTAGTTTTTGATGGAATTTGGCGCGCCCAACACGATTCGAACGTGCGACCCCCGCCTTCGGAGGGCGGTACTCTATCCAGCTGAGCTATGGGCGCTCTGATAAACAAACCAGTTAAATGTTTGCCGAGCGACAGAATAACTGCTTTTATTATTTCCGTCCAACCGGGATTGTTCAGGGTGTGTCTATCATGTTGTAGTAGTACCGCTAAATAATGTATCTTTCCAACCTGATTACTCAGATTGCTTTGTTTCAGCTTCAGCAGAAGCGGGAAAAATTTTAACAGTTTTTACAGTTCGATTTTTGGTTTGAATAACTTCCATTGGATAACCGGCAATATTGAGGCCGGTACCTGCTTCGGGAATATCCTCAAAATACTCTAAAATTAATCCATTCAGAGTTTTCGGCCCATCTAGCGGAAATTGAAAATCAAGTTTGCGATTTAATTCTCGCAGCAAGGTTCTTCCTTCGACCAGGATACTGCCATCTTCCTGTTTCAAAAACATACTGGTTTGGGTTGGTGCTTGAGTCGTAAATTCACCAATAATTTCTTCGATAATATCCTCCAGTGTAACCAGCCCCATCCATTCCCCATATTCATCAACGACCAATCCAACCCTTTTCTGGTTTTCCTGAAATAGCTGCAGTTGCGAAAATAATGAAGTGCCAGAAGGAATAAAATAAGGTTTACGCATGACTTTCTCCAATGTGGATGCCGTGATTTTTCCTCCTTGCATCTGATTCAAAACCTTACGCACGTGCACAAGACCAACTATGTTATCCATACGCTCACGGTAAATTGGCAGACGAGTGTGGTGACAAGTTAGCAATTGTGCGTGAATAATCTCATCGTCAGCATTGAGATCAATTGCTTCAACTTGATTCCGTGGAACAATGACATCGTCAACCGTAATTTCTTCAAGATCAAACAGATTTAACAACATGCTTTGGTGCTTATGCTGTATGAAGTGCCCTCCTTCCAACACCAACATCTTAAGTTCTTCCGTACTTATTTTTTGCTCAAGTTCTACGCTCTGGGGCTTCAATCGAAATAGGATTAATAATCCACTCACAAACAAGTTAACAAACCACACAATAGGGTAACAAATAATCAGCAGGGGCGTCAGCACATAACTTGCTGCCAAAGCGATGCGCTCAGGATAAGCAGCAGCAATCACTTTCGGAGTGATCTCGCTAAACACGAGAATGGCAAAGGTTACCGCTATTGTTCCCATAAGCAACGCAAACTCATCTTGCACAAAAAGCGTGGCAACAATGACTGCCACCAGCGTAGCAGAAGCAGTATTCAGCAAGTTGTTTCCGAGTAATATGACACCCAACAGTCGATCTGTTTTTTCAAGTAATTTTACCGTTAATCGGGCACCACGATGGCCTTGCTTGGCTAGATGCCTTAACCGATAGCGGTTAATTGCCATCATACTGGTTTCAGATAACGAGAAAAAACCTGACA
>RRZT011445678.1_pt1 | contig 10297 bp, 8 predicted proteins | sample 2165551 | NCBI WGS metagenome assembly RRZT01 (sample SAMN10456910, study PRJNA506462) | wastewater metagenome | biome: wastewater; feature: sludge; material: wastewater sludge; isolation source: wastewater sludge with Escherichia coli K12::gfp cells carrying plasmid... | place: USA: Moscow, Idaho ...
CGGAGGGATTGAATGGATTGGAATCGTCAGAAATGACGCCGTCGCGGAGGTTGACGGTGCGGGTGGCGTATTTTTCGGCCAGCTCCGGGTTGTGAGTCACCATGATGACCAGGCGGTCCTGCGCGATCTCCGTTAAGAGTGCCATGATCTGGACGCTGGTCTTGGAATCGAGGGCGCCGGTTGGTTCGTCGGCGAGGAGAATCTCCGGGTCGTTGATGAGGGCGCGGGCAATCGCGACGCGCTGCATCTGTCCGCCGGACATTTGGCTGGGAAGCTTACGAATATGGTCCCCCAGGCCAACACGTTCTAGTGCGGCGACTGCCCGCTCCCGGCGCTCATCTCGTGATACGCCAGAGAGGGTGAGTGCAAGCTCCACGTTGGCAAGGACGCTCTGATGGGGAATGAGGTTGTAGCTCTGAAAGACAAAACCAATGCGGTTGTTGCGGTAGGTGTCCCAATCGCGGTCGCGGTAGTTCTCGGTGGGCACTCCATCGATGACGAGGTTGCCGGAATCGTAATGATCCAGGCCACCTACGATGTTGAGGAGTGTGGTCTTTCCCGAACCGGAGGGCCCCAGAATGGCCACGAACTCGTTGTCACGGAATGAAATAGAAACATCATCGAGGGCGGTTTGCGTAAAATCCGCGGTGGTGTACGACTTGCGGATATTGAACAGCTGCAGCATGAGGGCCTTCCAGAGTACTTCTCCGAGCCTACCGAAAAGCGAAACGACGGCGTCCACGAAGGTCCCGATTTTTCTTGCCGCGAACCTTACGCATGCCTCTTGGGGGAATAGAACAGTTCCCGCCCTCGGTTCTGCCGACCAGCCCCACTCGATGACCTACATCGATGACTTCGCCCGCGCGATGGTCAACGTTGCTCACAACGAAACAGCGTAGTGTAAATGCATGTCGGCAAAGGGTAGCAACGATGCCAACACCATTGCTGACAAGGAGATATTCACCAACGGCAGGACAACACAATGGCGCGCATTCTTGTGACGGGAGCTTCGACGGGACTCGGCCTACTCACGGCAACCACATTGGCGGAGCAGGGACATGAGGTGATTCTCCACGCCCGGAACGAAGGAAGGGTGGAGAATCCGGACATACTGAAGCACATGGCTGGGGCTGTGTTTGGCGACCTCTCTCATCTCGAGGCGACCATCTCCGTGGCAGAGCAAGTCGGCCAATATAGAAGGTTCGACGCCGTCGTCCACAACGCCGGCGTTATGCGCGGTGACGAACTTATTCCGGTCAACGTGGTGGCACCGTATGTGTTGACGTCCGTCATGGAACCTCCAGCGCGAATCATCGTGGTGTCCAGTTCGATGCACCTATCCGGCTCGCCACGGCACGCCGCCGCAGGGATCGCGGGACGCCGCCAAGTCAGCTATTCGGACAGCAAGCTCTTCGTCACCGCGTTTACTTTGGGTATGGCCTGGCGCTGGCCGAATGTTCTCTTCCACGCCCTCTGCCCAGGATGGGTCCCCACGCGTATGGGTGGAGCTTCGGCGCCCGACGACCTCACACAGGGACACCTCACACAAGAATGGCTCGCCACAGCACAAGAATCCGCGATCGATCCGCGGACCGGCGGCTACTGGCATCACATGCAGCCACGCTCGCCACATCGGGCCGCCCTGAACGAGGAGTTCCAAGAGCAGGTCATTCGGGCACTCGAGGCGCGGACTGGGATTGCACTGCCGCCAGCGCCTTGAGGCCCGCACGAGAAGCGGTCGTCTTTCGAGCTACACCAAGAACTGAAGTGACGAGCCACCTGGCGTCAGCTCACCGAGCTTCGCGTTGAGTGTCTCGTTCTCGGGGTCGGCAAGGTGGGCGGCGAAGGCGTCGTCGTCGCGATACTGCTCGATAATAACGATTCGGGTGGGGATGTCCCTATCCCGGTAAACCTCGAAACGGTCCGATCCGTCCATGGATAGGACGTGCGCAGCGTACTCGTCCATGACGGCTTTGACCTCGTCCACAGTCTCGGGACGGGCTTCGATTTGGGCAATGAGATTAACGGCCACGGGTGTTCCTCCTTGAACAATGGCATTGTGATACATCCCCAGTGTGCCACGCTCAGCAGTGCTTTGCGGTGAAATACTGCGCGCGAGGGGCTCAAACAGTCATAGGGTTGTCATCGTACATTTCGTCATCTCAATCCCTTTGATGACGATCTGGTTTTTTCACGGATAATTCCGCGGAGAGAAATCTATGTCAGGCAGCGGCAGTCACGCTATTCTTTTCTGTAATTGCTTTTACATACTTGCGATGAGAACAGCGTGACCAAACACGCCGTCTACATAACCATTTCCACGGAGGCCACCATGGATGAACCACGGGTTTCTCACCATGACTTACCGTCCAAACACCACAGCGCGGAGAAACTGGACACTCGCTCCGGCACACCCCTGTCTAGTAGTTCACATCGCGCCATCATAACCAAGCGCCCGGCATGGCTCGACATGCTCTACGGAGCAGTTGTTGGAACAGGCATGTTTGCGGTCACGCTGAAAACAGTGCCCGGAATGCTCCTGGGGGTTACTGTGCTAGCCACGATAGGCGGATGCACTTTTGCTGCCGAGCGCCGTTTCGGGACCCGCATGCCCGAAGTCCCAGAGGGCTCCGATACGAAGGATTTCGTCCGCAGCCTTGCCTTCCTCGCGGCCGCAATCGCCGCAGGCTGGTACATCTTCGACCAGTCACCCCAGTGGGAGTTATGGCAGACGGTTAGCGCCTGCGCAACTACCGCCATCATCGCCTTTGTATTCTTCTTGTTGGAGGCAGCCTCCCAGAAACGGCGAGTCGAGACAGGAAGTCCTGAAGCCTCGGCTCTCCCACTCCCGGAGCCATGTCCCTAGCACCCCGCTTCGACGAATTCTCGACATTGGCCCTCATCCGCCGCGGCGCACCAATTTTCGCCCAGACCGACGACGACACCATCGGCTTCTATCGTTCCCTCGGTTTCGTTGACAGCCCCGCACCCCATGACGCCCGGCGGCCGGACCGCCAGCGTTACGATTGCGTTCTCCGTAGTAGCAGTGTCACGTAGTCAAGAAACAGTGGGAAGGAAACGAGCTGAGATGGCAGATTTCAAAGATGAGTTGTCGCGGGATCTTGTGACGCGTCTCGGACGCGAACTTGCGGCTGCGGCCGAGCACGCCGACGCGGCTAAACTCTCAGGATCTTCAGCAAGGATCATCCAGAACTCGCCATCAAAACTGCCACACGGTGGTCCCACAGCTCCACCCAGGGCGATTTCGTGGTGCGCCACGGTCTGAGGACACTCGTCAAACAAGGGCACCCTGCAGCACTCGCCGTTCTCGGATTCGATAGTGACGCCCCCATCGAGCTGGTCAATCTCAGCTGCTCCCCCTCGACGATCTCTATCGGCGAGGCAACCACCATCTCTTTCACGCTCCATGCCACCCGCGAGGCGAAAGCGGTCATCGACTACCTAGTCCACTACCAGGGGGTTCGGGGCCCCAAGGCTGGCAAGGTGTTCAAGCTGACCAACCGCGATCTCCCCGCAGGTACACCCGTCGATTTCTCACGGCGGCACAAATTCGAACACGTGTCAATCCGAACAATTCACCCCGGCCCACACCGTATCGAGATCCAGGCCAACGGGCGTATTCTCGGCACCACCCTGGTCCACGTTACCGAGCCAGCAACTCCCGAACGCGCGGAATAACTTCGGTTCCGTACAGTTCCACCGCACGCATCCGTGCCGATGCCGCAACGGCCCCGGCGTTGGCGTAGATGAGATCAAACCTCCCAGCCCCCAGCGTGCGAATCGAATCGGCAATTTTTCGAGCCACCGTCTCCGGGGAGCCAACGTAGAGGGAGCCGTGCTCAATTTCTTCGAGAAAGTCACCTCGGCGCATCGCAGGCCACCCTCGCTCGGCTCCGATACGATCGTGAATTTCTTTGTAACCAGGGTAGAACAGGGCGCGGGCTTCGTCGTCGGTCGAAGCAACAAAACCGGGAGAATGAATGCCAACCGGGAACACCGCGGTCCCAAACTGGTCCGCGGCACGGCGGTATAGATTCACGTAGGGTTCGAAACGCGAGGGTGGTCCGCCAATGATCGCGAGCATCAGCCCGAATCCGTAGCGTGCCGTACGAACAACGGACTGTGGCGAACCTCCGACGCCCACCCAGGTCCGCAACCGGCCGGATTCTGTTTTGGGGAAGATATCCACCTCGTGGAGCGGTCTGCGCGTCCGCCCTTCCCACGTTACAGGCCGCTCGTCGAGCAATCTGTGGAAGAGGTCAATCTTTTCCTCGAAGAGGATCTCGTAATCGTCGAGGTTGTAGCCGAATAGCGGGAAGGACTCTGTGAACGACCCGCGTCCGAGTATTACTTCCGCGCGCCCTTTCGACAGTGCGTCAACCGTGGCAAAACGTTGAAAAACGCGCACTGGATCATCCGAGGACAGCACCGTTACTCCCGATGACAGCCTGATCCGCTCGGTAACCGTCGCGATACCCGCGAGAACAGTTTCGGGCGATGAGATCGCGTATTCCGGGCGGTGATGCTCGCCAAGGGCGATCACATCGATACCGGCCTGGTCAGCGAGCACAGCCTCCTCGACTGTTGCGCGGATTGCAGCGGCTTGCGAGAGCAGTTTTCCGTCGTCGTCTCGGGGCAAGTCCCCGAACGTGTCAATCCCGAATTCCACATGCGCTGTGGTCATTGCCCTTCTTCCCCAATGGTCCAAAATAGCATTATTGACACGTCAACTATTTCTAAATATGGTTGATATGTCAACTAGCGATTACTATCAAATTGCTATTCATCACCTGTCATGAGGTCCCGCTCAGGATTCCCCGGAAGGCAAACAAAGGAGGCGTCGCCGATGACATCCCTGTCAGAACGCGACAAGCAGCGCATTGCTCGCGGCCTTCCCACCATGGACCAGATGCGGATTTGGCGAAACTATCTTGAGACCGCGGAGGTCCTTCGTTCGCGACTGGGGAAACAGTTTCAGAGCGAGTCGGGGCTCTCCTTCGGCGATTACACCGTCATGTTGGCGCTCAGCGAAGCACCGAAGCGTCAAATGCGCCCCTCAGAACTTGCCGAACTCATTGAATGGGACCGCAGCCGTGTCTCCCACCACCTCAAACGGATGGAGAAGCGGGGCCTGGTGCGCCGCAAGGTCCATCCATCGGACAACCGCGGCTCCATTATTGTCCTCACAGATCTGGGGTTCGAGAGTTTTCGACTAAGCTCGGTCCCCCACCTCCAGTCCGTCAGGAAATTGTTCATTGACGTTTACAACGACGACGAACTGGCACAGGTTGACGCCGTCACCTCAGTATTGCGTGCTCACCTCGGGCTGGATCCCCGCGGCCCCGGGAGCCACTGAGCGCACTACTCCATCATGTGGGCAGCATAGATCGCGCCCAGGATGCCAGCATCGTTGCCATTCCGACATAGTTGCAGTTCGGGTACATATGTTGGGTCCACGGCCGGGTAGATGCGAATCGTTGCCGCCAGCCTCTTGCGGGTCTCATCCAGGAAACCGGGGCGATCCGAGAGTCCGCCGCCCAAGAGGATCCGCTCCGGGTCAAACATCGTCATAATGTTAATCATGAGTGCGGTGAGCCCCTGGTAGAACACGTCTGTGGCACGGGTTGCTTTCTCGTCGCCTTCCTCGGCCAGCCGCAGAATTTCCCAGGTATCAGTGAACCACTCGGAAGGCTTCAAGATCCCCAGCTCCGCTGAATAGAGACGAGCAAGCCCCGAGACAGCCGAGCCCGTGTTCGAGGCGGCGGCTCGGACAAGCTCCTCCCGAGTCGCGCCCATCCCCAAGAGTGACATCGATAGCTCACCCGCCGCACCCCGGAAGCCGCGATAGAGCTTGCCGTTGATGAAGATGGCGCCACCGATGCCCGTACCAAGGGTCATACAAACAAAGTTGTCGCAATCGGCACCGGCACCCAGCCACCGTTCTGCCTGCCCTGCCGCGTGAGCGTCATTCACAACGGCAGTCGGCAAACCCGTCAATTGTTCAATCTCCGCACGCAGCGGCGTTCCTTCCAAACCAATAATTGCCCCAGACGTCACCAGACTGCCATCGGGAGCAACCATGCCCGGAAAGCTCAGCCCAATCTTCTCCACGCCCTCCTGAGCAGCAACAATCTCCACAATCTTCGTGAGCACCTCACGGGGATGCTCCCGCTCAGTTGGCCGCCTACCCGAGACGATCATGCGACCATCTGAATCGACACGCCCCCACTTGATCGAGGTTCCACCCACGTCAATTCCGATAATGCGCTCCATGTTCCGCTCCTTCACTGCACTGTGAATACCGCCAAGATGATGCTAACCGGAAAGCGTAGTCGAGAGGACGTGAACGGCCGGAATCTGTCTGAGAGGTTCCGCCAATAGGCCAAGACCTATTGGCGGGATCTCTTATCTCCCCGCCTCGTTGACTCGCCGAGTCACGGCCAACAGAGCACCCGCCAATACAATGTACGTACCCCCGATAACTCCCAGCGCAATCCATTCGGCACGCGTAACGAGAGGCTCGTACACATCAACCACGGCCGAATTGGCAAAGGTGTAGAGGATGTGGCGGGCGGACTGCCGAAGTGCGATGAGGCCGTCGCCGTTCTCCAAGGTTTTTTCGGTCGGGTAGTCGCCCGTCGTGGACTCAATGAGGTCAGCTCCCCCGGCGATCGCCTGGTCCACGTTCATCGTGGTATTGAAGAAGAAATCCGTCACCAGATGTCCGTCGAATCCCCACTCATCGCGAAGCACGCCCACGTTGAGTTCTCGCACACCACCCGTCCACACGGGACCGATGCGGTTGTACGAACCCATGAGGGCCTGGGCCGCTCCATTTTTGATGGCCAGTTCGAAAGGGCGGAGGTACAGCTCGCGTAGCGCTTGTTCGTTGAGCCAGGTGGCGACCCCTTGACGGTTCGTCTCCTGCTCGTTCACCGCAAAATGTTTGAGGTGGGCGTAGACACCGCCGTCACGATATCCGGTGATCGTCGCGGTAGCCATGAGTCCTGTGAGCCGGGGATCCTCCGAGTAGTACTCAAAATTTCTTCCGCCGAACGGTGAGCGGTGAATGTTGATTCCCGGTGAGTAAAGGCCCTGGTATCCCAAGGCGACGGCTTCTGCCGCGAGCGCGCTCCCGAACTCACGCGCAAGGTCAGGATTAAACGTGGAGGCAAGAACGACACTGCTGGCAAAACCCACCCCGGCGGTTCCGGTGGTGTAATCGACAACGCCCACCGGCCCGTCCACACTATGCGAGCGCGGCACACCCTGACCCGGGATCGGGTCCGTTACCCAGCCGCCCCTGCCAACCAGTGCCTGTAGCTCATCCGCCGTAAATTGCGCCATGTAGGCATCCCACCGAGGGTCGTCCGCGGGTAGTCCCGTCATGTCCGCGAGCGCAAGGTTGCCTGGGACGACGGCGAAGCGTTCATCAGTAGCTGGGAAGTGCGGCGTCATGTCGGCCAGAGAAGCCACGAGTTCTTCGGTCGCATCCTTGCGAGGGCGGCGTTCCGTGGGTTCCGTCCCCTCCCAATCCGCGCGGGATAGCTGAATCATGCCGTTGCCATTACTCACGGAATCGAAACGGTTGGTCGCGGCGGTGTGATCCGTTGAGCGCGGACCGACTAAGTGAGTGCCCTCGTTGCCATCGTCCGTGGTGCCATCGTCAGTGGTATCGCCACCGGGATCAGTATCGTCCCGAAAGACCCACGTATCCGGGATCTCCAGCGAGCGCTGATCGATCTCGGTATGGGCATTGGATTGCAACGCGATGGCGTAGGTACCCGCCTCCAGTACCCAGGCCCGCTCACTCCGGTAGTCATAACTCGCGAGATCTTCAAGCGAGAACCCAATCTCAACGTCGTCGCTCTCACCAGGACTCAAGACTCCAGTCGAGCCGAAGCCGATCAGCTCCACACGAGACTTCTCAATCCCACCCCGGTAGTACGGTGGCTGCGAATAGATCTGGACAACCTCACGCCCCTCAACGTCACCGGTGTTCGTCACTTTCACGCGGACCACTACCCCGTCCGCGGGTGCTAGATTTCCGCTCCCATCCCCCACCGTGTAGCCGGTGATCTCTTGGGTAAAGGACGTGTACGAGAGTCCGTAGCCAAAGGGGTACTGCACCGCGGACGCATACGCCGCCTCGTCAACGTTTCCGGCATCGTCCGCCCACCGGGTCTCGTAATAGCGATACCCCACGTAGATGCCTTCTTCATAGTCCACGTAGGAGGCAAACGAGAGTGGCTCGATGGGGTCGAGGAGGGCGTCGTCGCCGTCGTCGTCGATATAACGGAAGTCCCCAAAATTCTTGAAGGAGGGTGCGGAGGTGGCGTCGTACGCCCAGGTGTCAGCCAAGCGGCCCGAGGGCGACACGTTTCCCACGAGCAGTTCCGCGACACCAGCGAGGCCATTGTCGCCCGGCTCCCCGATCCACATGGCCGCGTCGATCGCCGGATCGTCCAAGAATCCCAGCTCCATCGCGTTCGCTGCGTTGATGAGGACGATAACGCGATCAAAGCGCTCGGTGACGCGCGCAAGCAAGTCTCGTTCGACATCCTGCAACTCAAGGTAGTGCTTTCCAGAGTCACCGCCGGGCTGCCCCTCCGTATCCAGGCGAAGGTCACCACCCTCCCCGCCCTCACGCGTGACAACAACGATCGCCACATCCGAAAAATCTGCGGCGGACTCGATGAGATGCTCATACGAGGTGGGATCAACCTCGATGATATTCCCCTTGTCTCCGGGCATGGGATAGAGCACCGACTCGCCAACCGGAGGCAACTGCGATTCGTAGAAAGAAGTCAGCTCGCGATTGACTTCGAAGCCCACGTTCTCCAGGGCGTCGGCGAGGGGCACGATGCGCGGATTCTCCCGCGGGTCGGCGCCACGCAACGACGTGGTGAACTGGGTTTTAACCGAACCCATGCCAAAAACGTTGACCGCTGGGTACTCGGAGGGATCCAGAGGTAGCGTATGCTCGCGGTTTTCCAAGAGGGCGGCTCCCTGCTCCATCACCTTCTTGTTGACGGCAAGGGAAGTATCGGTCGCTTCTTGTTGCGCGAGGGTCGGGCCCTCGAAAGAGGCGACGGCATCGCCGAAAGCATCGTATCCACGGATCATCCACCCGCTGAACGCCGCTGGCGCGAGCAAGACCAGCGCGAGGACGATCGCCGCCGCTTTCCGGCCGGTCGTCGCGGCCGCGGCTCGAAGGCGCCGGTACGTAAGAAACCATAGCGGGACAGTAAGGACGACGACGGCGATACACACGGCCACGAATATGCCGTGAGGTTCGATATCAGAGGCGTAGGAAAACATTGGTCAGCGGTCTCCTTCGATCACCGGCATGTCCCGGGGCGAGGGCCGCGGCTGAATGCTGTCTCAATGTAAGTCAGGGCCACCGGATTACTCCGATGGCCCCAACGTATTACGACAATGTCTCGACCATTCTCGTAGAACGAGACATTACACCATTCCAGGCAGAACCTCACATCAGGGACCGTCACTATTTTCTGAAAAACTCCAGATCGCAGCGCACAGCCACTTCGGCAGCTCAGGAGAGAATGACTCTGCAAAAGACCTCTGTAACGGATCGTCCAGATAGGCGCGTCCATCTCAGGTCATGACAGAAATTCAAGAACAACAGATGACGTCCAGTTAGGAGTCCCAGCCCGTCAGCCCGAGGGGATGATCATCACGAGAGTCCCCACAACGATCAATCCCAGCCCAACAAGCGCCTTCCGGCTCTGCCGTTCGTGGAAGAAGAACCACGCCAGCACCACGGTAACCACGATGCCCAGTTTGTCGATGGGAGCGACGACGCTCGCGGGTCCGTCCTGCATCGCCCGCCAGTAGCATAGCCAGGAAGCTCCCGTCGCGAGACCAGAGAGTCCGATGAAGGTCAGTTCCTTCCTCGGGATGGTCGTGATCGAAGAACGTTCTTGTTTGAGACCGACGACGAGCCAAGCCATCGCAAGCACGACCACCGTTCGAATCGCGGTTCCCAGGTTTGATTCAACTCCGGTGATACCCACCTTGCCGAGAACCGCCGTGAGAGCAGCAAACACCGCCGCGCCCACCGCATAAAACACCCAGGAGCCGATGCGGGCAGAGCCGGGCGTGGGCCGCCACTCCACCATGAGAAGCGGAATGCGGACAAGGCGCACCGCAAGATCCTCGGTCTCCCCCAGCAACACGATGGCCAGCAGTACCGTCAGGACAATGCTCGACTTATCGATAGCCGAAACGGTTGAGACAGGTCCGAGTTGCAGAG
>RRZT011191307.1_pt1 | contig 10296 bp, 8 predicted proteins | sample 2165551 | NCBI WGS metagenome assembly RRZT01 (sample SAMN10456910, study PRJNA506462) | wastewater metagenome | biome: wastewater; feature: sludge; material: wastewater sludge; isolation source: wastewater sludge with Escherichia coli K12::gfp cells carrying plasmid... | place: USA: Moscow, Idaho ...
AATGCCATGGCTGCACCCACGCCTGTTTCTGCCTATCTACATTCGGCAACGATGGTCAAAGCAGGGATTTTCTTGCTGGCGCGCTTATTGCCAATTTTTGCAGGCGCAGCGTTATATCACAACCTAGTCACCTTTATTGGTCTATTTACCCTGTGTATGGCAGCATTCTTTGCCATTTTCAAAGAAGATTTAAAAGGCTTATTGGCGTATTCCACCATCAGTCATTTAGGTCTGATCATGTGCTTACTCGGCATTGGTTCACCGTTAGCAGTAGCTGCTGCAATTTTCCACATCATCAACCACGCCACCTTTAAAGCGGCCCTGTTTATGATTGCAGGAATTATCGACCACGAATCAGGCACACGTGATTTACGCAAACTTAGTGGCTTATGGCAACTATTACCCTTTACCGCCACCCTCACTATGATTACCGCGGCCTCTATGGCTGGCGTACCGTTGACCAACGGCTTTTTGTCCAAAGAAATGTTCTTCACTGAACTGGTAGCAAACTTATCTGGCCCTGTACTGTTGGTTTCTGCAATTGTTGCGACACTGGCGGGTATTTTTGCAGTGGCCTATTCAATACGTTTGGTACACGGCGTTTTCTTTGATGGTCCAATTGGTAAAGATGTCCCAAACAAAGAAGCTCACGAACCTCCGTTTGGCATGCGTGCACCCGCAACTTTATTGGCTGTTTTATGTATTTTAGTCGGCTTGATGCCTGCCTTATTGGTCGAGCATATTGTCAATAGCACGACTCGTGCCAGTACCCAACTGTCGCAGTTTGAAGGCACACATCTGGCAATTTGGCATGGCTTTAATCTTCCCCTGCTGATGAGTGTTATTGCACTGCTTGGCGGGATCATTTTCTATTTCTCGCTCGCCAAAGGTGGAAAAATCCGTGAAATTGACCTCGACCCACATTTAGGTCAATTCCAAGGCAAACTGCTGTTTGAATTATTCTTAAAACATTTGCTACAAGTTTCACGCAAAATCAAACGTAAAACCGAAAATGGTTCACTGCAAAGCTATTTGGTGTGGATCATTGCTTTTACGGTATTCATGGTCGCGCTACCATTATTCAATCAGGGATTAACAACTGGCACACGTGAACTCACACATGCGCCTATGATTGCCATTGTTTTATGGTTATTGCTGTTCTCTGCCTGCTGGATGATGCTGTGGTTCCACCATGAGCGCATCAAAGCTGTCTTAATCAGCGGTGCAGTTGGCTTGGTCGTCACCATGATGTTTGTCGGACTGTCTGCTCCCGACTTGGCACAAACTCAAATCACGGTTGATGTCGTCACCACTGTTTTATTGCTGATGAGTCTATCGCTGCTCCCACAATTGACCCCGTATGAATCTAGCCGTTCACGTCGTTGGCGAGATGCCTTCATTGCGATTGGTGGCGGCATTGGTATCGGCTGGATTGCGTGGCTGGTTATGACTCGCGACCACAATTCAATTTCATGGTTCTTTAATCAGCAATCCATTCCACTCGGTGGCGGAACCAACGTGGTCAACGTAATTTTGGTCGACTTCCGTGGTTTCGATACCTTTGGTGAAATTACCGTATTGGGCATTGCCGCAATTGGTACGCTATGCCTCATGGATGGTATGCGTGCACACGGCACCATTATGACCCAAGGCCTGACCTACCGCTTTAACCCATCTCCATTGATGTTGCGTATTACCGCTTCGTGGATTTTACCAATCGCATTGGTGGTGAGTCTGTATATTTTCTTGCGTGGTCACAACTTACCGGGTGGCGGCTTTATTGCAGGTTTAATTACCGCTATGGCTTTAATCATCCAATACATTGCGCTAGGGCAAGATCAAACCGAACAAATGCTAAAAGCCAAATCTGGACGTTTATACGAAATCTGGATTGGCATCGGTTTAAGTGTTGCTGGGCTGACTGGGCTTGCTGCATGGTTCTGGGGACGTCCATTCTTGACCAGTGCACATATTTATGTGAATCCACCGCTGATTGGTGAATTACATCTGGCTTCTGCGGCCTTGTTTGATGTTGGGGTTTATGTGACTGTGGTCGGCGCAGTGATGCTGATGATTTCCGTCTTGGGCGACTCACGTCACTCTGGCATGTCTGGCCCACTTCCAAAGGAGTAATGCAATGATTAGTCTTGAAATTTTAATTGCGTCTGCCATTGGAATGTTAGTCGCGACAGGTATTTATTTAATTTTACGTGCCCGTACCTTTCCTGTGGTACTGGGCTTGGCCATGATTGGCTATGCGGTCAATATCTTCTTATTCAGTATGGGACGTATTCAATTAAATGCGCCTGCTATTTTGACCGAAGCCAGTAAAACCAGTGACCCACTCCCACAAGCTTTGGTTTTAACAGCCATTGTCATCGGTTTTGCTACCACTGCCTTTATTGTGCAATTGGCACTGCGCAGTCGCTATGAAACCGGTAGTGACCATGTCGATGCCAAAGAAGAACACCCGCTGCTAGATCCACGTGAGGATGAGCCATAATGACTGATTTCCTCCAATTTTGGACCCAGCACTCGCCTATTTTTAGCATTCTGATTCCGACCTTTACCGCATTTATTTTAGTGCTGTTGGGTAACCCAGGGTTTGGTTCACTCGCACGTGACTGGCGTCAGCCGTGGCGTCGTGGTATCAGCTATCTTTCGGCTACACTTGGTTTAATCACTGCCATCAGCTACCTGATTCAAGTCAGTAGCGGACAAATTATTATTTATAATTTGAGTGAATGGGCGGCACCGTTTGGCATTATTTTAGTGCTGGATCAATTGTCGGCTTTAATGCTAGTCCTGACGTATGCCTTAGCCTTGCCATTGCTGTGGTTCTCCAGCAAAAAATGGGATGAACGTGGCCGCTATTTCCACACCATGGTGCATTTCCTGCTCATGGGCCTCTGTGGTGCCTTTCTCACAGGTGACTTATTCAACCTGTTCGTTTTCTTTGAAGTGTTATTGCTGGCCTCTTATGTCCTGTTATTACACGGACAAGGTAAAGCACGCTTTCAGCTTGGGATTCACTACGTCACCATCAACCTGTTGGCATCTGCCCTATTCCTGATTGGTTTGGGCATGATTTACGGCAGTGTGGGCAGCCTGAATATGGCTGATGTTGCTCGTCTCATCCCGCTGTTAGATGCCGATGCTCACAAAATTGCCGTTGCAGGTGGTTTACTGTTATTTGTGGTGTTTGGTATTAAAGCCGCCATGTTGCCTGTAGGTTTCTGGTTACCTAAAACCTATGCCGTGGCTACGACCCCTGTAGCAGCTTTGTTCACCATCATGACCAAAGTCGGTGTTTATGCGATTTTACGGGTCAACGGTACTGTATTTGATGATGCGCTCAGCCATAAAATTCTACAAAACTGGCTGCTGCCAATTGGTCTCATTACCTCTCTCTATGGGGTCATTGGCGCCATTGGTGCAGAACGTCTGCGCCGTTTTGTTGGTTTTATGGTGCTGTCTTCAATTGGCACCATTTTGATTGCCATTTCCATGATGAACACGCAGGCTTGGTCTGCCGCACTGTATTATTTGGTACACAGTACGCTCATTGCTGCTGCGTTCTATCTGCTCTGCGGTTGGATTACTTCACAACGTGGACAATTCAAAGATCATTTCACCATCGCACCACAAATGAAACAGCATAAAGTGGTTGCATTAACATACTTTATCATTGCTTTAATGATGGCAGGCTTACCACCGTTTAGCGGCTTTTTGGGTAAAGTCTTTATCTTACAAGCCACGGCCAATGTCCCTTATCAAGGCTGGATTATTGGCATCATTTTATTGGTCAGTTTGCTGAGTATTATTGCCTTTACTCGTGTTGGTTTTATTCTGTTCTGGCGTGCAACCAAACCTGAAGATGACATTCAAGCTGAAGCTTACCATGAGTATCAAGCACTGCCGGCTATTGCACCGCCACGTAATGACCGTGTGATTTACTTTTTATTGGCAGGCTTGATGCTGTATGTAGTATTTGCCAACCCAATTCAGCACTATATGGCCAATACAGCCCAGCAAATCCAGCATAATGCGGCCTATGAAGCGATTATTTTGAAAAAAGACCGTGCGGGTAATGTGATTAGCGTACAGCCTTATGACCCACTTTATTTACCTGAAACCAAATATGGCGGTGAAAGTCTGGATGCTAATGCACACTTAATTCCATACGTGATTCACCCGAACACTTTGGAAGGTGAACATATTTCTGACTATAAACAACGTCAGATTCAACAGCAAAATCGTCAGGAAGCACAGCAACCTAGCGATACTCAACTCAAACCTGCGGAGCCTTAAACATGCAAAAAACGAGACAAAAAACTTCGTTTTGGGACAGGTTGCTCCCCCACCCCTTTGTTTCCGTGTTGGTCGCACTGAGCTGGCTAATGTTGGCACATAGTATCTCTGCAGGCAATTTGTTGATGGCTTTGGTTTTAGCTTTACTGATTCCAAAATTAATTCAGCCTTTTATTGCTCGCACGCCCGATATCAAATGGACTGCAGCTATTCAACTATTTTTTGTGGTGCTATGGGATATTATTATTTCCAATGTGCGTGTCGCAAAACTGGTACTTGGCCCGACAGACCGAATGCAGCCAAAATGGTTCCGTGTCCCACTGGAAACTCAACATGAGCAAGTTAACAGTATTCTGGCAATGATCATCACCACAACTCCTGGTACTGTTACCGCAGGTATTGATCAAGATCGTGGTGATATTTTAGTACATGCCCTGAGCACTGAAGATGAAAATGTGGATATTCAGGACATTAAAAACCGTTATGAAAAACCATTAATTGAAATTTTTGGTGCACAAACAGGAGAGAAGGTATGAGCATCCTACCCTATGCCCTTGGGATTTGTATGATTGCGATCACCATCTCAATGTTAATGTGCTTGTTCCGCCTGATTCTTGGCCCTTCAATTGTAGACCGACTCTTGGCATTAGATACCCTGTTTTTAAACGCAACCTGCTTGGTGGTGGTATTGGGCATTTATTGGAGCAGTACCTCATTATTCGAAGGTGCTTTATTGGTGGCGATGTTGGGCTTTGTATCGACAGCTGCACTTGCGCGCTACTTTACCAGTGGCCACGTGATTGATTAAGGAGAATACACATGCAATTACTCATGGAAATTTCGGTGTCATTCTTTTTAATTATTGGGGCGTTTTTTATGCTGGTTGGCGGCATTGGCATGGTGCGTCTGCCTGACTTATTCATGCGCTTACATGCACCAACCAAGTCAAGTACTTTAGGATTAGGGAGCTTTTTAATTGCTGCAATTATTTATGCAGCATTTGAAGGTCGCTTTGGTTTTGCTGAAGTATTGATTACCTTGTTTGCGTTTATTACTGCGCCTGTTTCAGCCAATTTAATGGCGCAAGCGGCACTGCATTTACGCTTACGTTCAATGAGTGGTAATGTACCTGAAACCTTAGAGCGTCCGTTGCCATGGCAGCGTCAACGTCGCAACTTGCGTCGTTATGAAAAAAAGTCTAATGATGATTTAATGTAATACTGAACTTTCATTATTTTCTAACCATAAAAAATGCCACCCTAAGGTGGCATTTTATTTAGAATTTCTCGATTCGATTATTCATCATCTTGCTTAGGTTCTGCAGGTGGCAAATCTTTGACTGCTTCTGCAATTAAACCAAACATATAGTTACCATAAGCATTGGTTTTGTCGTAGTGGAAACGCAAACGCGGGGTAATGCGTGTTTTAATACGACGGCTCAGCTCATGGCGCAAGAAACCTGATGCCTTGTTTAATACATCTAATGTTTCTTTGTTTGCCGCTTCGCTTTGCTCATCGCCTAATTCACGTCCCATTACGGTTACGTACACTTCGGCATATCCTAAGTCTGGGCTCACCTTCACCGCAGAGATGGTCACCAGACCACCTAAGCGTGGATCTTTCAGCTCTTGGCGAATCAATTCAGACAGCTCGCGCTGTACTGAATCGGCCATACGCTTCAGACGTTGACTACCCGCCATTAAAGACTCCGTTTGATCAATTGAACATCGTACACTTCAATCTTGTCGAGTGCTTTGATGTCTTTATAGCCTTTGACTGCAAGACCACATTCCATACCTGCGCGAACTTCTTCCACCACGTCTTTATAGCGACGAAGTGATTCAAGCTCACCTTGGAATACCACCACATCATCACGTAAAACGCGAATCGGTTTGTTACGGTGAAGTACGCCTTCCAGTACCATACAACCTGCTGCAGCACCGAATTTACTTGAGTGGAACACTTCACGTACTTCAGCAACACCCAGAATCGTTTCACGGTGTTCTGGTGCAAGCTTACCGCTCATTGCATCTTTCACATCATCAATTAATTGATAGATGATTGAGTAGTAACGAATGTCGATACCATCTGCATCTGCTTTTTGACGTGCAGTATTGTCCGCACGTACGTTAAAGCCGAGTAATACCGCTTCAGAAGATTCTGCCAATGTCACGTCAGATTCAGTGATTGCCCCTACACCTGAACCAATCACACGAACACGTACTTCATCGGTAGACAATTCGCCTAACGCTACGATCAAGGCTTCTAAAGTACCACGTACATCTGTTTTCAATACCACATTGACAAATGGTACGTCTTTTTTGCCCATTGATGCCATGATGTTTTCAAGACGCATTGCGCTTTGACGTTCAAGACGTTTTTGACGCTCACGATCCATACGTGCATCTGCAACTTCACGGGCTTTCTTCTCGTCATTCACAACAAGAACTTCGTCACCCGCCATTGGCGCTTCAGGTAAACCTAAAATTTCAACTGGAATTGAAGGGCCTGCAGATTTAATGCGTTTACCATTTTCATCCGTCATGGCACGTACACGGCCATAAGATGAACCAGCAAGTACTAAGTCACCCACATTCAAGGTACCATTTTGTACCAGAATAGAAGTCACCGCACCACGACCTTTATCGACACGTGCTTCAATTACCACACCTTGCGCCGCACCTTCTTCAGATGCTTTCAATTCCATCATTTCTGCTTGAATTGAAATTAAGTCAAGAAGTTCATCAATCCCTTGACCTGAATGCGCAGAAACCATGGCAACTGGTACATCACCGCCCCATTGCTCAGGTACGATTTCTTTGGTAGTCAATTCATTCAATACGCGATCTGGATCAGCCGACTCTTTGTCCATTTTGTTAATGGCCACAATAATTGGCGTACCTGCTGCGCGTGCATGATCAATCGCTTCTGCTGTTTGTGGCATTACACCATCATCAGCTGCAACAACCAATACCACGATGTCAGTTGCTTTCGCACCACGTGAACGCATCGCTGTAAATGCTGCGTGTCCTGGTGTATCTAAGAAGGTAATAATACCTTTGTCTGTTTGTACGTGGTAAGCACCAATATGCTGGGTAATACCACCGGCTTCGCCTGCTGCCACTTTGGCACGACGAATACGATCTAGCAATGATGTCTTACCATGGTCAACGTGACCCATAATCGTCACAACAGGTGGACGAGTCGTTTGAACACCACGTGCCTCTTCTGCTGCTTCAAGTAAGTTATCTTCGGCTTGAGTATCTGAAACTAATACTGGGTTATGGCCCATTTCTTCAACTACAAGTGCCGCAACTTCCTGCTCAATCGCTTGGTTTTGCGTAACTAACTCACCCATTTTCATGAGTGACTTAATTACTTCACGCACCTTAATGGCCATTTTTGCTGCAAGATCAGCGACAACAATGGTTGCACCAATTTCAACATCATAAACTTGTTTTTTAACTGGTTTTTCAAAGCCGTGCTTATTCGCTTGACTAGTTTTTAAACCACGTTTATGCGGGTTTTGGCTAAACGATTGCTCTTCTTGACCACGACGGCCACCTTTTTTCGGTGAACGTGTATTGGTAGTATTGGTACCACGTTTGATTTCGCGGTCTTCTTTCGCGAATGAATCTTCATACGCTTGACCAACCAAACCAGCGGCCAATGGAGAATCATCTACCACGCGAATAGTTGCAGTAGCATCTTCATTTGAATATTTAGATGCCATCTGACGCATTTGCTCAAGCGTACGTTGCTGCGCTTCTTCAGCTGCCTTACGACGTGCTGCTTCTTCAGTCGCTTTCAACTGTGCCGCTTGTGCTTCACGCGCTTTCTTCTGTTCAGGTGTTTCAGTCACCTTCACCGCTTGCTTCACAATTGGCTTGTTGGTTGACTTACGTTTCACCACAACCGCAGCTTTAGCCACTTCTTGCTTCGCTGTTTCTTGTTTTGCTGCTGCACGCATTGCATCTAAAGCTTGTTTTGCTTTTGCTGCACCTGCTTGCGGCGCATCAGCTTTCGCTTGTACTTTTGCAGTCGCTTGCGATTGCTGTTCTGCACGAGCTTTTTCAGCCGCTTCAGCCTGTGCTTTTGCCAGTGCTTCCGCTTTAATTTGTTCAGGATCTGGCTTTACAAACGTATGTTTCTTACGAACTTCTACATTAATCGTTTTCGCCTTGCCCGAAGTACTTGCCACTTTAGCCGTACTGGTGGTTTTACGTTTCAACGTGATTTGTCCTGCATTACCCTCTTGACCGTGAACCTTTTTTAAATGGTTCACTAGGGTACTTTGTTGTTCAGTGGAAATAATATCGTCCGCCTTACGCTGTGGTAAACCTGCGTCACGAACCTGTTCCAGGAGTTTCTCAACTGGACGACCTACACTGAGCGCTAACTCTTTAATCGACTTGTCCGTCATATATTATCTCCTAGTTAAACCATGATTCGCGCGCTTTCATAATCAATTGACCCGCTTTCTCTGTACCTAAACCTTCAATATCTTCGATATCATCAGTCGCTTGGTCAGCTAAATCATCAACTGTAATGACACCACGAGCGGCAAGCGCATAAGCGATCTCTTGTGTCATGCCTTCCATTGCTAGAAGTTCTTCACTCGGATCTTGGATATTTTCTTGCTGTTGCAATGCATCTGCCAATGCCACTTCTTTGGCACGACCTTGTAACATTTCAACAATTTCTTCATCTAAATCAATTTCGTCAAATGTTTCCGCAGGAACATACGCAATTTCTTCTAATGAAGTGAAGCCCATTTCTACCAATGCCATCGCCAAATCTTCAGCAATGTCTAGACGTGAAACAAACAAGTCCAAGTATTGTTGTGCTTCATTTTGCTGACGTGCGTGATACTCTTCTTCAAGCATCATGTTTAGCTTGTAACCTGTGAGTTCAGAGGCTAAACGTACGTTTTGACCTTGTGAACCAATGGCACGCGCCAACTGATCGCTAGTTGCGAAAATAATGTCAGCAGTACGTTCTTCTTCATCAATCACAATACCCGATACATCGGCTGGCTCTAAAGCACTGGCGATATATTGCGCAGGATCATCAGACCACACCACAACATCAATACGCTCACCATTTAACTCTTGCTGTACTGCTTGGATGCGCGTACCACGCATACCAATACATGCACCTACAGGGTCAATACGATGATCGTTGGTTTTTACTGCAATTTTTGCGCGTACACCCGGCTGACGCGCTGCCGCTTTAATCTCGATGATTTCTTCAGAAATTTCTGGAATTTCTTTTTTCATCAACGCAATCAGCATTTCAGGCTTAGCACGTGACAATAACAATTGTGCACCACGACCTTCACGGTTCACGCTGTACAAAATTGCATTTACACGCTGCTTAGGACGCAAAATTTCTTTGGGGATCATTTCTTCACGCGCCAAATATGCTTCTGCATTGTCACCTAAATCAATAATAAAGCCATCTTTGGTTTGCTTTTTCACTTCACCGTAAATCAGCTCGCCTACTTTGGCTTCATAAGCATCTGCAACCAACGCGCGTTCTGCTTCACGAATTTTTTGCACAATCACTTGCTTGGCAATTTGTGCAGCAATACGACCGAAGTCAATTGACTCAACTTCAAGTTCGCGAATGTCGCCAATTGACCATTGTGCAGGGTCTACATCAGAAATTGCATCTTGGCATGCAGGCATTTCATGATCTTCATCTGCCACCACTTCCCACTGACGGAAAGTCCTGTAGTCACCTGTTTTACGATCAATTTCCACACGTAAACGTGCTTCTTCTGAGTTTGTGCCTTCGTAGAATTTCTTTTTCGTCGCAGCAACAAGAGCCTGTTCAAGCGCTTCAAAAATTGCCTCACGACTTACACCTTTTTCGTTACTAACCGTTTCAACGACGGTAAGAATTTCACGTGCCATAAGTCACCTATTCGTTCAGATTCTTATTAATTTGATTAATCTTGGTAAATCAGGTTTGCTTTATCAA
>RRZT011791235.1_pt1 | contig 10296 bp, 5 predicted proteins | sample 2165551 | NCBI WGS metagenome assembly RRZT01 (sample SAMN10456910, study PRJNA506462) | wastewater metagenome | biome: wastewater; feature: sludge; material: wastewater sludge; isolation source: wastewater sludge with Escherichia coli K12::gfp cells carrying plasmid... | place: USA: Moscow, Idaho ...
CTTATGAACTTATTCATGATGGTGTTTTAGTTCTATTAGATAGAGCAGTTGATTCAGAACTTGTTTCTAAAATTGAAGAAATAATAAAAGAAAACAATAAAGTAAATGCCTATCATTTACTAAAAACAAGAGAAGCTGCCAATCAAACTTTTGTTGAAGTTCATATAGTATTTGATGGTATTAAAACTTTGATGGAAGAATATAGAGAAGGTGATTCAATAGAAAATAAAATTAAAAAGTTAGATAAAAAAAGAGATTGGATTATAAATATTCATATGGATCCATATGATGATTTTAAAATAAATGATATGAATCATTAGATCTTATAAATAATCACTATATAAGCTATTTTAGTTATAATTTATTTATTATAACTAAATGTTTTTTATGAATTATATAAAAATTTTAGGCGCTAGTGGAAGCAAAGCAAAAGACCTAAATACCACTTCTTTTCAAATATATAAAGATATTGTCATTGATGCAGGAAATGTTCTAAATGCATTAGGTGATGAAGCAAAAGATATAAATCATGTTTTTTTAACACATTCTCATGCTGATCATATTACTGATTTACCATTTATTATAGAAACTTTTTTTGAGAATCGAGAGACCCCTCTTACTATTTATGCATTAGAAGAAACAATTGAAGTACTAAAAAAACACTCGTTTAATGATGTTATTTGGCCCGATTTTACAAAAATAAAATTACTAAGAAAAGATGCCTTTTCACTAATTTTAAAACCTATAAAACTTGATGAAATTATAAAAATCCATAATTATTCAATAAAAGCCATCAAAGCAAATCATATATCAGGAGCTTGTGGTTTTGTAATTAAAAAAAATCACCAAGGTTTTGTAATAAGTGGAGACACACATATAAACCCTCACATATGGGAAGAAATAAATAATGATGAAGAAATTAAATCATTAGTAATAGAATGTTCTTATCCAGATAAATTACAAGAATTAGCAAAACTAACAAAACATTTAACTCCTGAATTAATAGCTAATGAACTTGAAAAATTAACAAGAAAAAATTTATCAGTTTTTTATTATCATTTAAAACCTAGCTACAATAAAGAATTATTAAAAGATATAAAAAAGCATAAATTACTTACTTACAATGGTAAAATATTAAAAGAAGGTGATGTAATTCATATTGAAACGGGAAGTATTGAAAGTACTGTTTTAAGTGAACATAAATTTGAAGAAATAATGAAGATTAATCTTGCTTTTAGTTCACAACATGATAAAAATATACTTCTTGAAGATATATTAACACTAACTAGAAATTTAACAAATGCAGATGCTGGAACATTATATATAAAATCAAAAGATGAAAAATATTTAAGCTTTAAAGTTGTGCATAATAATACTTTAAATATAAAAATGGGTGGGACAAAAAACAATCTCAATTGGCCTGATTTACCAATTTTTGAAGAAAATGGCAAAACAAACAATGAAATGGTTGCTGTTGTTTGTGCCAATGAAAAAAGAATTATTAATATTCCTGATGTTTATAAAACAACTAAATACCAATTTGATGGAACAAAGGATTTTGATAAAAGTACCTCTTATCATTCAAAATCAATGTTAGTAATACCATTAATTAATCATGATAATGAAGTTATAGGAGTTTTACAACTTATCAATAAAATAAAAAATGGTGAAATCATAAACTTTAATAAATTGGACGAAAAAGTAATTATCTCCCTTGCATCACAAGCAGCAATGGCTTTAACAAATATGCAATTAATTACTAGTTTAGAAGATTTTATAGATGCATTTGTAACAACTATTGCAAAAGCAATTGATACAAAATCACCATACACAAGTGACCATATAGGAAAAGTTGAAGAAATTGCTTTATTAGTTGCTAAAGCTATTAGCGATGACAATACAATTTATAAGAAAATTAAATATAGTGAAAATGACTATAAACAATTATCACTTGCTGCATGGATGCATGACATTGGAAAAATTTCAATGCCTGAACATATAATAGACAAGGCAACAAAACTTGAAAAAATATTTGATAGAATTCATTTAATAGAACAAAGATTTGAAGTTATAAAACTAAATAAAGAAATAGAATATCTAAAAAATCAAACTCCAAGAACTGAGTATGAAAATTTCATAAATGAAATAAATAATGATATTGAATTTATAAAAAGAATAAACTTTGGTGGAGAGTTTCTGAGTGAGGAAGATATCCAAAAACTGGAAAATATTTCAAAAAAAGTCTATATTAAAAATGATGGAGAAATTATATCTTTCATAAGTGAAGATGAGTTTTATAATCTATCAATTAAAAAAGGTACTTTAACTAAAGAAGAAATTGAAATAATCAGAAATCATGCTCAACTTTCACTTGATATGATTTCAGGATTGCCTTTCCCTAAAAAATATAAAGATGTATTAAATATAGCTTGTAATCACCATGAAAAACTAAACGGTTTAGGATATCCCAGAGGTCTTAAAGCTGAAGAAATTAGCTTAGAAGATAGAATAATGATTTTAGCTGATATATTTGAAGCTTTAACTGCATCTGCTAGACCTTATAAAGATGCAATGAAATTATCAAAAGTAAAAGATATTTTATCATCAATGGCAAATAAGGGTGAACTTGACAAAGAATTAATAGATTTTTTCTTTAATCACAAAATATTACATGAATATTCAAAAAATGAATTAAAATCTTATCAGTTAGATTTAGAATAATAAAATCATGTTAAGAAAGAATTATAAATTTATTATAATTGCACTATTAATTAGCTCTTTTATTAGTTCAGTATATATATACGTTCCAAAACTTCCATCTTCTATAGATTCGAGACTTAGAGATTTCATGTTTAATTTAAGAGGTGAGATTAAACCCAAAAATGATAGTGTTGTAATTGTAGACATAGATGAAAAATCTCTTCAAAACTTAGGTCAATGGCCTTGGCCTAGAGATATTTTGTCAAAAATTTTATATAACTTAACAAAAGCAGAAGTAGCAGTAATTGGATTAGATATCGTTTTTGCAGAAGAAGACAGAACCTCTCCTCATAAAATACTTAAGAAACTTGAGATTCAAAAAGAAAATATTCCAAATTTTGACTTAGAATTTGCACAAGCTATTGCAAATACTCCCACTATTCTTGGATATCAATTTGAATTTACAGACAAAAAATTTATAAATAAAAATGCTCCTTCAATTCAAACAATATTTATTGAAAAGAATAAAAAAATGGGAAAAAATTATCTAATAACAGCACAAGGAACTATTTTAAATATTCCAATACTGCAAGATAATTCTTATTCTTCTGGCTTTTTTAATAACATACCTGATGATACAGGAATTATTAGAAGCATTCCGCTGATAATCTCATATGAGGATGAAATATATCCGTCCTTAAGTCTTGAAGCCTTAAGAATAGGATTAGGTGTGAGTAAAATATATATAAACTATGACGAAAATGGAATTGCAAATCTTCAAGTAGGTGATTTTATAATTCCAACAGATAGACATGGTAGATTATTAATTAATTTTAGAGGAAAAGAAAAAACATTTAAATATATATCTGCATTTGATATTTATAATGATAGTTTTGACAAAGAAGATATTACAAATAAAATCGTACTTATAGGAACTTCAGCAGCAGCACTTATGGACTTAAGAGCAACACCTTTTGAATCTGTATTTCCAGGGGTTGAAATTCATGCAAATGCCATTGATAATATTATAGCTCAAGACTTTTTATATAAGGCATCTTGGATTGAAGGTTTAAATATAATTATAATTTTTATTTTGTCTATTTTTACTTTTTTCATGATAAAAAAGATGCCTATTTGGTTGACACCTTTTTTTATACTAGGATTAATATTTGCTGTATGTTATTCTATATATTATTTATTATTTAATGTAGGTATTGTATTAAATATTTTATTCCCTTTATTTACTATTGTTACTAATGGAATAATTAGTTTACTTATTGGATATTTTTATGAAATAAAAAGAAAAGAAGAGATAAAAAATAAATTTGCTTCAAAAGTTTCAAAAAATGTAATGGAAGAGTTAATTAAAGATTTAGATAACAATAAACTACAAGCTCAAAATAAAGAAGTAAGCATTTTCTTTAGTGATATTAGAGGGTTTACAAATATTTCAGAAAAAATAGATAAACCAGATCTTTTAGTTAAATATTTAAACCAATATATGACTCCAATGAGTGAAATAATTATTAAAAATAATGGAACAATAGATAAATATATAGGTGACTCAATAATGGCTTATTGGAATGCTCCTTTTGATATAGACAATCATGCTGATAAAGCAGTAATTAGTGCTTTAGAACAGTTAGAAGAATTAAAAAAATTAAACATTATTTTAAAAAATTTAAATCAACCCAAAATAGATATAGGAATTGGAATAACAACAGGTATTGTAACAGTTGGAGAAATAGGAAGTGTAGGAAGAAGTGACTATACAATTATTGGAGATAATGTAAATCTAGGTTCTAGAATAGAATCATTATGTAAATTTTATGGATGTAATTTAATAATATCTGAAAATACAAAAGAGCAATTAAAAGAAAAATATATCTTTAGGTATTTAGACTTTATAAAAGTAAAAGGTAAAGATATACCTATTAAAATTTGGGAAGTTATATCTTTAGAAAATAATAAAACAAAAGAATTATTTAAAGAATTAGAAAAATATAATCAAGCTATAATTTTATATAAAAATTCAAACTTTAAAGAGGCAATGATTATTTTTGAAGAACTTAAAAATTCAAAATCACCATTATCAAAAGAAATCTATGAAATTTATATAAATAGATGCAATGAATTTATTTTAAATCCTATTCTAGACTTTGATTATATTTATGAGCATAATAGTAAAAATTAAGATTTTTACTTAGCTTTAAATTCAACTTCATCTATTGTTATTGCTTCTTTCTGACTAAATGTTTCTAAACTTAAATCACTACCTTTAATATTTAAATCTTTATCCACAAATTCTAAATTTCCAGTTACATTTTTAGGATCTGTTGTTCCACTTATCTTATAGAATAAATTAATTTTATTTGAGTTATCAATATTTCCAGTTATAAATTTATTATAGCTTTTATTGTTATTTCCTGTGGTTATTTCAATTTCTCCAGTAACAGGACTATTATCCCTTGCTTTTCCAAAATCTATAGATAAATCAAAAGATGCATTTGAAGTATCAAAAGAGTTTAAACCATTTGTTTTTTCATCAATTTTTCCACTTAATGTCGTTGCTGAATAATTTACAATATGCGATGTACTAAAAGCATTATTTACAGAATCACTTATTGTTTTTTGGACAATTGGGTCAACAACTGATGATGTATCATCTTCTAAATTCTTTTTTTCTAACAATTGATCATATTTTCTATCAACTTTGTTAGTATAAAGAGATGATGTTACTTCATTAATATTTTGTGTATCATTTTTTTCTATACTAACTTTATTTGTAGTTAAATTTATAACTAGAGATTCACCAACATTTAAAATAGTTGTATTATTTGTTTCATTTATGGTAACAATAATTGTTCCTTGAGTACACATAATTCTTTCTTTTTGGGCTTCTAATTGAAGTAAAATCTCTGTTCCTCTTATTCCTATAGATGCAGTTTTTGTTTGAATTTTAAAACTATCAGGATTTAGTTTTCCTATTTTTCCAGTGATAACTTTAAACGTTCCATTTAAAAAATTCATCTTTAAAGTAGAGTCCTTTTCTTCATTTAGTAAATATTCATCCATTTTAAATATTGAATTTTCTCCTACTGTAATCACTGTTTCATCATTTAACAAAAGTTGAGTTCGAGAATCATTTAAAGTTGTAATTTGATCATTTTCTAAGACTTTATCTTTTAATAGTAATTCTTGTATTTTAGATTCTCTTTCAAGTTTTACATCACCTTTTAAAGCTACTACTTGACCTATTTGTGCAAAAACTGTAGTTGATAAAAACATTAATAGAAATAGACTTTTATTTAATATTATTATTCTTTTTACCATTTAAATCCCTTTATGTAAGTTAGACAAATATTTCTTGTATTTGTATCATATAAAGCATGATTTGAGTCATTATCTTCATAAGAAATATAAAGATTTAAAAATCCAAATGATTTTAAATCTTTTTTTAATTCAATTTTATATTCTTTTAGTGAGTCTTTTCTTCTACTATTAAAAGCAAAACTTTCATCATCATAATTAGTTAATTTATATTTAAAGCTAGGTTCTACTGATAAATCATTTTGAATATTTATATCATAAGATAAAATATTTTCTAAAGATATTTTATCAATATCGGCTCTCTCAGATGTAAAAGCAAGATCTTTATAAAATTTAAGTGAATAATCAAAGCCTAAAATATCAAATGTTCTAAATCTACCTTGATATTTTGTATAGTTTTTATCATCAAAAGAATCATCCCTATAAAAAAATCTATATGCACTTGAATCAAAAGCATACCTATCAAAGAAATATCCCATTTCTAATCCAACAGCATCAAAGTAATCCTGTGAATTAGTATTCCCTGGTTGATATCTATCAAAAGAAGGTCCCATAAAAAATAAAGAATTTTTATTAACTATTTGAAAACTTGGTTTATAAGAATATAACTCAAAATTTTCAGTTTTTTCATTCATAAATGTTCTATTAAAATATGTAATACTATTTTTTATCCTAAAAGAATCATAATTTTCAAAGCGATTAGTAAGAGTAAGATTTACTAATTGAGTATGATATGTATCCATAACTTTTGAATCGCCCTGCTCTCCTAAATAAGTAAAGTCAGGCAAGATATATTTACTATTTGGAGCATTGTTTGCATTATCAGTTCTATTTAAAGAAAGTAAAAAAACCGCTTCTAATGTATATGATTTTTCATTGTTTTTTATAATATCTAAATATGAGTTAATCTCTTTTCTTAGATTATCTGAAATATTTTCTTCCAATAATTCTTTTATATTATAAATTGCCATCTCTTTATTTTTTACAATATAAAAAAGTTTTGCTTGTTCAAATCTAATAATATGATTAGTAGGATCATTAATTAAAATTCTATCAAAAGCAGCATTTGCCAAACCATATTTTTCTAATTTGATGGCACTTTTTGCTAAATAATAGTTTATTTCAGGATTTTCAAGGTTATTAAGAAATAGATTATTAAAGTGAGTATATGCATTAACATAATCTTTTTTATAAAAAAAATCTTTAGCAGGATCTAAATTAACTAACTCTAAATCGTTAGTTGTATTTACGATATCATTTGCATGCAGATTAGCTAAAAACAATATCATTAAAAAATTATATTTCATTCCTTTACCTCATTTATTTTAATTATATAATAATATCAACTTAAATAAAAGTATTTTCTGTAAAAATTTATTTAAATTATATATTTAAGAAATATTATGATATTTATGAATGTTAAAAAATAATTATTTCAACTTCTTTTAGTTATAATAGTCAATATTTCATTATTTACAAGGTTATTATGATTATTAAATTTATTATTTTTCTTTTATTAGCAGTTTGTTTAAATGCACAAACATATACTTTATATATCTCTTCAACAAAATATACTGATATTGCAAAGAAATATTATTTTGAGTTAGAAAAAATATTTCCAAATGAAGATTTACTTATAAGAACCCATTTAAAACCTAACTTTAGTGTAATAATTAGAAATATAGAAAATATAGAAAAAGCAAAAGAACTACAAAATATTTTATCAACACAAACAACATATAAAAATAGTTATATAAAAAGATATGACCTTGAACCAACATATGATATTGTAAAAGTAAAAGAAAATAAACCAAAAGAAGAAGAAAACTATTTAGAAGAATATTCACATTCAATAGAAGATTCAAACAAATATATTACTGCAGCAACCATGTACAACACAAAACAATATCAAAAAGCATATGATATGTTCTATGAACTATTTCTAGAAAATAATTACAATATAAATATAAACTATTTTCTTGGGAAAAGTGCCTTTAACTTAGAAAAATATGATGAGGCAACTGCAGCTTTTGAAAGAGTTTTAATACAAAAACCAGATTTTAACCAAGCAAGATATGATTATGCAAGAATATTATATAAATTAAAACAAAATGAAGAATCAAAAAAAGAGTTTGAAAAACTTCTAGAATCAGAAATAACAATAGAAACAAAAGAAGAAATAAAAAAATATCTAAATATTATAAATAAAAAAGATGAAAAGAAAAAAGTTGTAGCAAAAGTTATGCTTGGTCTTAGTAGAAGTTCAAATGTGAACAATGGTTTAAACTCATCTGAATACAGATTACCTGGGCTTAATGATATTTTAGTCCAAGGTGAAAAACCAATAGCCGATAGTGCCCACTCAGAAATGTTAAATTTAAGTTTTTTTAACTATTTAAAAAAACAACCTGTAAGAATTCAAAATACTATTCTTGCTTATAATAAAAGTTTTTTAAATGAAAAAGATCAAAATATAACTGTTTTTTCATATCAACCTTCTTTAGATTATTTTGATGCAAACAGTAAACATATGTATTCATTGGAATTATCAGCTGATAAGATAAATAGAGGAAATAAAGAAGATTTTTCTGCGTATTCTATTTCTCCAAAATTTTCTACAAAAGATATAAATACTTATGTAAAGTATCAAAAAATCATATATGATAAAAATATAGATGAAGACAAAAATTTTGAAAAAATTCAGTTTTTTACAAAAATAAATTTATTTGAAAATATGAATTACTATACAAATATATACAAAAACATGAGCATAAATGATTTAAGAACTGATATAGATAAATACACAATAGGAAATGGAATAAATCTTTTTTATAATATTACTGAAGATAATAAAATAAATCTAAACTACCAATTAGATTATAGTAAATACAAATATTCAAATCTTTTTTTTAATTCAAAAAGAAAAGATGAAAGTCATTTAATTGATCTTTCATTAATGCATGATTTTGATAAAACAAGTATTTTAAATATTAGTACATCTTATTATAAAAATAATTCAAATCAAGATGCTTATGTTTATGATGAAAAAATAATTAGTTTAAAATACTTAAAAGCTTTTTCATGGTAAAATAATCTTACAAAGGAACTATTTATGGCTACTTCAATTAAAAAATTTATATTAATAACTTTATTACTATTTACTTCTTCACTTTTTGCTAATGTTGCAAAGGTTGTAGCATTAAAAGGTGACGCATCAATCGTTCGTAATGATACAACTATAAAACTAGATGGAAATTCAATTATTGAAAAACAAGATGTAATTATTACTAAGGATAATACAAAAGTTCAATTACTTTTTAAGGATGAAACTATTATTTCTATTGGTGAAAATTCTTCTTTTCAAGTAAATGACTATCTTTATGATGAGAAAAATCAAAAATTCGAAGCAAAATTTGATATGTTCAAAGGAACATTCAGAACCATTACAGGAAAAATTGGTAAATTAGCTCCAGAAAAATTTAACTTAGAAACAAAAAGTGCTTCAATAGGAATTAGAGGAACTCAAATTGTTATGAATCTCTCAAAAGATAATGAACAAATTTTTTGTACAGAATGTAAAATTTTAGTTACTAATCTAACATCAAAAGAAAGCTCTTTTGTAAATTCAGGAGAATTTGTATCTCTTGATTCTACTAATACAAAAATTGATGTAAAAAAAATCAAACCAAATGATTTGAAAATAATTAATAACACCATAACTATTCAAAATAATCTAGCTACAGATACTATTTCAAATTCTTCTGAGACAACAGAGGATACAACTATAAATACTAATCAAAGTGAAGTAGCACAAACTACCACAACAAATGAATCAAATAACAATGATAATCAAACAGCAAAAATTGCAGCAACTGAAACAGAATCATCAGATCAAGCAGCAGCTGACGCAGCAGCAAAAATTGTAACTCAGGCTGCGGCTGACGCGGAACAAGCAAGAATTGCAGCGGAGCAAGCAGCCCAAGCAGCGGCAGATGCGGAAGCAGCAAGAATTGCAGCGGAGCAAGCGACCCAAGCAGCGGCAGATGCGGAAGCAGCAAGAATTGCAGCGGAGCAAGCAGCCCAAGCAGCGGCTGACACTGCGGCCGAACAAGCTGCTGCTGATGCAGCTCAAGCTGCTCAAGCTGCTGCCGATGCAGCTGCTGATGCTGCAGCACAATTAGCAGCTCAAGAAAAAATTGCAGCTCAAGCAGCAGCGAATGCAATTATAGCTCAAGCAGCAGCGGATGCAGCGGATGCAAAAACTGC
>RRZT011840650.1_pt1 | contig 10293 bp, 9 predicted proteins | sample 2165551 | NCBI WGS metagenome assembly RRZT01 (sample SAMN10456910, study PRJNA506462) | wastewater metagenome | biome: wastewater; feature: sludge; material: wastewater sludge; isolation source: wastewater sludge with Escherichia coli K12::gfp cells carrying plasmid... | place: USA: Moscow, Idaho ...
ACTCCCTCCGCACAGCTTCTAACATTAACTGCTTCACAATCAGCATGGCTTTGCGTAACCCATCTAAACTTACTGACTGAAGCTTTTGATAGTGTTTGTGTAACATGGCCATAGATATATCTGATACCCGAGTTTTACCGAAAGTCGGGGAGATGTAGCTACGATAGATGTTTCGATAATCTCTGGCTGTGCGGGGGCTTATTTCTGGTCTGATCCCATCTCGGCGTTTAGATTTTTCTTTGTGGCTGATCCATTCATCAAAAAGTGTATCTAGCAAAGGCATCTGTTCGTTATGTTTTTTTGCAGCAGTAGCGACATGACGAGGGTCTATGCCTTGTTTTACTAAGGATGCGGCTTTTGCATGAACAGCTCGAGCTTCTGAAAGGCTCATTGCTGGATATGTACCCAAATTCATTTTGTGTTGCTTTTGGGCTATGTAGAACCGATAGATCCAACTTTTTGCTTTTGCATCAGAACGCACATTCAAACAGAGCCCTTTGTTTCCACCGCTAGAAACGGAAACGGATACTTGTTTTTTGCCCTCAGGCAAGGTTAAAGCCGCACATTCTCTATCTGTTTTAATCATGATTTCGGGTACTTGCTCGGGTACTTATTTAGCATTGTATAGAGCAGGAAATCATCGGACAAGCTTGGATGATAAAATTCAATAAATAATCATAACAATATGAAATATAAAGATTATTTTGAATAAAATAGAACGTTGTCGGACAAATGATAATGGCCTTCGTAATGCGAAGGTCGCAGGTTCGACTCCTGTTACCGGCACCAGTTAAATCAAAGAGTTATTCATTTTTCTTGCTACGATGCAAATGAGGCTGTTGTCGAATTTGTGTCCGCGACTTAGCTGGCGCATTATCCAGCATTCCATCAAGTTGTTTTGCATGTTCGGTCAGACGAGATGGTGCTAAATGAGCATATGTCTCACCATTTTAATGCTTTCCTATCCCCCCATTTCCTGCAAACCACAACGCGGGGTACTAGCTCGGATCAGCCAACTGGCCCATATATGTCCTAAACCATGAAACCGGAAGTTTTTAATTCCAGCCAGATGTTGTATTAGAAAAATGCGGGTAGAAATGCAGGTAGAAACGCGGGTAGAAACGCGGGTGAAAACACCAGAACAGATCCTGTGCTGTTACTGTTACAGAAAACCTTCAACGATAAACAACTCAGTCTCAGTGTAAAAGTGCGTTTTTTGGATGCCAAATGAATGTGAGTATTGTCACATTTGTCAGCATTCATGCACTGTTGTGCAACAAAGTGTACAACGATGGTGATGCCTTTTTGATTAAAAGGAATAGCGAGAAAATTAATCTTATTAATTATTAACTTTGTATTTCAGTTAGTTAAGTTTTATTTTTTGGGTTTTAACTCATTTTTACCCTATTCAAACCGATGCGCTATCCATTCCGGCAGGCTTTGTGCTTATTTGTGCATAACGATAAGCGAAATGCGCCAAGGAGTGCCTATGTTGTCATTACGTAAAAATCAAATCACGGTTGCTTTATTGCTGCTAACGCCATGCCTTTCTTTTGCTGATGAAGTAAAAGTTGCGGTCGCTGCCAACTTCGTGCAACCACTCGAAGAAATTGGTCAATCATTTCAGAAAGATACCGGGCATATCTTGCTGATTTCCTCCGGTGCGACCGGCAAGTTATTTACTCAAATTCAGAATGGTGCGCCATTTGAAGTGATGGTGAGTGCGGATAGCAAAACACCTGCAAAACTGGTGAAAGCCAAACTGGCACTGGCGGATACACAATTCACTTATGCCAAAGGCAAATTGGTGCTGTGGTCTGCGGATGCCAATACTGTTGATAGCAAAGGCGAAGTGCTGAAAACGGATAAATATGCCCATCTGGCCGTCGGTAACCCTAAAACCGCACCTTATGGAGCAGCTGCTTATGAAGTGCTGGATAAACTGGGTTTGACAGCCACTGTGAGTACCAAACTGGTTCAGGGTGAAAACATTACTCAGGTGAAACAATTTGTGGATACCGGTAATGCTGAGCTCGGTTTTGTTGCAACTTCTCAGGTTTACAAAGACGGCAAGCTGGTTAAAGGTTCTGCCTGGGAAGTGCCGCTCGATATGTACAGTCCGCTGACACAAGATGCGGTGTTACTGAAGAAGGGTGAAGATAATCCTGCCGCTGTTGAACTGCTGAATTATCTGAAAGGTGACAAGGCAAAAGCGATTATTCATAGCTACGGCTATATTGACTAATCCCGGCTAATTTCGGGTGGTGTTGAAAGCAAATGAAGCTTTCAACTTTAAAGGATTAAACCAATAACAAGATTAACGAAATCAGGAGATTTCTATGGCTATCAGCGCTCGTAATGTGTTTGCAGGAACAGTAAGTGAAATTCGTGAAGGCGCAGTGAATGCTGAAGTTTCTCTGTCCGTTGCCGGTGGTGATGTGATAGTAGCGACCGTGACCTTAGACAGTCTGAAAGCACTGGGCTTAGCGGTTGGTTCTGCAGCTACTGCATTTGTGAAAGCCCCATCAATCATGCTGGTCACTGGCAATGATTCTGTTCGTTTCAGTGCGCGTAACCACCTGAAGGGCTCAGTGTCGGAAGTTAAGACTGGTGCAGTAAACAGTGAAGTCGTTGTTAAACTGGCTGGTGGCAGTGAAGTCAAAGCCATCGTGACTAATGACGCGGTTACTGATCTGGGCTTAGCCGTTGGTTCAGCAGCGGGTGCATTGTTTAAAGCTGGCAGCGTAATTCTGGGTGTTTCTGCCTAATCGTTCTGCTTATAAACCATCTGTCATCAGGCCGGTGGTTTTTCCCGATATGACTCACCAAAGTGTTGTAGTGGTTTAATTAAGCAATTTACCAGACGTAACCGAAATCCTGACTGACAGGATATTAATCAATTTTGTTTGGGAATCGCTCATCGGGTCTTTGTCGGTCTGCACGCAAAACAAACAAAATTGGAACGGTTGCATTGCATAATCAAGAATTGACTATTAACATTAATTCAACAAGGGGAGTAACTTAATACCGATGGGTCGTCATCACAGTGCATGCACTCGGCCGTTGGGCAGTTGTTGAAATAACTGTAAGTGAGACTTTGCCATTGCGGGCAAGGTCTGTTCTCTAACTAAGAAAGCCTGTGCCTGAATGACACAGGCTTTTTATTTAGGGGTTCTGTATGGAACGACTTGATGCCTGGTGGATGTGGAGTGGTTTCGCTGCACTGGTTATTCTCATCTTTTTGATCGATCTGTTTGTCGGTGGCGGCAAGCAGCACAGAGTTTCATTCAGAGAAGCGGCAATCTGGTCAGTGATCTGGGTTTGTGTGGCGTGTGTTTTTAATGGTGGGATCTGGTTATATCTCGATAACACGGTAAGCCGGGAACTGGCGAATGAAAAAGCACTGGAGTTTTTTACCGGCTATCTGATTGAAAAAGCACTCGCAATTGATAATTTTTTCGTCTGGCTGATGTTGTTTAATTACTTTGCCATTCCGGCAGAACTGCAACGCCGGGTTTTGATATATGGCGTTCTGGGTGCCATTGTGATGAGGACCGGAATGATATTTGCCGGTGCCTGGCTGATATCGCATTTCCACTGGATCCTTTATGTTTTCGGCGGATTCCTGGTAATGACGGCCATCAAAATGATCTGGGCTGCCGATAAAGAGCCGGACTGGGCGAATAATCCATTGATATTATGGCTACACCATCATTTAAAAATAACTCATAAATTACATGATGAGAAATTCATCGTAATTCAAAAAGGTGTGCGTTATGTAACCCCGTTGTTCCTGGTTCTGGTGCTGGTTGAAATCAGTGATCTTATTTTTGCCGTTGATAGTATTCCGGCTATTTTTGCTATTACGACCGATCCATTTATTGTTCTTACATCGAATATATTTGCAATCATGGGGTTACGGGCAATGTATTTCCTGCTGGTTGGTTTTGCTGACCGGTTTGTATTTCTTAAATACGGTCTGGCTGCGATTCTGTTGTTTATTGGCAGTAAAATGTTGCTGATGAATATAATTAAAATCCCGATCCTGTTATCACTGGGGGTGGTGGCTGTGATTCTGGCTATCAGCGTGATTGCCAGTCTTGTGCATAATCGCCGTCACAGGATCACTAAATAACGCTGATATCCCTTGTCATCAGTATCCATTCACCGCCATGCATGCAGCCCTCATACAAGATGACCGGCAATGCACTGACTTTGATAAAACCCAGTTGTTCATATAGTTTTACTGCGTTGATGTACCAGGTGCCGGCCACCCGGGCATTTTCAATGCAGACTTTCGCATTTTTATAGCTGAAATTGCCTTCATCCCGCATTGCTCTGTTCGCACCGACGGCCAGCGGCGATTCGCCTTCGGCTGCCATCGTTTTCCAGAAATATTCAGGTATGCCTTCCCCGGCTAGATTGATCAGATAGGCCAGTGCCTCGGCATCTTCTTTGGTTGCATTTCTGATGTTCATCATTCTTGTCCGGTTCGCTGATTTTAATGCCGCATATTGATATATCTATTATATGTCTTATTGGGGGGTATTCAGGAAGTGTTCCCCAAAAATGTGTCTGGCGTAATGTCAATAGCTTCGAATGAGAGTGAATGTGAGACCTACCGCATTTTTATATATTTATTTGAAAACCATCTTCAGGCGTTCACCTGGCTGCTATCCTTATTAATAGTAGGGATATTGGATAGGCCGCTGTCAGCTTTCTTGTTGATGGCCTTTCCGTTACTTCATCCAGGGGAGGATGACATGATGAACGATCGCAATAGATGGAAAAAGATCGTCATGCTTGCCGGTGCATTATTTACCGCACTGATGCTTGCTGTGACGGTGGTAGTCATTGACGGAGGCAGTGCCTCATTCAGTTTAATTCCGACCGCAGAAGCTGCCGGCCCTGGTGGTGGCGGAAATGGTGGAGGAGGAAACGGCGGAGGAGGAAGTGGTGGTGGCGGTGGTAGTGGTGGAAGCACGAAAGGGGATTTGTACGGTGATATGTATATTCTGCTCCGATACCCTAATGGTGAACCAATCATAATTGCAGGTAACGAACAAGTCGTCGCGTTTGTTTATGATGAAAATGCTGTGCTGGTACCGTTGCTGAATACAGACGGAGACAGGGTTGCCATTCCGTATACTGTAGATGGTGATCTTGCCACCACGATGACTCTTGATTCCGTAGTTTATAATGTTTATCCGGGTGAAGTTGAGTTCGGACGCCTTAGTGTCGCCCGTTCACCAACCAAGGTGCTGACACATGCTCTGGACGAAGCGCTGGCTAAACTAACTTCTGGCGGTATTGTTGCCGTAGATGCAACCGGCAGGCTGACCGTGGACGGAGTGGCTATTGATTCACCGCTGGAAAATATCGCGCTGTATGACGCCTATATGAGCAACAATAACTCGATAGAAGGCGTAACTCTGCCTGCGGGCTTCGCTCCGGAAGCGTTACTTGCCGCAGCAGCAGATAAAACAGGTACCATCATAGTCGATACGGTTGTCTATATTAATTCCGTGCTGGGTATTAACACCGGTGAGAATTATTACGACTTTTCAGACTACGATTATGATCGTGCTACAACCTGGGGCAACGTGAAGGTTTGGGTTCTGGTTCAGACCTCGGATACTACTTATGAGGCTCGGGAGGTTAATGTATTTGAAACTGTATTTGATTCTGAAAACTGGAACAATTCTACTGACCCTACCTTTGACAATGGTGTGGATGCAGGCGGTGCGGATGACTTCGCCCAGAAAAGCGATGACTTCCTGAAAGTAATTTCATTTGTTCACGACAATGCTGTGCGTTGATTTAGTCTTTGGCTGAGCTGCGATACCGCTCAGCCCTTTATATTCCGTCAGCACCACAAAATGAAGAGTGTGAGCTGACGGCCTACCGTTTAAATGCATTTTGCCGGTTTGGGCAGGCCGGCAATTTTGGTGGCCTGCTTGGCCGGACCGTCCGGGAACAGACGGTAGAGATAACGGCTGTTTCCCTTATCTTCCCCCAGTTTCAGCGCCATGGCTTTAACCAGCGCGCGAATAGCGGGGGATGTCTTATATTCAGCATAGAAATCGCGGACAAAATGGATCACTTCCCAATGCGGTTCGCTTAGCGTGATCTGCTCGCCGGCGGCAATCAGTTCTGCCAGTTCGGGTGTCCAGTCACTCATGTTTTTCAGATAACCATGAGCATCAGTCTCAATTTCTTTGTTGCCAATAACCAGCATCTATTTACTCCGGAAAAATGATTTATCTGCGCTGTGACCTTGGATCAGCGGCTTTAACAATCGGGATAGTTTTAATATTTCGGTAGTCATGATACCGATATGATTCATTTCCTGCCGAATCAATTCTGCTTTCTGATCGGTATCCTCGGCCGTATCTGAGTAGGGGCTGGCCGATAAGGATGCCAGTGCAATTGGGGCATCGTTGTTGTTCCCTGATAAGGCAGCGACTGATTCATCCAATGCCGCAAACAGAGATTCAGCATATTTGATCAGTTGTGGTTCAAACAGTGAACCGTGCAATTCCTGATGAATGCCAAGTGCAGAGACATAAGACAACAGACTGTGGTTGCGGTAAATCAGGGCCGCACACAAGCTGGTGTAACGCCGCTGTTGCTTGGGATCGGTCTGCATATTGATCCACGCCTGAGCCAGTGCACTATCTGCGTGGTGAGCTGCAATCCGTTTCTGGTTGAATTTTTCATCCCGGTCTGAAGTTTGTAACGCCGAGATGATCGATTTCAGATATTCATAGTTGCAGCGGGTGGCATTAGCCAGTAATTCAGGAATCCGCTGATATTGCCATTCCGGCCATAACACGGTTACCGCGCCGAAAGAGAGTATGCTGCCGAGCAGGGTATCGACAAAACGCGGCAGTATGATGCTTCTTTCTTCTATACCCAGCAGGCCGAACGCGGTCATTGCATACAGGGTAATAAAAATGACCGCAACACTGTAGTTGTTTCTCAACTGGGCAAAAAACAGCACCGCTGCAATGGCCATCAGAATAAGCTGAATACCCGGCTCCGGTGAAAACCAGAGTAGCGGCAGGCTCAGCATCAAACCACTGCAAGTACCGGCAATACGCTGGAACAGACGTCGCCGGGTTGCCGTATAACTGGACTGGCAAACAAACAGGCACGTCAGCAATACCCAGAAACCCTGTTTAATATTAAACAGTTGCAGTAAGCCATAAGCCGCAACCAGACACAGACTCATGCGGCAGGCGTGACGGAACAGCGGCGATTTAAAACTGAAGTGAGACCTGATTTGTTGCAGCGCTGACATCGCAGATGCTGTTGTAGCCGCTTTTTTCTCTGTTGGTAATGAGTTTGCAGTGGCGAGCAATTTATCAACCGAATTCAGCAGAAGTACAATTTCGAGCAGGTTTTTTTGTAAAAACCGCAGAGCATTGACGGTGTGAGCAGAAAACGGTGTTTTCTCATGGCTGAATTGCAGCTGATCACCCAGCGCCTGAATGCCCCAGAGTAATCCTGGTGAAACCTGAAAGGGATTATTCATCAGAGTTGCATAGCCCAGTTGCTGCACAGTACTGCCGAGTTGCCGGAGCAGCTCACGGAATCCATCCAGCAGCAGATTACTGTGCACGTCTTCCTTCAGCCGGTTATAGAGATAGTGGCTGGACGTGATCCGTTCATGGATCTGTTCGGTAATGGCTTGCAGCGCTTTTAACTGTCGCAATTCCTGATCAAAGGGATCAGTCCGGCGTGCGATCATCTCCTGGCACAGATTAATGGATGCCATGCAATCCACATTCAGAATGGCCAATTTCTGATGAATGGTCGGCTGCTCATCCGCATTACTTGGAAACAACCAGGCTTTCTGGGTGCAATACCGGGCCAGAGAAAAGCAGCTTTGCGCAAGCTGCTCCCGCAATGGTTTATTCGGGGTGATCCATAACCAGCATAAAGAAATAAAGCCATACCACAATGCGCCGGTACATAACCAGACCGGCTGGAACCAGATCGTCGGCGCCTGAGCGGCACCCATCATGGAATACACGGCAACCAGCAGACTGCCAAAGCTGATACTGCTGTAACGTTTGCCTAATCCGCCGAGCATAATAAAAGAGAAGGCGGAAACGAAAAGCCCTCCGGCGAACAGCCAGGGGTAGGGGTATAGCAGCTGCACTGACAGGGTGGCGATCCAGAAACACGCCAGTGTCAGCAGTAACGATTTGACCCGTCCGGCCGGAGAATCGTCCGGTTCGGCAATGGCGCCGGCTACAATACCCAGCGACATTGCTACCGTTTCATGAGTCATGTCCAGATATAGTCCGGGCAGAAGCACACCGGCCAGAGCGCACGATACTTTTAAGGCGAAAAAGACATGCGTATCCGTAATAAACCGCTGCAAAAATCGGGTGAAAGCAAGCATGCAGGCTAAAGACCATTAAACAAGTATGTTATTTATAGTAATGAAAACAGAACCGGCGGTAAAACAACAGCTTTAAATGAGAATCAGGGATGAATCAGCCTAATAACTGTTCAGTCAGTTGAAGCTCTCTAGCTTTCATGTTTACAACTTTTATCAGCTTTAGTATTATGCGCCGCAACCACGGAGAGATGGCAGAGTGGTTAAATGCACCGGTCTTGAAAACCGGCAAGGGTTTGTAGCCCTTCTAGGGTTCGAATCCCTATCTCTCCGCCAATTTAAAATGAAACTAAGCCGTTGAATATCAACGGCTTTTTTCTTTTCTGGGGGTGCTAAGTCAAACCAAAAGGATTGACTGAGACAATGTACCTTTTCAAAGCCCCCAACTACACCTACTACACCCGCATTTGTCTGCCCAAAAATCTTCGTGATCGTGGCTTTCCATATCAAGCTCTCGATAAGGATTAAAGTCCACATATCGCATCATGAATTACTTCACACAATCCAATGAAAACAGGCTGATTTCAGAGTATTATTTTCTGACTCAATCGTGACAATAGCAGCCAGAAATGAACGAACTAGAACAGCAATTTTTAAAAGATTTAGAGAAGAAGCTGTGGAATGCCGCAGATAAGCTCAGAGCAACGTTAGACGCAGCACAATACAAACACGCCGTGCTGGGTCTTATCTTCGTGAAATATGTTTCTGATGCTTTTTCTATTCGTCAGGATGAAATCAAAGCCGATCTTGCCAACCCAGAGCATGAATATTACCTAGACCCGGACGATTTCACGCCAGAAGAGCTGGCAGAAGAAATCGCGATTGAACTTGAACAACGCGATTACTACACCGAGAAAAACGTATTCTGGCTGCCGACAGAATCTCGCTGGAAGTTTCTGCAAAACAATGGTCCACTCGTGATTGGTGGTGCTGATTTAGTCATTGATGGCAAATCAAAGAAAATCACCTCTGTGGGTCATCTGATTGACAATGCGCTGGAAGGCATCGAACGCGATAACCCGAAACTGAAAGGTGTGCTCAACAAGCACTATGCTGCGCTTAAAATCGATCAAGCAAAGCTGAATGAACTGATCAACCTGATTGCCACCATTCCGTTCACTCATAAATCGCTCAACAGTAAAGATATTCTCGGTCATATCTATGAATATTTCTTGGGTGAGTTTGCTTTGGCTGAGGGTAAAAAAGGCGGCCAGTTTTACACGCCTGCCTCAATAGTAACCCTGATCGTTGAAATGATTGAGCCATTCGAAGGTCGCGTGTATGACCCTGCAATGGGTTCTGGCGGTTTCTTCGTTCAATCTGAAAAGTTTATTGAGCGTTATGCGGGTAAAAACAAGATTGACCCACTCACGCAAAAGCAAAAAATCTCGATCTATGGTCAGGAATACAACTACACCACCTGGCAGTTGGCTGCAATGAACATGGCGATCCGAGGTCTCGATTATGACTTTGGGAAAGAGCCCGCCAGCACCTACACCAACGACCAACACCCAGATCTACGCGCTGATTTCATCATGGCAAACCCGCCTTTCAATATGAAGGAATGGGATACAGGGGTTGATGATAACGATCCGCGTTGGAAATATGGCAAACCACCATCAGGCAACGCTAACTTTGCGTGGTTACAGCATATGCTTTACCACCTTGCGCCGAATGGTTCACAAGCATTGTTACTTGCAAACGGCTCTATGAGTTCAACCACCAATACCGAAGGTGAAATTCGTAAAAATTTAGTCACCAACGATTTGGTTGAATGTATGGTTGCACTGCCCGGTCAATTGTTTACCAACACACAGATCCCTGCCTGTATCTGGTTTTTAACCAATAACAAAGGCGAACGCACCGATAAAGCCGGTCGTAAA
>RRZT012900598.1_pt1 | contig 10293 bp, 7 predicted proteins | sample 2165551 | NCBI WGS metagenome assembly RRZT01 (sample SAMN10456910, study PRJNA506462) | wastewater metagenome | biome: wastewater; feature: sludge; material: wastewater sludge; isolation source: wastewater sludge with Escherichia coli K12::gfp cells carrying plasmid... | place: USA: Moscow, Idaho ...
CGCCAGCGCCTCGTCCACGTTCAGTCGACGCGATGAAGCACCAAAGCCCGTTGCCACGGCCTGGAGGTCGAGCCCGTGCGATGTGCGGTAGACGCGGTCAAACACGGCCTCCTCGACGGTCCCCGACTCCAGTGTGGAAAAGATCGCGCCGCCGTTGTCGTCGGCCACGATGATCCTGAGGTCGGGGGCAGGACCGGCTGACCGCATGAGCCCGTTCGTGTCGTGCAGGAACGTGAGGTCGCCGACGAGTGCCGTGACCGGTGTGCCGAGGCCGAGGGCGGCCCCCATGGCCGTGGACACGACACCGTCGATACCTGCCAGGCCGCGGTTGGCCAGCACCAGCGGCGGCAGAGTGGGCCAGGGCGCGAGGTCGAGTTCGCGGACGATCTGGGAGGGTCCGACGAACAGGGTGTCGCGATCGGTCAGGGCGTTGACGACCCCGGCCGCCAGCCTCCCCCCGGTCTCGTCCGTGGCGTACTGGTCCGCGACGAGCTCGGACAGTCGCCGGTCGGCGTGACGCCAGCGTTCGCCCCAGCCGCCCGACGAAGCGTCGAGCAGTACGCCGCCGCACACCTGGCGAACTTGCCAGCCCGGGTCCGGCCACGAGGGTGTATCCGTGACGGCGATGAGGTCGACGTCGCGTCGCGACAGCAGCGAGGTCACGGGCCGCGACAAGGTGGGATGCCCGTAGACGATCACGCGCTCGACGTCGGATGCCAGCTCGGTCCCCAGCAGCAGCCGCCCACAGTTCAAGGACGCGGGGCCGCGAGCATTGCTGGAAGGCTCGGCGATCAGCGGCACGTCGGCCACGACGGCCAGCGCCGCGGCCTCCGCCCCGACGTCTCGCGGCGCATCACCGGCGATGATCACGGTCCTGGGCCCGGGATCGAGCTCGATCGACGGGAGCCTCGGCCGTTGTGCCGCGCGCACGTTCGTCGCGGACGTTTGAGGAATCGGCCCCACCAGCGGGTCGTCGAGTTCGACATTGAGATGCGCGGGTCCGGGATCCCGGGACGTCGTTCCGTTGGCGGCGATGGCGACCCTGCCGACGGCGGACGCCCACGACCGGGGGTCGCCGGTCGAGGAGACCCGCAGTTCGGTCCGCACGAATGCCGAGAAGATCCCGACCTGCAGGGTCGTCTGGTTCGCCTGCGTTCCCACCAGAGAACTCGGCCGATCGGCGGTGATGACTATCAGCGGGACACCCGCGTGATGCGCCTCCATGACAGCGGGAAGCAGGTTACCGACGGCGGTGCCCGATGTGGTGACGACCGCACAGGGACGTCGTTGTACCTTCGCGATTCCCAGCGCGAGGAATGCCGCCGATCGTTCGTCGGTTCGCACGTGCACGGTGGCCGACGACAGGTCCGCCGCGACCGCCAGTGGACCGCTGCGCGACCCGGGCGACACAACGATGTCGGTCAGGCCCTGAGCGAGGAGTTGAGCGATGACGGCCGAGGCCAGGGCAGGCGAATCGGTCGTCATTCGCGGGGTGGGGTCGGGGGCGACTCGGCGGGAGGGGCGACCGCTGCCCGCCTGTGCAGCCAGGCCGCAGTGACCTCGCTGGGGGCCTGATAGCGATCCAGCAGCGCCGGATCGACAACGACATCGCGCACGGGAATCTGCCCGTTGACGGCGATGAGAGGGTTGGTCGTCACGTCGGCGCCCAGCATGTTCACCGTGTTGAGTCCGCAGGCGAACGGCAGTTCCGGCAACGCCGCCGCCAAGGCAACCCCCGTGCGAATGCCCACGGAGGTCTCCAACGCCGACGACACGACGACTGGCATATCGAGCTTCTCCACGAGGGCCAACGCCCGGCGCACCCCACCCAGCGGCTGCACCTTGAGAACGGCCACGTCGGCCGCCTCTCGGCGCTTGACCTCCAGAGGGTCCCCGGCCCGACGAATCGACTCGTCAGCGGCGATGCGCAGGTTGTACCCGGTGCGCGCGAACGAGAACCGAAGCTCGACGAGTTCGTCGACCGTGGCGCAGGGTTGTTCGGCGTATTCGAGGTCGAAACGGTTGAGCTGGCGGAGGTAACGGTCGGCCTGCGACGCCGACCAGGCTCCATTGGCATCGACACGAATGCGACCCGCGGGACCGAGCGCAGCGCGGACCGCCTCGACCCGCTCAAGGTCAATGGTGATGTCCTCCCCCGGTTCGGCGACCTTGACCTTCGCGGTCGTACACCCCGACGACCGCACGATCCCGAACGCCGTGTCGGGCGAAACAGCGGGAACGGTCACGTTGACGGGTACCCACTGGCGAACGGGTGCGGGGAACTCACGCGTGGCTGTCTCAACAGCGCAGTCCCACCAAGTGGCCGCCTCAGCAGCCGGGTACTCGGGAAAAGGGCTCCATTCTGCCCATCCGGCCGGTCCGCGAAAGATCATGCCGTGGCGCATGTCGACATTGCGAAAGCGCACGCGCAACGGGATCTGATACACGCGCGCGCTGTTGATCATGGGCCAACCCTAGGGGACGAGGCGTGCCACTGTTGGCCGTGTCGCGTCGCGATTCAGCGGCCCTTGCGACGGTTCCGGTTTGGGCGGCCCGCTTGCTGCTTGACAACGACCTTCTTGACCTTGGCTCGCCCGGCCACCTGCGTCGCGACGTCGTCGGCCCACTCCGGTGTCCCCAGGAACTCGATGATGTGATCTGGACCACCGCGAGCCTTGCCGACATCGATGCGCACACGCCCATGTCCGTTGGGAAGCGTGTCGACACGCACCCTGGCGACCTTCCCCCACGGGGCGCGCCGACCGACGACCGGACCCACGGAATCTGGGCTGTAGCGCAGCACCCGCGTGCCCGCCAGGCCCAGGGTTCCCACGAGCACGGCGGCGAAAAAGCCGGTGACGATCCATCCGATGCCAGCCGAGGCCAGCGGAACGTTTGCCACCGACATGCCCAGCCACGCGAGCACCACGACGAGCCACCCCAGCGACATCCACAGGGTCGCCTTGGCACTGGGACTGACGAAATAGCCACTGTCCTTCATCGACCGATCACCAGTCCTGTCGCCAGCCCGACGGCCGATGCCAGTTCGGCGAGGCCCGTGTATTTCAGCACGGCGATGAGCGTACGCCCGGATGCCCCACGCACGAGAACAAACGTGGTCCAACCCAGTAAAGGAACGGCCAACAGGCCCAGAAGCGCCCAGACCGTCGTGGTCAGTGCGACGCCGACGACCGCCATCATGGCCGTGATGGCGAGCGACGCGTACAGCATCCGCGTCCCGTCGGCGCCCAGGATGGTTGCCAGGGTCCGCTTGCCGACCTCGACATCGGTGTCGATGTCACGCAGGTTGTTGGCGACCAGGACCGCGCAGGCGAGGTTTCCGACGACGATGGCCGCCCACCAGGCCGCGATGGGCACGACGTCGGCCTGAACGTACGTGGTTGCCACGACGGCCACCAGCCCGAAGAAGATGAAGACGAACACCTCACCGAACCCGGCGTACCCGTACGGACGCTTCCCGCCCGTGTAGAACCACGCCGCCACGATGGCTGCGGCACCGATGGCCAACAGCCACCAGTGTCCGGTCAGGGCCACCAGAACGACTCCGGCGATCGCCGCGACACCGAACGACGCGAAGGCCGCGCCTTTCACCTGGCGGGGTGTCGCCGCGCCGGACCCGACCAGCCGCAGGGGACCCACCCGCTCGTCATCAGTACCCCGAATCCCGTCGGAGTAGTCGTTGGCGAAGTTCACGCCGACCTGCAGTGCCAGCGCCACGATCAAACACAAAACCGCCGCCAGGGGGTCCCAGACACCCGAGAAGTACGCGACACCCGTCCCGGCGACGACGGGCGCCACCGCCGCGGGCAACGTCCGCACCCGAACCCCTTCAATCCATTGCGCGGCGGTCGCCATCAATCCCACTCTCGTATCAAGGCCTGCCGGTCGAGCTTGCCGGTGGCGGTCACAGGGAACTCGCTGACGCGCCGAAGGTCTCGCGGACGCGCTGGCGAATCCACCGGAAGCATTGCATGGATGTCGTGGAGCCCGATGTCGCCGGTTGTCACCGCGACGATGCGCACCCCCCATTCCGTGTCTGGCAGTGCGAGGACCACCACGGGGACCTCGCTGGCGTCGTCGATGGTTCGCTGCAGATCGGCGAGATCCACGTTGACGCCACCGCTGATGACGACATCGTCCACGCGACCGATCACGCGCACGCGGCCGTCCCGGTCCACGGTTGCCCGGTCGGCAGTCAGGAACCGGCCTGCGGACAAGGCCGCAGCCGTCAGGTCCGGACGCAGCCGATAGCCCGAGAACAGGGTGGGTCCTGATATCCACACGCGGCCGTCATCGTTGGTGCCGATGCCCACGCCGTCGAGTGGGACTCCGTCGTACACGCACCCGCCGCAGGTCTCGCTCATCCCGTACGAGGTGACGACGCAAATGCCGAGTTCGCGGGCGCGACGGACCAGGTCCTGCGGGATCGCCGAACCCCCGACGACGACCGCGGCGAAGTCCCGCAGACGCGCCACGCAGTCAGGCACCTCGAGGGCGCGGTGCAGTTGCGTGGCGACGACAGACAGGTACGAGCGTCCGGTTCCCGGATCGACGTCGGACAGGTCAGAGCGGGCAAAGCGCGGCTCGGCATCGGCGTACCACGTGCGCACCAGGGTCATGAGGCCCGCGATGTAGCCGACGGGAAGCGCGCAGGTCCACGTGCCGGGTCCCCCGAGTCGCGCGTGCAGGAGTTCGCTGGCGGCCCGCAGTGCCGGGCGGGACAACACGACGGCCTTCGGGACGCCCGTCGATCCCGACGTCAGCGCAACGATGGCTGCGTCCGGCTCGGTGACTGGGACGGCAGGCTGCAACGCATCGAGGGCGGCCTGATTGCCCGCGGGGGCCACGGCAAGGGGAGATCCCCCAACCAGCGCGCGCCCAACCGCGGCCCACGCCCCGTCGGGCTCGGTGAGTATCAAGCGCTGCACGCGGTCACTGTAGACCGCCGCACTTCGGCACAATTGCACGGCGCTCCCGGAGGCTGGTGGACGTAGAATGTGCATATGCCACGCGTCGTAATCCTTGTCATCGTTGTGATGTTGATGATTTATTGCGTCGTTGACATCGCCATGTCCGCCCGCTACCAGGTGCGCATCATGCCCCGCTGGCTGTGGCTGGCCGCCGTGATCTGCCTTCCGTTGGTGGGCTCGCTCGCGTGGTTCTTCTTCGGTCGACCCCGAACCACGCCACCCAAGCAGCGCCCGACCGCCCCCGACGACGACCCAGATTTCCTGCGAAACCTGTGAGTTCGCGGGCAAACCCCTTGTAGGGGCTTGGTCCGGTTTTGAGTTTGCGGGTGGTTCCTCCCCCCTTAGACCTGTCACCATGGGGGCCATGGTGTTCGTGAACGCCGTCGATGTTGACGTCGCACGAACAGCCGGAGCTTGATTTCCGCGCCGGGGCAATGTCGGCCCTGGCGCCGTGCGAGGAGCTGAGTGATGATCGGTGTTGTTGTGGTGTCCCACAGTTTCGCGCTGGCCACGGCCGCCGTCGACTTGGCGTCGCAGATGATCCCTGCCGATTCCGATCTGTCCATCGCCGTGGCTGCCGGCCTCGATGAGGTGACCATCGGCACCGACGCGGCGCAGATTGAACAGGCGATCGTCGATGTGGACAGCGGGGACGGCGTGTTGGTCTTCCTCGACCTCGGAAGCGCGATCCTCAGCGCTGAGTTGGCCCTCGAGTTTCTCGACGAAGACGTGGCCGCACGGGTCCGACTGTCCCCCGCACCGCTGGTCGAAGGGCTGGTCGCCGCGGTGGTGACGGCGGCCGCCGGGGGCTCGCTCGACGAAGTGGACGCCGAGGCACGAGCCGGGATCTTGGCCAAGAAGCAACACATCGGTGGCGAGGACGCCGCCAGTGTCGAGGCTCCAGCGGTGGCCGGTGACAAGTTGACGGCGCGCCTGACCGCTCCTTCCCCCCACGGCCTGCATGCCCGCCCGGCGGCCGCGCTGGTCGGCAGTCTGCGGGGACTGGATGCGACCGTGCGGATCTTGAACCTCGCAACGGGTTCGTCTTCGTCGGCGCGTAGCGTGACGCAGGTGGCGGCTCTCGGAGCGCTGGCAGGCGATGCGCTCGTCGTGGAGGCGTCCGGACCCGATGCAGCGCAGGCCCTGGCAAACCTCGCCGAGCTGGCCGCCGCCAACTTCGGTGATCCGATGGACGATCAGCCACCCACCACGCAGGCCCCGGAGGCAGAGCTCGTGGCAACTGTCGCGCCCGAGGCCACCGGGACGGACATGGCTGTCGGGCCCGCCCATCGCGCGAGCGGCGATGTGGACACCACCGGGTACGAGATCGCCGACACGGCCACCGAATTGGCCCGCAGCACCGCAGCTCACGGGGAGGTCATGGCCTACCTCGGCCGCTACAGCGACGCGGCGATCTTCGTCGCTCAGGCTGCCATGCTGGACGATCCCGAACTGATGGCCTCGGTCCATTCCGTCATCACAACGGGTGTCGGCGCACCTGCCGCATGGCAAGCGGAGTGCCGCGCGTTGGCGCAGAAGTTCGAGGCGCTGTCCACCGCGTACTTCCGCGAGCGCGCCACCGACGTGCGCAGCATCGAACGGTTGATGCTCCTCGCGCTCACCGGGCAGCCGCTCGTCCCACCGAACCCGACGAAGCCGTCCATCGTCATCCTCAACGAGTTGGACGCCGCCACCGCCCAGGCGGCCGACCCCAGCCTTGTCTTGGGGTTTGTGACGCTCACAGGCGGACGCACCGGGCACGGGATCCTCGTCGCAACGAGCCGCGGTATCCCCGTCGTGGCCGGAGTACCGTCCGCCGCGCAGGTCCGTACCGGTGATCTCGTCGCCTTGGACGCGCAGGAGAACTCGCTGTTGGTCAACCCCGACGACGAGGCCCTCGAGACCTGGCACCGCCGATCGAAGGAGCGCCAGCGCCTTCACGACGACGCGCTGGTCCACGCCCACGAGCCCGCACGCACTCAGTCCGGTCGGCGCATCATGGTGGAGGCGAACGTCGCCTCCGTGGGCGATGCCGCGACGGCCCGCTTCAATGGCGCGGAGGGCTCCGGGGTAGTCCGAACCGAGATCTTGTTTGCCGATCATCTGCTCGCCCCCAGCACCGCAGAACAGGCCCGCGCCTACACGGCCATCGGCGAGGCGCTCGGCGGAGCGATGATGACGATCCGCACGTGGGATGTGGGTGGGGACAAGCCCCTACCCTTCCTGCAACAAGGACACGAGGCGAACCCGTTCTTGGGTGAGCGCGGTGTGCGCACCATGCGACGATTCCCGGAGTTGTTCCGCGACCAGTTGGCGGCCATTGCTGTCGCGTCGGCCGCGACCCCGGCGCGCGTCTTGATCCCGATGGTGACCGAGGCAGACGAGGTCCGCTGGGTGCGGCGTCAGATCGACATCGTTGCGGAGGAGTTCCCACAGGCGCACGATCTGCCCGTCGGCGTCATGGTGGAGGTACCCGCCGTCGCCGTCCGCGCGCACGACTTCCGCTCACTCGTCGACTTCGTGAGCGTCGGCACGAACGATCTGACCCAGTACACGCTGGCCGCTGATCGCGGGAATGCGGCTGTCGCCCGGTTGGCCTTGGAGGCGCATCCGGCCATCTTCGACTTGATCGAGGCGACCTGCCGCGGTCTGGGCGACGACATCCCGGTCGGTGTGTGCGGTGACCTCGCCAGTGACCCGATCTACACCCAGCGCCTGGTCGAGTGCGGAGTCTGCGAGTTGAGTGTTCAGCCCATGCAGGTCCCACTCATCAAGCAGGCCGTGCGATCCGCACCGTGATGGACGGCCGCCCCACCAGGGTCGGCGTCAGATCAGCGGACGGACTGGGGGCAAGATGCCGTCTTCGATGGCGCGCCGCAGCAGGTCGAGCTTGTTGTTGGCGGGCCGGTTGGCTTGCGTGTACTTGACCCGGATGCGCTTGAGGTACTCCTTGACCGAGTTCTCGGTGATGTACAGCCGACGGGCAATCTGGGGAATCTCCAGGCCCCCCGCGTACAGCGACAGCACCTCCTTCTCGCGCGCGCCGAGGTTGGCCTCCACGTAGGGGGCGTCGCCCTCGATGGCGGCGAGCACCTCTTGGGAGATGACCATCTGACCCTTGGCGACGAGCAGGATTCCTGCGGCCATCTGCGCCAACGGCTCGGCCTTGCGGCACACCCCGTCCGCGCCCCCGGCCAGGGCCCGGCGCAGCGCCCGGGGGTTGTCGGCGATGGAGTAAATCAGGACCTTGTACCCGGCCTCGATCAGCGCCTCGGTGTTCTCCTTCGGATCGGTCCGATCCCCCAACTGCAGGTCCAGCAACACGACCTGCGCTCGGCTGCGCATACCCAAGAAGCCCTCGACGGTGCTGGCTCCGGGCACGATGGTGATGCGGGGCTCTCGCTCGAGCGCCCCGGCGATTCCGTGCCGAATGGCCTCGTGGTCGTCAATGACCGCTGCCTTGATCGGCATCACGTCGCTCACGTGCGCGTCACCCGTCCTTCTTCGTCGATCGAAATGAGTGTATGACCCTCTCCTGAGTCCGTCATGATCGTGACTAGGTCGTGATATTCCGCTGGTGCCACCCGGGCCACGATTCGGCCGTGCGTGGCTGCCCGTGCGGCGGCCGCCAACTGCCGCAAGGCCTCCTGCCGGGCGCGGTCGGGTAGCGGACCCTCCCTGTTGTCGATCAAGGTGACGGACACGCCGCGCTGCCGGGCGGCCTCGACCGCCTCGGACACGGCCGGACTCACCAGGTTTCTCGCCGTGATCGAGTCGCGCAGCCTGGCTTCCAACCGGATGCACTGATCGCGTTCTGCCTGTGACAAAGGGACGTCGACTCGCGTCAGGCGCCGCAGCATCGGCTCGACGTACGACCGGACCCCGGCCATCCACACGTCGCGTCGCAGGAGGGCCGAGAACAGGCTGGCCGCCCGCGCCGCCGCCTCCTCGAACTCCAGGTGCGCCTGGTTGACCTGGGCCTGGACGTGCGCCAGCCAACGCAGCAGGTAGTCCGCCAGCAGAACCGTCAAGACCAACGCGGCCAGGGACAACATGTCGGACAGCGGAGCACCCGACGCGAGGATCGCGACGCCGCCGACACCAGCCATCAGTCCGACGGCGAACCAGGCGGCCAGTGAAGTCCCGCGTGCCCGCAGCCCGATGAGGACGACGGCCGCGAACAGAGTCCCGCTCGCGCTCCATCCCGCCGCGGTCGCTGCCTGCATCAAGCTCGCGCACGCCAGGAGCGCCGCCACGGTCACCTTCTCCGACGTGGACATGGGTGTCAGGACGCGCGGACCGAACACGACCGCACCGGCGACGCACAAGACGCCCATCGTCAGCCACCCAAAAACGCTGCCGACCAGGGCCGCGTTGACGATGCCGAGAACGGCCATCAGGGCGACCTGAAGTCTGCCGATCCACACGAGGCCGTCGACGTCGAGCAACTGGGCGAACGTGCCGGGGTTAGCCGCCGTGGGTACCCGGGTTCGTCCGTCGCTCTCGGCCGACCCCGTCCAGGCGATGTGAACGACCGTCCCGTGCCCCGGCGCCGAGCGGACGTTCGCTGTACCGCCGACGCTGCGCATCCGCTCCCGCAAGGCGAGACGGACACCCAGGCGACGCTCCGGAACGTCCGCCGGGTTGTATCCGATGCCGTCGTCGCTGACGGCGAGGTCGACCTGCGCAGCGTCGTCATCCCCGGTAACGGCACCCGAAACGACGATGCGGGCCGCCGAGGCGTGTCGCACGGCGTTCCTCACGGCCTCCGCCACGGCGCGAGCGACCGCCTGACCGACTCGCCGAGGCAGAACCGCGCCCTGGTCGAACGTGAGGTCGACCGCCGCCCCGGACGAGGCCTCCGACACCATCCCCGTGACCAGCGCGGTCGTCTCAGCTGCGGTGAGTTGCTCCCCCGGGTCTCCGACGTCGTGCAGGGTGAGGGCGTCCCAGGCGCCGCTGGCCATCTCTGCGACCCGATCCGGCGTCATGGTTTGCCGACCGGCGGCGGCCAGCGTGGTCATGACCCGGTCATGGACGAGCGCATCCAGGGTGCGCTGTTCGCGCTGCATGGACCCCCGGATCGCCGTCTGTTCAGCGACCGCAGCCGCCCGGTCCGTCGAGGCGTCGAGTTCTTCGGCCGCCCGATGCCCGACGCCGAGAGCCAGCGCCCAGCCAACGACCTGCGCCAACACGACGATGGACTCCTGCGACGCCTCCAGCACGCCGGCCGATCCACCGGCGGGATCGATGCGGACGAATCCCCACACGAGCGCAACCAGGGGCGCGGCCACCATGACCA
>RRZT010722780.1_pt1 | contig 10291 bp, 7 predicted proteins | sample 2165551 | NCBI WGS metagenome assembly RRZT01 (sample SAMN10456910, study PRJNA506462) | wastewater metagenome | biome: wastewater; feature: sludge; material: wastewater sludge; isolation source: wastewater sludge with Escherichia coli K12::gfp cells carrying plasmid... | place: USA: Moscow, Idaho ...
GCCAGTAGCACCTGTATGGGTGAAATGCTGGTAACCTACGTTGTACATACCGAACAGCAGCGCCGGTACTAACGAAATAACCACAATCGACATAATACGCTTGCTGTCGATCGCGTCGTGTATGTGCGTTCCCGTTTTCGCAGTCTTGCTGGGCACGAACAGGAATGTTTCGAAGCCGTCGAACACCGACTGGAATGCGTGGAATTTACCGCCCTCTTCAAAGTTCGGCTTTATCTTATCGAGATAATTTCTTAACGCTTTCATTAATATATTACTATTTTACGATTTACAATTTACAATTTGCCATGCGGATTATGCCATTTCAGCACGGAGCATGTCGAGTCCGACACGGACGATGCGTTGGAGTTCCATCTTCGAAGAGCAGACGAACTCGCAGAGTGCGAAGTCTTCAGGAGCCACTTCGTAAATCCCCAGCGCTTCCATGCGGTCGATATCACCGGCGATGATCGCTTTAATCAGATATTCGGGCATGATATCCATGGGGAATACCTTATCATATTCGCCGGACATGATCATGTGGCGTTCGCCGCCTTTGATACGTGCATCCAGCGTATATTCCTTTTTGCCCATCAACCAGCTGAAATATGAGTGGTTGGCACTGAACTGGTTGAAGCGCGGCATGATCCATCCGAACATTTCGTGAACGTCATCACCTTCGGGGATTACAGTCAGTTGGCTGTGGAAAGCACCCAGGAATCCGTTAGGAGAAACTTGTTTGCCACTCAGCACGTTACCACTGATGTAGCGCAAATCTTTGTCAGTTGTTACGTTTCCGGCAAATACGTTAGTCAGCAATGCACCTACCTGAAGTTTGCAGTAAGCAGGTTTCAACACTTCGGAACCTGTCACGGCTACTGTGCGGGTGAAATTCACACGGCCTGTATTGAAGAGACGACCGATGAAGATAACGGCTTGCGGATCAGTTGTCCACACAGTGTCGCCCTTTGAAACGGGGTCGAGGTGGTTGATCTGAACACCTACGTTACCGGCAGGGTTCGGTCCGTCGAAAGCGGTGATTGTAACGTTCTTAGCCTGTGTCAGTGCAGCGGCTTTCTGTTTCACGCTGATGCTCAGGTAAGTTTTTGCCATTTTGGCGAGGGCATCAAGACCAGTCTGGAAGTTTGCTTCTTCGCCTTTCAGAGCAAATTCGAAGTCGGGAGCCAGCGGATTGGTATCGAATGCGGAAACAAAGATGCCCTTCGGTGTTACCGTCGGGTCTGCAATGATGTCATACGGACGTTGCTTGATAAACGCAAACAGACCTGCTTCAAGAAGCGCGGACTTCACAGCATCCGCATCCATAGAGGATACGTTCTTCTTACCAAATTCTTCGTAGTCCTGCTCTGCGGCAGCTTCCACTACGATGTTCAATACCTTACGGCGAGCACCACGTTCAACGCTCGTCACTACGCCACTCACGGGCGAAACAAATTTCACTTCAGGATGATACTTGTCGATAAACAAGGGTCCACCAGCCATCACATACTCCTGCTCTTTCACTACCACTTTCGGTGTCACTCCAGGAAAATCATCGGGTACGAGTGCGTAAAATCCCGGCTCTTTCACTGTTGTGTACGTCTCAGCAGCTTTACCTTTCAGGTTTATGTCAAGGCCTTTACGTAACTTTATTACATTTGCCATGCTATATAAAATAATGGTTTCATAAAATTTGCCGCAAAAGTAATAAATAATAATGTGATTCGGGAGGAAAAAAGAAAGGAATTACGGAAAAATATCCGTAATTCCTTTTGTGTTCGCACACGTTCTTCAATAAAGCAGGCTGGAAGACCTTGCGGCGTACAAGTCTGTGCAGCGTGTTTGTCGGTTGGTTATTCTTCGCCGGCAAACATTGGATCCCACGCCGGCAGGCGGATCGGTTTTTGTTTCAAGACTTCGAGTGCTTTCGGGGTCACGTATTTCGTTTCCACAACGAGACGGAAGGTATATTCGTTGAACCATTCGTCGGTCATGATGAGATGTCCCTGATAGCCGGCTCCGGCACCCCAACTATTTTCAACCATCCATTTGGTCGGTTTTCCGTTTTTGTCCAGATCGACTGCCATGAGGGTCATGGCGTGACTGGAGCTGCTGGCAAAGCTTTGGATACGCTGCTTCTTGTCCATGCTGAAGGTGGTGCCCATCAATGAGTCGTAATCATAGTTTTTGACGTCGAGCAGACCACGGTCAGAGTTCAGGAACTTGCCGACGTCGCAGGAGTAATACATCATGGTGCTGTCTTTCAGAGAGGCGATGGCCATCTCCTTGATGTCCTCGATCGGGAGGTTGACGTATGTCCAGTTCTTGCCGTCGTAGCGGTGGCGGTCGTAGTCTATTTCATAACATTTGTAGTATTCGCGACTGGGGTCGTTCATGAGCATGACGTAGTTGTCAATCAGCTTTTCGTCACCGTATTTCTTCAGAAAAGAAAGCGGGGTGTAGGTGGCGGTTTCTACAGGCTCGCCTTTGACATTATATTGCGTCCAGGTAAATTCTGTAGGAGGTACGCCCAAGTTCAGGACAAGCATACGGTAAATGGTGCTCAACATTTCCACTTTAGCGTTCTCTATAGCGGCAGGTTTAGCTTTTTTCGAAGCCATGTCACGGAGTTGTAACCCCTGTTCGCGAAGTTTCAGAGCGATCAGACTCGCCATGCGGGCGGTGTTTTCGCTGCTGTTCGTTTCGGGCATCACGTCTTTGGGGACGAGACCGTATTTGCTTACGATGTCCGCTACTCCGGTGAATGTACCGCCGTCGCTCAACGGATTGCGGAACAGCCATTCCACCATTTTATCGTTCATCGGCTTGTCGCTGGTATCGATGATGCCTTGCAGGAACAGGTTGGCCTTTTCCAACTGATCGAAAAAGAAAGGATAGGTTTGCGAGAATTCGAAAGAACCCAGATTGTATACGTCGATGGCTTTGGAACGCATCACGTTCAGACCGGTGAAGAGCCAGCAGCGTCCGGATGATTTCTGGTCGGTGATCCCCTTGGAGTTCACTTTGACAGAAAAATGCGTATCCATCCCCTTCATATTGTCCTGGTTCAGGGCAAGCTTGCGGATGTCGTTGTTGCTGATGGCGTTCCGGATAGCCTTGTCGGTAGAAGTACCTTGATAACTCTGTTTGATTTGCTGCATCATGTCAGTGCTGATGCCGCCTTTCGCGTCCTGTGCCTGTGCAGAATAGTAAAGGGCACAGCAAACAAAAACTGATAAAATTCGTTTATTCATTATAGATCGTTTATAAATTAACTTTGCCTGTATGCTAATAGTAATCCGTTGGCAATTTCGTTTTACATATTATTAATTGGCAAAAATACGATTCTTTTTTAGATTTATTATCTATGAGAATGAAAACTAATCGAAATAAAATAGTTTCCTTTGCAGCGGATTTCAAGAAAGAATATGAAAAGATATACAATAGGTATATTGATGATGTTTCTATTCATCAATATTTCGTTAGCTCAAACGGCTGACACGGCAGTAAAAAGCGATGAACTGCAAACGACTACAACTTCTGTTGACGAAGTCGGGGTAGCCCCGGCAGATTCCACCCCCACCCTTTCCAAAAAAGAATTGCGACGCCAGCGTGTAGCCAAACGTAATCTACATTATAATATATTAGGTGGCCCCAGCTATACTCCTGACTTCGGATTACTGATCGGCGGTAGTGCATTGATGACGTTTCGGATGAATCCGAGTGATACTACCCAACAACGTTCGGTGGTGCCGATGGCCATCGCCCTGATGTTCGAAGGAGGACTGAACCTGTTCACCAAACCGCAGCTTTTCTTCAAAGGCGACCGATTCCGCATCTTCGGAGTCTTTGCATATAAGAATACACTGGAAAATTTCTACGGCATCGGATACAGCACCAACAAGGACTATCCGCGTGGCGAAGACACCAGCGAATACCGTTATAGCGGTGTGCAGGTGAATCCGTGGTTTTTATTCCGTCTGGGGAAAAGCAACTTCTTTGCCGGTCCACAGATTGACTTCAATTATGACAAGATCACTAAACCCGCCGCAGGGATGATAGAGCAACCATCGTATATTGCTGCCGGCGGTACGGATCACGGCTACTCTAACCTCAGCTCCGGGCTCGGCTTCCTGTTGACGTACGACACCCGTGACGTTCCCGCCAATGCTTATCGGGGAACGTATCTGGACTTTCGTGGGATGATGTACAACAAAGCCTTCGGAAGCGATAATAATTTCTACCATTTGGCAATAGACTACCGCCAATACAAGACCCTCGGCAAACGTAAAGTATTGGCTTGGACGGTGCAGACAAAGAATGTATTCGGCAATGTTCCATTGACTAAATACGCGCTCAGCGGCACTCCTTTCGACCTTCGTGGTTACTACATGGGACAGTTTCGCGACAAGTCATCCCACGTGATGATGGCAGAATACCGTCAGATGATAAATACGGACAAAAGCAATTGGGTGAAGAAGATGCTGAATCATGTAGGCTATGTAGCGTGGGGAGGATGCGGTTTCATGGGCCCTACTCCGGGCAAAATCGAAGGTGTACTTCCTAATCTGGGACTCGGTTTACGCATTGAAGTTCAGCCCCGTATGAACGTCCGTCTTGACTTCGGCAGAGACATGGTGAACAAGCAGAATTTATTCTATTTCAACATGACGGAGGCATTCTAAACAAGTATTTGCTCATAATTAACAAGAAAGATGATAAAATGCTTCCATAAGAACATCATTAAATAAAATTAATCCTTATATTTGCGTTGCTATAACACAGCAAAAGCAGATAATAGGGTTAATTTATGAAACAAATCAAATACCTCTTCGGAGGATTATTATTTTTGTTTGCCTCCATGGGAAGCGTAACTGCGCAAGAGGTAAGCGATTACTCAAAACTACAACCAAGTGATTATTCCAGCATTACACTTCCACCGCTGGATCTTCTTTTCGAGAACGCAAAAAGCGCTCCGACCTATGAATTAGCTACAGTAAAAGAACAAATTGAACGGAAGCTTCTGGCAAAAGAGAAGCGTGCCTTCTTAGGCTTTTTCAGTTTACGGGGCAGCTACCAGTATGGTATGTTCGGTAACGAGTCTACTTATACAGATGTAGCAATTGCACCTTACCTGACCTATGCAACACAGGCACAGAACGGATATACAGTAGGTGCAGGAGTCAACATTCCTTTGGACGGTCTCTTTGACTTGACAGCGCGGGTAAAACGCCAAAAACTGAATGTACGTACCGCCCAACTTGAAAGAGAAGTTAAGTTTGAGGAAATGAAAAAGGAAATTATCCTTCTATACGCAACTGCGACCTCCCAATTAAACATTCTTAAACTTAATGCCGAAGCCCTCATGCTTGCTAATGTACAATATAGTATAGCTGAAAAGGATTTCTCGAATGGAGCTATTGATTCGGGAACTTTATCATCTGAAAAATCTCGCCAATCTGACGCACAAGAGAAATTCGAAAACAGCAAATTCGAGCTAAGCAAGAGTTTAATGATACTTGAGTTAGTCACCCACACTCCCATTTTAAGAAACAAATAAACATACATTTATGGAATACATCCTTTATATCAGCAGATTCCTATATCGTATCCGTTGGTGGTTACTAATTGGAACAGCCATTATAACATTTGCTGTTTACTATTTTGGAAAACGCATGATAGGCAAAACATATAACGTAGAGGCAACCCTCTACACTGGCGCTGCTTCCGGCTACAATCTAGAAGGTGGAAATAACAAAGTGGATTGGGCGACAACTCAGAACGCTATGGATAACCTAATGAACATTATCAAGGCTGAAAGTACACTCAAACGGGTATCTATGCGATTATATGCCCGAAGTCTGATCAAAGGTAATCCAAAAGAAGACAATGAATTCATCAAAGCCAGCAATTACAACAGAATATATGAACACCTAAAGAATAGTCCGAACGGGAAAGAAATACTGTCATTAATAGATAAAAACAGCGAAGATAAAACGGTAGCCAACTTTTTCAATTACTTGAGACCGACTCAAGCAAACTATCTCTATGGAGTATTCTATTATAATTTGCCCTATTACTCTTATAATGATCTCAGAGCAATCAGAGTAGCGCGTAAAGGTGCCAGCGATCTGATTGAAATAAGTTATACGGCAAGTGATCCGGGTATCGCCTATAATACCATCGACATCCTGACCAAAGAATTTGTAAACGAATACAGTGCAATCCGCTATGGTGAAACAGATAAAGTTATCGAATATTTTAAAAGCGAACTTCAACGCATCGGAAAGGAACTTCGGCTTAAAGAAGACTCACTAACGCAATATAACGTAGAAAAACGTGTTATTAATTATTACGATGAGACCAAAGAAATCGCTGCCATCAACAAAGAGTTTGAGTTACGTGAACAAAACGTATTGATTGCATACAACAGCGCCAAAGCAATGTTAAACGAACTGGAAAAGCAAATGGGCAGCAATGCCAAACATGTAATCAACAATCTTCAGTTCTTGGATAAACTAAATGAAGCCGCTTCGCTTACAGGAAAAATCTCAGAAATGGAAACAATTTCAAGTGATCATCAGAATCAAGAAGCCTCATTACAGGAATATAAGAATCGCTTAAATCAAACGCGCAAGGAGCTTTCCGAGCTTTCAAACAAATATGTAGAGAACAAATATACCAAAGAAGGAATAGCTAAAGAGAACATCATAGAACAGTGGCTTGAAGTAACCATGCAATACGAAAAAGCCAAATCAGACTTACAAATTATACAGCAAAGCCGTATAGACCTCAACGAGAAATACAGACAGTTTGCACCAGTAGGTTCCACTATCAAACGTCAAGAGCGTAACATAACTTTTATAGAGCAAAATTACTTGTCTGTATTGAAAAGCTATAATGATGCCCTCATGCGTAGAAAAAATTTGGAAATGACCTCCGCTGCATTAAAAGTATTAAATGCTCCGGCATATCCGATCAGTGCCATGCCCACTCCTTTGAAAAAAATGGTGATGGCAGCGTGTGCCGGTACCTTCATATTTATTTTGGGGTTCTTCTTAATTCTTGAATTATTAGACCGTACTCTACGCGATTCTATTCGTACACGTCGTTTGATTGGACTTCCGATGTTAGGCGCCTTTCCAAAAGACTCTATTTTAGAGTATCACAATTATGTTGAAGAATCAAAAAGTATAGCTACAAAACAGTTAAGCAATAGTATCCTTCGTTTCTGTCAGCAAAAGAAAGAAGGATTGCCCTACATTATCAATTTTATTAGCACAGAAGGCGGGGAAGGCAAAAGTTATGTGATCGAAGCCCTAAAAAAATACTGGAACAGTATCGGACTTAAAACAAAAGTAATAACATGGAAGTCAGACTTCAGAATTGATTCACGAGAATACAACCTGGCCAAAAGCATTACCGATCTATACACATCAGAGGAAGAAGATATTCTCATCGTTGAATATCCCAATCTGCGGGAAGCTAGCATATCGCCGGAATTACTACAAGAAGCTAATCTAAATATACTCGTAGCCCGTGCTGACCGTGGTTGGAAAGAGACCGATAAGCTCTTGTCAGAAAAGCTAAGTCAACAAGTAGGTAAAACTCCACTTTATGTTTACTTGACACACGCATCCCGCAATGTGGTTGAAGACTACACTGGTATGCTTCCACCATATACACTTTGGAGGAAAATAGTATACCGACTGTCACAATTAGCATTGACAGAAAGTATATTTACGTTCACAAAAAGAAAGAAGCAGCCGGCAACATCAGGAGATGAAGATGACGAATGATAAAGGAAAATACAGTCAATACTTAACAGTAGCCGGTAACTATTTTGCCAATAAAGGATGGGTACATTTACTATTGGCAGGAGGATTGTATATATTATACAAAATGTTCTTTCGTACTTCCCTTCCTTTCTTTCTGACGATTAGTTCATTGCCTTTAATGACAGCTATTTTCTTATTGATTATCAAATATTCAAAACAAAGTTTCTATACACTTTTCACTCTCCAATTTCTGCTGGCAGCAGCTTATGCAGTGACAGACATACCATTGGGAGTAGCAACATTAATGTGTACATTGTTTGCCGTTGTTTTGCTCTTTGCGTACGGAATGCATGAAAAAATTGACTGGTCGGAAAGTCGTAATGGTATGCTTATGCTTTTTCTGATATGGGGAGTTTATTGCATATTAGAGATAGCTAATCCGAACAATGTTCAGGCAGCATGGAATATCTCCATCACCCATTATCTCATATATCCTATTGTATGTGCTGTCATCGTACCGTTAGCAATCCGTAACATCAAGGGGATTCAGTGGCTTCTAATTATATGGTCTCTTTTCATCCTCTTGGCAGCAGCCAAAGGATATTGGCAAAAAAACTATGGTTTTAATGAACGTGAGCAGTACTTTCTATACGTTTTGGGAGGAGCAAGAACTCATATTATTTGGTCCGGTATTCGTTATTTCTCATTCTTCAGTGATGCAGCGAACTTCGGCGTACACATGGCTATGGGTGTTTCACTCTTTGGAATTTCACTTTTTTATATAAAAGGTGTATGGCTGAAAATCTATTTTATAATTGTCATTATTGCCGCCATTTACGGAATGGGAATTTCTGGAACACGGGCTGCGATAGCTCTGCCTATCGGTGCTTTAGGGAGTTTCATTATTCTTTCACGCAATCGCAAAGCATGTATTACAGGTATTTCAGTTCTTGCCTTGTTATTCTTGTTTTTTGTATGTACCAATATAGGAGATGACAATCAATATATCCGCAAGATGCGTTCTGCATTTCGTCCTAGCCAAGACGCTTCCTATCAATTACGTGTAGACAATCGAAAGAAAATGAGAGAATTGATGATCCACAAGCCTTTTGGATATGGGATAGGGTTATCCAAAGGCGACCGTTTCTATCCCAAAGAACGTATGCCCTATCCACCGGATTCCTGGTTAGTCTCAGTATGGGTAGAAACCGGAATCATCGGTCTAGTTCTCTACCTGGCTGTTCACGGAGTCCTTTTTGCATGGTGCGGATGGATACTGATGTTCAAGATCATGAACAAACGCCTGCGAGGCTTACTTACTGCCTGGCTCTGTACCGCTGCCGGATTCTATCTGGCAGCCTATGCCAACGACGTGATGCAATATCCCAACTCCATCCCCATATACACAGCCTTTGCCCTCTGCTTCGCAGGACCGTACATTGACAAGCGGATGCAGCAAAGTAAAGAAACAGAACTGAAAAACGAACAATAGATTATGATGAACGAACCTCAAGTCTCCTTTATCACAGTTTGCTACAACGGCTTTAAAGACACTTGCGAATTAATAGAATCGCTGCAAACACATGTACATTCCGTGAGCTATGAAATCATCGTCGTAGACAATGCTTCGCGCGAAGACGAAGCGGCTAAAATCAAGGAGCTATATTCCGATATAGTCACCCTGCGGAGCGAGTCGAACCTAGGCTTCTCCGGCGGAAATAATCTGGGGATCAGAGTAGCTAAAGGAGCCTATATCTTTCTGATAAACAATGACACTTATGTTGAATCAGACGGATTCCACTACCTGACAGAGCGACTGGAAAGTCAGAAAAACATCGGAGCCGTCTCTCCGAAGATACGCTTTGCCTTTCCTCCGCAAAACATACAGTTTGCCGGATTCACCCCCCTGTCGGCAATCACTATACGCAACGAAATGACAGGTTTCGGCTGTCCGGACGACGGCACGTTCGACACCCCGCACACGACCCCCTACCTGCATGGGGCGGCACTCATGGTAAAACGTGAAGTCATTGAGAAAGTAGGAGAAATGCCGGAAATATTCTTCCTGTATTATGAAGAAATGGACTGGTGTACACAGATGACAAATGCCGGTTACGAACTATGGTATGAGCCTCGTTGCACCGTCTTCCACAAAGAAAGCCAGAGCACCGGACAGTTCAGCAAGCTACGTACTTTCTACATGACGCGCAACCGTTTGCTCTACACCCGCCGCAACCGGAAAGGTGCTCAGCGGCTGCTCTCCATTCTTTATCAATCTACCATAGCTGCCGGAAAAAACAGCCTTCAGTTTGCCCTGAAAGGTCGTTTCGATTTATTTGCCACAGTATGGAAAGGTGTTGTCAGAAGCTTTTCTATCACCTCTCCTATCCGATAACCCTTAAAAATGAAAGACCATGTACACCTTTATTGACTGGATTCTCTTTATTCTTCTGGCACTTTGTGTCGGTTATCTGCTGTTCTACGCCATTGCCTCCAAATTCTATCGTCCGCGAAAA
>RRZT011633821.1_pt1 | contig 10290 bp, 9 predicted proteins | sample 2165551 | NCBI WGS metagenome assembly RRZT01 (sample SAMN10456910, study PRJNA506462) | wastewater metagenome | biome: wastewater; feature: sludge; material: wastewater sludge; isolation source: wastewater sludge with Escherichia coli K12::gfp cells carrying plasmid... | place: USA: Moscow, Idaho ...
CGCCGTGCAGTACGCCTGGCTGCGCCTGCTCGCCAAGGGCGGCGAGAGCCTGATGGTGGTCGGCGACGACGACCAGTCGATCTACGGCTGGCGCGGCGCGCGGATCGAGAACATCCAGCAGTTCGGCCGCGACTTCGCCGACGCCCAGACCATCCGCCTGGAGCAGAACTACCGCTCCACCGCGCGGATCCTCAAGGCCGCCAACGCGCTGATCGCCAACAACCAGGGGCGCCTGGGCAAGGAACTGTGGACCGAGGGCGACGAGGGCGAGCCGATCAGCCTGTACGCCGCCTTCAACGAGTACGACGAGGCGCGCTTCATCGTCGAGCGCATCCAGGACGCCGTGCGCAAGGACGGCCTCAAGCGCAGCGAGATCGCCATCCTCTACCGCTCCAACGCCCAGTCGCGGGTGCTGGAGGAGGCGCTGCTGCGCGAACGCATTCCCTACCGGATCTACGGCGGCCAGCGCTTCTTCGAGCGCGCCGAGATCAAGAACGCCATGGCCTACCTGCGCCTGATCCGCCTGCGCGACGACGACGCGGCGCTGGAGCGGGTGCTCAACCTGCCGCCGCGCGGCATCGGCGAGAAGACCGTGGAAATCCTCCGCGAGGTGGCGCGCGGCCAGCAGCTGTCGCTGTGGCGCGCGCTGCACCAGGCGGTCGGCCAGAAGCTGCTGCCCGGCCGCGCCGCCGGCGCGCTGAACGCCTTCGTCGAGCTGATCGACACCCTCGCCCTGCGTGTCGAGGAGCAGCCGCTGCACCTGATCGTCCAGACGGTGATCGAGCAGAGCGGGCTGATCCCCTTCCACCTCGCCGAGAAGGGCGAGAAGGGCCAGACCCGCGTCGACAACCTCGAGGAGCTGGTCAGCGCCGCGCGCGCCTTCGAGCCGGCCGAGGACGCGCTGTCGCCGCTCGCCGCGTTCATCGACCACGCCGCCCTGGAGGCCGGCGAGGCGCAGGCCGAGGAAGGCGAGGACAGCGTGCAGCTGATGACCCTGCACAGCGCCAAGGGCCTGGAGTTCCCGCTGGTGTTCCTCGCCGGCGCGGAGGAAGGCCTGTTCCCCCACAAGATGAGCCTGGAAGAGCCCGGCCGCCTCGAAGAGGAGCGCCGCCTCGCCTACGTCGGCCTGACCCGCGCCATGCAGCGCCTGGTGCTGACCTACGCCGAGACCCGCCGCCTGTTCGGCAGCGAGACCTACAACAAGGTGTCGCGCTTCGTCCGCGAGATCCCGCCGGGGCTGGTCCACGAGGTACGCCTGGCCGGCAGCGTCAGCCGGCCGATGGCCGCGCCGCGCAGCGGCGCCAGCCCGTTCGCCGGGGCCGGCGTGCCGGAAACCGCCTTCGCCCTCGGCCAGCGCGTGCGCCATGCGCTGTTCGGCGAAGGGGTGATCCTCAACTACGAAGGCAGCGGCGCCCAGGCCCGCGTGCAGGTGAATTTCGACGCCGAAGGCAGCAAATGGCTGATGCTGTCCTACGCCAAGCTGGAAGGCCTGTAGCCGCCAGCCACGCTCCGCACAACGACAACCACGGCCGATAGCGGCCCCATCGAGCAATGGAGAACCCCCGATGAATCGTCGCCAACTGTTCGGCGCTGCCGCAGCGCTGCTGGCCGCCATGGGCCTGAGCGCCTGCAAGGACGACAGCCCCGCGCCCCAGGCCGCCGCCCAGCCGGCCGCCGCGCCGGTGCAGAACGTCACCTGGAAGATGGTCACCTCCTGGCCGAAGAACTATCCGGGCCTGGGCACCGGCGCCGAGGGCTTCGCCCAGCGGGTCAACGCCATGAGCGGCGGGCGCCTGACCATCAAGGTCTACGCCGGCGGCGAGCTGGTGCCGCCGCTGGAGGTGTTCGACGCGGTGTCGCGCGGCACCGCCGAGATCGGCCACAGCACGCCCTACTACTGGAAGGGCAAGGTGCCGGCGGCGCAGTTGTTCACCGCCGTGCCGTTCGGCCTGTCCACCCCGGAAATGACCGCCTGGCTGCATCACGGCGGCGGCCTGCAGCTGTGGGAAGAAGCCTACGCCCCGCACGGCGTCAAGCCGCTGGTGGCGGGCAACTCCACCATGCAGATGGGCGGCTGGTTCAACAAGGAAATCAACAGCCTGGAAGACCTCAAGGGGCTGAAGATCCGCACCCCGGGCCTCGGCGCGGAAGTCTACAACCGCCTCGGCGCGACCACCGTCAACCTGCCCGGCGGCGAAGTGTTCACCGCCATGCAGACCGGGGCGATCGACGCCACCGACTGGGTCAGCCCCTACAACGACCTGGCCTTCGGCATCCACAAGACCGCCAAGTACTACTACTACCCCGGCTGGCAGGAGCCGCAGGCGGTCATCGAGCTGCTGATCAACCAGAAGGCCTGGGACGCTCTGCCGGCCGACCTGCAAGCCATCGTCAGCGAAGCCGCACGCGCCGCCAACCAGGTGATGATCGACGAGTTCGTCTACAACAACGCCAAGGCGCTGGCCGAGCTGAAGAAGCAGGGCGTCGAGCTCAAGCGCTTCCCCGACCCGGTGCTGGCCGCCATGCATCACGAGTCCGAGCAGGTGCTCGACCAGCTGGCCAGCCAGAACGAGCTGAACGGGCGCATCTGGAACTCGATGAAGGCCTTCCGCGAAGAAGTCGGCGAGATGCACAAGCTGTCCGAGAAAGAACTCTACAACTGGCGCTGATCCCTTCCCGGCTGCGCCGCGCCCGTCCTCCCCGCCACCGGCGGGCAGGGCGGCGCGCGACGCAACAGCCCGAAACACTCTGCAACTGGTCGCCCGACCCGCACTGCGCAAAGATGACGCGCGTGAACCACCCCACCGAGAGTCCGCTCCCCATGCAACGATTCCTCAGCCTGGCCATGGCCCTGTGCCTCAGCCTGACGCTCAGCGTCGACGCCTTCGCCGCCAAGCGCTTCGGCGGCGGCAAGTCCTTCGGCTCCGCGCCGGCCCACCAGACCCAGCAACGCCAGACCCCGCAGGCCGCGCCGGCGCCGAACGCCGCCGGTGCCGCGGCCGCCGCCCGCCCGGCCAGCGGCGCCTCGCGCTGGCTCGGCCCGCTGGCCGGCATCGCCGCCGGCGGCCTGCTCGCCTCGATGTTCATGGGCGACGGCTTCGAAGGCTTCCAGCTGTTCGACTTCCTGATGCTCGGTGGCCTGGCCCTGCTGGCGTTCATGGCGATCCGCGCCCTCGCCCGCCGCAAGCTGCAGGCCCAGGGCGCCACTCCGGCCTACGCCGGCATGGGCAGCGCCCAGGCCTACCAGGCGCCGCAGCCGGCCCCGGCCGCCAGCGGCGCGTTCGGCGGCGCCGCCCCGACCGCCGCGCGCACCTTCAACGCTCCGGCCTGGTTCGACGAGCAGCGCTTCGTCGGCATCGCCCGCGAACACTTCATGAACCTGCAGCAGCACTGGGACGCGGCGGAGATGGACAAGATCGCCGAGTTCGTCACCCCGCAGATGCTCGACTTCCTGCGCCAGGAGCGCGCCGGCCTCGGCGACGGCTTCCAGTCCACCTACGTCGACAACCTGCAGGTGCAGCTCGACGGCGTCGAGCAGCAGGGCGGCAAGACCATCGCCACCCTGACCTTCGCCGGCGTGGCCAAGAGCTCGCGCTTCGACCAGGGCGAGGCGTTCAGCGAAAGCTGGCGCATGGAGCGCCTCGACGGCGACAACCAGCCCTGGCTGATCGCCGGCATCCGCCAGAACGGCTGAGGCCTCCTGTCCTACGAAGAACCCCGGGCTTGCCCGGGGTTCTTCGTTTCAGCGCCGCGCCAGCGCGCGCCAATTGCCCCTCGCCAGCCTGTGCCGACTGGTCTATAAAGCCTTCCCCCACCCCGAGAGGAGCACCGTCGTGGAAGACGTCATCGACCGCCTGCGCGAACTGAACGAACCTGTGCCGGTCCCCCTGGAACTGCCGGACGAGGAGCTACTGGTGGAGATCCAGGAGCAGATCCTCATCCACCTGCCCTTCGAACTGCGCGAATACCTGCTCAAGGCCAGCGACGTGGTCTATGGCCACCTCGAACCGGTGACCGTCTGCGATCCGCAGTCGCACACCTACCTGCCGGACGTCGCCGCGCGGGCCTGGGATGCCGGCGTGCCGCGCTACCTGGTGCCGCTGTGCGAGGACGGCGGGCGCTACTACTGCGTCGCCGAGGACGGCGAGGTGCTGCTCTGGGAGGATGGCGAACTGGACGAGGAAGGCACCTGGGATTCGCTGTGGAGCTGGGTCGAGGACGTCTGGCTGGCGGACGCCTGAGCCGGCGCGAGCCCTCCACGCCGGCGCAGATAACGCCGCCGGGCACGCGAGGGGTCGCGCGCCCGGCGCGGCATCAGCCGTCCGCGGGCGCGGCGTGGCCGTCCTGCGGCAGCGGACGGAGGGTCATCTTGGCGATGCGCCGCTCCTTCACCTCGGTGACCACCAGCCGCCAGCCAGCATGCTCGACCCGGTCGCCGATCAGCGGCAGGCGGTCGAGCAGGCTCATCACCAGGCCGGCCAGGGTCTGGTAGTCGTCGGTCGGCCATGCCCGGAAGCCCAGCCGCTCGCGCAGTACCGCAAGGTTCAGCGCGCCGCTGACCCGGTAGCCGCCGTCCTCCAGCGCCTCGATGTCCGGGCCGTCCATCTCGCTGGCGTCCGGCAGCTCGCCGGCGATGGCTTCGAGGATGTCGGTGAGGGTCAGCAGGCCCTCGAAACCGCCGAACTCGTTGACCACGAAGGCCACGTGGGTCGAGGCCTGGCGCATCTGCTCCAGGGCGCTGAGCACCGAGGCGCTGTCGGGCAGGTTGATCGGCTGGCGGACCAGGCTCTCGATGTCCGGCGCCGTGCCCTTGAGCAGTTCCTTGAACAGCTCCTTCTTGTGGATGTAGCCCAGCGGCTCGTCGGCCGCCGCGCCGCGCGAAACCAGCAGACGCGAATGGGGCGAGTCGAGCAGCGCCTGGTGGATCTTCTCCAGCGGATCGTCCAAGTCGATGCGGTCAACCTCCATGCGCGGGGTCATCGCCGTCTGGATCGACTGCTCGGCCAGGTTGAGCACGCCGCTGATCATCACCCGCTCGCGGCGGTCGAACAGCGCCGCCTCGCCGCTGGCGCCTTCGAGCATGTCGGCGATCTCGTCGCCCACCTCGTCGGCCTGCACCTTGCCGCCCAGCAGGCGCATCACTGCGTGGGCGGTGCGCTCGCGCAGGCCGCGCTGGCCCTGCAGGCTGCGCTTGCGCCGCGCGCGCGCCAGCTGGTTGAAGAACTCGATGAGGATCGAGAAGCCGATCGCCGCGTACAGGTAGCCCTTGGGAATGTGGAAGCCGAAGCCCTCGGCGGTCAGGCTGAAGCCGATCATCATCAGGAAGCCCAGGCACAGCATGATCACCGTCGGCCGCGCGTTGACGAAGGCGGTCAGCGGCTTGCTGGCCAGCATCATCAGGGCCATGGAGATCACCACGGCGATCATCATCACCGGCAGGTGCTCGACCATGCCCACCGCGGTGATCACCGCGTCGAGGGAGAACACCGCATCCAGCACGATGATCTGCGCCACCACCGGCCAGAACCGCGCGTAGGTCCTGCTGCCAGCGACCTGGTGGCTGCGCCCCTCCAGGCGCTCGTGCAGCTCCATGGTGGCCTTGAACAGCAGGAACACGCCGCCGAACAGCATGATCAGGTCGCGGCCGGAGAAGGCATGCTCGAACACCTCGAACAGCGGCGCGGTGAGGGTCACCAGCCAGGCGATGCTGGCCAGCAGGCCCAGGCGCATCAGCATCGCCAGGCTCAGGCCGATCAGCCGCGCGCGGTCGCGCTGCTCCGGCGGCAGCTTGTCGGCGAGGATGGCGATGAACACCAGGTTGTCGATGCCCAGAACGATCTCCAGGACGACCAGGGTCAACAGGCCCAGCCAGGCCGTGGGGTCGGCAATCCATTCCATCAGTGCATGCTCTCGAAAGATTTACGGGTGCGGCCGGACAACCTGCGCGCGCGCGGCGCGGCAAGACGGGAGATCGACCGGAAGGGGAAGAGTGCAGCAGACTGCTGCGAGGCGACCGGCCGGGGGGAGGGTGGCCGGGATCGGGGGCCGCTCACAGCCGGGCGGGCTGGGGGCGGTTCACTACAGGAACTGTCCATAGGGTCCATGGGGATGACAACGGAGTGCAGAGCCTAAAAGAATGACCGGCGAAATTCATCCGTTTACGGTGACAAAGTTTGACGCCGTGCCCGCAGGAGCGGAGGAAAACTCTTGCAATAGCTGCGTTTTGACACCCGCCCGCAGCGCCCCGGAAGATGCCGAGCCATCCGGCAACCGCATACACGAGTCCACCATGCACGCTGAAGAAAAACACCTGATCGATGGCCTGTTCTCCCGCCTGCGCGAAGTCGAGGGACATACCGCCGCGCGCGAGGCTCAGGCCGAAGCCCTGATCAACGAGCACCTCGCCCGCCAGCCGGCCGCGCCCTACTACATGGCCCAGGCGATCATCGTCCAGGAGAATGCCCTGCAGCAGCTCGACGGCCGCGTACGCGAACTGGAAGCCGAGCTGGAAGCCCTCAAGCGCGCCCAGCAGAGCGCGCCGCCGGCGAGCAGCGGCGGCTTCCTCGCCGGCCTGTTCGGCGGCAGCCGCAACCCGGCGCCGGCCACCACGCAGCCGGTGAGCGGCACGCCCAGCAGCCAGCCGGCCCGCAGCGGCTGGCAGGAGCCGAGCGCCGGCAGCCGTCCCGGCTTCGCCCGCCCGGGCGCCGCCCAGCCTGGGTTTGCCCAGCGCTCCGGCGCCGCGCAGCAGGGTGGCGGCTTCCTCGCCGGCGCCCTGCAGACCGCCGCCGGCGTGGCCGGCGGCATGCTGCTGGGCAACCTGCTGATGGACATGTTCCAGGGCGACGAGGCCGAGCAGGTGGCCGAACAGGCTCCGGCCGCCGCCGACGAACAGGCGCTGGCCGCCGAGGAACCGGTCGCTCAGGAGGAGTACTACGCCGACGGCGGCGAGGAAGGCGACTTCTTCGCCGACGACGAAGACTTCGTCTGACCCCATAGAGTGCCCCGCCGGGCGGCGGGGCACTGCCTTGCGCACCGCCCTCGCCGCCTAGCAGTGCACCGCATCGGCGCCGCTCGCTGCGCGCTACCCGCCACGCTGGCGCAACCCCGGCAGCTACTCGGCGAGATCCTCTTCCTCCACCAGGCGCACCCGCTCGGCGTCCAGGGCATAGGCCGCATCGGCCAGGTCGTTGCTGACCGGCTCGACCTTCAGGGTGCCGCTCACCCACAGCGGCACGTAGATGTCGTCCAGGGCGATGCCGCGCGGGTAACGCACCAGTACGATCTGGTTCGGCGGCGGCGGCGGCACATGGATGCAGGCCCCCGGATAGGGCACCAGGAAGAAGGTGTGGAAGCGCCCCTGGGCATCGCTCTCCAGCGGCACCGGATAGCCGCCCAGGCGCAGCTCCTGGCCGTCCAGCGCGGCCACGGTACGCGTCGAGTACATCACCTCCGGCAGCCCCTGCTGCTGCTTGAGCCCACCCTGGACATAGAACGGGCTGTCGGCCTCGGCGCCCTGATGCTCGATCTCCGGCATGTTCTCCAGCGCCTCCAGATCCTCCGGCGGCAGCAGGTCGAGCCAGTCCAGCTCCTCGGGTTCGGCATGGGCCAGCAGGGGAATCAGCAGCAGGGCGACCAGCAGACGGCGCACGCGAGGCACTCCACGAAGAAAGGGGGAACGCAGGGATGGCCCGCGGCGCCGCTTGCCGGTGCCGCGGGACGGATCAGGCCTTGATCAGCGCCTCGACCGCGCGGATGCGCGCATCGAGGGTGGCCCGGTCAGCACAGCGCAGGGTGGCATGACCGACCTTGCGCCCGGCCTTGAAGGCCTTGCCGTAGTGATGGAGGTGGCAATCGGCAACGGCCACCACCTGCTCCACCGGCGGCACGCTGCCGATGAAGTTGAGCATCGCGCTTTCGCCGACCTTGGCGGTCGAGCCCAGCGGCAGACCGGCCACCGCGCGCAGGTGGTTCTCGAACTGGCTGCACTCGGCGCCTTCGATGGTCCAGTGTCCGGAGTTGTGCACCCGCGGAGCGATCTCGTTGGCCTTCAGGCCGCCGTCGACCTCGAAGAACTCGAAGGCCAGCACGCCGACGTAATCGAGCTTGTCCAGCACACGGCCGACGTAGTCCTCGGCCAGCGCCTGCAGCGGATGCGCGCTGCTGGCCACCGACAGCTCGAGGATGCCGCCGACGTGGGTGTTGTGTACCAGCGGGTAGAAGCGCGTCTCGCCGTCGCGGGCGCGCACCGCCACCAGCGACACCTCGCCGGTGAAAGGCACGAAACCTTCGAGGATGCACGGCACGCTGCCCAGCTCGGCGAAGGCGCCGGCGACGTCGGCCACCTCGCGCAGGACTTTCTGGCCCTTGCCGTCGTAGCCCAGGGTACGGGTCTTGAGCACCGCCGGCAGGCCGATGGCGGCCGCCGCGGCGTCCAGGTCGGCCTGCGACTGGACGTCGGCGAACGCCGGGGTCGGAATGCCCAGTTCCTTGAACAGCGACTTCTCGAACCAGCGGTCGCGGGCGATGCGCAGCGCCTCGGCGCTCGGGTAGACCGGCACGAACTGCGACAGGAAGGCCACCGTCTCGGCCGGCACGCTTTCGAACTCGAAGGTCACCAGATCCACCTCGTCGGCCAGCTGGCGCAGGTGATCCTGGTCGCCATAGTCGGCACGGATGTGCTCGCCGAGTGCCTGTGCACAGGCATCCGGGGCCGGATCGAGGAAGGCAAAGTTCATGCCCAGCGGAGTGCCCGCCAGAGCCAGCATGCGGCCCAGCTGACCGCCACCGATTACGCCGATTTTCATGGAGTTGGCCTCAGATCTCGCGGGGATCGGGGTTTTCCAGCACGCTCTCGGTCTGCTTGGCGCGGAACGTCTTGAGCGCGGAGTGGAATTGCGGATGCTTGCCGCCGAGGATACTCGCCGCCAGCAGTGCGGCGTTGATCGCCCCGGCCTTGCCGATGGCCAGGGTGGCGACCGGCACGCCGCCGGGCATCTGCACGATCGACAGCAGCGAGTCGACACCGGAGAGCATCGACGACTGCACCGGCACGCCGAGCACCGGCAGGTGGGTCTTGGCCGCGCACATACCCGGCAGATGGGCGGCGCCGCCGGCACCGGCGATGATCACCTCCAGGCCGCGGCCTTCGGCCTCCTCGGCGTACTGGAACAGCAGATCCGGCGTGCGGTGGGCGGATACCACCTTGACCTCGTGGGGAATGCCGAGCTTTTCCAGCATGTCGACGGTGTGGCTGAGGGTGCTCCAGTCGGATTTGGAGCCCATGATCACGCCTACCAGTGCGCTCATCGTCGTGCCTCGCGGTGGGGCGCCCTCCCGGGCGCAGCCTTGAAATCAAAAGCCACGCGGGATGCGTGGCTCGGGAATGGGATGAACGTCGCGACCTGCGCCGCGCGGCCGTCGAGTATACCCGTATGGCAGCAGCAGATCAGCACCCGTGCGGCGGAGGGCGAGGCAATAGTGCCCGCAGCAGTATTGTCGCTACCGCAGTACAGCGCCCCGTTCTGGGCGCGGACCAGATAGACGTACCAAGTCCGCGCCTGCGCCGTCGTGCCGCCCTGCGGCTCCGCCTTGCCCTCCACCGGCTGCCCCTCCCCGTCGCGTTGCGCGCTTGTCGTTGCCGCCGTTCATTTTCGGCCCAAAGACAAACCCCCGATCAGCGTTTGCTGATCGGGGGTTCGGTATAGGTGCTTGACGATGACCTACTCTCACATGGGGAAGCCCCACACTACCATCGGCGATGCGTCGTTTCACTGCTGAGTTCGGGATGGGATCAGGTGGTTCCAACGCTCTATGGTCGTCAAGCAATTCGGTTGGGATCTCGCCGTGGCGCGACCCCGAATCAGGTATGTGATAGCGGTGTTTCTATTCGGTATTTGCGGTTCATGCAAGCTTTCGGCCTGTCACACGCAACAATCGTCAGATTGTTTGGGTGTTATATGGTCAAGCCTCACGGGCAATTAGTATCGGTTAGCTCAACGCCTCACAGCGCTTACACACCCGACCTATCAACGTCGTAGTCTTCGACGACCCATCAGGAAGCTCAAGGCTTCAGTGAGATCTCATCTTGAGGCAAGTTTCCCGCTTAGATGCTTTCAGCGGTTATCTTTTCCGAACATAGCTACCCGGCAGTGCCACTGGCGTGACAACCGGAACACCAGAGGTTCGTCCAACCCGGTCCTCTCGTACTAAGGTCAGCCCCTCTCAAATCTCAAACGTCCACGGCAGATAGGGACCGAACTGTCTCACGACGTTCTAAACCCAGCTCGCGTA
>RRZT011196083.1_pt1 | contig 10288 bp, 8 predicted proteins | sample 2165551 | NCBI WGS metagenome assembly RRZT01 (sample SAMN10456910, study PRJNA506462) | wastewater metagenome | biome: wastewater; feature: sludge; material: wastewater sludge; isolation source: wastewater sludge with Escherichia coli K12::gfp cells carrying plasmid... | place: USA: Moscow, Idaho ...
ACTTAAGATAAATATCATATTAAAGATTCTGCCTGCTGTAGTCAATTCCAAAATATCAGAGTATCCAACAGAGGATATTGTTATTACAGTCATATATAAAGAATCAAAGAAACTTGATTTTTCAATTATCATAAATCCAAATGTTCCTACTAAAAAAACTGAAATTATAGATAAAATTAAGTAACCTATTTTTTTTTCTTTTATCATCTTATTATCCTTCTTATTTCTAATAAACTATTTAACCAATAAAACTCATTAAGGTTACTTATCATAACTCCCTTAGATGTAGAAGCATGAATAAAGTTATCGTTTTCATAATATATTCCAACATGGTAAGTATTTACTCCTGTTTTAAAAAAAATTAAATCTCCCATATTTCTTTCTGAATACTCAATATTTTTTCCATATTTCATTTGAGTTTGAGTAGTTCTTGGTAGAGATACCAAAAAAACTTCAGAAAATGCTCTTTGAACAAAACCAGAACAGTCTATACCAGTTTTATCTATGCCACCTAACCTATATGGAACTCCCTTGTAATCAATATAAAATTCATAAAGCAAGGATTTTTCTTTATCCTTTTCAAAAGAAATTTGTCTTTCTTTTTTTGAATATTTTTCTTTTTGAGATAAATTTGTACAAGAACTTAAAAGTATTAATAAGAGCACAACAATTTTTTTCATAAAATCACCCATTGGATTATAGCATAGTTTGTGTATATTTATCAAAAAAATGTTAGTAATTTATAAGAAAAGTAAAAAATATTGATTTTTTTATATGGATGATGTAAAATGAAGTAAATTAACGTTAAGGGAGGTTGTTATGAGATATTTATTTTTATTTTTATTTACATTTTTAGCTAGTAAGTTCTATTTAAAAAGTGATTTAATTCATGCCTTTATTACATCTTTTGGAATTACGATTTTGGATTTTGCTTTTATTTCTATTTTGAGGTTTAAAAAGAAAGATAATGAAAAAGAGTTAAATGATTTTTTTGAAAATCTTGGGAATGGTCAAATAGAACTTCATTCAAAACACAAGTTGTCTAATTATTCAGAAAGCTTAAACCAAAAACTTAACGGTTTTATGACAAATTTTATAAAACTTGTTTTTAGAATACAAAATTCTACAGAAACTTTATCTAACCGTTCAAAAAAGCTTTTTAAAGATTTGGAAAATGTTATAGAAAATCCTAAAGAAGCAAATGGTTTGGTTAAACTAGAGGAAAAAAACAATAAGGTACTTGATAGTGTTCATGAACAAACTGCTTCTACAGAACAAATTTCTGCTGGTGTAACAGAATTATCTCAAAGTATGAATTATATAAAAAATACTGTAGAAGAAGCTCTTGCTTTCTCTGATGAAACAAAGGATTGGGCAAAAAAAGGACAAAAACAAATAGATCTTAGTTTTGAATCTATCAAGTTACTGGAAGACAGAATAGTAAAAATTGAAGACAGTTCTCATAAATTATCTAATGTTTCTAATGAGATTAAGAGTATCGTTGATATTATTCAAGGTTTCTCTGAGCAAACTAATATGCTAGCACTAAATGCAGCTATAGAGGCAGCTAGAGCTGGTGAGGCAGGAAGAGGATTCTCTGTAGTTGCTGAAGAAGTAAGAAAATTAGCTGATAATAGTAAAAATGCTACTGCTAAAATCGCAGAACTTGTTTCCCATATTCAAGGTTCTGTACAAGAAGTTAGAAGCTTTACTAGTGAAGGGTATAATGAAATTAAAAATAGTTTTTCTTTATTTGAAAATACTAAAGAAGTAATAGAGGAAATCTATAATAAAACTTCTGAAAATAGAGAAAAAATAGATACTTTAACAACATTGATGTCTGAAGAAGCAAAAGCCCTTGATGAAATATCAAGTGGAGTAGAAGGTATAGCTTATGCAAGTGAATCTATATCTGAAGAAGCAGTTAATCAAATGGAAATTTTTGAATCTCTTAAGGGTAAATTAATAGGAGTTCAAGATTTTACTAGTGAACTTACTGAAATATCTCACTCTTTAGCTGGTTTAGTTGATATATTCAAAATTGATAAAAATGAATTGAATACAATAAAAGAAACGGCAAATGATTTATTTGTTTGGTCTGACACTTTTAGTGTTGGAATCAAAGCCTTTGATGATGACCATAAAGTGCTTATAGACCTTATAAACAAGATTAATAGAGCCATGCTAGAAGGAAAAGGTAAAGCAGTCTTAAAAGAAACTTTAGAAGAGCTTATTTCATACACTAAATATCATTTTGAAAGAGAAGAAAAATTGATGGAAAAAGCTAACTATAGTGATTACCTGAACCATAAAAAAATACATAATGATTTAATTCAACAAGTTCTTCAAATAAAATCAGATTTAGATATGGGTAAAAAAGAAATTTCCCACGAATTATTAGATTTTCTTAAACAATGGATAATTAGCCATATTCAAGGAAATGATAAAAAATATACTAAAGAACTTAAAAAATTCCAATAACCTCTTTTAGAGGTTATTTTTTTGCAAAAAAAACGAGGTATAAACCTCATTCCAAAACAATATTATTTTCTTTAACATAATTTATTACTTTTATTAAGTCTTCAGGTGTATCTACACCCAAAACTTTATGTTTAGTTTCAAGAACTTTTATTTTATAGCCGTTTTCTAAAACTCTTAATTGCTCTAATGATTCAGAAATTTCTAAAGGAGTTTGAGGCATTTTTGCATAATCAAGTACAAAATCTCTTTTATAGGCATAAACTCCAATATGTTTGTAATAATTAGAAATTTCCAACTTTCTAGGAAAAGGAATAGGATTTCTAGAAAAATATATTGCATAATCATTTTTATCACAAATAACTTTTACTATATTAGGATTATTTACATCTTCCATATTATCCAATTTATATTTTAATGTAGCCATTTTAAGTTCAGGTTCTTCTATAAAAGGAGTAATAAGTGAATTAATCATTGAGCTTTCAATTAAGGGCTCATCACCTTGAACATTTATGATAACATCAAAGTCTCTATAGTTTTGAGCAACTTCTGCTATCCTATCAGTTCCTGTTTCATGGTCTCTAGAAGTCAAAATAACTTCTCCACCAAAGGATTTTACAACTTCTACTATTCTATCATCATCAGTTGCAACAACTATTTTATCCAGCTTTGAAGAAAGACTTCTTTTATAAACCCATTCTATCATAGTTTTTCCATGTATTATTTCAAGTGGTTTACCTTCGAATCTTGTTGAACCATATCTAGCAGGAATAACACCTAAAAATTTCATATAACTTCCTCCATCATTGTTTTTATTATAGCTCGTTGCAAAAGTGCAACAGCTTGATTCTATTTGTATAAAAAACTACGTTTTTTATACAATCCCCCCACCTTCGGTGGGGAAAGGGAGGGGATTCGGGGCGGAGCCCGAGCCCACCGCAAGGACTGTGTCCTCGCGACTCCTCTAAAACCATTACTGTTTATTTTTATTTATATACAAATAATCTTTTAGTTTTGCAACTAACTATGTTTTTATTAGCTTGTTGCAAAATTTCAACAGCTTAATTCTATTTGTATATTTTATGCAGTTCCTCACTTTGGATGTGTAATGAGGAGCTTTGGGGCAGAGCACATTTCCCACCCAAAAGTCGTGTACCTTTGGGTGCATAACTCCAGTAATTAAGTTTATCATAGAAAAGAAACTGATTCAATATATAATCTTGTAAAATAATTAAAAATCTTGTATAATTTGATTAATAATTTCTTATTGGGAGGATTAAATGAAAAAACTTTTCTTATTTATTTTAATAATATTTAATCTTCAAGCTATTACTGGATTTAATCCAAATGTTTATAGTGAAATGGAAAAAATTATCAATGTACAAAGCAAAGAATTAAATGACTATATTAATAAATCAAGACTAAAAGAACTTCAAATTGCCTTTTATACTTCAGGTACTTTTATAGAGCAAAAGCAAAACCTACTTAAATTTATAGAAACCAATATAAGTAAAAATCCTAAAGTAAAAATCATTACTTATGCTGAAGCTTCTGATAAAAATAACAAAAGTGCCTATATAGTGAAATTCGATTTAGCAGAAGCAACTTATAAAAACCATACAGGACTCAAACAAGAATTTCAAGGAATTTCTACCTTAGATTTAATTCAAAGCAGTACAGATTTATCAACTTTCACAACATATAAACCACTTAATATTTCTATTAAAATTGATAGTTTAATTATAATTTTAATTAATATAGGACTCCTTATTGCTGGTGTATTTTTATCTTTTGTAACAAATAAGTACTATACATATGAGATTATGGGTTTATCTACATTTATAGTAATTATCTTTAGTATTTATTTTTATATTTTTATATAAACTGCTCAGGCTACATCCAAGCGCCATAAAAATAAAGAGATTAGAGTTAGGCTATGTTCCAGTTAGTTCTGGGATTCGGGGCGACAGCCTCGTAATTTCTACCCAATCGTCCACGCCAAAGGCGTGGACGATTGGGTGTAGTCTAGGCAAATATAAAAAAGGCTTCTAAGAATTTTAGAAGCCTTTTTCTTATTTTGCTGTTTTTATCATAAGATTTGCCATTTTATTGCTAAATTCTACAGGATCTTCCAACGGAAATCCTTCAATTAGTAAAGACTGAGAATATAAAAGTTCTGCAAAATCTTTTATTTCATCTTTATTTGTATCGAATAATTTTTTTAATGCTTCAAATAAAGGATGATTTGGATTAATTTCTAAAATTTTATCTGCTATAACTGGTCCAAAAGGATTTTCTCCTGGCATTTCTTTCATTACTTTTTCCATTTCAAAGGAAACCCCTTCTCCACTTACAAGGCAAACAGGGCTGGATTTTAATCTACTAGTTAATTTAACGTCTTTAACCTGTTCTTTTAAAGATTCCTTAATAGCTTCAAGTAATTCTTTGTTATTTTTTTCCAACTCTTCAATTAATTTTTTGTCATCATCGTTATTATTTAAATTTAAATCTCCTTGATTAATAGATTTAAAGGTTTTTCCATCATAATCTCTAAGGGCCTGCAACATAAATTCATCAATTTTATCAAGGAAAAATAAAACCTCAAAACCTTTTTCTTTTAGAGCTTCCATTTGAGGAAGTTTTTTAAGTTTATTTTTATCTTCTCCAGATACAAAATAAATTTCCTTTTGATCTTCTTTCATTCTTTCAACATACTCTTTCAATGTAGTTTTTTCATCATTGAATGAAGTTTCGAATACCAATAAATCTTTTAATAAATCTTTTTTTGCACCAAATTCATTATAAATACCATATTTTATATCATGCCCAAAATTTTTGAAAAATTCCATATATTTTTCTCTTTCATTTTTAAGCATAGTTTCAAGTTCTTTCTTGATTTTTTTCTCAAGATTATTTGAAATACTTTGTAAAACTTTATTTTGTTGTAAAATTTCTCTTGAAATATTTAAAGAGAAATCTGATGAATCCACTAAACCTTTTACGAATCTGAAATAATCAGGTACTAACTCTTTGCATTTATCCATTATAAAAATATTTTTAGTATATAATTGTAAACCTTTTTCATATTCTTTAGAATGAAAATCCATAGGAGTTTTGGAAGGAATATATAATAAAGCTGTATATTCAATATTTCCTTCTACTGTAGTATGAATAACTTTTACAGGGTCTACCCAGTCATGGAATTTCCCTTTGTAAAATTCATTATATTCTTCTTCTGTTATATCATTTTTATTTTTCTTCCAAATTGGAGTCATTGAGTTTAAAGTTTCTCTTTTAATTTCAGTTGTTTTTTCATCAGGAGTTTCGCCTTCTGTTTCTCTTGTAATATCCATAAAAACAGGATATCTCACATAATCTGAATATTTTTTTACAAGATTTTTTATTTCCCATTCTTCTAAATACTCTGAATAAGTATTATCTTCTTCATCTTTTCTAAGATGTAAAGTGATTTCTGTTCCTCTTCCTTCTTTTTCTATATCTTCAATAGTGTATTCACCTTCACCATTAGATTCCCAAAGAGTTCCCATAGCCTCTCCCGGAGCTTTAGTTACAAGAGTTACTTTATCTGCAAGCATAAAGCTAGAATAGAATCCTACACCAAATTGTCCAATAATTTCAAGTTCTTTATTCTCTTTTGCTTTGTTAAATTTTTCCATAAAATCTTTTGAACCCGATTTTGCTATTGTCCCTATATTTGCAATAACCTCATCTTTAGTCATACCAATACCGTTGTCTTTTATAGTGATTGTTCTATTTTCTTTATTTGGTATAATTTCTATATAAAATTCTTTTTGTTCTCCCAAAATAGAAGTATCTGAAATAGCTTTAAATTTCAGTTTATCTATAGCGTCACTTGCATTTGATATAAGCTCTCTTAAGAATATTTCCTTGTGAGTATAGATAGAATGAATCATCATATCTAAAAGTTTTTTAGTTTCTGTTTGAAATTGTTTTGTTTCTTTCATTAATTAACCTCCTAAAATAAATTTGTTAGCACTCTTTAACTTTGATTGCTAATAGAAATTTATCATATTTTTTTTGTTATGTCAATAGACTTTATTGGCCTCCTATTGATTTTTAGTATAATTTGTTATATACTTAATTGGTATGTAATTTTATTATAAAAGGGGACTTTAATGAAATTTAAAGATATATATTCTTCAAAAATATTTCTAGGGACTGTTTTAGCCTTAGTTATTTTCAATACATTTATTTTCTTTACTTTTGAGCAGCGCCAACAAGCTATTGTAGAAGAAAAAAAAGAAATACTAAATTTAAGTATAAAGATTCTAGCAACAGATTCTCTTTGGAATAAGGATGATGCTAGTAACCTTAAAGCGAGAGTGAGAGAGTTTGCCAAAAATAACGAAAATGAAGTTAACTCACTGAAAATTTATGATGAAAATGGTAAATTAAAGTTGGAATTGGAAAATCCAAAGGTTGGTAAAACTACTACTTCACAGTTTAATTTAGTTATGAATGGAGAAACCTTAGGATATATAGACATTGTTTATAATTTTGATAGTTTAATTAATTCAATAAATTCAATTTACGTAGAAATACTTGAAATAGAGATTATCTTTATTATAATTATGATGATATCTTTCTTTTTACATTTTAGAGAAGTTAGTTTCTATACTTATAAAGTATCAGATGCTATTTCTCAATTAAATAATGGAAATACCGATATTACTCTTAATTATAAAATTCCAATAATAAAAGATTTACAAGAGAATTTTAATCGTTTTGTGATTAAGTTGAAAAATGAAAAAGTACTCCAAAAAAGAAATATAGAAGATTTTATTCATACTAAAGATGAACTTGAGGCTGCATATAATCAAATGATTTCTATAAATGCAGTTTTAGAAACTACTCTTAGTAATTTAGAATTGTCAGAAAGTAAATATAAAAACATATTTAGATACTCACCTTTTGGAATAGTACTATACAATATGGAAGATTTTAAAGTAGAAAATTATAATGAAGAGCTTCTTTGTATTTTAGATAATCCAAATGAAAAGAACTTAGACTTGATTTTTAGAAATGATGGAATATTTGATATAGCTAAAGCTATTTATAATCCAAATGAAAGAGTTGATGAGGAATTTTTTATAAATTCAGCCAATAAAATTGTACTTTTATCTGTTATTCCTTTTAAGGGAGACAGTAAGTATATGCAAATTTTCTTTAAGGATATTACTGAAATTAAGAATTTACAAATTAAATTACAAGATTATGCAAAGGATCTAGAAAGAGAAGTTGCTAATCAAACAGAACATCTTAAGGAAGCTAATGCAAAAATCAAAAATCAACAACAAAAACTTGTAGAAGATGCTTATAATAAAGGACTTATTGAAGTAACTAGTGGTATTATTCATAATATAGGAAACATTGTTAATGTTATAAGTCTTAGTTTAGATGAGCTTACTACTTCTAAAGAAAGTAACGAGAATATTTTACCAAAATTTTTGGAAACAGTTATTTCTAAAGAATTAATAGAAATAGATTCTTTAGAAATTCTATCTCCGAATTTATATAAGGCATCTCAAATTTTACCTAAATTACTAGAATATAATACTGAATTTGAAAATGAAATGAGAAATAAAATAGAATTTTTATTAAAAAAAGTTTATCATCTGAAAGAAATTGTTCAACTTCAACAGAACTTTGTTGGTTCATTGGGGACTGAAGATTATAATGAAATAAATAATATAATTGATGAAGTTTTAGAAATTTATGATTCTTCTTTAATAAAAAGAAATATAAAAATTCAAAAAAATTATAAAGGAAGTCCTAAATTATTATGTGATATGGCTCAAATAATTCAACTTATAAGTAACTTTATAAAAAACTCCTATGAAGCTATAGAAGAAAAAGATATGAATGAAGGACTTATTAAAATTTCCAGCGAAATCTTAAATGACAATTTCAAACTAGAAATCTATGATAATGGTGTTGGAATAAAAGAAAGTATTTTGGATAAATTATTTGAATTTGGATATTCAACAAAAAAAGAATATGGTTCAGGTTCGGGCTTTGGGCTACATAGTTGCAAAAATATTGTAGAAAAATATGGTGGAACTATAAAAATCGAAAGTATTTATGGACTTTATACAAAGTTTATTATTAATATCCCTTTAAAGAAAGATAACTAATGAAAAAAACTATATTATTTTTAATCTTAACAATTAATTTTTATGCAGAAACACTTATACTTGCTAGTTTCAACACTTTACACTTAGGCTGGGATGGAAAAAACTATTATGAAACTGCAAAAATTTTATCCCTTTTTGATATAGTAGCCCTTCAGGAAGTTATGAAAAAAGAGGGAATTATAAGGCTTACCAAGGAACTTGAAAGAGTCAGTAATGAAAAATGGGCCTACCATTTATCTCCCTACTCTGTAGGAAATAGTAAAAAATATGGTGAATATTATGGATTTCTATATAAAAAGAACAAAGTTACTTTTATAAAATCCTTTGGATTTTATAAAGAAAATAAAAATGAATTTATTCGAGAACCTTATGGAGTTATGTTTAAATCAGGTAAATTCGACTTTATTTTAGTAAATAACCATTTGCTATTTGGAGATAAGAAAGAAGATAGACAAAATGAGGCTAAGGAATTACACAAGGTTTATGATTATTTTCAAAGTTTAGATGCTAAAGAAAAAGATGTAATTATCCTTGGGGATTTTAATCTTCCTGCTTATGATAATGCATTTAAAGACTTATTTAAACATAAAGACCAGATTTATTATGCTATTGACCCTAAATATAAGACTACTATAGGAAAAAGTTCTTTAGCAAACTCTTATGATAATTTCTTTTACTCCTTTGTGTATACAAAAGAATATACTGGAAATAATGGAACTTATGATTTTACTGAAGATTTTGTTAAAAAATATGGAGATAAAAGATTTTCAATACTTAGGAAAGAAATTTCCGACCACATTCCAGTTTTTATGGAATTTAATACAACAAAAGATGATGATTAAAAGAAGTTTACCAAACTTCTTTTTTTTAAAAGGAGAAATACTATGACTGAAAAAGTTAATTTGATTAAAGAAAAGCTAATAAATAATAATTTTGCTGAAATTGACAAAGATACCTTAGAAGAATTTTGTGAGTTTTTAGATATTGATAAGCTTATAAAAATTGATTTTACTAATATAGATGGAGAAGAAGGATTTTTAGTTTTGACAAAAAAACTTTCTTATGAAATTAATTTTATTAGTTTAGATAATTTGGAAGCTGAAAATTTATTTTTATCAATTAACGAAAAGAAAGCTTTAGATATGTTTGAGGAATATTTGGAAGCTTTTAAATAAGAGAGAGCCGAAACCAAAGTTCCAGCTCTTAAAGAGATGATTAAGCAATTTCAATTATTTCATTGGCTTGAAGAGATTTTGGAATATCCAAAACTCTTTGATTTTTAGAGCCTCTGAACTTTATATTAGGGCAATATTCTTCTTTTACAAAAGGCCCGTCAACTAATACATCAATTTCTGCAAGGAGCTTCTTAAAATTTGAATTTTTAAGAAGCTCTTCATATTTATATCCAGTATAACACCAAATGTTTAGTCCTTCTTTTTTTAAGGGTTTAATAAGTTCTAGTAGAGGTTCAACATTCCTTTCTTGAAAAGGCTCTCCGCCACTTATTGTTAAGCCATCAATTAATTTTTTATTTTTAAGGATTTTTTCTATATAGAAATTAACATCTTCTACTTTTTCTCCATAATTGTAATCCCAAGTTTGAGGATTTTGACAACCTTCGCATTTATGAGGAC
>RRZT011698512.1_pt1 | contig 10287 bp, 10 predicted proteins | sample 2165551 | NCBI WGS metagenome assembly RRZT01 (sample SAMN10456910, study PRJNA506462) | wastewater metagenome | biome: wastewater; feature: sludge; material: wastewater sludge; isolation source: wastewater sludge with Escherichia coli K12::gfp cells carrying plasmid... | place: USA: Moscow, Idaho...
GCTGCGGTTGCCGAAGCCGGTGCCGATGAGGTTGGCGGTGCCGTCGCCGTTGGGCTCGAACTCCACGCAGCCGTAGTCCTCCAGCACGTGGTAGTTGCCGTTTTCGCAGGTGCCGATGGCGGCAACCCGCTCGAAGGCGCCGTACCAGTCGAAGACCCGGCAACCGAAGCGTTCGGCGATCAGCCGGCGGTCGGCCGGGCTCAGGGTTTCCGACGAGGTCACGACACCGCGCAGGGACGCGCCCTGATAGACCCGGTCGTGCTCCTCCAGCCAGCGCGCCAGGTGGCTCACCGACGAGGGGTAGGCCTGCAGCAGCACCGGGTCGAAGCGTTCGAGGGCCTCGATGTAGGCAGCGCCGTTGGCCGGCGACAGGTGGTAGGACGAGAGCAGCAGCGTGTTTTCGGCCCGGTTCATGCGCCACAGCGCCCCGCCCGCCTGATGCGCGGGCACCACCGGGTCGCCCCGCAGCCACGCCCGGCGCTCGCCCGGGCGGTAGCCGGCCCAGGCGGCCTGGCGCTCCACGAAGGCCTGCTCGAAGGCGATCGAGGCCCGGTCGCGCCAGCCGGCCAGCGCGCGGCCGGTGGTGCCGCTCGTCGAGCCCCGGAAGCGCAGCAGCGGGCCGCCTTCGGCCAGCAGGCCGGTGCCGGCCTCGATCACGTCCTCGCGGGACAGCTCGGGGAGCGCGTGGAGGTCATCGAGGCTGCGCCAGGTGAGCGGATCGACCCCGAGCCGCCCGAACAGATCGCGGTAATAAGGCACCCGCCTGGCCGCATGCAGGGCGAGCCCCCGCGCCTCTTCGAGCTGCAGGGCCCGCCACCCCTCGGGGGGCAGCCACTGGTTGCGGGCGATGGCCTGGCGGATCCGCTGCAGGGTGCCGTGCTCGATGAAGAGGGCGCGCAGGCGGCTCTGCACTGTCAGCAGGTGCTCCTGCAGCCCGGGGGCGGCATGGCGGTAGAGGGCGGAATGGCTCGACAGCACGGTCCAGGTGTCCATGTCCCGGTGTTCAGCGGCGGACCCACTCGCGCGCAAGCAGCGCGACGAAGGCGAGGTCCTCGACGAGATGGCGACCCGGCTGCCGCCGCGATGCCAGCAGCAGATGGTGCAGCCCGCCGAGGCCGGTCCGCCGCATCCAGCGGGGCGGGCGCCGGGAGGCGCGGGGCGGCGTGTCGAAGCCGCTCGCCACGCCCATCGCGAAGGGCACCCTCATGACCGCCTGGTGGCGGGCCAGGAAGGCGCCCGCGGCGGAGGCGCCGAGGGCGACGCAGAGGATCTCGGGCCGCGCGGCGCAGATCTGCGCCACCACGTCGTCCTCTTCCGCCGGATGCCAGCCGCCCCTGCGGTGGCCGGCGACGGCAAGGCCCGGGTGGCGCCGGGCCACGCCTGCGGCCTCGTCCTCCCGGGTGCCGAGCAGGAAAACCTTCCAGCCCCGCTGGGCGGCCCGCGCCATCAGCGCCTCGAACAGCGCGCGGCGGGGGACGCGTGCCTTCAGCGGCCTGCCGAGCAGGCGCGAGCCCCACGGCAAAGGCCGGCCTTCGGCGTTGATCAGGTCGCAACCGTCGATGAGCCGGCGCAGGTCCGGGTCGCGGCGCGCCCTGACGACGTCGTTGCCGCTCAGCGCGCCGTGGCGGTGCGGCCGCCCGGAGCGGATGAAGCCCTCGATCAACGCGAGGCTCTCAGCCAGGTCCAGGTTGTCGACGGCACAACCCATCAGCTGGATTCTCATGGGCCGGGCGCCCCTCAGCCACCGCGGCGGGCGAGGTGCAGCAGGGCCCGGCGCACCTCGCCCATCCCCCGGGCGATGTCGCGCCGTGGGTTGGAGGGGGTCGGGGCGTCGTGGCGGGCATCCTGCGCGCCGTCCACCGGCATGCCGTCGGGCACCGTCACCAGGGTGACCGCCGCCCCGTCGTCGCCCACCGGCACCAGGGTCCAGTGCCGGGCCGGGCCCTGGGGCAGTGGCGCCGGGGCCCGGCGCAGGTCGAGCAGTACCTCCACGCCCTGCCCGGACAGCCAGCCGGCGCTGTCCGCCGGGTTGGCGCCGGACCACTCCGCCACGCCGGGAGGCGCCGTCAGCGCCACCTGGCGCGGTGCCTCGCCGTCGGCCGGGGGCGTGCCCTCGTCCCGCAGCAGGGCGACCAGCGCCACGTCCGGCAGGCTGGCACAGTCGCCGGCCAGCCGCGCGACCCATGCGGGCACGGGCCCGACGGGCACGAAGATGGCGAGTCGCAGCGCGGGCGACGGTGCGCCTGAAACGGTCGAAGCGTTCATGCGGAAACCTCCGGGGCATGGCGCGGCAGGGCAGCCTGCGAGCAGGGCCTGCGCGCCGACGTGGCACAAAGAAGAATGGAAGGGAAACGGACGGCGCCCCGCGCCCGCCGCGGGCGATGGCGCCCCGGCAGCGGAAGGTCGCAGGGCGAAAGGGTGGAAAAGGTGGTCGTGGGCATCAGAAATCCAGCAGCACGCCGCCGATCACGTTGACCCCGGCCTCGCGCAGGCTGGCGGCCAGCCGGGCCACCCGTGGCTGGCTGCTGGCGTGGCGACGGGCGACGACCACGGCGCTGCCGCAGGTCGCGGCCACCAGCTGGGCGTCGGCGCCGATCTCGGCCGCGGGGGTGTCCACAAGGGTCATCTGGAAGCTGTCGCGGGCCACCGCGAGCTGCGCCCCGAAGGCCGCCCGGGCCAGCAGCTCCTGGGGGTTGGGCGGCACGATGCCCGCCTGCAGCACCGACAGCTGGCCGAAGCGCGGATGGGGCTGGAGGGCGCACTTCTCGCCCCGCTCGGCGAGGCGCGAGGTCAGCCCCCCGGCCGGCGCGAGGCGGAACAGCTCTTGCTGGCGCGGATGGCGCAGGTCGCCGTCGATCAGCAGGGTCCGCTCGCCGAGCTGGGAGAACAGCACCGCCAGGTTGGCGGCCAGCCAGCTGCGGCCCTCGCCGCGCCCGACGCCCACCACCGCAATCGTGTTGAGCCGCGGCTCGGTGGCCCGCCGCAGCACCAGCTGGCTGCGCAGCTGGCGCAGGGCCTCGACCCGCTCCGAGTTGGGCTCGAAGGCCGCCACCAGCTCGGGGGAGACGCCCTGGTCGCCCACCGGCAGCACCGGGTAGTCGAACTGATGGGCCAGCGCCAGCAGCACGTCGGCGCGGGTCACCAGGCCCAGGTCCACCGCGGCTTCGCCGAAGGGAATGCCGAGCTCCCGCTGGCGTGCCATCACCCGGCCCACCGCGTCGGCGGGCAGCACGCCGCCGGAGACGAGGAGCTCGCCCACGTGGGGAAAGGCCAGCCGCCCGGCGCCTGCCCTCGAGATACGTTTCATGTCCATGTTTCGCATGCTCAGGGCTGCTGCGGCGCCGGGGCCGCTCCACCGTCGACCCGGGCCAGAACCGGCGCACCCAGCGCGGCGGCGAGGTCGTCGGCCCCCCGGATGCGTCGGTCCAGGCGTTCCCGGACCAGGGTTACCGCCACGCCGCACAGGCCGCCGATGACGATCGCCAGCGCGAGGTTGCGCAGCGGCCGTGGCCCGGTCGCCTCGGTGGGTGCCACCGCGGCCGACAGCAGGGTCGCGCTGCCCTTATGGGGGGCGCCCTCCAGACGGCTCCCGGCGAGGTGGGCCAGCGCCAGCGCGTAGGCCGGCCCAGCGTCCGTTTCGCGCGGTCGCGCGCCCGGCTCGTCGCGCCTTGCCTGGAGCTGGCTGCGCAACTGGTCGGCGTGGGCGTCGAACCACAGCGCCGACTGGCGAGCCTGCTCGGCGCTCAGCTCCCGATCGGTGTCGAGGTAGGCGCGGGCCAGCGCGTTGGCGTAGTCGGCGGCAAAGCGCGGTTCGTCGGCGGCCACGCTGATGCGGAGCACGTTGCTTTCGGGGGTGGCGCCAACCTTGACGTCTTTCCGGAGCTGGCTGGCGATCCAGCGGTCCGCATCGCCCTGCCCGCCCGAGGCTCGCCGCCACCGCTCGGTCCAGCCTGGCTGGCCGGCGAGTTCGAGGGCGGCAACGGCACGGCTGCCTACCCGTTCACTGGTGACGATATCGGCGCGGGTCGCCAGGGTGTCGCCCCGGCCGGGCTCGACGAGCATTTCGGCGGTGGCCACGTACTCGCGCGGCAGCGCCAGGCTCAGGGCCAGCGTTACCAGCGTGACCCCACCCCAGACGGCGAACAGCGCCCGCCGGCGGGTCTTGAGAATGGTGGGAAGGTGTGTGAAACCCATGGCTACGGCCTGCTCCGAACGTTTTCTTGCGGACGGCGATCGCCCTGTCCGCCGGCATCGGATCGTGGTCGGGTCGCGGGCCCGCCGTGCCGGGGGCTACACTCCCTCTGCGGCGGAGGCGGCAGACACCCTGCGGGGCGTCCGTTCCCCTGTGGCCCAGCGGCTGCGCGGCAGACCGACGGGTCAGGGAGGCCTCCAGACGCAACCGGACTGCCTTCGACACGAACATCAAAATCGCCCAAAACCGACATCCAAAAATGCAATGTGCCGCATATTGCGGGAGGACGAGGCGGAATAAAACGAAATTTTACGCAATTCGCAAAACATGCCGAAGTAAACGCATTGTTTTGCAAAATTTGTCACTTAATCGATAATTTTGACGTTTTGTGCGGTGCCAGATCCCGTCGCCAGCGGACTCTTCGGGGCGACCTGGCCCGCGCGGGCGCTGCGGCTGGCGGGCATCGTTGGCCCGGCTCCGGGATGGGCCGGCCTGCCGTTGCGGCAGTGGCAAGGGCGCGGTCGTGGGGGCTTGGGGGTCGGGGCCGGGCGCGTCGAGCGCTGGCCGAGGGCGCGCGGGGGGCGGGCCTTGGGCGTCTGGCGGCGTCGGGAGATTGGCCGGAGGGCAGTGATGAGGCCGGGCGTTCAGGGGCCTGGCGGGCGGAACGGCAGATGGGCCCGCAGGGGGCTCCGGTCAGGGGGCGTCGTGACGGCGGCGCGGATGTGCGGGCCGCGCCGGCGGTGATGGAATGTATGTGAAGACTTCAGTTCCGTCCCTCATCCAGGCCCGGGCAGCCTCGGCGCGACCCGGGCCCGCAGCCTGGGCGGCGGCGGGCCGGGAGGCGTGTGCCGGGTTCAGTCGACCTGTTTGGTCGTGATCAGCCTGGAGAGGTCGAAGCCCTGCTCGGCGAGGCGGCCGAGCAGCGCCTCGTAACGCGCCGCATCCACCTGCGGCGTGCGGGAGAGCACCCACAGGTATTCCCGCGACGGCTCGCTGACGGCCACCAGGCTGTACTCCGGGTCGATGTCCACCACCCAGTAATCCCCCCACACCATCGGCAGGAAGGACAGCCAGCCGGGGGCGAAGCTCACCTTCAGCCGGGCCGAACGGGAGCCACCCACCTGGCGGCCGACGGCGGTGGCGACGTTCATCTCGCCGTTTTCGAGGCGGCAACGGTTGGTCACCGCCACCTCGCCGTTGTCCTTGAGGGCGTATTCGGCCCGGGAGCTGTCCCGGCACTTTTTCTGGAACCAGGTCGGGTAGCGGGAAATCTCGTACCAGCGGCCCATGTAGCGCGCCACGTCGAGGGACTCGATGCTGGCGACGGGCTTGGCCGGCGGCGGGGTATCGGCGAGGCTGTGGGCGGCGACGAGCCCCAGCAGGGTGGACACGATGGCTTTATGGAGTGGATGCACGGCTGGCCTGATGCGGTAAAAAGTTGAAGGTTGGTGAAGAGCGTGCGCTGCCGGCCTTCAAGCCGGCGCTGGCCCGTGGGCGGTGCGCCACTCGGCGAGGGCCTGCAGGGCGTCGTCGAGGTCAGCGACCACCCGCACGCCGGGCAGGCGTTTCTGCTTGCCGCGCACCGCGGCGCCGCCGGCCCAGAGGGCGATCTCCGGTGGCAGCAGGGCGCGGAGCTCCTGCAGGCGGTCGATGGCCTGGCGGGCCGGATAGGCCGCGCTGAACGACACGCCGACCACGTCGAAGCCGTTGTCCGTGGCCGCCCGGCACAGGTCCACCAGCGGGGTGCGGGTGCCGAGGGACAGGCAGGCGGCGCCCTCCGAGGCCAGGGTGGCCTCGACCATCAGCAGGCCGAGGATGTGCTCCTCGCCCGGCAGCGTGCTGAGCAGCACCCGCGGCCGCCCGCCGCCCGGCCCGAGGGCGCCGATGGCCCCGCGGAGCACGTTCTGCACCTGCTCGGTGTAGGCGTGCTCGTCGGACACCTGGATCTCGCCCCGCATCCAGGCGGCACCGACCTCCTCGTTGAGGGGCGCCACCGTCTCCGATACGAAGCGCTGCAGGCCCTGCCGGAGCAGCGACTGGCGCAGGCTCGTCCCGAGCTCGACGGTGCGGCCGAGGCGCACATACTGGAAGGCGCCGGGGTCGCTGGCCGGCGTGCTCGGGGAGCGCGGCTGGTCGCCGGCCTCGAGCAGCGCCTGGAGCGCTTCCGTCGGCTCGCCGACGATCTTGGCCGGCCGCATGCCGCGGTCGAGCAGGCAGCGGATCAGACGCAGCTTGTCGACCTGTTCGGTGGGGTACAGGCGTTCGCCCTTGTCGTCGCGATCTGGCTGGGGAAAGCCGTAGCGGCGCTCCCACACCCGCAGCGTGTCCTTGCCTAGACCGGTTTCCCGCTCCACGGCCGCGATGCTCAGGGCGGCGCTGGTGTCAGTGGAATTGATCATATTGTCCTGGACAAATTGTTTGCATTAGCTTGACATCCTGGCGGTACGGCTCTATGTTAGAACTGCAATCCCGCATTGTCCAGGACAAAAATGATGAACGCCCAAGCCATACGTCAGCACGGAAGAGCCGTCGCCATTGCCGGGTTCCTAGCGTTTGCCATCGTCTCGAGCGCCGTGGTCGGCCAGTCGGCGAGCACCCCGGTGCCCAACATCAACCGCCCTGCCGAAAGCATCTCTGTCCAGGACAAACTCGCAGACGACGCGCTGGACTACAAGCTCTTCCTGCACCAGCAGGCCAGCGGAGCCGCCCAATGAAGGCCATGCTCCTTGTCGCTGGCGTGCTGGCCCTCAGCGCCGTGACCCTGAAGGCTGGGCTGCTGCCGGCGGTCGGCGCGTCGGCCACCGCCGCCACGGTCGAGACGGCGCGGGGCTGCCCGCCGCTCCTCGACCACACCTTTCCCGGCCTGCAGGACGAGAAGCCCCGCTCGATGTGCCAGTACGCGGGCAAGGTGGTGCTGGTGGTGAACACCGCGAGCTTCTGCGGCTACACCAGCCAGTACGAGGGGCTCGAGAGCCTCTACGACAAGTACAAGGCGCGCGGCCTGGTGGTGGTGGGCTTCCCGTCCAACGACTTCGGCAACCAGGAGCCCGGCAGCAACAAGGAGATCGCCGACTTCTGCCGGCTCACCTACGGCGTGCGTTTTCCGATGTTCGCCCGCTCCAGCGTGTCGGGGCGCGGCGCCAATCCGCTGTACCGGCAGCTGGGCGACAGCACGGGCGAGCGTCCGCGCTGGAACTTCCACAAATATCTCATCGATCGCAGCGGCACCACGGTGAAGAGCTTCCCCAGCGAAGTCTCGCCCGACAACGCCCTGCTGGTCGCCACCATCGAGCGGCTCCTGGCCGCCAAGCCTTGAGGCGGCGCAAGCCGGACGACCATGAACATGGGTGAAATCCAACGGGCGGGCATCGGCCCCCGACGCATCGCGGTGATCGGCGGCGGCATCGCCGGGCTGTCCTCGGCCTGGCTGCTGTCGCGGCGCCATCGGGTGACCCTCTTCGAGGCGGGCGACTACGTCGGCGGCCACACCAACACCATCGACGTGGAGGTGGAGGGCAAGTGCCATCCCATCGACACGGGTTTTCTGGTCTTCAACGACCGCACCTACCCCAACCTGTGCGCGCTGTTCGCCTGCCTGGGCGTGCCGTCGGTGGAGAGCGAGATGAGCTTCGGCGTGAGCCTGGCCCAACCCGCCATCGAGTGGGCCGGCTCAGACCTCACCACGGTGTTCGCCCAGCCCAGCAACCTGCTGCGCCCGGCTTTCCTGGGCATGCTGGCCGACATCCTGCGCTTCAACCGCGAAACCACCCAGATGGCCGTGACGGGCGAGGCGCCGTCCGTCAGCCTGGGCAGCTACCTCGCCGCCGGTGGCTACGGTCACGCGTTCCGCGACTGGTACCTGCTGCCCATGGCGGCGGCGATCTGGTCGTGCCCGACGCGCACCATGCTCGACTACCCCCTCGCGACCTTCGTGCGCTTCTGCCACAACCACGGCCTGCTGCAGATCTTCGACCGTCCCACCTGGCGCACCGTGGCCGGCGGTGGCCGTGAATACGTGCGCCGCATGCTGGCCCAGCTCGACGACGTGCAGGTGTCCACCCCGGTGCTGGGCGTCGACCGCCGGCCCGACGGCGTGTGGATCCGCTGTCGCGACGGTGCCGAGCGCTTCGACGAGGTGGTGTTCGCCTGCCACAGTGACCAGACCCTGGCGATCCTCGGCGACCGGGCCACCGCCGACGAACGGCGTGTGCTGGGCGCCGTGCGCTACCAGCCCAACCTCGCGCTGGTGCACACCGATGCCGCGCTGCTGCCGCGCCGTCGCAAGGTGTGGTCGGCCTGGAACTACCTCGCCGGCAAGGGGAGCCCCGACGAGCGTCCGGTATCGGTGAGCTATCTCATCAACCGCCTGCAGCCGGTGCCCTTCGAGACGCCGGTAGTGGTGTCCCTCAACCCCTTCATCGAGCCCGCGCCGGACAAGCTGCTGCGCCGCATCGAATACGCCCACCCGGTCTTCGACCAGGGCGCAGTCGACGCCCAGGCCATGCTGCCGACCCTCCAGGGGCGTCATCGCAGCTGGTTCGCGGGTGCGTGGACGGGCTACGGTTTCCACGAGGACGGGCTCAAGTCGGCGATGACGGTGGCGCGCAGCCTGGGGGTCGACATCCCCTGGCAGCCGTCCGCCGAAGCCCGGCCCGAAGCACTGCAAGAGGCCGCGTGATGACCGACGCACCCGCCGCGCCGGGCCCCCTCTCCCCCGCCGTGTGCTTTGGCGCGGTGATGCACGAGCGGCTGGTGCAGGCTCACAACCGCTTCGTCTATCCGACCGCCTTCGTGCGCCTGCCCCTCGGCCGGCTCGACGAGATCCGCGCTCCGCTGCTGGGCATCGACCGCTTCAACCTGTTCTCGGTGCTGAGCCGGGACCACGGCCGCCGCGACGGCTCGCCGCTGCTGCCCTGGCTGCGCGGCATCCTCGCCGAGCGGGGCCTGGCCGGCGTGTGCGACGGCGAGGTGGTGCTGCAGACCATGCCCCGGGTGATGGGCTTCGTGTTCAACCCGGTGAGTTTCTGGTTCTGCCACGACCGGGATGGCGCGCTGCGGGTGGTGCTGGCCGAGGTCAACAACACCTTCGGCGAGCGCCACAACTACCTGGTGCATCACCCTGATCTGCGGCCCATCCGGCCGGCGGACGAACTCGTCGCCCGCAAGCTGTTTCACGTCTCGCCCTTCTTTCCGCTGCGGGGCGAGTACCGCTTCCGCTTCAGCACCCGTGGCCGGGTCCACGTGGTGCACATCGACCTGTGGGACAACGGCCAGCGCCAGCTCGGCACCTGCCTCTCGGGCCACGCCCAGCCCCTCGACGGGCGGGCGCTGGGCACCTGGCTGCTGCGCCACCCCTTCCTCACGCTGGGCGTGATCGCCCGCATCCACTGGCAGGCCCTGCGCCTCGCCTTCAAACGCGTGAGCTTCCACCGCAAACCCGCGCCCCCGCTCGAGGAGACGACCTGATGAACGCCCTGGAAAACACCCTCGCCCCGCTGCTGATGCCCCTCTCCAGCCTGCGCCTGTTCGAGATGCCCCGCGCTACCCGGCTGGCCCTGGAGATGCTCGACCGGCTGGAAGGCGGCGCCCTGGCCATCGAGCTGCCCCAGGGCGTGCGCGTGCGTGCCGGCCACGGCCCGCTGGTGGCCCACCTGCAGGTGCGCAGCCACGCCGTTTTCGACGACGTGCTGGCCCGGGGCGACATCGGCTTCGCCGAGAGCTGGATGGACGAGCAATGGAGCACCGACGACCTCGCCGCGCTGCTCACCCTGCTGTCCCGCAACCGCCCGGTGCTGGCCAGTGCCATCCATGGCCGCGTGCTGCGCCTGATCGGCCACCGCCTCACCCACCTGCTGCGCGCCAACACCCGCAGCGGCGCCCGGCGCAACATCGAGGCCCACTACGACCTGGGCAACGATTTCTACCGCCTGTGGCTCGACCCGACGATGACCTACTCGTCCGCCGTGTTCGCCAGCCCCGACGAGAGCCTGCAGGACGCCCAGCTGCGCAAGTACCGGCGCATCCTCACCCAATTGGGCGCCAGGCCGGGCCAGACCATCCTCGAGATCGGCTGCGGCTGGGGGGGCTTCGCCGAA
>RRZT010604621.1_pt1 | contig 10286 bp, 10 predicted proteins | sample 2165551 | NCBI WGS metagenome assembly RRZT01 (sample SAMN10456910, study PRJNA506462) | wastewater metagenome | biome: wastewater; feature: sludge; material: wastewater sludge; isolation source: wastewater sludge with Escherichia coli K12::gfp cells carrying plasmid... | place: USA: Moscow, Idaho...
CCGCCCGGTCACCGCGGTGAACGTGTCGGTGCGCCTGCCCCCGACCTGCGACGCCGCCGCCGCCCTGGCCGCGGCCACCGAAGCGGTCACCGCGGACCCGCCCTACGGGGCCACCGTCGAGGTGCAGGGCGACTGGGCCGCCACCGGCTGGAACGCGCCGCCCACCGCCGAATGGCTGGCGCGGGCCATCGAAGGAGCGTCGCAGGCGGCCTTCGGGCAGCCGGCGGCGGCCATGGGTGAGGGCGGCACCATCCCCTTCATGGCCATGCTCGGCCAGCGCTTCCCCGACGCCCAGTTCCTCGTCCTCGGGGTGCTCGGCCCCGGCTCGAACGCCCACGGCCCCAACGAATTCCTCGACGTGCCGATGGCCAAGGGCATCTCCGCCGCCGTCGCCCACGTCCTCGACGCCCACGCCCGGCGCTGACGATGGCCGGCGAGGTGCCAACGAGGCCGCCTACGAGAACGTGTCGCAGGCGGTGACGTCGCCGGTGTCGAAGCCCTTGTTGAACCACTCCTGGCGCTGCTCGGCGGAGCCGTGGGTCCAGGTCTCGGGGTCCACGTCGACGCTCGCGGACTCCTGGATGCGGTCGTCGCCGACGGCCGCGGCGGCGGTGAGGCCCTCCTGGAGGTCACCGTCCTCGAGGACGCCGCGGTTGTAGACCGAGTGGCCCCAGATGCCGGCGAAGCAGTCCGCCTGCAGCTCGAGCAGCACCGACAGCTCGTTGGCCTGGTCGGGGTCGGCCTGCTGCCGGCGGTTCGCCTCCTCGCTGATGCCGAGCAGGTTCTGGACGTGGTGGCCGAGCTCGTGGGCGATGACGTACGCCTGGGCGAAGTCGCCGGGAGCGTCGAAGCGGTCGTTGAGCTCGCGGAAGAAGCCCAGGTCGAGGTAGGCGGTCTGGTCGGGCGGGCAGTAGAAGGGCCCCACGGCCGAGTTGGCGGGGCCGCAGCCGGTGTCCACGCCGTCGCGGAAGAGCACGAGCTCGGCGTGGCGGTACTGCCGGCCGGACTGCTGGAAGATCTCGTCCCAGGTCGCGTTGACGTCGTCGAGCACGTAGGAGGTGAAGTCGACCAGTTCGGCCTCGGGGTCCGGGGCGCCGGGCACCTGGTCGGCCGCGCCGGACGGCGCCGACGTGGCGTCGCCCAGCCCGCCGAGGATGTCGGTGATGTCGATGCCGGTGTCGGACGAGCCGCCACCCCCACCGCCTCCGCCGAGCAGGCTGCCGCCCCCGAGCAGGCTGACCACCACGACGATGGCGAGGACGATCAGCCCGCCCTTGCCCGATGGCAGGGGCAGGCCGCCGAGACCGCCCCCGCCCCGGCCCTGGGTGGACGCCCGCTCGTCACGCAGGTCGCGGCTGCGCTGCCCTCGTTGCCACCTCATGGTCCCGTGCCTACCCGGCGCGCCCTACTTCGGGTGCGGCTGGGCCTTCGTCCAGTCGTAGACCACCTCGGTCTGCACGACGACGTCCCACACGGCGGCGCTGCGCCGGGAGACGATGGACCAGAGCAGGAGCGGCAGCACATAGGTGGCCATCCACGCCCGGGCGATGGCCTGGAGGAAGCCGATGCGGGCGCCTCCGACCCGGCGGACCCGCAGGCCCAGCAGCAGCTGGCCGATGGTGCGACCGCCCACGATCCAGCAGATCGACAAGTAGGTGAAGAGCAGGGCGGCGCCGGCCAGCAGGGCGCCGACGGCACCGAGCTCGCCGCTGGCGTCGGTGCCGAGCACGGACTGGACCAGGTTGAGGCTGAGGGAGATGGCCCCGCTGATCACCCACACGACCCCGAAGTCGACGAGGGCGGCGGCGCCCCGCGACACGATGCCCGCAGGTTGGCCGTGTCGAGGGGAGATCTCCTCGGCGGTGATCACGGTCACGACGCCACCTCGGCCGGGGCCGCCGGCGCCAGCTCGGGGTAGCGGGGCGGGCGGTGGAGGATCCGGTCGATGAACCGACCCAGCAGCACATCGCCGTTCATGGTGCGCACCCGCACGAGCTTCACGGAGTCGCTGGCGAGGACCCCGGTCGACTGGCGGACGATGTCCTGGAGCCCGATGTCGGCCATGAGCGCCTGGAGGTCGACCCGCTTGATGATGCCGTCGACGTCCACCCGCTCGAGCAGAGCGTCCATGTCGATGCGCTCGAGCAGCGCGTCGATGTCGATGCGGGTCAGCAGGTCGTCGATGTCGACCTGACCGACGATGGCGTTGACGTCGAGCTCACGCACCACGCCGTTGACGATCTGGTGCACGACGCCCTCGGCCATGGCCCGCCCGGCGCCGAGCGGGCCGAGCGTGCGTCCCTCCGGTCGACTGTCCGCCATCGTTCGCTCCTGGGTCGTTGAACGGCCGACACTAGCGATGCCGGGTGGCCGGCGTGACCGCCGGGTGTCAGACCGCGTCGAGCACCTCGAGCGCCAGGTCGTAGGGCTCGGCGTCGTCCCGGTTGCACAGGACGACGACCGACGTCGACGAGTCGGGCGCCACGAGGAAGTCGGCGCTGAACCCGGCCCAGGCCCCCGAGTGCTCGATCAGCCCGTCACCGATGGTCAATCCGCCGCCGTAGCCGTACCCGTCCTCGTCGGGCACCGGACCGGGGGTGAGCAGCCCGGCCCGCAGCGCCGGCCCGCCAAGGGCGAAGGTGCGCAGGTTCTCCGCCCAGCGCTGCAGGTCGCGCACGCTCGTCCACACCGCGCCGTCCCCCGCCTGTTCCCAGTTGGTCGTGTCGGGCTCGAAGCCACCGTCGCCGCCGGCGGCGTAGCCCTCGGCCCCGTCGGCCACCACGAGGTCGGCGTCGTCGCGCACCACGGTCTGGTCCATCCCCAGCGGGGCGAAGACCTCGTCGGCGAGGAAGTCGGCCAGCGTGCGCCCGTCCACCCGTTCGACCACCTGCCCGAGGAGGAAGTAGTTGGTGTTCGAGTACTCGAAGGCGGTGCCAGGGTCGAAGGCGAGCTCGTCCGCGTCGGCGAGGGCCTCGAGGGCCTGCGCCGTGGTGGTCACGTCGGTGTCGGCGAAGTCCTCGCCCAGCAGTTCGGTGTAGTCGGTGAGGCCGCTGGTGTGGTGCACGAGGTCGTCGAGGGTGATGGTCGCGCCGTAGTCGGGCAGCTCGGGCAGGTACTCGTGCACCTCGTCGCCGAGGGAGAGATCGCCCCGGTCGGCCAGCAGGTAGATGGCCGCGGCGGTGAACTGCTTCGACACCGAGGCGATGTCGAAGGTCGTGGTGGCGTCGATGGCCTCGCCGGTGGCCAGGTCGGCGGTGCCGCTGCCACCCTCGAACACGACCTCGCCGTCGACGACCGCGCTGACGGCGCACCCCGGCTCCCCGTCCTCCCCGGCGGCGGTCACGAGCTCGGCAACCGCAGCCGATGCCTCCGCCGCCGAGGGATCGTCGGGCACGAACACGAGGGCGGTGGTGCTCGACGCCGGCCCAGCGGCGCCGTCGGAGGATGGGGCCGAACCGCTGGCGCAGGCCGCGAGGCCCGTCGCCACCAGCGCGACGGTCAGCACCTGGACCACGGCCCGGGCACAGCACCTGCCACCGCCGGCGCTCTGGGACCACCGTGAGGTGCGGGGGCAGAGCGGGGTGGTCCCGGAACGGTCGTCCCGGCGCTCTGGGACCACCGTGGTGTCGCTGGCCACAGCGGCGTGGTCCAGGAGCGGCACGGTCGGCGCCTCAGCGGGCCCGGAAGGAGACGGGCAGGTGGCGCAGGCTGGTGTGCTTGTTGCTGCGCCCCCACTCCACCGGGCCGACGAGGGCGAGGTCGTCGAAGCGGTCGAGGACGGCGCCGAGCACGACCGCGATCTCCTTGCGGGCCAGGGGCGCGCCGAGGCAGTGGTGCAGCCCGTGGCCGAACGCGACGTGGGGGTTCGGGTCGCGCCCGATGTCGAAGCGGAACGGGTCGGCGAAGGCGGCCTCGTCCCGGTTGGCGGACGGGTACCAGTGGGTGGTCTTGTCCCCGGCCCGGATGGTGTGGCCCGCCAGCTCGGTGTCCCGGGTGGCGGTGCGTCGGTTGTAGGCCGTGGCGCTGGTCCAGCGCAGCACCTCCTCGACCGCGGTGGGCAGCAGCCCCGGGTCGGCCCGCAGGCGAGCCTGCTCGTCCGGGTGCTCGATGAGGGCCAGGACCCCGCCGGCGATCGAGTTGCGGGTGGTCTCCGAGCCGGCGGTGAACAGCAGGCTGAAGAAGGCCTGGAGCTCGGCCTCCGACAGGGTGCCCGACCCGTCGTCGGCCACCGCGTGGACGACCTGCGAGAGGAGGTCGTCGGTGGGGTGCGCCCGCCGTTCGGCGATGAGGTCGTCGCCGTAGGCCCGCAGGCCGAGGCCGGCGGTCGCCAGCTCGTCGCTCGACCCGGTGAGGTCGCGGTCGCGGTAGTCCAGGATCGTCGTGGTCCAGGCGAAGAGCTGGTGGCGGTCCTCCTGCGGCACGCCCATGAGTGTGGCGATGGTCTGGAGCGGCAGCTCGGCGGCGACGTCGAGCAGCAGGTCGCACTCGCCGCGGTCGGCGACCTCGTCGAGGATCGCGTCGGTGCGCGCCCGCAGCCAGGCGTCGAGGGCGTCGACCGCCCGCGGGGTGAAGGCCCGGTTGACCAGCGCCCGGATGCGGGTATGCGTGGGCGGGTCGGACATGTTGAGCATCACGCCGGTGACGAAGCCCGGGGGCAGGTCGTCGAGGGTGGTGCCGCCCCCGGTGCGCCCGGGACCGGTCTCGGAGGAGAAGGTGGCCGGGTCGTGCAGGACGGTGAGCACGTCGGCGTGGCGAGTGACCACCCAGAACCCCTCGCCGCCGGGCGCGTGCTCGGTCGGCGGGTGCCAGAACACCGGCCGCCAGCGGCGCAGCTCGGTGAAGACCTCGTGGGGGAATCCCCCGGCGAACAGGTCGAGGTCGGTCAGGTCGACGTCGTTCAGCTCGACGTCGGACAGGTCTCCCTCAGCGGCGGCGCCCACGGCCGCCGACGCTACCGGGGGGCCAAGGCCTGGCGGAGGTTGGCGAGGGCGCGGTGCTGCATCGCCTTCACCGCGTTCACGTTGCGGCCGGTGATGGCGGCCACATCCTCGAGGGAGAGGTCGGCCACGAAGCGCAGCACGACCACCTCCCGCTGGTCCTCACCCAGCTCCGCCAGCGCCGCGATCAGCTCGTCGTCGACCGGCTCGGGCGCCGGTGGCGCCACCAGGACCGGCGGCGTGCGGTCGACGACCTGGGGGCGTCGTGCCCGGCGGCGGAAGGCGTCCGTCATGCGGTTGCGGGCGATGGTGAAGATCCAGCGCCGCAGGTCCGTTGCGTCGCCGGTGAAGCGGTCGAGGTCCCGGCTGACCTGGAGGAAGACCTCGCCGAGAACGTCCTCGGGATCGGGCACCCGGCGGGCCCGGAGGTAGCCGAGCACCACCGGGGCGAGCTCGCGGTAGGCCACGGTCGCGTCGGGACGGAACCGGGCGGAGCGGCTCGTCCCGCGCTGGCGGTCGGGCGCGGCCTCGGGCCAGCGGACCACACCGGTGGCGTCCCGGTCGTCGAGGGCGGTGACCGTGGCACCGGGTGCGCCCGCGGTCCGCCGTTCGGTGGCCACGGGCGTCACGACGCCGCCGCTGGGTCGGAGGAGAGACCGCGGGCACGTGGCAACGATGCCCCAGAGGCGGCGGAGGCCCCGGCGGGGGCCGCCGGCACCGCCGGTGCACCACCGGGGGTGGCACCACCGACAGAACTGCCACCAGTGGGAGCGCCACCGGACGGGGCACCACCGGACGGGGCACCACCGGACGGGGCACCACCGGACGGGGAACCGCTCGGCGGTCGAGGGGGGCCGCTCGGCGCGGTGCCCACCCCGTCGTCGCCCGGTCGGTCAGGGGGCGTCGGGCGGGACGGGACGGCAGCGGGGCCGGCGTTCGACGGTGGCGGCGCCACCGCGGCGCGATCACCACCCGCCGCGGTCGACCGGCCCGGGGCCGTCGCTGCGGTGCCGGCCGGCCGGGCAGCGGACGGGCGTGGCGCCGGTCGGGATCGGGTCGCCGCACGGTCGGGGTGCAGGCGGTCGGCCCCGCCGTTCCCGGCACGCTCCGCGATGGCCCGGCCGGCCGGTGCAGCGCCTCGTCGGGGGGTGCCCTCGGTGCCGGCGGCACGCCGCGGGGCCGGCACCTCGATGCCGAGGCGGCGCAGCGTCGAGGACATCGCGGTCTGCGCCGGCGCCGGCAGCACCCCCGCGGCGGCGAGGCTGGTGGAGCCCAGGAGCACGCTCACCGCCACCAACCCGGCGACGGCGGCCCGGCGGCGCCGGCTGCGTGCACCGGCTTGGCGGTCGATGGCGCCCAGATGGGACGCGGCGACCTTCGGGGCCACCGGCGCGGCGCCGAGGGCGCGCAGGCGCGCGACCAGGACGTCGCTGCCATCGGGTTCGACCGCCAGGGGAACGACATCGGTCGGGAGGTGCATGGCTCCTACAGCGCCGGGGGACGGCCGGAAGGTACGGGCCCCACCTGAGAGGAACCTGAGTGGTCGGCCCCGTATCCCCCCGACCTCTTCGGGCGCTGGCCCGACCCGAGAGCAACCTCCCGGAAGGGGAACCCGATGCAACGACCGACCGGGCGCCGTGCCGCCCGAGCCCGCCGACCGCGGGCGCAGACCGCCCTCGCGCTGGCGCTCGCCGCCACCCTCGCCACCGGCGTCGCCACCACCGACGTCCACGCCCAGGGCGGGCCCGCTGGTGAAGCGGCGCCCCGACCCAGCGTCTCGCCCGGCGGCGAGCGTGTCCTCGTGCCTTCCCTCGACGGCACCGGCAACAACACCCGACGGGCCACCCTGGGCGCCTCCGGCCAGCCGTACCCGCGCGTGGCTCGAGCGGCGTACGCCGACGGCACATCAGCGATGGTCGACGGGCCCTCGCCCCGCTACGTCAGCAATCGGATCTTCAACGACACCGGCCAGAACATCTTCTCCGCCCGCGGCGTGAGCCAGTGGGGCTGGGCGTGGGGTCAGTTCCTCGACCACGCGCTCGGGCTCGCCCGGGCAGGCACGGAGTCGGCCGACCTGGCCTTCGACGCCGACGACCCGCTCGAGTCGTTCACCAACGACTTCGGCGTCATCGGCTTCACCCGGGACGCGGCCGCGGGCCGCACCGGCACCCGCCAGCAGGTGAACACGGTGAGCTCCTACCTCGACGCCTGGAACGTCTACGGGGGCACCGCGGCGCGCCTGGAGTGGCTCCGCGAGGGCCCCGTCGACGGCAACCTCGCCAACAACGGCCCCCACCTGCTGCTCGACCAGGACGGCAACCTCCCGAGGCGCAACGAACGCGGCAACTCGTCCGCGGCGCCGCCGATGGACCTCATGGGCCGCCTGACCGGGACCACCGACCAGGCGGCCGTGGCCGGGGACGTGCGAGCGAACGAGAACGTGGCGCTGACCGCGATCCACACGCTGTTCGCCCGCGAACACAACCGCATCGTCGACCTGCTGCCATCGGGCCTCGGTGCGCAGCGCCGCTTCGACATCGCCCGGCGGGTCGTGATCGCCGAGCAGCAGTACATCACCTACCGCGAATTCCTCCCCGCCCTCGGGATCACGCTGCCCCGCTACCGGGGGTACGACCCCGGGGTCGACGCCAGCATCTCCAACGAGTTCGCCACGGTGGGCTACCGGGCCCACAGCATGATCCACGGCGAGTTCGAGGTGGACGTCGATGCCGACGAGCTCGACGCGGCCGCGCAGTCCTCGCTTCATGCCCAGGGCATCACGGTCACGCCGGCAGGCGCCGAGCTGGAGCTGACCATCCCCCTCACCGTTGCGTTCGGCAACCCCGACCTGCTCGAGGAGATCGGGGTCGACGCCATGCTCACCGCCCTCGGCGCCGAGGCGCAGTACGCCAACGACGAGCAGTTCGACAACCAGCTCCGCAGCGTGATGTTCCAGGTGCCCGGCCCCGGCGTCAGCGACCCGGCCACCCAGTGCAACGACCAGTCCGACCTGACCCAGTGCTTCACGGGGGTGGTCGACCTGGCCGCCGTCGACATCGCCAGGGCCCGGGACCACGGCATCCCGAGCTACAACGACCTGCGGGCGGCGTACGGCCTGCCCCGCATCAGGTCGTTCACCCAGCTCACGGGCGAGGCCACCGATCGGTTCCCGAACGACCCCCAGATCGACGCCGCCGACCCACTCGACGACCCCGACATCCTCGACGTCGTCGACTTGCGCGACGCCGGCGGGGACGTGCTCACCCCCGGTACCGACGAAGGCAACGAGCAGGCGGTGCGCGCTGTCCGGCGCACGACGCTCGCCGCCCGCCTGCGGGCCATCTACGGCTCGGTGGACGCGGTGGACGCCTTCGTGGGGATGGTGGCCGAGCGCCACCTCCGCGACAGCGAATTCGGTGCCCTCCAGGCCGCGGTGTGGAACCGCCAGTTCACCGCCTTGCGTGACGGCGACCGCTACTTCTACGGCAACGACACCGGACTGCCGTTCATTCGGGAGCGCTACGGCGTCGACTACCGGGTCTCGCTGAGCCAGCTGATCACGGCCAACACGGACATGGCACCCGGCGAGATCAGCCCGAACGTGTTCCGCGTCGCCGTCTGACCGGCTCCCGATGGGGTAGCAAGGGCCGGTGAGCGACCGCCCGCTGGCCCGCCTCGTGGCGTCCGCCCGTCGCACGAAGCGGCGGGCGGACGACCACTTCCTCCCGCTGGTGGCCGCGGGCGTCGCCTTCTATGCGTTCCTCGCCCTCGTCCCCACGGTGATCGTGGCCATCACCCTCTACGGGATCTTCGCGGATCCGGCCGACATCGAACGCCAGCTCGGCGACCACGCCGGCGCCGTGCCCGAAGAGGTGCGCGCACTGCTGCTGTCCCAGATCCGGGCCATCGCCGCCGGCGGGGGGACGAGCCGCACCGCCGCCGTCCTCGTGGGCACGCTCGTAGCGCTCTGGACGGCGTCCGCGGGGTTGAACAGCCTGGTGCGGGGCATCGACATCGCCCACGGCCGGCGCCCCCGCCGCTTCGTCGAGCAGCGCGGCCTCTCGCTGGCGCTGACCCTCGGCGGCATCGTGCTCGTGGTGCTCATCGGCCTCGTCGCCGTCGTCGTGCCGCCATGGATCGGGGCCTCGGACCTGGGAGACACCGGCCGCTGGATCGTGGACGCCGTGCGCTGGCCGGCCCTGTTCTTCCTGATGGCGGGCGGCCTCTCAGCGCTGTACCGCGTGGTCGGTGGTGGGCGTGGACGCCTCCATCTCACCCCAGGGCCCGCAGTGGGAGCGCTGTGCTGGCTGGTGAGCTCCGCCGGCTTCTCGATCTACACCGCGAACTTCGCCCGCTACGGGCGCACCTACGGGTCGCTGGCGGGCATCGTGGTGGTGCTGCTGTGGCTGTGGTTGGGCGCCGGCTCGGTGCTGGTGGGCGCCGAGGTCGATGCCGACCACGCCGAGCGCACCGCCTGACCGGGTCGCGGTCAGGAGCCGGCGGCCTCGTGGTCGAGGAGCCAGCGCTTCACATCGAGGCCGTAGCGGAAGCCGCCCAGGCCGCCGCCGGTGCGCACGACCCGGTGGCAGGGCACGAACAAGGCGGCCGCGTTGCGGGCGCAGGCGCTGGCGGCGGCACGCACGGCCGCGGGACGTCCGGCCTTGGCCGCCAGCTCGGCGTAGGTCACCGGGGCCCCGGCGGGCACCGTGCGCAACACCTCCCAGGCCTCCACGAGGAACGGCCCCGACTGCTGGCGGACGGCCACCGCGTCGATGGCGCCGAGGTCACCCTCGACGTAGGCGGCCACCGCGTCGGTGATGGGGCCGAGGTCGGCCACCACCTCGAGGGCGTCCGGGCGCAGGGCGGGGGCGATCAGGGCGACGAGCTCCGACGGGTCGTCGGTCCAGCCGGAGGCGTGGACGGTGGCGCCGTCAGCGACGACGGTGAACGGGCCGGCCGGGGTGGGGACGGTGGCGGTCTGCATCAAGGGTCCTTTCGGGGACGGGTGGGTCGGTGCGGTTCGGCGGCAGGGGCAGGGGCGGCAGGGGTCGGGTTCGGGGTCGGGTCGTCGAGGCTGGACCAGAGGTGCTGGAGGGCGTACGCCCGCCACGGGCGCCACCGTCCGGCGTGCGCCGCGGCACCCGCCGGATCGCTCGCCACCCCCAGGGCGGTGAGGGCGTGACGCACGCCGAGATCGCTGGGGAGGAAGGCGTCGGGATCGGCGAGCGCGCGCATGGCGACGTACGACGCCGTCCACGGGCCGATGCCGGGGAGCGCCAAGAGGCGGGCCTCGGTCTCGGCGCGGTCGGCCCCGGGGTCGAGCACGAGGTCGTCGGCGAGCGCCTCGGC
>RRZT011285713.1_pt1 | contig 10286 bp, 8 predicted proteins | sample 2165551 | NCBI WGS metagenome assembly RRZT01 (sample SAMN10456910, study PRJNA506462) | wastewater metagenome | biome: wastewater; feature: sludge; material: wastewater sludge; isolation source: wastewater sludge with Escherichia coli K12::gfp cells carrying plasmid... | place: USA: Moscow, Idaho ...
GCCGCGCTTGAGAATGGTGGGCGTGCCGGGCTCGGCGGGGTCGAAGTAGTCGTAGTGCGGCTTGTATTCGGTGCCCGGCACGTACTGCAGGATCTGCAGCCCCTCGCCGTTCTGCACCGGCCAGTTCACCAGTTTGGCGATGCGCGCCTCGATGGTCTTCACCAGTTCGTTTTCGCCACGCTGGAAGAACATGCCCTGGCTGGTGCGGTCTTCGTTGACCTCTTCGCCGCCGGTCTTGGTGGCGACGGTGAGCGAGCGGCTCATGCGCGGCCTGGCCAGCGCGATCAGCGCGTCGCATTCCTCGTCGGACAGCAGGCCGCCGAACACCACCACGCGCGGCAGCGCCATCACGCCCAGCACGGCCACCTGGCGGTCACCGCCGTCCAGGTACAGGGGCGAATCGCCCACGGCCGGCTCGGGCACCTTCACCGCCGGCGGCAGGCCCTGCGCCACGGCCTGCTGGTTCAGGTGGCCGCGCAGGGTGCTCTCCATGGCCTCGATGGCCACGTCCTCGTCCCAGCCGGAGGCCTTCATCGACTGCAGCACGCTCTCGGCGCTGTGGCCGGCCTGCGCCTGGTCGACGATCCACTGGCGCAGTTCGGGGGTGATCTGTTGGGTCATGGTCGCGGGGTGATGATGATCAAAAACAATAGCTGCTGGCGCTTGTCATTCAATGATTTCAGATGGTTTTGTCTTGAAACCTTTGTGCAGCAAGCGCAACCCACTATCAATTCATGAGTTGAAGCTTCAGCGGCCGGCTTACCGCTTGCGCCGGAACACCAGCCGGTCCGGCTCCGACGCGGCGGGCGCGAAGGCATAGCCTTCCAGGTCGAAGCCTTCCAGCTTCTTCGGCGTGGCCACCTTGTGCTGCGCGGCGTAGCGCGCCATCAGCCCGCGCGCGCGCTTGGCCAGGAAGCTGATGACCTTGTACTGCCCGCCCTTGTAGTCCTCGAACACGCAGTCGATCACGCGCGCCTGCAGCACCTTGCGGTCGACCGACTTGAAGTATTCCTGCGAGGCGAGGTTGACCAGGATGGGCGCCTTGTCGCCCGCCAGCCGCTGGTTCAGGTAGTCGGCGATCTGCGTGCCCCAGAACTGGTACAGGTTGGCGCCCTGGTCGGTCTTCAGTCGCGTGCCCATCTCCAGCCGGTAGGGCTGCATCCAGTCCAGCGGACGCAGCACGCCGTACAGGCCGCTGAGGATGCACATGTGATCCTGCAGCCAGTCGAGCTGCGCGGGTGTCAGGCTGGCGGCGTCCAGGCCGCCGTACACGTCGCCGTTGAAGGCCAGCACGGCCTGCTTGGCGTTCTTCGCCGTCACCTTCGGCCGCCAGGCCTCATAGCGCGCCACGTTCAGGCTGGCCAGCGGGTCGCTCAGCTTCATCAGCTCGGCAATCTGCTGCGGTGATTTTTCGCGCAAAACGGCGATCAGCGCCGCCGACTGCTTGCCGAACAACGGGGGCGTGTGCGGCACCTCAGGCGCCACCGGCGTTTCGTAATCCAGCGCCTTGGCTGGTGACAATACAAACAGCATGCTGACGATTCCCCATCCAGACGCACACCTGATCGCCCTCGACAAGCCCGCCGGCCTGCTGGTGCACCGCACGGGGCTGGATACGGGCGAAACGCGCTTTGCCGTGCAGTTGCTGCGCGACCAGATCGGCCAGCCGGTGTGGCCGCTGCACCGGCTGGACAAGGGCACCAGCGGTGTGCTGCTTTTTGCCCTGAGCGCCCAGGTGGCCGGCGCTGTCAGCTCACTTTTCGAGAGCAACGAGGGCATCGCCAAGACTTACCGCGCCGTGGTGCGCGGCTGGCCGCCCGCCGAGGGTGTGATCGACCACCCGCTGACCCGCCTGGCCGACGACGCGCGCGCCACGGCGCGGGCGCTGACGGTGCAGCCGGCGCGCACGCGCTTTCGCACCCTGGGGCGCTGGGCGGTGCCCCTGCCCTATGGCGACTTTGCGCAGACGCGCTGCGCGCTGCTGGAACTGCAACCGGAGACCGGCCGCCGCCACCAGCTGCGCCGCCACTGCAAGCACATCGGCCACCCGATCATCGGCGACGCCACGCACGGCAAGGGCCCGCTGAACCGGGCGCTGGCCGGCTGGCTGGGGCTGCAGCGCCTGTGGCTGCACGCGTCCACACTGGCGCTGCCGCACCCGGTGACGGGCGCGCCGTTGCGGATCGAGGCGCCTCTGGGCGCGGAATGGGCGTTCTGGAATGCCGCCGCCGAACCCGTCGGTGCCGGCCGGTAAGGCTCAGGTGCTGGCGGTGTCGCGCCCGGCCAGCACGAACTCGTACAGCAGCACGCTGAAGCTGGCGGGCACGTAGTCGAGCACGCAGTCCAGCAGCATGGGCAGATCGCCCGGCGGCAGCAGGCGGCCCACGCGCATGGCCACGCGCAGGGTCACGTCTTCGCCCGCCACTTCGTAGGTCTGGCCCAGGCCCTGCGCCAGGTACAGCAGGATGTCGACCTCGTGCCGCACGTTGCCGTGGGTTTCGACCAGCGTGGTGGCCGGCGCGCTGTTCAGCGCCAGCAGCACCTGCGTCATGTAGGCCTGCGCGGCCACGGGCGAACGCACCATCACCTGCTCGGCGTCGATGCTGTTGACCATGGCGGCCACCTGCTCCACCGCGTCGGGGGCGGGCGCGGGCGCGGGCTCGCTGTCGGCCAGGGCCTGGCGCACCGGCGCCACCACGGCGGCGTCCACCGGGGGCACGTCGGCCAGCTCCTGCAGCGACATGCGGGGCAGCGTCTCGCGCTGAGGCGCCGGCGGTTGTGTGGTGGTGATGCGGCTGGCGACGAAGCTGTCGGGCGGGTGCGCGCCAGCGGCGTCTGCCGCCGCGTCGGCGATCTGCGGGCTTTCGGCCAGCACGGCCTTCAGCGCCGGCGGCCTGGTGTGGCTGAGTTGGGCAGCCAGCAGGCCGCGCCGCTCCAGGCGGTCGATGTCTTCGGAAATGGCCCGGCCGAACAGGTCGATCAGCTCGGCATCGGTCCGCACGCCGTTGCACAGCACCATCACCTGGCGCTCGCGCAGGCTCAGCAGATCACGCTGCAGCAGCGCAGTCCGGCCTTTTTCGGTCTTGATGTAAATCATGGAATCGGGTTGACCCCTCGAATGGGTGCCGGATTATCGCCACCCACCTTGACACCGCGCCTACGCCGGCGCGAATGGTCAATCCGTACGCCAGCCAAGCGCCGAATAGTTGACGATCCGGGGGCTTTCAGCCGCCTGATCCCCGTCAGGCCAGCGCCGGCGCGCCGCGCCCGCGCCGCATGCGCAGCGCCTGCAGCCACATCACCAGGGCCAGCAATGCGAGCGCCGGAACGAAGAACCATTCCTTGGCCGGGCGGGCGGCGGGCAACTCGATGGCCGTGATCCTGAAGCCCTGCTCCAGCCCCAGCTTCTCGGCCACGCTGCCGAAGCGCACGCCCACCACCATCAGTTCGTCGCCGTCGGGCATCACGGTCACGCCGGCGTCGGCCAGGCGCTGGCGATAGTCGCCCTCCTTGGCGCCCAGCGGCAGCAGCACGCCCTTGCGCACGTCATTGCCTTCCAGGCTGATGCCTTCGATCCAGATGCGCTTGCCGGTGTTGGCCGGCGCATCGGCAATCTCCTGCTGCATGGCCTGGCCACGCACCTCGTCGAACGGCGGGTACACCATGTCCATCCAGAAGCCCGGGCGGAACAGGGTGAAGCACACCAGCAGCAGCGCGAGGGTTTCCCACCAGCGCGTCTTGGTGAGGAAGTAGCCCTGCGTGGCCGCCGCGAACACCAGCATGGCGATGATGGCCGTGCCGATGGTGATGACGGTGTGGATCGGGCCCGTGAGCCCGATCAGCAGCAACTGCGTGTTGAAGATGAACAGGAACGGCAGGATGGCCGTGCGCATGCTGTAGTAGAAAGCCGTGATGCCGACCTTGATCGGGTCGTGCTTGGCAATGGCGGCAGCGGCGAACGAGGCCAGCCCCACCGGCGGCGTCACGTCGGCCATGAGGCCGAAATAGAACACGAACATGTGCACCGCGATCAGCGGCACGATCAGTCCGCTTTGCGCACCCAGCTCCACCACCACCGGCGCCATCAGCGTGGACACCACGATGTAGTTGGCCGTGGTGGGCAGGCCCATGCCCAGGATCAGGCTGATGACGGCCACCAGGATCAGCATCAGCATCAGGTTGCCGCCCGACAGCAGCTCGACGATCTCGGTCATCACCAGCCCCACGCCGGTGAGCGAGACGGTGCCGACGATGATGCCCGCGGCGGCCGTGGCCACGCCGATGCCGATCATGTTGCGCGCGCCCGTGGCCAGGCCGTCGATCAGATCGCGCACGCCGGCCTTGAAGGCCGTGCCCAGCGCGCCGCTGCCGCGCAGCGCGGCTAGGATGGGCTTTTGCGTGACCATGATGAAGATCATGAACATGGTGGCCCAGAACGCCGACAGCCCGGGCGAGAGCTGCTCCACCATCAGGCACCACACCAGCACCACCACCGACAGCAGGTAGTGCAGGCCCGAACGTACCGTGGGGCCGGTTTCGGGCAGTTCGAACACGGGGGAGTTCGGATCGTCGATCTCCAGCTCCGGCTGGCGCGATCCCACCCACAGCAAAAACAGGTAGGCGGCCAGCAGGACGATGGCGATGATGGGCGCCGCGCTGCTGCCGAACAGCGTCTTGATGAAGCCGATGCCGTAATAGGTGATGGCGGACAGGATGATGAAGCCGCTGACGGTCATCACGAAGGAGATCAGCCGCTGCTGGCCGCTCGACTGCTGGCGCCGCGGCAGCCCTTCCATGCCGGCCTTCAGCGCCTCCAGGTGCACGATGTAGAACAGCGCGATGTACGAAATCAGCGCCGGCAGGATGGCGTGCTTCATCACCTGCACGTAGGGGATGCCCACGTACTCCACCATCAGGAAGGCCGCTGCGCCCATCACCGGCGGCATGATCTGGCCGTTGACCGAGGACGACACCTCCACCGCGCCGGCCTGGTCGCCGCGGTAGCCCACGCGCTTCATCAGCGGAATGGTGAAGGTGCCGGTGGTCACCACGTTGGCGATCGACGAGCCGGAGATGATGCCAGTGGCCGCCGACGACACCACCGCCGCCTTGGCCGGCCCCCCGCGCATGTGGCCCAGCAGCGCGAACGCGCTCTTGATGAAGTAGTTGCCGGCGCCGGCTTTGTCGAGCAGCGAGCCGAACAGCACGAACAGGAAGATGAAGCCGCTGGACACGCCCAGCGCGACGCCGAATACGCCCTCGGTGGTGAGCCAGAAGTGCGAGGCCGCCCGCTCCAGCGAGGCGCCGCGGTGCGCCAGCATGTCGGGCATGTGGGGCCCGGCAAAGGTGTAGACCAGGAACAGCGTGGCCACGATGACCATGGGCAGGCCCAGCACGCGGCGCGTGGCCTCCAGCAGCAGGACGATGCCGACGATGAAGACGTACACGTCCATCTGCGTCGGGCTGCCGGGCCGGGTGGCCAGCTCGCGGTAGAACAGGAACAGGTAGCCGGCGCAGAAGGCGCCGACCAGTGCCATCACCCAATCGGTGACGGGCACCCGGTTGGACGGCGAACGCGTGCTGGCCGGGTACGCCATGAAACCCAGGAAAACGGCGAACGCCAAGTGGATGGCACGGCTCTCCGTGTCGTTGAAGATGCCCACGCGCAGCGTGAACGGCAGCGGTGAGGCGATCCACAACTGGAACAGCGACCAGGCAATGGCCACCAGCAGCAGCAGCCTGGCCACCAGCGGGCCGGGCTCCCGGCCGCCGGTGTCCGTCTCCTCGACCAGCCTGTTGACATCGACCTGGTCCACCGCCACGTCCTTGCTCTTGCTCATGCTGCCTCTCCGTACCCGGCTCTTTGGTTGCTCACACCGTGCGTCGCGCCACGAAAAAACGCCCCATGCCGACACGATCCAGCATGGGGCGCGCGGTGCGCGTGGCGCACCCTCTCAGGCCCAGTTACTTGAGCCAGCCCTTTTCCTTGTAGAACTTGGCGGCGCCCGGATGCAGCGGCGCGGACAGGCCGTCCTTGACCATGTGCTCGGCGCTCAGGTGGGCGAACGCCGGGTGCAGCTTCTTGAACTCGTCGAAGTTGTCGAACACCGCCTTGACCAGGGTATAGACCTGATCGTCCGGCGCCTTGGCCGAGGTGACGAAGGTGGTCAGCACGCCATAGGTCTGCGTGGCCTGGTCGTTGCCCTTGTACAGGCCGGCCGGAATGGTGGCCTTGGCGTAGTAGGAGTTGTCGGCCACCAGCTTGTCGATCGCCGGGCCGGTGATGTTGACCAGCTTGGCGCCGCAGGTGGTCACCGGGTCCTGGATGTTGGCGCTGGGGTGGCCGACGCCGTAGAAGAAGGCGTCGATCTTGTTGTCGCACAGGGCGGCGCCGTGCTCGTCGGCCTTCAGTTCGGAGGCCAGCGAGAAGTCGCCCATCTTCCAGCCCTTGGCGGCCAGCAGCTGCTCCATCGACGCGCGGGTGCCGGAGCCGGGGTTGCCGACGTTGACGCGCTTGCCCTTGAGGTCATCGAAGCTCTTCACGTTCGCCTCGGCGCGCGCCACCACGGTGAATGGCTCGGGGTGCAGCGAGAACACCGAGCGCAGGTCGGAAAACGCCCCGTTCTTCTCGAAGCTGCTGGTGCCCTTGTAGCCGTGGTAGTTCCAGTCGGACTGGGCCACGCCGAAGTCCAGATCGCCCGCGCGCACCGTGTTGATGTTGGCCACCGAGCCGCCCGTGGATTCGACCGTGCAGCGGTAGCCGTGTTTCGACCGGTCCTTGTTGACCAGGCGGCAGATGGCGCCGCCGGCGGCGTAGTACACGCCGGTGACGCCACCGGTGCCGATGGTCATGAATTTTTGCTGTGCCATGGCCGGCGCCGACAGCATGGCCGTGGAAGCCGCCGCGGCGGCGACCAGGGTTTTCAGAACGGTCTGGATTCGCATCAAAGTCATCTCCGCAAAAAACAAAGGGAACGGGGGTCAGCCCTGCGCCAGCGCCGCATCCAGCGCTTCGGCCAGACGCGACACGATCTGTGCCAGTTCGTCTTGCGACGCGATGAAGGGCGGTGCCAGCAGGATGTGGTCACCATAACGGCCATCGACGGTTCCGCCCATGGGATAAACCAGCAATCCGCGCGCGAAGGCCGCCGCCTTCACCTTGGCATGCAAGCGCCGTGCCGGGTCGAACGGCGCCTTGCTGGCACGGTCCTGCACCAGTTCGATGCCCCAGAAGAAGCCGCGCCCGCGGATGTCGCCCACGTGCGGGTGGTTTTTGAACTTATCAGCCAGCAGCGCTTGCAGGACGGACGCATCGCGCTTCACTTTTTGAAGCAACCCGTCACGTTCGATGACCTGCTGCACCGCCAGCGCCGCCGCGCACGCCACGGCGTGCCCCAAATAGGTGTGGCCGTGCTGGAAGAAGCCGCTGCCCGAGGACATGGCATCGACGATCTTCTGCTGCGCCAGCACCGCGCCGATGGGCTGGTAGCCGCCGCCCAGGCCCTTGGCGATGGTCATCAGGTCGGGCACCACGCCGTCCTGTTCGCACGCGTGCAGCGTGCCGGTGCGGCCCATGCCGCACATCACCTCGTCCAGGATCAGCAGCACGCCGTGCCGGTCGCACACCTCGCGCACCGCCTTCAGGTAGCCCGGCACCGGTACCAGCACGCCGGCGGTGGCACCGCCCACGGTTTCGGCGATGAAGGCCAGCACCTTGGCCGGCCCGACGCGTTGGATCGCCTCGTCGAGTTCGCGTGCCAGGCGCTGGCCGTAAGCCTCGGGCGTTTCGCCGGGCTGCAGGTCGCGGTAGGGGTAGCAGGGCGACACGTGCGTCACATCGATGAGCAGCGGCGCGAACTGGCGCCGCCGCCATTCGTTGCCGCCCACCGCCAGCGCGCCCAGCGTGTTGCCGTGGTAGCTCTGGCGCCGGGCGATGAAGTGGCTGCGCTCAGGCTGGCCGATCTCCAGGTAGTACTGGCGCGCCATCTTCAGCGCCGCCTCCACCGCCTCGGAGCCGCCGCTGACGAAGTAGGCGTGGCTCATGCCGGCCGGCGCGGTGCGCACCAGCTGGTCGGCCAGTTGTTCGGCCACCTCGGTGGTGAAGAAGCTGGTGTGCGCGTAGGCCAGCTGGTCGATCTGCCGGTGCATGGCGGCCAGCACGTCAGGGTGACCGTGGCCCAGGCAGGAGACGGCCGCACCGCCCGAGGCGTCGATGTAGCGCTGGCCGGCGGCATCTTCGAGCCACAGGCCCTGTCCGCGCACGGCCACCGGGGGCGTGGTGAGGAGACTGCGGTGAAAAACGTGGGTGTTCATCTCGGAGGGCCTTTGCATCGATCCAGGCCGACCACTCGCGCCCCAGACATGAGGCGCCCAGTTCGCTCGTCGGCGCGGAACAGGTTAGCACGGTGCGGCCACGCCGGGCAGCCGCATTAACACCGAGAGGTGGCGTGGCCGCTGGCTCATGACGTTCTGCGTTCAAAACGATGACCAATGACGAATGACGTCTTGGTCACTGAAGCGCAGCGAAGTCATTGGTCTTTCTTGCTGGATGACTCACCCCTCCCACACAGCGGATGTGATCCGCGCGGCATCTGAAACTTCTTGATGGTCAAGCATGCTTGAAAGCCCATCCGTATCAGCGGCGCGTGCGCACGGGGCGCTGCTCCAGGTCGGTGCGGCCGTCGGCCCATTCGGTGATGACGGTTTCCACCGCCGGTCGGCCGGCCGCGGGCACCACGGGGTGCACCAGCGGCGCGCGCTCCCACACTTGCTCGGCGTGCGCAGGCGCCACCACGGCGATGCCGCTGCCCACCACGGCGTAAGGGGCCTGCGCCGCGGCGGCGTTCGCCACATGGGTCAGCAACGGGGCACTGGCCGGCTCGCGGGCCGGGGCTGGCGCGATCTGCCCGGCCATCGCCACCTCGCGTGCGCAGGCATCACCGTTCAACACCACGCGCCCACCTGCGGGCACGCTGGCCGCCTGCGCCGCGCTGGCCGGTGGCGCATCGGCCTGCTGCACCACGCCACCTTGGGCGTCGTACACGGTATAGCAGGCGGCGCTGGCCTGGGCGGCGGGCAGGGTCAGCAGCGAGGCGGTGAGGCAGTGCAGGGCAAGGCGGGCGTGGTGCATGGTCGGCTCCTGGCGCACCGGGTGAACAGTGGCACGCCGTGGCGCCATGGTGGCCCGCCGCCCGGCCGGCACGCGCCAGCGGCCGCAGCATGCGCCTGTCGGCAGCGGCCGACATGGCATGAAAAAAAGCGCTGACAACTATCCAATTGATAGCTGTCAGCGCTTGATGGACAGGCGCTAAAGCCCGATTTGACTAGAAATTCGTTACTGCGCCGTCCAGCCGCCGTCGTGGGCCCAGGCCTGGCCGCGCACGTTGGCAGCAGCATCGCTGCAGAAGAACACCGCCATGGCGCCCAGCTGCTCGGGCGTGGTGAACTGGTGCGACGGTTCCTTCTCGCTCAGCAGATCCCTGGTGGCCTGCTCCACGCTGATCTTCTGCTCGGCGGCGCGGGCGTCGATCTGCTTTTGCACCAGCGGCGTCAGCACCCAGCCGGGGCAGATGGCGTTGGCGGTGACGCCGGTGGTGGCCAGCTCCAGCGCCGTCACCTTGGTCAGACCCACGATGCCGTGCTTGGCCGCCACGTAGGCCGACTTGTCCTTCGACGCCACCAGCCCGTGCACCGAGGCGATGTTGATGATGCGGCCCCAGTTCTTCTGCGTCATGTACGGAATCGCCAGGCGCGTGGTGTGGAAGGCCGAGGTGAGGTTGATGGCGATGATGGCGTCCCAGCGCTCGACCGGGAAGTCCTTGATGCTCGACGTGTGCTGGATGCCGGCGTTGTTGACCAGGATGTCGACGCCGCCGAACTTCTCGGCCGCGAACTGCATCATGGCTTCGATCTCGGCCGGCTTGCTCATGTCAGCGCCGTGGTATTCCACCTTCACGCCGTGCGCGGTGATCTGCGCCTTGGGGCCTTCGACGTCGCCGAAGCCGTTCATCACGATGTTGGCGCCCTGCTTGGCCAGCTCGATGGCGATGCCCAGCCCGATGCCGCTGGTGGAGCCGGTGACGAGGGCCGTCTTGCCTTTCAGTGTGCTCATGAATCTCTCCTGAGTGAAATTGAATGATCGGATGTGGGAGCGGGCTTGCCCGCGATGAGTGCTCCGTGAGCAACGCCCCGCCCCATCGCGGGCATGCCCGCTCCCACATCCGATCAGTCAATTTCACTCAGGAGAGATTCATGAGCACACTGAAAGGCAAGACGGCCCTCGTCAC
>RRZT012554330.1_pt1 | contig 10286 bp, 9 predicted proteins | sample 2165551 | NCBI WGS metagenome assembly RRZT01 (sample SAMN10456910, study PRJNA506462) | wastewater metagenome | biome: wastewater; feature: sludge; material: wastewater sludge; isolation source: wastewater sludge with Escherichia coli K12::gfp cells carrying plasmid... | place: USA: Moscow, Idaho ...
ACAAGTTTCAATTTATTATATGCGCAAGAACAAGCCGAACGTTCGTTGACAGAATATCGTGTCGAAAGTTTTCAAACGCCTTTGGTTGCTAAAAAAATGCTATACGATTGGTTAGGAAAATGGGACAATGTTTTGTACAACGAAAACAATCAACCGTTGTTAGTTTGGTCGAATAAAAATATCATTAATGAATCCAATGAAACTTTTACTTTGATTGCATCGAGCATAGAAAATGACGAAGAAATGTACGGAACTGTTCAAGTTTTGACGAGTAAGAAACAAGATGCTTTAGCGAAAGATTCTCCTTTTAGAGAATATTTAAACGAGTTTCTAAAAACTATTTCGAAGAAAGAAAACAAAAGCAAAAAGTTTTATAAAGAATATATTAAGGTTGTTTATTAAAACTATTACAATGAATTTTCAAAGTATTCTTCCTGACAAATCAATCAATCTTTTTGTGAAAAACATTTGGGTTTTCGAGAATAAAGAAAATACGCAAACCTCTATTCCTTTTTTTGCTGATGGATATCCTGGATTGATGTTTCAAGAATCGAATCTTACTTTGAGCGTACTTCCTCATAACAAAAAAATGCCTACTCTTTTTTTGTATGGTCAAACAATTACTCCAATAACTCTTGAAATTAATAGTCCTTATCAAATTATTATTTTTCAATTTTATCCGTTTGTATTACGCGCTTTTTGGGATATTACGCCAGAAAGTATCAACGATAATTGTTATTTTTTAGATAATTCTTCTAATCAATCTCATCATAAATTGGTTGAAAATTTAATCAATGCTAAATCAATTGAAGAACGAATTCATTTGATTTCAAATTTATTGATTGATTATTTTGAAAAAAAGAAGGTCAATCTTGATTTATCTATTCGAAATGCTATTGTAAAAATTATTACCGAAAAAGGTCAAATACAAATCAATTCTATTGCCCAAAGTGAGAGTTTAAATATTCGAACTTTTGAAAGAAGATTTTTAAAGGAAACAGGTTTATCAGCAAAACAATTTTCAAAAATCATTCAATTTCAATCTTCTTTACAACAATTAACAGCCAAAGATTACAAAAAATTAACCGATATCGTCTACGAAAACGGTTTCTCTGATCAATCGCATTTCATACGAGTTTTCAAAGCTTTTACAGGAAAAACTCCGAAAAAATTTGGATAAATATTTGTGTCGTTTTTATTCTATTTTTTGATTTAGAATTTCACAAAATTTGTTGTATCAAAATTCTAAAATTATGAAGATTATTGTATTTGGAGCTACAGGTTCTGTAGGAGAAAAAATTGTGAATCAAGCATTGGAAAAGGGTTATTCTGTAACAGCTTTTGTCCGAAATCCTGAAAAATTAACTTCTAAAAATCATCCAAATTTGAATATTTTTCAAGGTGATGTACTTAATCTTGCCGATGTGAAAGAAGCTGTTAAAAATCAAGACGTTGTTTTATGCGCTTTGGGCGATGGAAAAATTGGTAAAATAAGAGCTGAAGGAACTAAACAAATTATAACTGCATTAAAAGATTCTACAACAAATCGATTTATTTGCCAGTCAACAATTGGTGCCGGAAATAGTTATACCAATCTGAATTTTATTTGGAAATATGTTATGTTTGGTTTTCTATTGAAAAAAGTTTTACCAGATCATAACTTACAAGAAAAACACATTATGGAAAGCGATTTAGATTATACAATTGTACGTCCAAGTGCTTTAACAGACGGAGAAATTAGTACTAATTATCAGGAAAACTTTGATGAAACTATCAAAAAATTATCTTTAAAAATTAGTCGATCTGATGTTGCTAATTTTATGATTCAGCAAATAGATTCGAAAAAATATTTAAAAAAAGCAGTAAGTATTTCAAATTGAAAAATAGAAACAAAAAAATCCTTCAAGAAAACTTGAAGGATTTATATTTTATAGAAATTGAATTTCTTAATTATTTCGTTTGAAAAAAGAATCGACAAACTCCATTTTATTGAAAGCTTGTAAATCATTGATTCCTTCACCAACACCAATGTATTTTACTGGAATCTTAAATTGATCTGAAATTCCAATTACTACTCCTCCTTTTGCTGTTCCATCTAATTTTGTAACTGCTAAAGAAGAAATTTCTGTTGCTTGTGTAAATTGTTTTGCTTGTTCAAAAGCATTTTGACCTGTAGAACCGTCTAACACTAATAAAACTTCGTGAGGCGCATCTGGAATTACCTTTTGCATTACACGTTTTATTTTTGTTAACTCGTTCATCAAGTTAATTTTGTTGTGCAAACGTCCTGCAGTATCAATCAAAACAACATCTGCATTTTGCGCAACTGCCGACTGAATGGTATCAAATGCAACCGAAGCAGGATCAGAACCCATTGCTTGTTTTACAATTGGCACACCTGCACGCTCCGACCAAATTACTAATTGATCTACAGCCGCCGCACGAAATGTATCTGCTGCTCCAAGAACCACTTTAAGTCCTTGCGATTTGAACTGAGAAGCCAATTTACCAATCGTCGTTGTTTTACCAACTCCATTTACTCCGACCACCATAATAACGTATGGTACATCTTTCTTCGGAATCGAAAAACCGTTTGTATCTTCTATATTATTTTCGGAAAGTAAGCCTGCTATTTCTTCGCGAAGAATTAAATCTAACTCAGAAGTCGAAACATATTTATCACGTTCTACACGTTCTTCTATTCGACGAATAATTTTGATCGTTGTTTCAACACCGACATCAGAAGAAATCAATACTTCCTCTAAATCATCTAAAACCTCATCGTCTACTTTAGATTTACCTACTACAGCACGACTTATTTTATCAAATAGAGAAGTTTTAGATTTTTCTAATCCTTCATCTAATTTTTCTTTGCTTTCTTTACCTAATATCTTTTTGAACCAACTCATTAATAAGCTAAATTTCTTAAAATTTTGTACGAAGATACATAAAATATAAGGAAATAAAAAAGCCGCCCTGAAAACGAGGCAGCTCAATTAACCTTAAATATTTTTTGTTAAGGAGATGATTTGATTATTTCGTGAAGAAAGAATCTGCTTCATCAGCGTTAACTACTTTTTCAACAAATACGTAAGCTCCAGATTTTGGAGATTTTACCATTTTGATAACTTTGGTCATTTTTTTAGACCCAGTTTGTAGGGTTGCTACCGTTTTCTTTGCCATCGTCTAAAATTTTATTATTTAATCTCCTTGTGAATTGTATACTTTTTCAATACTGCGTTGTATTTTTTCAACTCAATACGATCTGGAGTATTTTTTTTGTTTTTAGTTGTGATATAACGAGACATTCCTGGCATACCACTTTCTTTATGCTCTGTACATTCTAAAATAACCTGTACTCTGTTTCCTTTTTTTGCCATGGTGTCTTAAATTATTTGATTAAACCTTCTTTACGTGCACGTTTAACAGCCTCATCAACTCCTAATTTGTTGATTGTTTTTAAACCGTGTGCAGAAACTCTTAATGTAATCCACTCACCAGTTTCTGGCATAAAAAATCTCTTTTTGAACAAATTCACTTCAAAAGTGCGTTTTGTTTTATTATTAGCATGAGAAACATTGTTTCCCACTAATCTCTTCTTACCTGTAATTTGACAAATTTTTGACATCTTATTTTGTATTGTCCTATTTTAAACGGAGTGCAAAGTAACAAATTATATATTACTTATACAACTCTTTAGGTTATTAATTTTATATTTTTTTCTTATTTTGTTTATATAACAACTTCTGCGCAAGAGTATAAGCCAAGATAATTCCCATTACCAACAGCGCTATCCTCGCGATTACATCGCCATATTTTGTGTAAAACGTTAATTCACTATTCATTAAAATTGTACCATTTAAGGCACCCTGCTCTCCATATGGTAAAGACTTCATTATATCTCCTCGCTGATTAACGAAAGCCGAAATACCTGAATTTGCAGATCTAACGATAGCGCGTCTATTTTCAATAGCTCTCAAATTACCATATAATAGTAATTGACGATGACCATCGGTAGAGCCCCACCAAGAATCGTTGGTCATTGTGAATATAACATTTGCGCCTTCTCTCACATATTCTGTTGTATAGTCTCCGTAAATAGATTCGTAACATATAACCGGAGCAACAGTAGCGTTGTTTGTTTTATTCTTGAAAACAGAACGATGAGGTTGAATCCCCAACGTTTTTGTTGTGCCGCCAAAGTTAAGCATAAATTCTCCAATAATTGGCATTAAAATGTTTCGATATGGAAAAATTTCTACTCCAGGTACTAATTTACTCTTATGATAAACTTCTATCGAATCGTTTCCACTTATCTGCAAAGCCGAGTTATAAGCGTCGTACCACGTAATTCCATCTCTCATAACAGATGCCGTTTCCGATGCTAAAGATTGCATTGGATAAATTCGCATAATTGATGCTCCTGTTACAAAATGTAAATCTTTTTTGGTTTTTGTCCATTGCTGAATGTCTTGTATAATTAAATCATCATACATATTATCAAAAATCAAAGCAGATGATCCAGGTACGGCAGTTTCTGGCGCAACAACAAATTGAGTTTTTGGTTGAATATTTTTCAATGCCAATTGTTTCAATTCGTCATAAATCTGCAAACCATCTTTCATATACTTTTCGTTGTATGGATCAAGATCTGGCTGAAGAACTAACACATCAAGCACTTTTCCTTTTTCTTCGTAATTCGCATAAATAATATAAGAAATACCAATTGGAACAGCGATTAATAATCCAGCATAAATACCTAATTTGTTTAGATATCTCATTTCTTTCTTATTAATATAAGCTGTCAAATAATAGAATACCGTAATATTAACTAACCAAATCCAAAGTGCACCTCCAAAAGTTCCTGTGTACTCGTACCATTGCACCCATTCGTAATATTTTGCAAAACCATTTCCTAGGTTAAACCAAGGCCAAGTTAGTTCCCAGTTCAAGGTTAGTTTGTCAAAACTCATCCAAATCGCAGGAAGAAAAACCAATCCATACAGATTACCAGCTTTTGTTTTGACAAAATGATACAACTGAAAAACAATTGACATAAACAAGGAATTCGCCACAACTGGAATCAAATAAGCGCTCCACGAATTGTGCAAATCTCCATTCGCGTCCGTTTCTTGTGCATAATGCAGCCACCAAATTACAATCGCATTCCAAATAAAGAAAGCTAAAAACGAAAGTCCGAAAATTTTGCGCCCTTTTTTCTTGAATTCTGCGCGTTGCGTGATTTGATGTTCTGCCAACATCAAGGGTACAAATCCTATAAATAATAACAATGGAAAGCCGTGCGATGGCCAACCTGCTGTTAATAATAATCCTGATAAGATTGCGTATGCAATATATTTTTTCATGTCACAAATTTATAATTTCATCATTCAATAACCGATGATATTTGTTTGGAATATTTTATAAATCATTTTGGATGAGAACCTGAAACAAGTTCAGGTTGACTTTCCTTGTCATGTTGAACTCATTTCAATATCTCATTCAGTTTTAATATATAATATGCGTGTCAATATAATAATTTGGATTAATCGTTACATCAATCGCTTTTGTAATTGTTGAATTATTAATTGTTTGCCAATTAGTCGTTGGATTGATGGTTACATCAGAATCTTTCAAACGTAAAGGCATTGCAAATCCATCTACCACATTTGTATAACGATATTCTACTTTGTTTCCATTTTGTTTAAGCTCTAAAGTTGGTACTTTAATTGTTCTTAAATATTGATTAAAAAAAGTATTCAAATTTAAACCAGAAAATTTCGCAATATAATTTTCAATTTGCTCTGTAGTTACAGTTTGATGATAAAATTCTTTGTTTAATCCACGCAACATTTGTCTGAATTTTTCATCATTATTCATCCACGTTCTCAACGTATGAATCATATTTGCACCTTTATAGTACATATCGCCACTACCCTCTTGGTTTACGCCATACACGCCAATAATTGGAATATCATTCTGGATTTCCTTTCTCGTTCCACGCACATATTCGCTTGCTGCTTCTTTTCCATGATAAGTTTCTGTGAACAACGTTTCCGAATAAGCCGTAAATGCTTCGTGAATCCACATATCTGCCACATCTTTTTCGGTAATATTATTTCCAAACCATTCGTGACCAGCTTCATGAACGATGATAAAATCCCATTTCAATCCCCAGCCAGAACCTGATAAATCGCGACCTAAATAACCATTCTCAAATTTATTTCCGTACGCAATTCCAGATTGATGTTCCATTCCCAAATGTGGTGCTTCAACAATCTTGAAAGAATCTTCGTAAAAAGGATAAGGTCCAAACCAATGTTCGAAACTTTTCAACATTAATTTTGCTTGTTCAAACTGCGATTTTGCTTTGTCTATATTATAATCTAACACATAATAATCTAAATCCAATTTACCTTTTTCGCCTTCGAAAGTATCTTTGAAATTGACATAATGTCCGATATACGGAATGATATTATAATTATTGATTGGATTGACAACTTTCCATGTAGAAATTGTTTTACCATTTTTCTCTTTCTTAGAAACTAATCGTCCATTACCAACTCCAACCAAATCTTTTGGGGCAATAATTTCCAATTCCATTCCATTATCTGGTTCATCACCTAAATAATCTTTGTTCGGAAACCAAGCACTTGCACCCAGACCTTGTACCGCAACAGACATCCAATCGCGACCTTTTTCATCTTTTGCAAAAATCCAACCGCCGTCCCAAGGTGCTCTCACTGCAACACGAGGATTTCCGTTATATTCTAATTCTAATTGATTTGAAGTATTCTTGATATTTTTTCCGACATTAATAAAATAAACATTTCCATCACGTTTGAAATCAGAAATTTTCTTTCCATTCAGTTTTACAGCCGAAACCATCATCGGATCTTGTAAATCTATCTGCAATAAATCTGATTGTTGAGGAGCAGTTTTATCAAATATAATTGTCGTTTTTCCTTTTATCGATTTTGACTGATAATCTGGCTCTACACTTACTTTATAATGTTTGACATCCCACCAATTTCGGAATTCATTATTCGTTCCGCGAAGCGAATCTTGTCGCGTAAACTCTTGTTTGTTATTAAGTACTTGTGCATTTGTTGTTATCGAGATCAAGCCAAGTAATAGTACTAATTTCTTCATAGTCATTTTTAAAACATATCAAAAATAAGATTATATATTTGATAAATAAGCCAAAAAGCTATGATTACAGAAAAATTTAAAGAAAGAATAAATTATTTAAAAAATAATCATTTAATCGTTGAAGCATTGTACGAAATTTTAGATGAATTGAAATTAAAACATAGTGCTTTTACAGGTTTTACGTTTCGAGAAGAAATCGATCCGAAAGGTTTTTTGTTGACTGCAGAAGGTGAAGAAAAAACTGGAATTACAATTCGTGTTCCACGTAACATTCTGGATTTTGATTTGGTTTTACTTTCTAATGTTTTGATGCACGAAATGGTACATGTTTTTCAGCGTTCGGGCGAAAATCAAATCGAATTGCGAGAAGAACGCGAATGGCAAGCGTATACAGAAATGATTTTTCATAAACGATTTCCAAACGTCCCGTCATTGACCGATTTTTACATCAAGCAATTTGGCGAAAAAGCTTTGACGTATTACAACAGAATGCCCGATGAGATGAAAACGAAATATGCAGATGAAAAAACGGATTTAGAAAAAATTCTACAAACAATTTACGACAAAGAAAATAACCCAAAAGAAGAACTAAAATCTGAAAATAAGACTGAAACAATTTCTTGGCAAGATTTCGAGAAAGTTGATATGAGAATTGGTACAATTATCAATGCAAATGATTTTCCGAAAGCAAGAAATCCTGCTTATCAATTAGAAATTGATTTTGGTCCGTTAGGAATCAAGAAAAGTTCGGCGCAAATTACATCGCTTTATACCAAAGAGGAATTGATTGGAAAACAAATAATGGCTGTGGTTAACTTTCCGAAAAAGCAAATTGCCACTTTTATGAGCGAATGTCTCGTGATGGGCGTTTATGGAAATAATAACGATGTTATTCTCTTGAATCCCGAACGAAAAGTAGAAAACGGAAGTAAAATTGGGTAAACAATTAATATGAAAAATCTACTACAAACCTTTATTTTATTATCTTTTTTTATTTGTGTAAATATTAATGGACAAATAAAAAAACATCATTTTGACTATGCACTTCAATATTCGTCAACAGATGAATTGACATCTTATTACATTTTGTTTGATAGTAAAACAGAGGATTCTCCTTTTTTATTTTTAATATCAGATCAAGAATCATCTCAACTTTCTATTGATTCTCTGTTGAGTAATCCAATGAATTCTTTTACGAACTTAATCCTTTCAAAAAACAATATTACGTATAATTTCCCTGTTGAAATCTACGCGAGTGAATGGATTATTAATCAACCTTATTTCGCAAAGGACAATTTCAAGATGGCAAGTCATTCTATAATTAGTGAAACAGAAACAGAAAGACAATATATTAATTTGAATGAAGAATCTAGCAATAATGAAATTACATTTAAATCTATCGAATCTATAATTGGTGATAATTCGTCTAAAATAAATTTTAAACCTCTCAATAAAATAATGTTGGAGTATATCAATTATACATACGACAATAGACTTCTTGAAAACTTGAATCCTAATTATTTTTTATCTGCTGTACACTCACATTATGAAGATTATTATGTTCCTTCATTCAAATTTTTCAAGTTGCATAAAATTAATACTGATTTTTATACAAATGATAAATTGATTGATTATACAATTCTGAATAAAAACAAAGATACTTCATCTAATCCCTTTCTTAATGACTTGGAAGAACATTTACCTTATTTTTGCAATGAATATGCCGCAGATGATATAAATTTTTACAAGGAAAAATATATTGATCAAATTCAGACCTATTATGTAGAAAACAGTTGCAACGCATATATTACATTTGGATACGCCGATAAAGAACAATATAAAAAAATGTTCAAAAAGTTTAATTCAAATATGTTATACAAGTATTCAAAAGACAAAGATTTTACAAAAAAATCATTAGAATTACTTAAAAAAGATATACAATCAAAGTTTGTTCAAATTGATCAAATTAACTAAAACTTAATGCTGACAATTTATCAACCAATAAACTGACGATTTTATCTGCAAATTATCAAAACATTAATCATAATCTGACAACCTGACATCTAATTTCTATTGGATGTCATTTTTTTTAGGTTGGCACAAAGATTGTCTATTTGTTGTAGCATCATTTTTGATGATGTGTAAAAGTTTAAAATAAATCATTAATAATATAAAAAATAACTAAACAATATGAGCAAAATAATCGGAATCGACTTAGGTACAACGAACTCTTGTGTTTCTGTAATGGAAGGTAGCGAGCCAGTTGTAATTCCAAATGCAGAAGGTAAAAGAACTACTCCATCTATCGTAGCATTCGTAGAAGGAGGAGAAATTAAAGTTGGTGATTCAGCAAAACGTCAAGCTGTAACAAACCCAAAGAAAACGATTTATTCTATTAAACGTTTTATGGGAACTAAATTTAATAATGATGCAGATGAAATCGGTCGTGTTCCTTATTCAGTTGTAAAAGGAAACAATGATACGCCAGCAGTTGATATTGATGGACGTAACTATACTCCACAAGAAATCTCAGCAATGATTTTACAAAAAATGAAAAAAACTGCTGAAGATTATTTAGGACAAGAAGTATCAAGAGCAGTAATTACTGTACCAGCTTATTTTAACGATGCGCAACGTCAAGCAACTAAAGAAGCTGGTGAAATTGCAGGTCTTAAAGTAGAACGTATTATCAACGAGCCTACTGCTGCTGCATTAGCTTACGGATTAGACAAAGCAAACTCTGATAAAAAAATCGTTGTTTACGATTTAGGTGGTGGTACTTTTGACGTATCTATCCTTGAATTAGGTGACGGTGTATTCGAAGTATTATCTACAAATGGTGATACGCACTTAGGAGGTGATGATTTTGATGATGCAATCATTAACTGGTTGGCTTCAGAATTTCAATCAAGAGAAGGTGTGGATTTGAAAAAAGACGCAATGGCTTTACAACGTTTACGTGAAGCTGCTGAGAAAGCTAAAATCGAATTATCTTCTTCTGCACAAACAGAAATTAATTTACCATACGTTACAGCTAACGAAACAGGACCAAAACACTTAGTAGAAACTTTAACTCGTTCTAAATTTGATCAGTTAACAGAAGATTTAGTACGTCGTTCTATGGAGCCTTGTAA
>RRZT011724104.1_pt1 | contig 10282 bp, 7 predicted proteins | sample 2165551 | NCBI WGS metagenome assembly RRZT01 (sample SAMN10456910, study PRJNA506462) | wastewater metagenome | biome: wastewater; feature: sludge; material: wastewater sludge; isolation source: wastewater sludge with Escherichia coli K12::gfp cells carrying plasmid... | place: USA: Moscow, Idaho ...
ATCCCCGCCATCGGCCAGTTCGCCGACTTCCCCGGGTCGCCGACCGACCTCGTCCGTCAGTGGGCCAGCGGTTGGTCGGCCGCAGGGCTCGGGTCCGAAGCACCGAACCCGACCGGGTTCGGAGTGCTCGGCGCGATGGGCTACCTGTTCGTCGGAGCCATGGGCCTCCTGCGCAAGGTGTTGGTCCTGGGGCTGTTGCCCCTTGGCGCGTTCGGGGCGTGGCGGCTGCTCGCCCCCACCCGGTCCCGCTGGACGCGACTCGTCGTCCTCATCGTGTACGTGACGGTGCCGGTCGCGTACAACGCCGTGGCCCTCGGTCACTGGGGGGGACTCATCCTGTACGCCGCCGCCCCCTGGTTGCTGGCTCGACTGGCCCGGGCGTCGGGCCTCGCGCCCTTCGCTCCGATCGAGTTCACGGCGCCGCCTGACAGCGACGTGGACGACGTTCCCGTTCCCACCGAGGGGGTGGCTCCCCGAACCCGCCGCCAGCACGTGCTCGCGCTGGGTGTCCTCCTCGGGGCGGTGACCTGCCTGGTTCCCCTCGCCGTGCCCGTGGTGCTCGTGATGGCGGTGGGCCTGGTGCTGGGTGGCATCCTCGGCGGTTCGCTCCATGCCGCGGGTCGCATCGTCGGCGTGGCGGTGTTCGGCTCCTGCCTCGCCCTGCTGCTCCAAGTGCCCTGGGTGCTCGACTTCCTCCCTCCCCGCTTCCAGTGGTCGGCCGTCGGTGCGGAGGCCACCTCGTCGGCGGGAGGGATCGACCTGCCCCACCTCCTGCGCTTCGACAGCGGGCCTCTGGGGGCCGGACCGCTGGGCTACGGGTTCCTCTGCGTTGCCGGCCTCGCCCTGCTGATCGGGCGCGGCTGGCGCCTCGACTGGGCCATCCGGGGCTGGGTGCTCGCTCTCGTCTGCTGGGGGGCGCTGTGGGTGACGGAGGCCGGGTGGTTGCCCTTCGGGCCGGGCGCCGCCGAGTTGCTGCTGGCCCCGGCCGCCGCCGGCCTCGCCCTTGCCGCCGGCCTCGGCGTCACCGCCTTCGAGCGCGACCGGCCCGCCTCGTTCTCCTGGCGCCAGGTGGTCTCGGTGGCGGCACTCGCAGCGTTGGCCCTCGCCACCCTGCCGAGCCTCGGCGCCATGTTCAACGGTCGGTGGTTCGCGCCGCGGGGCGACTTCGACTCGTCGCTGTCCTTCCTCGACGACGAAGTCGCCGACACCCCGTTCCGGGTTCTCTGGCTCGGCGATCCCGACGTGGTACCGCTCTCGGGGTGGGAGCTCGAGGACGACGTGATCTACGCCACCACCGACGAGGGCCAGCCCGACGTCACCGACCTTTGGGCGGGCTCGTCGCACGGCGCCACCCAGGTGCTGAGTGACGCCCTCCAGGCCGCGGGCTCGCGCCAGACCAACCGCCTCGGCCGCCTGCTGGCGCCCATGGGGGTGCAGTACATCATCGTCGTCCAGCAACTGGCGCCGGCGCCGTTCAGCGACGAGAAGCGGCCCGTGCCTGCGAGCCTCACGACCACCCTCGACGAGCAGCTCGATCTCGAGGCGATTGAGGTCAACCCGGCCCTCGACGTCTACCGCAACATCGCCTGGGCGCCGTCGCGGGCCTTCCTGCCTGGCGCCGAGGTCGGCGCCGGCGACGGCTCGGCCCTCGGCCAGTCGGTGGCGACCGACCTCACCGGCCTCGAGGTGGCGCTGCCCGACGAGGTCCACTTCAACGAGTTCCAGGGCCCGGTCGAGGCTGGTGACGAGGTCTACCTGGCGTCGGCCAGCTCGTCGCGCTGGCAACTGCGCTCGGGGGATGAGACGGCCGGACGCCGCGACGCCTTCGGCTGGGCCAACGCCTTCACGGTGGCGGGGGAGGGGGACGCCACCTTGCGCTTCCGCACGGCCGTGACCCGTTACGGGCTTCTCGCGGTGCAGGTCGCGCTGTGGGTCATCGTCTTGTTCGCCCTCTTCCGCGGACAGGTTGCCGGTCCGCGCTCTCGACGGAAGGCGCGCCCGTGAAGCCGCATCGCTGGCCCGCTCTGCTGGTCATCCCCGCCGCTCTTGCGGGCTACGTGGTCCTCGACCGCACCCACGAGGAGACTCCCCCGGTGGTCGAGGGGCGTGACGTCACCCAGAGCCTCGAGGAGCAGGGCCTCATGCCGGTAGCGGCCCCCGACACCGCGTTGGGCGCCACCTGGTACTGCGCCGGCGGGATGGTCGGCGACGGCGCCGAGCACACGATCATCGTGGCCAACCCCTCCGATCGGGACCTCGCCGGAACCATCACCGTCTACGGCGACCCCGACAGTGCCAACCCGGTGCTCCCCGAGCCGACCGTCGCCACGACGACAACGGCCCCCCCTCCGGACGCCGGGGGGGACACCACGACGACGACGGTCCCGCCGACGACCACCACCGTTCCCGTCACGACCACCACCGAGGTTCCTCCGCCGGCGCCGGCCTCGGCCCCTGTCGAAGTGGGTGCCAACTCGAGCACGGAGGTCGACCTCGGTGCTGTCAGCGGGGTCGAGCCGGGCTACACCGCCGCACTCGTCGAGCTCAACGGCGGCGAGGTCGTGGTCGAGCACCGCGTCGTCGACGACGACGGCACCGACGTCAGCCCGTGCTCGTCGACTGCCTCGCCCACCTGGTACTTCGCTGCCGGCGCCACCACCAAGGACGCGACCGAGACCCTGGTGTTCTTCAACCCCTTCCCCGACGATGCCGTGGTCGACGTGTCGTTCCGCACCGATCAGGACCTGCGCACGCCCGAGCAGTTCGAAGGACTGGTCATCCCCGGTCAGTCGGTCATCGCCCGAGACGTCGGCGAGGTCGTGACGCGGCGCGAGCACGTGTCGGCCAGCGTGGTCGCCCGGTCGGGGCGGTTGATCGTCGATCGCATCCAGAGCTTCGACGGCACCGAGGGGATCCAAGGCCTCACCGTCACGCTGGGCGCGCCCGTCCCCGCCGAGACGTGGTTCTTCCCCGAGGGCACGGTGGGGGAGGGCGTGGACGAACGCATCGTCGTCTACAACCCCACGGACGAGCGGGCCGAGGTCGATCTCGAGATCACCGTCGACGATCCCGAGCTCACCGGCGAGATCGAGCCCTTCGAGCTCACCGTGCCGCCCGAGGGCTTCGAGGAGATCCTCCTCAACGAGGAGGCCCGCGTCACCTCCGCGCGCGGCGGTGAGGGTGCGTTGCGCCACGCCAGCGTGGTGCGCTCCGTGAACGGCGTGCCCGTGGTGGCCGAGCGCCAGAGCATCGGCGGCGTCGACAGCGAGTTCGCCGGGGTCGACCTCGTCCTCGGCGCGCCGCTCCTCGCCGACGAAGTGGTCCTCGCGGCGGGCGCCGCCGGCGACGCCACGGAGGCGCTGACGGTCTTCAATGCCGAGTCCGACGTCGACGCCACCGTGACGGTGTCCGCGCTGGTGGATGGCGAGGTCACGCCCGTGAACGGTCTCGAGGACCTCACCGTGGCCGCAGGGCAGCGGGTCTCGGTGGTGGTCGACGACGTGCCCGACGGGACGCCGCTCGTGGTGGCGTCCGATCAAAGCGTGGTGGTCGAGCGTCGTCTCGTGTTCGACGGCGACGTGTCGAGCGCCATCGCGGTGCCCGTCGCCGGCAGTCTCACCGAGCCCGGCAGCTGACCTGATGGAGCGCCTCTTGGTCGCTGGGGTGCTCCTCGTCGGGGCGGTCGCGCTGGCGCTCGTCCTGCGCCGACGCGGATCCAACGAGCCCGTACGCACGTCCTGGGCGGTGCCGACGTGGGTGGACCGAGCCGACTTCGCCTCTGCGGCGACGCCCTGGTTGGTGGTGGTGTTCACCTCCGCCACCTGCCGCTCGTGCCGGGACACCGTCGACAAGGCCCGCCCACTCGAGAGCGACGACGTGGCGGTGAGGGAGGTCGAGGTCGCGGCTCGCCCGGACCTGCATCAGCGCTATGGCATCGAGGCCGTGCCCACGGTGGTCATCGCCGATGCCGAGGGAGCCGTGCGGGGATCGATCATCGGCCCACCCACGGCTGCCGAGTTGTGGGCCCGTGTGGCCGAGGCCCGCGGCAACGATCCCACGTCGCGCTGATCGCCGAGGCCGAGCCCGAGCGCCGGCCGGTGGCACCGGCCGCCCGATCAGTCGTCGGCGGTGATGGTGAGGCCCTCGTTGGCCTCGCCGGCGGTGCGTCCGTCGTCCTCGGCGACGCCGGGGGCACGGTCCCGGGCGAGGCCGATGAGACGGTTGACCTCGGCGCCGTCGATGGTCTCGTACTCGAGCAGGGCGCGGGCGACGAGGTCGAGGCCTTTGCGCTCGCGCAGGAGCGTCTGGCGGCAGCGCTCCTCGCTGTGGCGGAGGATCTGCTCGACCTCCTCGTCGATGATGCGGGCGGTCTCGTCGCTGTAGTCGCGGGTGTGCATCAGGTCCTCGCCGAGGAAGACCTGGCCCTGGGAGCCCCACGCCATGGGGCCGACGCGCTTGCTCATGCCCCACTCTCGGACCATCTTGCGGGCCAGCTCGGTGCTGCCCACGAGATCGTTGTTGGCGCCGGTGGAGAAGAGTCCGAAGACCAGTTCCTCGGCGATGCGTCCGCCCATGCGCACGACGAGGGAGTCCTCGATGTAGTCCTGGCGGTGGATGTGGCGCTCCTCGACGGGGAGCTGCATGGTGACCCCGAGGGCCATGCCCGAGGGCAGGATCGTGACCTTGTGCACGGGGTCGGCGTGGGTGAGCACCGCCGCGCACACCGCGTGTCCGGCCTCGTGGTAGGCGATGGCCTCCTTCTCCGCATCGGAGAGGGCCATGGAGTCGCGGCGCTGGCCCATGAGGACCCGGTCGCGGGCGTTCTCGAAGCTGGCCATGTCGATCTGGTCCTGGCCGTTGCGCACCGCGAACAGCGCCGCCTCGTTGACGAGGTTGGACAGGTCCGCACCACTCATGCCGGGTGTGCCCCGGGCCACCACGTCGAGGTCGACGTCGGGGCCGATGTGCTTGTGCTTGCAGTGCACCTCGAGGATGGCGCGACGGTCGGCCAACTCGGGGAGCGGCACGGTGACCTGGCGGTCGAAGCGACCGGGCCGCAGCAGGGCGGAGTCGAGGATGTCCGGACGGTTGGTGGCCGCCATCATGACGATGCCCTCGGTGGCCTCGAAGCCGTCCATCTCGGACAGCATCTGGTTGAGGGTCTGCTCGCGCTCGTCGTGGCCGCCGCCGAGGCCGGCGCCCCGCTTGCGGCCGATCGAGTCGATCTCGTCCACGAAGATGATGGCGCGGCCCATCTTGCGGGCGGACTGGAACAGGTCGCGGACCCGGCTGGCGCCGACGCCCACGAACATCTCCATGAAGTCCGAGCCGGTGACCGAGAGGAACGGCACCCCCGCCTCGCCGGCCACGGCACGGGCGATGAGGGTCTTGCCGGTGCCCGGCGGGCCGACGAGCAGCACGCCCTTCGGGATGCGGGCACCGATCTCACCGAAGCGCTCGGGGTGCTTGAGGAAGTCGACCACCTCGGTGATCTCCTGCTTCACGCCCTCGTAGCCGGCCACGTCGGCGAAGGTCGTGCCGGGTCGCTCGGTGGAGTAGGTCTTGGCCTTCGACCGGCCGATGGACATGATGCCGCTCATCTGGCCCTGGGCACGTCGCTGCATCCACCAGAAGAACCCGATGAGCAGCGCCACCGGGAGAAGGAGCGGGATGAGGGTGGCGAAGATTCCGGACTCGGGCGTCTTGAACTCGATCTCGACGCCCTGCTCGCGCATGGTGGCGAGATCCGCCTCGGGGATGCCGCCTTGGAGCGGACCGGTGGTGGTGAACTTGTCGCCGTTGGTGCGCTCGCCGGTGATCTTGGCGTTGTCGTTGTTGATCTCGACGCTCTTGACCTGGCCCGCCTCGACCCGGGACATGAACGTGTCGTAGCTGATGGCCGAGGTGTCCTCGCCGGACGACAGCAGGCTCGAGGCGACGATCGATGCGGTGACGAGGCCGAGCAGCACCCAGAGTGACCAGCGTGGCCAGGCCGAGTCGGACTTGGCGGGGTTCGACCGGGTGCCCTTGCCCGACGACGGCGGCGGTGGGGGCGGGGGCAGGTGGTCCGGGCTCATCGCGAGCGCGCCTCTCTCGTCGGCGGGACGTCGGGTCCGCGAAAGCGCGGTGCCGCTGCTCCGCTTCGCTCCCCAGCCTCGATGGTCATGGTGACCCATGGTACGGGGCCGAGCATCCACCGCCACGAGCGGTTCGGGTCCTACCCTGTGCGGTCATGAACCGACTCTGCGCGCGCCCCGGTTGCAGTGAACGGGCCACCGCCACGCTCTCGTACGACTACCACTCGCGCGTGGTCTGCCTCGATGGTCTCGCCTTCGAGGTGGACCCTGCGCACCATGACCTCTGCACCCGCCACGCGGATCGGCTCTCGGCACCCCAGAGCTGGGAGCTGCACGACCGACGGGTCGCAGTGGTCGAGCCGATGTTCCGCGCCGCGCGCGCCTCCTGACGAGCGCTGCGCCGCCCCGACCCCGGGGTCCCGGGAGGGCGCCGATACGCTCCTGCGACGATGACGAGCGCGCCTGACGTGACCGACCCGCGCCCGGTGCGGTGGGGCCTCGGCGATGCCTGGCTCGGGCTGCTGATCGCCAACGCGGCGGCACTGATCGGCGGTGTGGTGATCCTCGCGGTCACCGCCAACACGGGGACCGATTCCGAGGAGCTCCCTCTCAACGTCATCGCCCTCCTCCAGCTGCCGCTGTGGGCGGGTTATCTCACCATGCCTCTCGTCGCTGCACGGCGGAAGGGCAACGGGGTGATCGCCGACTTCGGCCTTCGCGTTCGTCCGTGGGACGTCCCTGCGGGACTCGCCATCGGTGTCCTTTCCCAGGTCGTGCTCGTCCCGCTCGTCTACCTGCCCATCTTCCAGATCATCGGGGAACGAGACGTCTCCGCCGACGCCCGCGCCCTCACGGATCGGGCCGAGGATCCCTTCGGTGTCGCCCTGCTGATCCTCGTGGTGGTGGTCGGCGCACCCATCGTGGAGGAGCTGTTCTTTCGAGGCCTGCTCCTGCGCAGTGCCGAACGCAGGTGGGGCAGCGTGTGGGCGGTCATCGTCTCGTCGCTGGTCTTCGGCGCGGTCCATCTCCAGCCCCTCCAGTTCCCGGCCCTCGTCGCGGTCGGCGTGGTGTTCGCCCTCCTGGCCCTGCGCACCGGGCGGCTCGGCCCGTCGATCTTCGCCCACATCGGCTTCAACGCGGTGGCGGTGGGCAGCCTTCTCGCCGCTCGATGACCGCGCCATCGACCAGCGCCGGGAGCCCGCTCGCCCCTGCGTTCCGGAGCGCGTCGGTGCCCTCAACTCGTCCCCGGGCAGGCCGATGGGTCAGGACCCCCCCGCCTGGAGACGTGGACCGTGCCCCCATCTCGCTGCCCCCGCTGCGACGCCACCTACGTGGAGATCATCGTCACCCTGGGTGGCATCGAGGCGACCATGGCGTCGTGCTCCAACTGCGACCAGAGGGTGTGGACGAGACACGGCGAGCCCGTCGACCTCGAGGGGGTCCTGGCCGACCTGCAGGTCCAGCGGCGAACCTGACGCGCCATCGCCGATGCGGGGTGCCACGATGGCGGGCGCGATGACCGACACCCTCACCGCCGATCGGCCTCCCGACGAGGAGGTGCCCCACGACGACCTGCCCGACGGAGGGGCGCCCGGCGGGGAGGCGAGTTCCGCCCTGGACGACGGCCATCCCCACGGCGCACGAAGGTCGAACTGGGAACGCCTTCGGTCCATGCCCGTCGAGGGGTGGGTCACCGTGGGCGTGGTGGCCGTCTGCGTGGGCTTCACCCTCTCCCACCTCCAACCGGGGTTGCTGATCGCGGACACGACGCCGGCCGGCGGCGACATGGGCGCTCACGTCTGGGGGCCGGCCTACCTGCGCGACCACCTCCTGGTGCACGGGCGCCTTTCGGGCTGGACCCCCGACTGGTACGCCGGCTTCCCCGCCTACCAGTTCTACATGGTCGTCCCGTCGCTGATGATCCTGGTGCTCGACCTCGTCCTGCCCTACGGGATCGCCTTCAAGCTGGTCACGGTGCTCGGCGTCCTCACGCTGCCCGTGGCCGCATGGGCCTTCGGTCGCCTCTCGGGACTGCGCTTCCCGGGGCCCGCGATGCTGTCCGTGGCGACGCTCCCGTTCCTGTTCGACCAGGGCTTCACCATCTACGGCGGCAACATCGCCTCGACGCTCGCCGGCGAGTTCGCCTTCTCGATCTCCCTCTCCGTGGCCTTGCTCTACCTCGGGGTCGTGGCCCGCGGGCTCGAGACCGGACGCCACAGGGCCCTCGCCGCCGGCCTGCTGGGCCTTTGCGTCCTGTGTCACCTGATCCCGGCCATCTTCGCACTGGTCGGCACCCTCATCTGGCTGCTCCTGCGGCCGGGCCGTCCGCAACTCGTGTGGGCGGCCACGATGGCGCCCGTGGGCGCGCTGGTCGCCAGCTTCTGGGTACTGCCCTTCTTCTTGCGGCGTGCCTACCTCAACGACATGGGCTGGGAGAAGCTCACCGACTACTGGATCAACCTGGTGCCGGCCGACAATCGCTGGCTCTGGGTGTTCCCCATCGTGGGCGCCGTGTTCGCCGTGGCTCGCCGGAGCCGAACCGGCATCTGGCTCGTGCTGATGGTTGCCGCCTTCGCGGTGGGCTTCCTCGTCGCGCCGCAGGGCCGTCTGTGGAATGCGCGCCTGCTGCCCTTCTACTTCCTCTGCCTCTACCTGCTCGGTGGCTATGCGATCGCGGAGACGGGCAATGCCGTGGCCCGCATCGTGGGCCGAACCATGCACCAACCCCCTGCGCCGGACGGGGCCGCCGTCACCGCGGGCGAGGGGAGCGAGGAGGGGCTCGGGCTTCGTGCGTCGGACGCGGCCCCCGCAGCCACGCGTCCTGACCCCGTCGACCCGGTCAAGGGGGAGTCGATCGGCGGGGCCCTGGGCCCTGCACGCATCGTTCGCCTGTTCACACCGTTGATCGGGCTCGTGTTCATCCTGGTGTTCGTCGCCCTGCCCCTGCACGCCCTGCCCTTCGGCAGCACCGGCGCCGATGGCGTGTATCGCTGGCTGGGGCTCGAGACGACGGAGCGGAGCTTCGTCGACGGGTGGGCGCGCTGGAACTACTCGGGCTACGAGCGCAAGGAGGCCAACGCCAGCGGCGGCGGCTACCCCGAGTACTACGCGCTGATGCAGACGATGGCCCAGGTCGGCACGGAGCATGGCTGCGGCCGCGCCATGTGGGAATACGAAAAGGAGCTCGACCGCTACGGGACACCGATGGCGCTCATGTTGCTCCCGCACTGGACCGACGGGTGCATCGGCTCGATGGAGGGCCTGTACTTCGAGGCCTCGTCCACCACGCCCTATCACTTCCTCAACCAGTCGGAGCTCTCGGCCGCGCCATCCCGCGCCCAGCGCGACCTGCCGTATCGCAACCTCGACATCGACGCCGGCATCCGCCACCTCCAGCTCCTCGGAGTGCGGTACTACCTGGCGTTCTCCGATCAGGCCGTCGAGGCCGCCGACGAGCACCCCGACCTCACGGAGGTGGCCGTCTCCGAGCCATGGCACGTCTACGAGATCGCCGACAGCGAGCTCGTCGCCCCGCTGACCAACGAGCCAGCGGTGCTCAACGGCGTCACCGACGCCATCCACTCGTGGCTTCCGCCCTCGCTGGACTGGTACCAGGACAGTTCGCAGTGGGATGTGCCGTTGGCTTCGAGCGGTCCGGAGTCCTGGCCGAGGGTCGATGTCGGCGAGACTCCCGAACGCGTACCCGTCGATCCCGTCAACGTCACCGGCATCGAGAGCGGCGACGACTCCCTGTCCTTCGACGTCGACCAGGTGGGTTCGCCCGTACTGGTCAAGGTGAGCTACTTCCCCAACTGGCAGGTGTCGGGTGCGGATGGCCCGTACCGGGTGACCCCCAACCTCATGGTGGTGGTCCCCACGGAGCGCCACGTCGAGCTCCACTACGGCTACACCGACGTCGACTACCTGGCGTGGGCCCTCACGTTGCTGGGGCTCATGGGCGTGGTCTGGCTGGCCCGGCGACCCCCTCTCGACATGACGCGCCGGCGAGTGGCCGTCACCGCCGACGGTCACACGGGCGAGCGTCCTCCCGATCCCCGGGGTGGGCCCGACGTCGCGACCCGCCCGTGGCCCGAGCCGCCACCTCCGGATGCGGGCTCGGCCGTCGGTGACCCGGGGCCCGCTGACCCGGGGCCCGCTGACCCGGGCCCGTGAGCGGCGGCCTCCGGCGCGTCGTCGCCATCGGG
>RRZT013035057.1_pt1 | contig 10281 bp, 5 predicted proteins | sample 2165551 | NCBI WGS metagenome assembly RRZT01 (sample SAMN10456910, study PRJNA506462) | wastewater metagenome | biome: wastewater; feature: sludge; material: wastewater sludge; isolation source: wastewater sludge with Escherichia coli K12::gfp cells carrying plasmid... | place: USA: Moscow, Idaho ...
GAACAGATCTGCAGTGGCCGGTGGTACGCTAGGAGAAAAATAGCGCCGGTCATACGGCACCAGCGGGTGCTCGGTCAGCAGATGCTGATGCAGTGCGGTTTCCTGTTCGGTTTCCGCTTTTTCTTCATCTTCCGGCAGCAAAAATGCGCGCTGACAATATTCAACCAGTTCGGTGACCAGTACCGAGGGCATCAGGTCGCGGTTATCGATCGCACTGTGTGCGACATACGAAATATAGAGTTGTTGCTGTGCCGCCAGCAAGGCCTCCAGAAACAGATAACGGTCGTCTTCACGGCGTGAACGATCGCCTTTGCGCGGCTGATCGGCCATCAGATCAAAGCCCAGCGGCGGCATGCTGCGCGGATACAAACCATCGTTCATACCGAGCAGACAAACCAGCCGGAACGGGATCGCCCGCATCGGCATCAGGGTACAGAAGTTCACCCGGCCGGCGAGGAACTGCTGCCCGCCACGCACGGCATTCAGTTCACTCTGCAGATGGTCATGGAACACCGTCAGCGGTAACGGTTCCTGATACTGCATCTGCGACAGACGTTGCTGCCAGCTCTGCAATGTCGAACGGATCAGGTTCAGCGCCGCGGCATCATCCTCTTCCAGTTGTTCCTGCGGCAGGTAAAAATCCAGCAACAGACGATCGACCAGATTCTGCCATTCGGTGATCGGACGTGCGGTCTCCAGCTCATCGCGCAACGCCATCACCTGAGCAATAAACCGCGCCAGCTGGCCGAGTTTCACCGCATTCTGCCCTTCAATCGCGGTGTACGGTGCCACATCAGCAAACAGCGTTTCATTGCCGCTGGCAAAACCAAGCAGCATGCGTTCCAGCCCGAACGACCAGGTGTGCCGCTCCCTCGGCGGCAGTTCAAACCGCTCGCCATCGCCGGGTTCCAGCCCCCAGCGCACCCCGGATTCCATCGCCCAGCGGCGCAGCGTGGTCAGATCAACTTCTGCCAGACCAAAGCGTTTTAACAACGCCGGCACCGCCAGCAGTTCCAGTAATTCGGTCGCGGTACAACGCTGATCGGGTAATGACAAAAGGGTGAGGAAGCTCTGCAGCAACGGATTTTCCTGTGTTGCCGAACGGTCAGAGATAGAAAACGGGATATAACGTTCCCCGGCGGCATTGCCGAACACCGCCTGAACATAAGGGCCATAGCGGTTAATATCCGCCACCATCACCACCACCTCTTTCGGGGTCAGGGTCGGGTCAACCGCAAAGCGTTGCAGCAACTGGTCATGCAGCACCTCCACTTCCCGCAACGGGCTGTGGCAGCCATGCAGCACCAGTGAACGATCGTTGGCGGAGATCGGTCGTTTCGGACGGAGACGGGTGCCATCCTGCAACTCCAGCAGATCCTGCTGTAACAGATGCAGCAGGCTATCCCCGTTGATCTCGGCAAAGGCATCAATCTCTGCCGCATTGATCTCGGCCAGCAGCGACAGATAATCCCGGCCCTGCTTACCGAGCGACACCAGCAGCGGATTGCCCTGTTGCTCGCCTTCATCATTAAACAGCTGCTGCCAGTCGGTTTCCGGTAATAAGGGTTTGTGCTGTTCGGCCTGCTGCCACTGCTCCCGGCGCTGGGCCAGCAGTTTATTCAGTACCCGCTGGTTGATCTGGTTCTCTTCCTGCAAATCGCCCCAGTAATAACGGCACGGATTAGTCAGCAGCAGATGCACTTCACAATGCTCACCCAGCGCCATCAGCGCTTCCAGATAATGCGGCGGCAGCGAAGAGATACCGAATACAAACAGCCGTTGCGGCAACACTGCCTTGGGTTTCCCGGCTTTGAGCGTATTGATAAAACTGGAGAATAAATTAACCCGGTGCAAATGGCTGGCCTGCTGCTCGGTCAGTGCCACCAATTTACGCCACAGTACCGGCTGCCACAGCTGCGTCTCTGCGCCCTGCGCACCACCGCTTTCCCAGTCCACAATCCAGTCCGGACGGTATACCAGATACTGGTCGAACAGATCCGCAATCCGCTGACAGAGCTGATAGCAGCGCCGTCCGTCATGATCTTCGGCCAGATAACCGGCCAGCGGTGCAAACAGCTCATCGTCCATGCACTGTGGTAACAACTGCATCAGCCGCCACAGCATGGCTGGTTTGGTATAGGGGTTTTCCTGCGGTACTTCCGGCAATACCTGATGAAACATCTGCCAGATAAAACTCGACGGCAGCGGAAAGGTGATATTCGCCGCGACACCGAGATCCTGTGCCAGCGCCTGTTTCAGCCACTGTGCCATGCCGGGGCTTTGTACCAGGATCGTTTCGGCGGCCAGAGCCGGTTGTAATGGCGAGAGCTGAATGAGATGTGCTAACAGACTTTTCAGAACATCCAGCTGATTGGAATGGTAAACCCTGAACATACCCGCGTCCTGTATCCGTGCTAATCCCCCGATAATAGAGGAAAGCAGCACATCATCACTATCCGCAACGACACAATCTTCGGAAAAACCGATTTTTTCCCCGCTAAAGATTGATATAGGATCTCATTTTCCCGTGATCGGCATCATAAAGTTGAAATATTGCACAGACAGGGCAAAATGCGCACCTTGGTCAGGATCAAATTCCGGCCAGTCGACTGAGCATCGAAAAATACCAACAGATAAAGCGTTAACCCAATCAGTGTTTAATAAAGAAATAATTACAGGATCTCTATGAACATCATGCGCAATGCCATGCCAGCTCTGCTGTGTGGACTGATGCTGACCAGCCTGTCCGCGTCAGCCATTGAATACGAGCTGCCAGAAGCCAACAGCCGCCTCGTCGGTCAGAATGTGGAATATGTGGTTCCGGCTGACAGCAAACAACCATTGGAAGCGATCGCGGCCAAATACCAAATCGGCCTGAGCGGCATGATGGAAGCCAACCCGGGCGTGGATCCGTATTTACCACACCCTGGCAGCACGCTGGTCATCCCGCATCAGCTGATCCTGCCGGATACACCCCGTCAGGGTATTGTGATCAACGTGGCTGAAATGCGTCTGTATTACTACCCGAAAGGCAAAAACACCGTGGAAGTCCTGCCCATCGGTATCGGCCAGCTGGGTACAGACACACCGGAAAACTGGGTCACCTCAGTACAACGTAAACGAGCCAACCCGACCTGGACGCCAACTGCCAAAGTACGTCGTGAATATGCGGAAAAAGGTGAGCCATTACCCGCCGTATGGCCAGCTGGCCCGGATAACCCGATGGGTCTGTTCGCACTGTATATCGGTAACCTGTATGCCATCCACGGTACCAACGCGCCATTCGGTATCGGTCTGCGTGTAAGCCATGGTTGTGTGCGTCTGCGTAATGACGATATTGAGCATCTGTTCAACACCGTACCTGTCGGCACCCGCGTCCAGTTCGTCAACCAGCCAATCAAAGTAACGCATGAGCCGGATGGCCTCCGTTATATGGAAGTGCATGAACCGCTGTCACGCACATTTGAAGAGCTGAGCTCGAAGGAGCCGTCCACATTGACCATGAGCCCGGTAGTAGGCCGTTTCATTGCCAATGCGGATACCGACTCGCATATCGTGAAACAGGCACTGGAAGAACGTTCTGGTATGCCAACCGTGATCAATCCGTAAGCGGATTACCGGATACGTCATCAAACCTCGCTGCGGCGGGGTTTTTTTATGTCTCAATAAAAGCAGAAAGCAGAAAGCAGAAAGCAGAAAGCAGAAAGCAGAAAGCAGAAAGCAGAAACAGGCTGTCAGATCAGATGACTGATGATGATAAAAACAATGCGGGAATAGCTGAGCGGAAACTTTCAGGGGCCGGAAAATGATGAGGCACCGCTAAGCGGTGCCACATCAAGAGGATTATTCTTAAAGAAATATTATTTCTTGTAAGAAGTAGCCAGGTTGTCCAGACGTGCGTTAGCGCGAGCAGCTTCTGCTTTAGCGTCAGCAACGTCAGCAGCCAGTTTGCTCTGACCGTCTTTGATTGAACCGATTTCAGTAGCCAGCTGGTCAACTTTACCAGTCAGGGTCTGAACGTCAGATTCAACTTTAGAAGTGTTTGCACAACCAACCAGCAGGGTTGAGCTCAGAGCGATGGTGCCCAGCAGTACTTGATACTTGTTCATGATAACTCCTTTGACTTTATAGGATGGCTTCAAGCCTAAATAGTATGACACAAAAGCTGTCATTCGAATCAATACTAACGGAGATTTTTTTGCATTTTGCACTAAAAGCTCATCGTACTGATCCTTGGCGCTATCTTCTCCGATTTATGCCCATCAAACAATCTCTATGATAGGACTCAGGCAGAAAAAACTTGAAAAATACCCGCTCAAATCAATTTTAGGCGGTTTTTTTCTGCCATAAACGGGTTAATTGCGTCACCAGATCGGCACGTGTGTAAGGTTTTATCAGCAAAGGCCAGCTCTGCGAAGCAGCCTGTTCACTGAAATCATGCCCACTGACCAGCAGTAATTTAATATCCCGCCGCAGTTGTTGCGCCTGCTGCACCACTTCAATGCCGCTGGCCTGCCCCGGCAACACAATATCACTGATTAATAACTGCACTTCAGGGATAGTCCGTACCCAGGACAGCGCCTGTTCACTGCAATCGGTATCCATCGTCAGGCAACCCATGCTGTGCAGGTATTCACACAAGGTCTGCCGCACATCCGCCTGATCCTCCAGCACAACCACCAGCGGCATCTCGTCATCCGACCAGACCGGCGCAGAAACCGTGGCTGAAGGCAACGCTATCGGTTCCGCTTCTGCACAGGGTAATTGCAGACGCACGCAACTGCCGCGCTGTGGTTCACTGTCGATCTGCACGCGGCCTCCCGACTGGCGGACAAAGCCATACACCATCGACAACCCGAGTCCGCTGCCCTTGCCGGCCACTTTGGTGGTGAAGAACGGTTCAAACACCCGTTGCAGAACCTCCGGCGTCATCCCGCAGCCCTGATCGATCACCTCAACGGTCACCATATCCTGTACCCGGCCACTGGTCCGTTGCACCCGCTGATTAAACAGCCGGATGCGGATCACACCACTGCGGCCTTCCATGGCATCCCGGGCATTCACCACCAGATTCAGCAGACTGTTCTCCAGCTGATTGGCATCCATCCAGGCCGGACGCAGCTCAGGCTGAATATCCAGCTCCAGCCGCAGCGAGGCCGGCAACGAATGCTCCATCAGTTCGCGCAGGTTGGTCACCAGTTCGGCCAGATCAATCGCCCGCGGACGCAGAGCCTGTTTGCGGGAAAAAGCCAGCAGACGTTGTGTCAGCTGTGCCCCGCGCTCGGTGGCCTTATAGGCACGCTCAATCCGCTGCCGGGTACGCTCGGCCAGTGCATCGTCATCGGTCAGCAACAGTTCCAGATTGCCCAGGATCACCGCCAGCAGATTATTGAAGTCGTGCGCAATACCGCCGGTCAGGTGCCCGACCGCCTTCATCTTCTGACTGTGGATCAGTTCCGCTTCCAGAATTTTGCGATCCGTCCGGTCCAGCACCATGCTGGCCATACTCATGTCTGCCAGCCGGTTCAGCCGCAGCTCCACATACCGTTCCCCGGCCAGTTGTAATTCCAGTGTCAGCACATTGTCTTCCGCACGCCACAGATGATCCGGTGACAACGGTTTGCCGTCACTGCGTTGTGCGCCGTTCTGCTGCAGCCGTTGTAATACTTCACGAAAGTGGCTGCCATGCGCGATCTGATCCAGTTGCAGTAAAGAGGCATATTGCGGATTACAGACAATCAGGGCGCCTTCGGCATCAAACAGTGCAAAGCCATCACGGATGGAGAGAAAGGTCGTTTCCAGCTGGATGCTTTTCTCTTTAAACAGCTTGGTCACCCGCGCCAGCGAGGCGGCATTGTTGGCAAACACGTTAAACGCCCGCGCCAGATCGCCAAGCTCATCCTGCCGGTTCAGCGCCGGCACCTTGACGGTACGCTCCCCTTTACTCAACCGGGTCATGGCATCCGCAATCGCACTGACCAACACCCCCATATTGTCATAGATATAATTTCCGGCTAAGGCGGTGATGATGACCGCCAGCAAACCGAAGATTTCAATCGTGAATGTGCTGGTCTGTAATTTGTTGTGGGTCAGCTCGGCCCGCGAACTGGCCGAATGCACCACCAGCTGCACATACTGGTTAATGTCCTGATCCAGCAGGTTCACCAGCGCCTTGATGCGGAAGGTATGATAGGCAATCGCCAGATCGCTGTTTTGCAGCTTCTGATTCAGTTCGTCCACCGGCTGCAGCGTGTTACATAATTCGAGCAATATCCGCTGCCGCGCGGAGTCAACCTGCGGGATCATCTGTTGCCAGCGCTGGCGCAGCAGTGAGAGTTGCGTCAGGACATCAGGAGACGCCGGAATTGTCAGCGTCATCTCCAGCATATTGGCAAACAGGGTCTGTTCTAATGCCGTAGGCCACCCCGCCCCGTTGTCTTTTGCCAGTAACTCTAATTGCGATTGCGCCTGATAAATCACCCCCAGCAAATCATGCCGTTCCAGATGACGGGTCCGGGTCAGATCCAGTAACCGACGCACACTTTCCTGCAGTTCATCACTGCGTGTATGAATACTGTTAATGAGTTGCGGCTGCTGCTGTGCCAGTGGTGCCGCCGCCATTTTGGTTAGTGAATCGCGCAAGCCCTGTAACGAGGTTTTCAGCAGATCGGATTCGCTCTGATACTCCATCGCACCGATAACCTGCGTCAGACTCACCGCCACGGTGGCCACTTTGGCTGTTTTGACGCCGACTTCCATGCCGCTGTTCATTTCTGACAGCGTACTTTCCTGCATCTCGGTCAACAGTCGCCTGGCATTGTTAAAACCGAAGACGGCAATGATACCGATGGCCAGCGTCAGCGAGACCACCAGCAAATTGAATGACAAAAGGCGGCCACGGACACCTGAAAACAAGGGCTTACGACGGGATGACAATGACGGCATAACAAATTCTCATATCCAGCAAGGGTCTCAGAGTAGCCGCTCACCGCCATGAACTAAAGTGCCGTTAACAATATGACAATTGTGAATCACACAAAACATACGCCATTTACATACCGGTGTTTTACTGCTGGCATGAAACTTCACCATGAGGCAGATGATGAGCGATAAACAACCCATACTGGAGATGCGAAACATCGCCAAACGTTTCGGCCAGTTCTACGCCCTGAAGGATGTCAGCCTGACGATCTATCCCGGGGAAGTCCATTCTCTGATGGGAGAGAATGGTGCCGGTAAAAGTACCCTGATGAAAATTCTGGCCGGTGCTTACACCGCAACTGCCGGTGAAATCTTCATTGATGGCAAACCCTTTACCATCAACGGTCCGAAAGATGCGCTGAATGCCGGTATTACCCTGATTTATCAGGAAATCAATCTGGCACCGAATCTGACCGTTGCCGAAAACATTTTCCTCGGTTCAGAACTTACCCGTAACGGGATGGTGAACCGCCAGAAAATGGAAGAAGAAACCCAAATCGTGCTCGATCGTCTGGCCGCCCGCTTTAAAGCGTCGGCCAAAGTGTCCAATCTGAGCATTGCCGAACAGCAACAGGTCGAAATCGCCCGCGCCCTGCACCGTAAGAGCCGTGTGCTGGTGATGGATGAACCGACGGCCGCCCTCTCTTCCCGTGAAACCGACATGTTGTTTGCGCTGATCAAGAAACTGCGCAGTGAAGGCATGGCGATCATCTATATCAGCCATCGTATGGCCGAGATTTATGAGCTGTCGGATCGTGTCAGCGTACTGCGTGATGGCCAGTATATCGGCAGTCTGATGCGCAGCGAACTCTCCGCCAGTGAGCTGGTCCGCATGATGGTGGGACGTCCGCTCAACGATCTGTTCAACAAGGATCGCACCATTCCGAAAGGCGATATGGTGCTGGAATGTCAGGATCTGACGGATGAGGACAAAGTCCTGTCCGGGACGCTGAATGTCCGCGCCGGTGAAATTATCGGTCTGTCCGGTCTGGTCGGCGCCGGTCGTTCTGAACTGGCACAAATGATTTTCGGGGCCCGCAAGGTCGCCTCCGGTGAAATTAAACTCCGGGGTAAACCACTGGAAATCAGAAATCCCCGTGATGCGATTGATTGCGGGATCGGCTTTCTGACGGAAAACCGCAAAGAACAAGGGCTGTTTCTGGAAATGACCGTACACGACAACATCGTGATGGCCACCATTGAACGGGACAGCAAATTCGGTGTGCTGAGCGAGCAGAAAAACCGCGCCATCAGCGACACCGCCATCAAAACGCTGAACATTCGTGTCCCGCACAGCCAGGTAGCAGCCGGGAGTTTATCCGGTGGCAACCAGCAGAAATTGCTGATTTCGCGCTGGGTCGCCATCCATCCTAAGTTGCTAATTCTGGATGAACCGACCCGCGGCGTGGACGTCGGTGCCAAGAGCGAGATTTACCGGATGATGACGGATATGGCCCGCAAAGGCGTGGCGATTCTGATGATCTCCAGTGAGTTACCGGAAATCGTAGGTATGAGTGACCGCGTTTACGTCATGCGCGCCGGCAGTATTGTCGGTGAGCTGGACGGCGAAGCGATCACCCAGGAAAACATCATGGAGCTGGCTACCGGGGCAACCCACCATATAGCCGGCACGGCAGTTGCGTGAGAGAGAACCAGGAATGAGTAACGCTATGAGCACACCCAATACCCATACTGCGGCCACCAGCCCGGAGAAAAAATTCACGCTGCACAGCGTGATCCAGTCGGTAGGGATCTTACCTGTTCTGATCCTGATTTTTATTGGCTTCAGTCTGATGACGCCAAACTTTGCTACCGAATCCAACATCATGAACATCGTGCGTCAGTCCTCGATCAACACGGTACTGGCGGCCGGGATGACCTTCGTCATCATCACCGGCGGGATTGACCTGTCGGTCGGTTCGATTCTCGGTGCCACTGCGGTCATGGCGATGGTGACGTCGCTGAGTCCGGAGCTGGGGTTACTGTCGATCCCGGTTGCGCTGATGGGCGGTTTGCTGATGGGGACGCTGAACGGCGTGATGGTGGCCTATATCGGTTTGCCGCCGTTTATTGCGACGCTTGGCACCTATACGGCCCTCCGGGGAGCAGCCTATCTGCTGGCGGACGGGACGACGGTCATCAACAATGACATTAGCTTCGAATGGATTGGTAACGCGTATTTAGGCCCTATCCCGTGGCTCGTGGTGATTGGTTTCGTGGTGATCGGTATCTGCTGGTTCATTCTGCGCAAAACCACACTCGGTATGCATGTCTACGCGGTCGGTGGTAATGCCAATGCGGCACGCCTGACCGGTATCAAGGTCGGTCTGGTACTGACTTTCGTATACGCCATGAGCGGTTTAATGGCCGGCCTGGGTGGGATCATGAGTGCCTCCCGTCTCTACAGTGCCAACGGTAACCTCGGCGTTGGCTATGAATTGGATGCTATCGCGGCAGTTGTGCTCGGTGGTACCAGTCTGTCAGGTGGTATTGGTTCTATCACCGGCACATTAATCGGCGCATTGATTATCGCCGCCATGAACAACGGGATGACGCTGATGGGTGTCTCCTACTTCTGGCAGCTGGTGATCAAGGGCTGTGTGATCATCATTGCAGTTCTGATTGATAAATATCGTACCCGGAAACATGCGGGTGCCTAATACACACACGGGCGTCCAATGACGCCCACTATAACGCAACACCCCCTTACAACAACGGCGGAGTACAACAATTATGCGTTTGAACAAACTGATGTCCACCCTGGTCGCAGCAGCAGTCATTACCACCGCACCGCTGGCTCAGGCCAAAGACCTGAAATCTATCGGTGTTACCGTCGGCGATCTGGCGAACCCGTTCTTCGTGCAGATCACCAAAGGTGCTGAAATGAAAGCGCGTGAACTGGCAGGTCAAGACGTCAAAGTAACACTGGTATCCAGTGGTTATGACTTAGGCCAACAGGTTACTCAGATCGATAACTTCATCGCCGCCGGCGTGGACATGATCGTACTGAATGCGGCTGATTCCAAAGGGATCGCTCCGGCAGTTAAACGTGCCCAGCAAGCCGGCATCGTGGTGGTAGCGGTTGACGTTGCCGCCGAAGGTGCTGATGCCACTGTAACTTCCAACAACACGCAGGCAGGTGAACTGGGTTGCCAGTACATTGCCGACAAACTGCAGGGTCGCGGTGACGTTGTGATCATCAACGGTCCACCAGTATCTGCAGTAACCAACCGTGTTGATGGCTGTATGACTACGCTGAACAAATACAAAGACATCAAAGTACTGTCTTCTAACCAAAAC
>RRZT010361976.1_pt1 | contig 10278 bp, 8 predicted proteins | sample 2165551 | NCBI WGS metagenome assembly RRZT01 (sample SAMN10456910, study PRJNA506462) | wastewater metagenome | biome: wastewater; feature: sludge; material: wastewater sludge; isolation source: wastewater sludge with Escherichia coli K12::gfp cells carrying plasmid... | place: USA: Moscow, Idaho ...
CCAAAATCTGGGTGTCCTATTCGCTCTGGGCGCAGCGGATGGAATCGCCGGCTCATCCCAGCATGATCATCATTGTGCGGATGGACAAAAAACTCATCTGGAATATCGACACCAAAGAAAAAATGTATATGGAAATGGCGATGCGACCCGGCATGGGCGCCAATACCATTGCCAGTGGCGAAAAGTCTCCGTCGGAAGTGGAACGCACCTACCTGCTGACCGAGATGGTCGAAGGCCACATGGCCGACAAATACCGGATCACTCATGTGATGGGCAATGACCGCAGCACCCATTTCATCTGGCTATTAAAAGACAACAACCTGTTCCCGATCAAAACCGAGTCCAAAGATACGGTCACAGTGTTCAAAAACTTGGTGTTCGAAGAACCTGCCGCTGCAATGTTCGAAGTGCCGGCTGGTTATCAGAAAATGAATATGCCGTTCATGAATTAACCTTGATCTGAAAACGGAGACGAAAGCAGGTGCTGCCATGAATATCGCCCGTCTATTCTGCAGCCTGACGCTGCTTGCAGTCAGTCTGAACTTTACTGCTGTAGCTCACGCTGATTCCTGGCTGCCGCCCAAAGCATCGGTCACTTACGAGTCTGCAGCCAAGGACGCCCGCTTCACCGTAACCACCAAGGTCAGTCCGGCCAGTCTCGCGTCATCCAGCGGGGCGATGTCTGTCAGCAAAAGCACCGACGATAACGTCAGTTGGATCGAAATCTGGCGCCAACCGCTGCAAAATCAACTGTCTCCTGTTACAGCGCTGGTCGCCAATGGCGGCTGGCGAGTCGTGACCTTTGACAACTATTACTCGGTCGGTTATGGAGAAGAAGTGATCGTCTTTTATGACGAACAGGGCAAACTGCTGAAGAAATACTCATTGGAAGCGTTGCTGTCGCCAATGGAACTGGGCCAGGTGTCACGCAGCGTCAGTTCGCGATGGTGGCGCAAGGCGGCGGTGATTGACGAAGCCTTGGGCCTGCTGAAGGTGCAGGTCGGTTTGAATCAGGGAGAGCACGGTCGCATCGCGGCGACAAAAACCATCTCATTTAATCTATTAGACGGAGAAATCCTGACCCCATGATCAGGGAAGTCGTTAACTCATATGACGTGTGCATCATTGGCGGCGGTGTGGTCGGGCTGAATATTTCCCGGGAAATATCGCGCTACCAATTGAGTGTCTGCGTTATCGAAAAAGAAACCGATGTAGGCCGCGGTTGCAGCAAGGCCAACAGCGGCATCGTGCACGGCGGTTACTCCGATGAGCCCGGCACATTAAAAGCAGACCTTTGCGTCGCCGGCAATCGGCTGTATGATCAACTGGATCGCGAGCTGCATTTCGGTTATCGCAAAACCGGCTCGCTGGTGCTGGCGTTTGCCGCCGAGGAACTTCCGACATTGGAAAAACTACTAGAAAATGGCCGCAAAAATGGCGTGACCGGGATGCGAATCATCGACCGGCAGGAACTGCTGCTGCGCGAACCGCATCTGAACCCCGCCGTGCTTGCGGCATTACTCTGTGAGAATGCCGGTGTCACTTCGCCCTATGAGTTTGCCATCGCGTTGGCGGAAAACTCGCTCACCAACGGTGTTGACCTGCGACTGCAGGAGGAAGTGCTGGCCATCGAGCCGCTTGCCGGAGAGTTTCATCTGAAAACCAGTCGGGGCGGCTTGCGGGCAAAGTTCGTGGTCAACTGCGCCGGAATCTTCAGCGACCGGATCGCTGCCATGGTCGGCATCGATGAGTATCAGATTTCGCCGCGGCGCGGCCAGTATGTAATCTTGGACAAAGACCAGAATCATCTGGTCCAGTCGGTGATCTTTCAAGTCCCCACCCGACAGGGCAAAGGAATTCTGGTTACCACCACTTTCCACGGCAATCTGATGGTCGGCCCCAATGCCGAGGAAATCGACGACAAAACCGATGTCGGCACCGATACCGAAACGCTTGCCAAGATTGTCGCGCAAGCGCGCCGCTCGGTTCCCGGTTTCGACATGCGCAAGGCGCTGACATCCTTTGCTGGCAACCGGCCGGTCTCCAACCAGAAAGACTGGGTGATCGATGCCAGTCGCATACCGGGCTTCATCAACCTGATCGGCATCGATTCACCGGGGTTGACCGCCTCGCCTGCCATTGCCCGCAAAGTCTGCGGCTTACTGCAGCAGACGGGATTGACGCTAGAAGCCAAAACCGACTTTCAACCACAACGTCCGCCAATTATCCGTAAAAAAACGGCGGATTTCGTCGGCGGTATCAACGCCACGGATCCGTCGCTGCATATCATCTGTCGCTGTGAACAAGTCACCGAGGCGGAAATTCTCGATTGTCTGAGCCGGGGCATTCCTGTTCGTTCGCTCGATGCGGTAAAGTTTCGCACCCGCGCCGGCATGGGCCGCTGTCAAGGTGCATTTTGCGGCCCGCGGGTCCGCGAACTGCTGAGCCGCGAGCTGGCGATTCCCGTCGACGAAATCTGCGGCAAAGGCGAATGCGTAACTCCACTTTCTAAACGGGTCCTGCACAAAGAGTTAATCAAATTAGAATGAGGCGAGCAAAATGAAGTCAAAAACGAACCTCCCCGTCTATGAATCCATAGCTATTGATGTTGCCGGGCGAATTGTAGACGGAGACATATCAATTGGTCAAAAAATTTCCGGACGCACACTTCTGGCAAGTCATTACAATGTATCTCCGGAAACCATACGCAAGGCAATGGGACTGCTCGCGCAAGCCAATGTCATTTCCGTATCGCAAGGTAAAGAAGTTATCGTTCAATCGGTTGAACAAGCCGAAGAGTTCTTGCGCCACCATATGTCAATGCTTTCAGCCTACTCGTTAAAGCAAGAGTTAGAAATACTAATCGAGAAAAAGAGAGAAATCAATAATCAGTTTGACGAGATACTAACACAAATCACTCGCTATACCGACCGATTACGAAATCTGCAGCCATTTAATCCAGTTGAAGTCGCGGTTTCTGAATTTTCCAGCGCTAATGGCCGCTCGGTCGCTCAACTCATGTTGTGGCAGAAAACCGGCGCCACACTGATTGCAATCCGAAGAGGAACTGAAGTGATCATCTCACCAGGTTCCGGCGCCATTTTGCAAAGCGGAGATAGATTGGTTGTTGTCGGTTCTGGTAATATATTGGAGAAAGTTGCAGCGATACTGAACGAGTAACTCCACTAATGATTAACTTTTCAGACAATCCCTGTCGCAATAAAAACTCAACTAATTCGGCTTGCGTCACTGATAACGGTTGCACGCACGCCGGATTTTTTTGCGCCTTGCGCTAACTAACAACTTTAATTTATAATATAAGTTGTAAGACGCCTGGCTTCAGCGAGAGCCGCACTGCAAATAATATTCGCAACGAATATGCCCTAAATTTACGCATTTTGTTCATGGGAGGGTAAAAATGATCCGTTTTGAAAACGTTTCCAAAAAATATGGCCAGAACCTCAATGTGGTAAATGATTTGACGCTTCATGTACGCAAAGGCGAATTATTGGTTCTTATCGGCCCTAGTGGTTGCGGAAAAACAACAACCATGAAAATGATCAATCGACTTGTTGAACCTAGCTCGGGAAAAATTTTCGTTAACAACGAAGACATCAGTACTCTTAATCCGGTCGAACTAAGACGAAATATCGGCTATGTCATCCAAAACATCGGACTACTACCCCACATGACAATCGCTGAAAATGTCGCTCTTGTCCCGAAGCTTAAAAAATGGGATAAGGAAAGGTACCTTCAGCGCGTTGACGAACTTCTGCAAATGGTGAACCTAGACCCTGCGATCTTTGCTTCGCGCTACCCCGGCGAATTAAGCGGTGGGCAACAGCAGCGGATCGGCGTAATTCGGGCAATGGCCGCAGACCCGCCCATCATTTTAATGGATGAGCCTTTTAGTGCATTAGATCCAATAAGTCGCGAACAATTACAAGACGAACTGGTGCGTTTGCAGGAATCGATTGCCAAAACGATTGTATTTGTTACGCACGATATCGATGAAGCGCTCAAAATCGCCAGTCGCATTTGTATCATCCAAGACGGAAAGATTGTTCAACTGGATACACCGGAACAAATTCTACGCCACCCGGCAAATAGCTTTGTCAAAAATTTCATTGGTGAAAACCGACTGAACAAAAATGGTTTTTTGCCATCGCTGACCGATATCATGAAGAAGCCAATCACGGCAAGGCCTTGGAGAGGACTTGCCGAAGCGATTCTCCTCATGAGAAACCATAGAGTTGATACACTGTTGATTGTTGACTCAGCAAACCAACTGATGGGCAAAGTCACGATGTGGGACATTCAAAGCCATTTTCAGCAGGAAGATATGTTGCTACGCGATGTGATGCACCCCGTGATTCACAAAGTCAATGTCGGCCAACCTTTAAGCGAAGCTCTTCAAACCATAAGTAAAAATAATATCACCACCTTGCCGGTTGTCAGCAACAACAACGAATTATTGGGAGTAATTACCCGCGCAAGCCTGGTCGATGTTATGGCCGAACACTTCACAGAGAACACTGCTTGCTTTACGCAACCGGAAGGAGAATAACCATGTTTAATAGTATGATCGAAATCTTTCACTCAAGATCTGACGCAATCTTGGTCGCTTCTTGGGAGCATCTGCAACTGACCTTTATCTCGCTGTTTTTAGCTACCTTTATTGCAATTCCTCTTGGCATATTGTTAACGCGTTATAAAAAATGGTCAGAACCAATTATCGGCATCACTGCCATCTTCCAGACCGTCCCCAGTTTAGCGCTGTTGGGATTTATGATTCCCCTTCTAGGTATTGGAACGACACCAGCGATTGTAGCCTTGACCATCTATGGGTTGCTGCCGATTCTACGCAATACTTACACCGGCATCGTCGGCGTCAACAGTGCTACCGTAGAAGCCGGGACCGGCATGGGCATGACCTCGTTGCAAGTATTGTGGATGGTGGAGTTGCCGATGGCATTGTCAATAATCATGGCCGGAGTCAGAACCGCCACCGTATTGATTATCGGCGTCGCCACATTGGCAGCACTAATCGGTGCCGGCGGATTGGGCGACTTGATATACCGAGGCATTGCCATGTCCAACTCACCTTTAATCCTGGCAGGTGCGCTGCCAGCAGCCTTGATGGCCATCTTCTTCGATTTTTCGTTGAAATACCTAGAGACAAAATCTCAACCCAGAGGAGTTTCCAGACATTAATAAATCAACATCGCGAGGAGAGGATTGTATGAAAAAGATTAATATCTTGGTGGTCCTGCTAGTTACTGTTCTGCTATTTACGGGTTGTTCCACTACAAAAAGCCCGGAAAACGGAGCCATCGTGATCGGCGGGAAAAACTTTACCGAACAGGATATTTTGGTGTATCTCATGAAACACGTAATTGAAGACCAAACCGCCTTAAAAGTTGAAACCAAGACCTTCCTTGGAGGAACAAAAATCGTTGCTGACGCATTAGATCGCGGCGACATTCAAATATACGCCGAATATACAGGCACTGCATTGATTAACCTTTTGAAGGAACCTCTGATCAATGATCCCAAGGCAGCTTACGACAAGGTTAAGTCAATATATCGGGATAAAAAGAAACTCGAATGGCTTGAGCCATTCGGTTTCAACAACACTTATACATTAACCATGCGGGGGGACGAAGCAAAAAGGTTAGGGCTAAAGACAATTTCTGACTTGGCTAAGATTGGCAACACTTTAACGTTAGGCTGCGTCGCTGAATTTATTGAACGTCCCGACGGATTGAGCGGATTGCAAAAGAAATACGGATTCACCTTTAAAAATAGCAAGAGCATGGACCCCGGGCTTACTTATGCAGCTGTTCGCGACAAGAAGGTCGATGTCATAGACGGTTTTTCCACTGACGGACGCATTCCAGCATTTAACTTGCAGGTCCTGGTCGATGACAAGCAGTTTTTTCCGCCTTATTATGCAGCCCCTGTCGTGAGGACAGATTTGTTAAAAAAACATCCGGAAATTGGAACAGCATTGAACCTGCTCGCAGGAAAGTTGGACGATAAGACAATGGCAAGCTTAAATGCCAAAGTCGACCTCGATAAAAAAGACCCCCAGGTTGTTGCCAAAGAATGGTTGCAGCAAAAAGGGATCCTCAAAAAATAATCGCCATTCATCGACGCATCAGCAGTTGCTGGGCCAGTTTCAGCAATAGCCCGCTCTGTAACTGGATGGCATTGGCTGGGCACAGTTCCTGACAGCAGTAACAGCGGATGCATTTCGCATCATCGATCTGAGCAAAACCTCCTACCAGCTGCATCGCATGCGGCGGACAGTGGTCTACGCAGCGACCGCAGCCGATACAGTTCGGTTGGACTTCCGGTCGGGCCGTCAGCTGACTGCGGGCGCCTTTGGCAAACCAGGCCGGCACCCGGTCTTCCAGTGAACGCATGCTGCGTGGCGGAACAAATTGGTGTCGGACTTGCCGCGCTTCACCAACCAGTTCAATCGCATCGAATGCAGGGGTCAGGCCTAGCTCCAAGCTCAGCGACGCTACCGGCAATTCTTCCGGTCTGAGCCCCATCATTTCCGCCATCACGATGTCCACGGCAAAATGATTGGCACCGGCCAGAAGCAAGCCTGCCTGAATCGGTCGCCCATTTCGCGGACCGTTGCCCTCCATGCCGGCCACCCCGTCGACAATCGACAACACCGGCTTGACCAACAGCGCCAAATCAACCAGCATGCCGGCAAAATCCTGCCGCTGCTGCGTCCGCAGATGAAACTGCGCCTTCTGGACGCCGACAATGCAGCCGAACAAGTTCTTGGTCGCTCCGGTCATCCCCATGAAGGTGTGCGTCTTCATTTTGGCCAGCGAAATGACTTTATCGACCCGCCCCAACACGTCGGTCAGGTAAAATTTCTTCAGCGTCCGTCCTTCAGGGCAAGGATACTCGACACTGTGCTCGAACGGAACCAGTTCGACGTTTTCTTGTTGACAAACTGCAAGAATGCCGCATTTTTCTGCTGTTTTCAGCGTGCTCGACACGCCCGGTGAATCGCCGACCAGCGGCGTCGCGCCTAGTTGACGCACCTGCCCGATCATCGCCCGCACCACTTCCGGGTGGGTCGTCACTGCACATTCGCTTGGCAACCCTTCCAACATATTCGGTTTCAACAGCACCCGCTCGCCGGGCTGGACAAACCGACTCATTCCTCCCAGCAATTCCATCGCCTGGCCGATTTTCCGGTCAATCAGTTCCGGTGAATAATCGGCCGCGCTTACAGCGACAACTCGATTGTTGTAATTCATGACCCCAAACCCACCCTCAACTATTTTATAGATGGCCAACATCCACCAACCTATTTTCCTATTCTACAGTTTCACGGCGATTTCTGCCAGGCTATTGCCAACGCCAGCCATTATTCATCGGCTGCTATAAGAAAAGAGGCCGCGCATTGCTGCGCAGCCTCTTTTCTTATACGTTCACTCTCTTGTCCGACTACTTCAACTTATTATGGCAGCATCCATTTCAGCCAATAGGCCTGCAGGTACGTGATCACCGAAATCACCAGCACCATCGCGATACTATGCCAGAGCGTAAACCGGAACAGATCGCCTTCCCGGCCGACCAGGCCCGAAGCGGCGGTCGCCACGGAAATGCTCTGCGGCGAGATCATCTTGCCGCAAACGCCGCCGGTTGTATTGGCAGCCACGGTCAAGTGGGGATCGACGCCGATCTGTTCGGCCGCGGTTTTTTGCATTGAGCCGAACAAGGCATTGGAGGAGGTGTCGGAACCGGTCAGGAATACACCCAGCCAGCCGAGAATCGGTGAGAAGAACGGGAACAATCCACCAGTCGCCGTAAACGCCAACCCCAGCGTTGAGCTCATGCCGGAATAATTCATGATATAGGCCAGACCTAAAATCAATGAAATTGTTAGGATAGGGAATTTCAGTTGTTTCAGGGTTTTTCCGAAACAGGTCACAGCTCTGCCAACACCGTAATTGGGAATCACCAGCAACGACAGGATGCCGGAGATGAGCAGCGCCGTACCGGCTGCCGACAACAGGTTCAGGGTATATTTTGCGGCATAAGGCGTGTTTTTCGCCACAACCGGCGCGGTTTTAATGACTAGCCCATCCAGACCGGGCCAGCTGTTGAGGAAGAAGGGAAACATTTTATCGATCGCGACGACGACTTGCTTGAACTGGATGTACTTGTCATCGGCCCAGAGGAATACCAGCACGGCCAGGATCAAGTACGGCGACCAGGCGCGAATCACTTCGCTCGTCGAATATTGCAGCACGGCCTTGCCGCCGGCACTGGGTTTTTCATCCGGAAAATGCCAGGTGTTTTTCGGTTTCCATACTTTCAGGAACATCAGGAAACCGACGATGGTCACGATGGCGGCAGTGATATCCGGCAGATATGGATTCACATAGTTGGCGGTAATGAACTGGGTTCCGGCAAATAGCCCTCCGGCGACCAACACGGCAGGCAGCACTTCCATGCCGCGTTTCCAGCCAGCCATCGTTACCACAAGCCAGAGCGGCACGAAGAAGGACAAAAATGGCAATTGGCGGCCAACGACCTGACTGATGTGCATCATGTCCAGGCCGGAAACCTGCGCCGCCACTACGATCGGAATTCCAATCGCGCCGAAGGCGACCGGCGCCGTGTTGGCAATCAGGCAAATTCCTGCGGCATAAATCGGATTGAAGCCGAGACCGACCAGCATCGCGGCGGTAATCGCCACCGGTGTGCCAAAGCCGGCTGTGCCCTCAATGAACGAGCCGAAAGCGAAGGCGATTAACACTGCCTGCAGCCGCCTGTCGTCCGTTACTGAGGCCAGCGAATTCTTGATAATCTCGAATTCGCCTGACTCCACTGTCATATTGTAAACCCAGATGGCGGTAATGACGATCCAGACAATCGGGAAAATACCGAACAGCATGCCATTGAGGGTAGCGCTAATCGCCAGTGACGAAGGCATCCCCCAGACGGCGATGGCCAACAACACCGCCGAGCCGGTGCCGATCATGGCGGCATGATGGCCTTTGGCGCGGCGAACTCCCAACATGTACAGCAAAATCATCAGCGGAATCGCAGCAATCAGCGCAGACAAAAAAATGTTGCCTAATGGGTCGTAAACTTGTACCCACTTCATTGGGAAGCCCCCTCATATTCATTTTTCGCGGCCCGAATGCCTCGTCTATTCGACAGTAAAAATTTTACCGGGATTCAAGATCAGATTGGGGTCCAGAGCTTTCTTAATCGCCCGCATCATCTCAAGTTCATCAGGATTGGTGTACTCTTCCATCAACTGGCGGCGCTTGTAACCGATGCCATGCTCGCCGGACAGCTTGCCACCGAGTTTGTACACCAGCGTGTAGACTTCTTTTTGGAACAACTTTAATGTTTCATCCCATTTTTCATCCGACAAGTTGCCTTTCAAAACATGGAAATGCACGTTTCCATCACCGGCATGGCTGGCAATCCGGGCTGCAAGACCGTAACGGGTGCTGATTTCCGCCGCCTGGTGCATCAGGTTGGCAATCTGGTTGACTGGCACCACCATGTCTTCCTTCGACTGGATCAGGCTCTCTTCGCGGGCAGCTTCCAGGAAGGACTTCCGCGCATGCCAAATTTTGGCCGGATCGGCAACCAGGACTTCCAATGCGCCATTTTGCATGCACAGTTCATCCAGCAGCACGCTCTTGTCTTCCAGGTCTTCATCGCTTTGGCCTTCGACCTGGATGATGATATAGTTGCCGACATCGCTGTGCGGTTGCTTAGTTTTCAGGAAATGCTCCACACTTTTGACTGTGCCGTTATCCATGAATTCGACGCAAGTCGGCGTAATACCGGCTTTGATGACTTTGGTCACAATTCCTATCGCTTGGTCGATTGTCGGAAAAATCGCCAGCAGATCAATCACATTGTTGGGCATCGGCTTCAGTTTCAGCGTAATCTCGGTGATGATGCCCAAAGTCCCTTCCGCTCCCATCACCAAATGGTCCAGCGAATAACCGGTCGTCGATTTTTCCAGTCGGCCGCCCAATTGGACGATTTTGCCGAGCGGCGTAACAACTTCGATCGCATAGACCTGATGGCGGGTAGTGCCATATTTGATTGCACGGTTGCCTCCGGCGTTGGTCGCGACATTGCCGCCGATGACACAACTGTCGCCACTGCAGGGGTCTCCTGCATAAAACAGGCCTTTTTCCTTTGCCGCCTTTTGCACATCATCCGTACGCACTCCCGGCTGAACCACCATATACATGGCCTCTTCATTGA
>RRZT010221981.1_pt1 | contig 10276 bp, 12 predicted proteins | sample 2165551 | NCBI WGS metagenome assembly RRZT01 (sample SAMN10456910, study PRJNA506462) | wastewater metagenome | biome: wastewater; feature: sludge; material: wastewater sludge; isolation source: wastewater sludge with Escherichia coli K12::gfp cells carrying plasmid... | place: USA: Moscow, Idaho...
AAGCTGTTTATTCGTTACAGCCTCTTTTATTTTCCGATTCGATAAACTTGCCCTGAATCGGTTATGGTGTAAAGAGCTCCATCATTTCCTTCTGTAATATCTCTAAACCGTTGACCTAAATTCTCCGCAATTCTTTCTTCACCAATCACTCGATTATCTCGAATTAGTAATCGTGTAATGTGTTGAGCTTTTAAACTACTGATAAACAAGTTGTTTTGCCATTCTTTTATCACATCCGATTCATAGAAAATCATACCCGCTGGTGCAATTACAGGATCCCAGTAATAGAGAGGTTGTTCAAGTCCATCTTTAACACTAATTCCCTCACCAATTGGTAAACCACTATACTCTTCTCCATAACTGATAATTGGCCAACCATAGTTCTGACCTGATTCAATAAGATTTAATTCATCGCCACCTTGAGGTCCCATTTCATTTGCCCATAATTCATGTGTTAATGGATGAATCGCTAAACCTTGTATATTACGATGCCCAATCGAATAGATTGCTTGATGAGCTGAATCATTATGATAAAAAGGATTTGTATTTACAGCATTTCCATCTGTATCAATGTAAAGAATCTTACCATGACCATTATCCAATTTTTGTGCATTTCCACGTGTACTCAAACTTTGTCGATCCCCTGTTGAAACATATAAATTACCCTTATCATCCATTACAATACGACTTCCATAATGATTGTTTCCGCTGAAATAGGGGAGAGCTCGATAAATTATTGTAAACTGACTTATTGTAGTATTTTCTAAGTCAAACTGTGCTTTTGCAACAGCTGTTACAGAACCTTGATTTGCTTTCTCGGCCAAAGTAAAATATACCGTTTTATCGATTTCAAAGTCTGGGCTTACTAATACATCCAGTAGACCTCCTTGACCAGAATCATCGATTTCATCCGTAACAAAGATTTTATCGGATACGTTTCCATCTTGATTGAGAATTCTGATTGTTCCTGATTTTTCTGTGATGATAAACTGTCCACTTGGAAGACTATCAATCCCCCATGGAGAATCTAATCCTTCACGTATCAAATCAACAGAATAGGATTCAACAGTTTTAATACCCTTAGCTCTTGTTTGACCTTCAAAATAAGGTTTAAATTCTGTGTTAGTAGGCTCTGTTTCAACAGGGTCATAGAACACAATCTCTTCAACAACCTCTGGTTCAGGTAAAATAGGTTTAGGGTCCTTCTCAACGATTGGGCTTTTTACACATGATGTGAGTAGAAGAACAACTAAAAGAGTCACTTTTATCATAGGAATCCTCCCATTATTAAAAACAGTATAGTTGTTTATCAATCAATATTCACGCACTATACATTTCGACTTATTCATTCTATGATTGTAAATAAGAGGTAAACATGGAAAATCCAATCATAAATTTCGATGAGTTTTATCATAGTGATGCATTAGAAATGGGGTTAAATGCAATTAGACTGGTCAAAGAAAAACAACTAAGACGTATCGGAGTACGAGTATTGCTTGATAATAAACTTGTATTTCAATATTTAATGGATGGAAAGAATGAAGATAATTACTTAAGAGGCAAAGAAAAGGTTGTAATGACGACAAACAAGAGTTCAATGTTTGTTTATGAAAATCAAGATCAATTTAAAGACCTATTAGAAGATCCATCTTATAGTGTTAGTGGGGGTGCTATTCCGATTGTGATAAAGGGTGAAGTAAGGGGTGTAATTAGTATTTCAGGAATGACCCAAGAATTAGATCATTCAATTGCGAATGAAGTTCTTACACTACAATATCATCAAAAGAATCGGTAATTACTTTTCTAATTGTAATGTGGTTATCTGAATGCAATAATTAAATTAACAACAAATCATAATAAGGAGCACTAATGCAATTTCAAACAGCTGAGCCGTTTAGAATTAAGATGATTGAACATGTTAAAAAAACATGCAAAGAAGATCGTATTAAGTGGTTAAAAGAGACAAACTATAATGTGTTTAAGATCAAAGCTGAGAATGTTTACATCGACTGTTTAACGGATAGTGGAACCAGCGCTATGAGTAAAAACCAATGGGCTGCACTTATGATGGGAGATGAATCGTATGCGAGTTGTGATAGTTTCTTTAAACTCGAACAATCCGTTCATGAAGTTTTTGACTTCCCATATGTACAACCCGTTCATCAAGGTAGAGCGGCAGATTATCTATTAGCTAAACTCTATACACAACCAGGTAAAATAGCGATAGGTAATATGCATTTTGATACATTTAGAGGGAATGCGGAAGTTTTAGGTGCATTGGTAGAAGATTTAGTTAAGGATGAAGGTAAAGATGCGTCGAGTCCGGCTTCTCCTTTTAAAGGGAACATCGATTTAAATAAGTGTGAACGAATCATTCAAGAAAAGGGACTTGATTCGATCAGTGTAATTATCTTAACTGTGACCTGTAATAATAATGGCGGTCAACCCGTATCGATGCAAAACATCAAGGATACGGCCGCATTCGCAAAGAAATATAATATTCCATTTGTGATGGATATTGCACGTGTAGCGGAGAATGCATACTTTATTAAGACACGTGAAGAAGCGTATAAGAATCATAGTATTGCGGATATCATCAAAGAAAGTGTTGCTTATTGTGAAACTGCAGTAATGAGTGCTAAGAAAGATGGTTTAGTCAATATTGGTGGTCTATTCTTAACTCGCAATCAAGATCTATTTGCGATGGCGAATCAACTTGCGATTGTACATGAAGGTTTCTTAACCTATGGTGGTTTGGCAGGAAGAGATCTAGAAGCATTAGCAGTTGGTCTAAAAGAAGTATGTGATTTTGATTATCTTGACTATCGAATTAAACAAGTTGAATACTTGGGAAATCAACTCAAACAAAGAGGTGTCCCAATTATTGAACCAACAGGCGGACATGGGGTGTATGTAGATGCGAAACGTTTCTTTGACCATATTCCACAATCGGAGTTTCCAGCACAACGCTTGGTTGTCGCTCTGTATGAAGAAGCAGGGATTCGTGCGGTTGAGTTAGGGGCTTGTGCATTTGGTAGTAAAGATCCTGTAACAGGCGAAGATATCTGGCCAGAACTTGAAACCATGCGTATTGCGATTTCAAGACGTGTTTATACCAATGATCATATGGATTGTATTGCGAATGCACTCGGATATATTTATCAAAATAGACATACTTATAAGGGTTTAAAACTTGTTTATCAAGGCCCAATTCTATCGCTCAGACATTTTACAGCAGGATTTGAATTACTCTAAGATCATACTAAACGATTTTTTCTTTTAATAGTAGGAATCGTTCTTAATTGTATTGATTTAGACTTAAGTACAGGAGTAAACTTAATGTAAGAAACGGAGGAATAACCATGAGAGGTGTATTCACAACGGTAAAATTTTTAAGAAACGAAATATTTAAAAACATAACTGTCGCAGCGTATGAAGGTTGGACAAAGGAACAAATCGAAAATATTCCAAATGAAATATTGGTTGATGGAGCTCCGAACTATCGTGATACAGTTGAAAGAGAACGTGAAATTGTTCGTGCAAGAATTAAAGCAGCTTTGAACATGGAAATGGGGTCACGCTTTGATGAACATTTCATTGAAGAAGATTTAGAAGTTCTTAAACATAAAAAGGTTTCTAAAGATTTAGTTACGGTAATTCCACAAGCTTGTGAGAAATGCCCTGAAAAGAGTTTCTTTGTGACCAATGCATGTCATGGTTGTTTAGCGCATCCATGTGTGGAAGTTTGTCCCGTTAATGCGGTTAGCTTAATTGACAAACATGCTTATATTGATCAAGAAAAATGTATCAAATGTGGAAAATGTTACGATGTATGTCCTTATGGATCCATCGTTAAAAATGAGAGACCTTGTAATGTTGCATGTGGAGTTAATGCGATCACAAAAGACGCTGAAGATCGTGCAGTCATCGTTACGGATAAATGTGTTAGCTGTGGTATGTGTATGGTTTCTTGCCCATTCGGTGCAATTGTAGATAAGTCTGAAATCTATCAATTAGTTGAAGCACTCAAAGGGCCAGAAGAAGTCTGTGCAATCATCGCTCCAGCCTTTGTTGGCCAATTTGGGGATAAAGTAACACCAGATCAAGTTGTAGAAGGCTTATTGCAATTAGGATTTAATGATGTAGGTGAAGTTGCGTATGGAGCAGATATAACAACAGTCGATGAAGCTAGACACTTCTTGAAACACGTTCCACTGGACCAACCATTCCTAGCAACTTCCTGTTGTCCTGCTTGGTTACAAGTTGCCCAGAAAGAATTAGGGGATAAGAAGTACTGTGTTTCTGATTCTTCCTCTCCGATGGTTGAAACAGCAAATTATCTTCGTCGTAATTTCCCAAATACTAAGATTGTATTCGTTGGACCATGTTCCGCTAAGAAATTTGAAGCAGCCTACATGGATGTCCATAATAGTGTCGATTTCGTAATAACCTATGAAGAAATCAATGCGATGTTAGTCGCACGTGGCATCGATCTCGCAAAACTTGAACCAACTCAGAAACTCAATCATGCGTCTGTTGATGGTCGTGGATTTGCGATTTCTGGTGGAGTACTCAACGCGGTTGAAAACGTCATCCGTCGTTTAGATCCAGATCGAGTTGTAAAAGTTGAAAAAGCAGAAACCCTGCATAATTGTAAAAGAATGTTACTTCTTGCGAAAGCAGGCAAACGAGATAACTATTTACTTGAAGGAATGGCTTGTCCTGGAGGTTGTGTGGGTGGAGCAGGTACCATTATTCATCAAACACGAGCTATCGCAAATGTCACAAATTTCGCAAGATCTTCTGAACGTTCAAGTGCTCTAAAGACATACGAAGAAATTAAAGAAAAATAAGTAAAAAAAACTACCCATCAAGGTAGTTTCTTACTTTATTATGCTCTTTGTCCTAGACGATCATCCATCATCATGATACCAATTGGTGTAGGTACCTTTTCTAATCGAGTAATGATGTCGACTAATGTAGATTCTTCTTCAACTTGTTCATCGATAAACCATGAATATAAGTTCGCTAATGCGTATTCCTTAGCAGCAGTTGCTTCTTCGTAAAGTTTAACGATACGAGCCGTTACTTTCTTTTCATGTTCTAAAGATAGTTTGAAGAGTTCCATAAATCCTGGGAAATCAACTGGACCAGCCGCAACTGGTGTTAAGATAACTCTTTCATTGATTTCTTGTAAGAAATGCATCATCTTTTTACCATGTGAGATTTCTTCTTCAGCTTGTTTTTCCATCCATTTAGCTGTACCTGGGTAACCATTTTCTTGTGCCCAAGCGGACATGGATAAATAGAGATAACTTGATTCAAATTCAAAGTTAATTTGGTCTAATGCTAATTCAAGTAGTTCTTTTTTCATAGTATTCTCCTTGAAATAACTATACCATAATCAAGATATCTTTTAAAAGATAAGACATGGTTAAACTAAGAAAGATGCTTTCCAACGCCCACTCTTTAAACGATTCATCTGAACAATCATGCGATAGACCCAGTCAATACCCATGGCTAAATAAACACCAAATACGCCTAAATCAAATACAATCGCGAGTAAGTACGCACTGGTTATTCTAAACGCAACCATCGCAATGATTGAAACATTCATCGTGAATCTTGCATCACCTGCTGCACGTAAGCCATTGGATAAGGTAAAGGCTGGTGGCCAAATCAATAAAGTCATTACATTATGTAGAATCATTAACCAATAGGTTGTATTTCTTGCTTCTTCTGAAATTGTATAAAAGTTTAATAACCATGGAAGTCCAAGTATCTGTATGGCTGCTATGATAACCGTCATTATCTGTGCTTGTCTAAGCAACTTACGAATATAATATTCAGCTTGATCAAATTCTTTTGCGCCAATGCATTGACCAACAACCGTCACAATCGCGAAGTTGACTGCAGTCGCATAACTGATCGCAAACATACCAAGACTATTGGTAATGCCGTTTGCGGTTATTTGTGCAGTTCCAAATAAAGCGATAATACTTGCGAGTAAGATTCTTCCAAATTGTGTAATACCATTCTCGATTCCATTTGGTATTGCAATCGATAAGATTTTTTTAATTAGATTTAAATCAAAAGAAAAAATAGAATGAAAATCTAAATATACAATATTATTTTGATTAAAATTTAAGATAACTAATACAATAGAAGACAATAATCTTGAACCTAAAGTAGCAATCGCAACTCCAGTAATACCTGCTTGAAATACGAATATAGCAAGATAGAAGCCTAATATATTTAAACCATTCATAAACATGGAAGCTAACATTGGGATTCTTGAATTACCCTGAGCTCTAAATAAAGCAGCACTCGTATTATAAAGAGCAAGAAAAGGATAACTTAAGCTCGATAAAACAAAGTAAATCTTCGCCGCATTCATAACTTCTGGATCAACTTGACCAAACAAAAGATTAAGTATTAATGGATGGAAAAATAAAACAACTAATGTAAACGTAACTGAGACAAGTAATGTGATAAAAACAATTTGACCCGCTGATTTATTCGCAAGAAAATGATTTTGACTTCCAATCATCTGTGCTACAACAACTGCACCTCCAGTTGATAAGGCAATCAATATATTGATTAATAAAACATTAACCATTTCAACAAGTGAAACACCTGATACAGCTGCTTCGCCTGCATACGATAACAACATGGTTGATACGATGCTCACTAAAACGAGTAGAATTTGATCTAAAAATAAGGGAAGTATAAGTTTTCGTAACGATTGAGTGCTAAACATAGGTTTCTTTCTATTGAGTTAATTCCATAATATCCTATCATTTAATGATTAGAATATAAATATAATTAACTTGACTTAGACCTAAGTCCAGGGTTTAAAATGTTTAAAACAGGAGAAATGGTATGACAATCGCTGAAGTATGTACTCGATTTGACTTGAGTCAAGATACATTAAGATATTATGAGAAAATTGGATTGATTCCAAGTATCCAAAGAAAATCAAGTGGGATACGAAATTATAGTGAAGAAGACTGTAAATGGATTGAATTTATTAAATGCATGAGAAGTGCAGGATTATCGATTGAATTCCTTTCTGAGTATGTACGATTATTTAAAGAAGGAGACACAACCTTAGAGAAACGTAGAACTCTTTTGATTGAACAGAGACGATTATTAAGAGATAAAATGGAAGAAATGCAAACAACATTAGATCGTTTAGATCGAAAAGTAGAGCGTTATGATAGCTTAGTTTTAGATAAAGAAAAACAATTAAAAACAGATCAAAAAATAGATATAGAATTACTAGGATAATTATTAATGCAAAGTATATTAATTGAAATATCTTAAGATTTTAAGTATAATCCTATATAACATACAAAACATATTAATATAGTATGTTATTTAGGAGGTATTATGAAAAGCATTCCAAGACCATTAGTACGTATCAATCAAAGTTTTATTGCGTTGAGCGCATTATTATATCTTATTTCTTCGCAAGTATATTTTCTAATTCTACCCATTGTATTCGGAATATCATCTTTAGTTTTAAATTACAATCCAATCATTGAGTTCAGTAAAAAATTTCTAAAGAAACCAAAGAATGAATACATTCAAGAAGATGTTGCTCAACAACGCTTTAATCAAATGCTTGCATTAACGATGTTTGTATTATCATTCATTAGTTATTATCTAAACATACAATGGTTAAGTGTCACATTTGCGATCATGGTGTTCCTAGCATCCACTATCGCAGTTCTAGGTTTCTGCATTGGCTGTTTCATTCATTATCAGTTCAATATGTGGAAATATCGTAGATCTCTTCTAAAAGCATAAAGAATCGCAATTGCGATTCTTTTTATTTCACTAATTCAGCTCCAAGATTTTTTAACTCATCTAGAATTGGATTATCAGGTGTATAGTTTGCGATAACAGTCCTCATAACTGTTACACCTTGTGATGTACACTGTTCTTCCCAGCGTCTCATCCATTCACCATCACCCCATCCATAGGATCCAAATAAGACAATAGACTTACCAACTAGATTTGGTAGTAAACCCATGAACATTGGTTCAAATTCGTATTCATCTAACTGTTCATCGCCCATTGCAGGACATCCGAACGCTAATGCATCATATTCATTTACCGTATTAACATCAAATTGTGAAGCGTTAATTTTAACACCTTCACCACCGCCAAGTTTAGAACCATCAATAAGGGCATCTGCCATCATTTCAGTATTCCCAGTACTTGTCATATATATAACAGCTAATCTTTTCACATCTTCCTCCTTAAGTCAGCTGGTGACACCCTTATTGTAGGTAAGCATAAAATCAGTGTCAAAGAATGTGCATTTTATCTATTCAATTTAAACGAACTATGAGAGAATAGGCGTATGGAAAAATTGAATGGTATCGATGCAGTTGTGGAGGCTTTAAGAAATTATCAAATCGTTAAAATAGAAAATCCAACACGAACCTATTTCTTTATAAAGAATGATCAAATACAAGTATTAAGTGATCATGCACAATTTATTCTGACGATCGAAGCATTTAAAGAACTATATACGCATTCTCAGTTTTATCTTCATGAACCGATTAAACAAAATGATATAGAACCTACCAAAGATGATGAATACTATGCTTGGAAACATAAATAGAATCATTCTTATATATTTATTATTCATTAATCTCGTTGCTTTATGTTTAATGTGGCTAGATAAACGAAAGGCACGATTAAAACAATATCGTATCTCTGAGAATACCTTGTTAAGTATTGCGTTTATTGGTGGAATAGTGGGGATTGGACTTGGGATGTTGTTGTTTAGGCACAAAATACGTAAGATAAAGTTTGTATTAGGTTTACCACTCATCTTTATTATTCAAATAGTAATGATGTATAAGTTAAAATAAACAAAAGTTTATATAAAAAAGTACAGAATAGTACTTTTTTCTTTTAATTACACAATAAGTTACATTCTAGAAAACTGATATTAGGAATTGTTATAAAATAAAAGGTGTTACTCAGTAGATAAGGACTTGATTTTTAAAATCGTTTAAATTAAGAGTAGATTTTGAGATTTCACCATTTGATTGGTGAAGGATCCCAATGATTGCTTTGCTTTAGCGAGAAATACCATGAGTTTTTCTTGATTATCCATGCCCATGAAACGACGCATGAAGATATAGAGTGCGAGATAACGACTGAGATACTTAGTCGAAACGCCACGGTAATGTCGATAGAGTTGTTTAAATCCAGAATGCATGTTATTTACGGTATTCAAATGGATGGTAGGTGTGAATTCGTGATGATCCGATACCACCATACTGGTTAAATCGTTTTGTTTAATGAGTTCATAATTTGAAAAGAGTCCATCATTGATGAGAATCGACTGTTTCTGAATGACAGAACCAAACACTTGAATCACTTCATTGGATGTTGGTTTCGCTCGATTGACACATTGCACAAGTTCGCGTCCTAAACGATTGGTTCCCATGAAAATACACAACTTTTCTTCCGATAACCCTCGTTTCTGTGCCCCTTCGCCATGTTTACGGGCTTTACGACCCGATGTTCGTTTAATCCCTTTAAAGCCATCATTAATATAAGTTTCATCCATTTCAATAATGCCCTCAAGTGTAATGGGCTGTTCATAAAGAAGTTGTTCGAGTAAAAGTAGGAATTTATGTCGCATATGGAAGACCGTATCCACCGCACAATCCAGTGTGGCAGCGGTTTGTTCAAGTGGGATGGCATTTAAGGTATCCAAGATTAGAATGGACCACTGTTCTTCTGTTTTATGCGAGTTATAGCGTAGTTTGCCCTTTGTTTGTACAAACTTATGCATACAACTTAAACATTGAACGCGTTGTTTGCCATTGAGGAAACCACGTTTAATGATCTTGGGTTCTTTAATTCCACAAACGGGACAGAAGGCATAATGCGAGGATTCGACAAATTCGTTAAATTGAATATACCCGCGTATTTCACGGTTAAGTCGTTCTTTCTGGAAGTCCGTTAACTGATTAAATAAGTTTAATATGGATGTGTCTTGCATAGGTGCCCTCTTAGGTTGGCTAATTATATCGTTACTTTCGAGCTTAAAGATGATTCAATTTCGACCTGTCCAAATTTACGTCCTTATCTACTGAGTAACACCTTACTTATTAACGTTTTTAACTTTATTTTCAACCTATTTTCTATTATTTTTTCAAAAATATTTTCCTGACTGGATAAGTTTTATTTTAATGAACTTACTCGTAGTATTGAGTCAATTGTTTGTAGTTATTGGAATTAGAGT
>RRZT010942703.1_pt1 | contig 10274 bp, 6 predicted proteins | sample 2165551 | NCBI WGS metagenome assembly RRZT01 (sample SAMN10456910, study PRJNA506462) | wastewater metagenome | biome: wastewater; feature: sludge; material: wastewater sludge; isolation source: wastewater sludge with Escherichia coli K12::gfp cells carrying plasmid... | place: USA: Moscow, Idaho ...
CATCGGTGTGGGAATGGTCACAATAGCCTCTTTGTTAGAAATAAATCGCATGATAGACTTGGGAGTTGAAAAACGTGTCATGACAAGTTCCTCGTCATCACATTTGATAACAACTTTTTCTGCCTCGTCATTTACGAAAATAAGGTAAAACTGTGCTTCCTTGTCCACTACTTCCACTTCAAATTCCTGCTGAATTACTTCTAATTGACCACCGAGGTCAATTTCATTTCGCAGCTGAATACGCATTGGTTGTTTCCTTTCTAATTCGAGCAACTCTATCTCTTAATTATACCAAAAGTCTGAGTGTCTTAGTGCTTTCGGGTGTGGATTTGGCAAATTCAGGCAAAATTAAGCACTTTTTGCTATAATAAGAACATGATAGAAAAAGTATTTCGTGACCCTGTTCACAACTATGTCCATGTCGAGCATGAACTGATTTACCATTTGATCAATACAAAAGAATTTCAGCGACTGCGCCGCATTAAGCAATTAGGAACGACTTCCTATACCTTTCACGGTGGCGAGCATAGCCGCTTTTCGCACTGCCTTGGTGCCTATGAGATTGCGAGGCGGATTACGCAAAAATTTGAAGACAAGTATTCCCAACTCTGGAATGCCAGTGAGTCGCTGCTGACCATGGTAGCAGCCCTGCTACATGATGTCGGACACGGTGCTTATTCGCATACCTTTGAACGCCTTTTTGATACAGACCACGAGGAGATGACCTGCGCTATCATTACCAGTCCTGAAACAGAAATCAATGCCTTGCTCAAACAGGTTGCGCCTGATTTTCCCGATAAGGTGGCCAGCGTCATCAATCATACCTATCCTAATAAGCAGGTTGTTCAGCTGATTTCCAGCCAAATCGATGTAGACAGGATGGATTATTTGTTGCGGGATTCGTATTTCACAGGAACCAACTATGGGGAGTTTGACCTGACCCGCATTTTACGTGTCATTCGGCCGACAGAGCAGGGCATCGCCTTCAAAGAATCCGGCATGCATGCCGTCGAAGACTATGTCCTCAGCCGCTATCAGATGTACATGCAGGTCTACTTCCACCCCGCCAGCCGCTCCATGGAAGTTCTCCTCCAAAATCTACTCAAGCGGGCAAAATTGCTCTATACCAGCGAACAAGACTTTTTCGCCCGTACCTCACCTCGGCTTCTGCCATTTTTTGAACACCGAATCAGCCTGACAGACTATCTCGCCTTAGATGACGGTGTGATGAATACCTATTTCCAATCGTGGATTGAAGGTCCTGATGACATCTTATCAGACCTAGCCCGACGCTACATTAACCGTAAGGTGTTTAAATCCATCACCTTCAAATCCCATCAGGAAAACCAGTTGGACAAGCTACGCAGTTTAGTGGCCGATGTTGGGTTTGACCCTGAATATTACACATCTATCCACCATAACTTTGACCTGCCTTACGACATTTATCGCCCCAATGCAAAGAAAAAGCGGACACAGATAGAAATTTATCGGAAAGATACCAGTCTGGTCGAACTATCTTCCCTTTCCCCCATTGTTCATTCTCTTGCGGGAACGATTCACGGAGACAGCCGCTTTTATTTTCCTAAGGAAATGCTGGACGATACTGGAATTTTTTCCTCGCAAACAGAGCTCTTTACTAGCTATATTCACAACGATCACTTTATAATTGGAGAAACACATGACCATTAAACTCGTTGCCATCGATATTGATGGCAATCTTTTGAATAGCCAACACGAGATTACCCCTGAGGTATTTTCAGCCATCCAAGATGCTAAAAAAGCAGGCGTGAAAATCGTTATTGCGACTGGGCGTCCCATCTCAGGTGTCCGTGCCATTTTAGAACAACTCCAGCTCACTGAGCCTGGCGACTATGTGATTACCTTTAATGGCGGTCTGGTCCAGGATGCTGCTACTGGTGAGGATATTGTCAAAGATACACTGACCTACGATGACTATCTGGACATCGAACTAGCTGCACGCAAACTCAGTCTGCCCATGCATGCCAGCACCAAACAAGGCATGTATACTGCCAACCGAAATATTGGAAAATACACCATTTACGAAGCAATGTTGGTCAGCTCTCCTGTCTTCTATCGAACACCAGAAGAAATGGCAGACAAGGAAATTATCAAGGTGATGATGGTCGATGAGCCTGAAATCCTTGACGCTGCCATCCCCAACTTACCAACCGGTCTGACCGAGAAATACAACGTTGCCAAGTCTGCCCCCTTCTACCTAGAAATCACACCAAAAACCGTTAATAAGGGCCAGGCCATTGTCCAGTTAGCCCAGAAATTAGGCCTGACCATGGACCAAACCATGGCTATCGGTGACCAAGAAAATGACCGACCAATGCTAGAAGTCGTTGGCAATCCCGTCGTCATGGATAATGGCAATCCAGAACTTAAAAAAATCGCCAAATACATCGCCAAATCAAACGATGAGTCAGGTGTTGCCCACGCCATTCGCGAATGGGTGTTGGACTAAGAACCTGTATTCACAGTCCAGCACTCCATCTAAGGCTAGCTTTTCAGCTCCTTATCGTTCGTTTTTTCAAAATACATCAGTATTCCCTCAAAAACTGCCTTGATGAGCGAAATCACATAAAATCACTTTACTTGTGAAGACAGGTTCTAATACTCAATGAAAATCAAAATCAGACTAGCTCCAAAGGTTTGGGGAACCTTTGGAGGTTGGAGAAAGGGCGAACAAAGTTCGCTACAAAAAGGTTTGGGGAACCTTTGGAGGTTGGAGATAGAGCGAACGTAGTTCGTTTCTACTTACACAGATAGAACCCTGTTACTATTTTGTTTCAAGGTAACAGGCTGAAAGGCTCCACTGGAGCCTTTCACTCATCAAATCAAGTCAACAACGTCTGATTTTGATTTTCGAAGAGTATAAGCAGACCCGACTTATCCTGGTCATTCCATTTTTCCTTTTGCCGCTCCGTGAACTCACGCTGCCAGACACCAATACTGTCTGCACGCATAACCGTTTCTGAAGTTGATTTTCCATCAATAACAATGCCCCTCGCACTCCCACTGGTACCCACTATAAAAGGCCCACTCAACATCTATTGTCGAGTGGGCCTTTCTTAGGTGGATAGGTTGTCTAGTCCTTATCACTGAAGAGGTAATCTTTCAATTTTCCGATAAAGCCTTTTCCTGCCACTTCTTTAACAAGGGCTGGCTCTGGCTTAGACTCTTTTTTCACAGGTTGTGCTGGTTTAGCGCTCGGAACTTTTGATACAGGCTTTTCTGCTGTTGCAGCAGGACTTGCTTCTCTTGAAGGTTCTTGATAGATTGCCTTTTGCATCAAGCTGTGCATAGCATCTTTTGAAATACCTTCTTTATCAAAACCAGCCAATTCTGGCAAGGATTCGGAGTAGAGAATATCTCCCGTTGCCTTGTTGATGATATTAACAACAACTTCTTGAATCATTGGTGAATAGATAACATACTCAACAACATCTCCATCATCAACCGAAACATAATCCACACTTGGACTGGTCTCTTGACTAGCCTGATAACGGTGAATCAATGGGTTGATAACCTCATCAAAGGTTGGATATGGGCTGTACCAATCGCTGTAAGCTAGTTCGCCATTAACCATGTTGATTGTCACCTGACGACTGTAAGTGACAACTGCTTCCATATCTGCCGCTGCGGGCTCGCCATCTTGGTAAATATACTTGATGGTTCGCTTGATGGTCCGTGATAAATCGTGAAGACCAACTCCAGACAGATACTTCAATTTATTAGCCAATGGTTGCTCAATGTTTTGGAAACCATCTTGCAAATCTTCGACAGTCAATGTCACGAAGCGAGGTTTCAGTAAGAGATTGACATGATTGCCTGCACCGCCGATTTCCTGTTGGTTAGAGGCACGTGTTTCAACCAATTCATATCCTTGTTTGATGTAGTGACCAACCAAGCGGTCTAGCTGATAAGCTGGTTTTTCGCCTGCACGAATGACGAAGTAGAGGGTTTCCAGCTCTTGGTTGTTCAAGATGTCAAAGACTTTAACCTCAAATTGATATGGATTTTCCTTGTAGATAACATATTCTTCCAGCAATTCAGGCTCACCCTTGGCTGAGAGTTGAACCCCTCCGACTTCCTGACGGGTCACTTCATAGCCTGGCAATTCTGGACTGGTAACCGCATCAAAACGTGCCATTTCTGGCTGCCAATCACCGTAGCTGACTTCACTTGTTACCAAGTTAACAAAGGCATTGCGGTAGAAAAGACAACGTTGTACGATTGTTTCGTGTGCCTGTCCCTTATTTTCATAATTGTAATGAATATGGCGTTGGGATTCATAAGAGAGAGAGGACAGATCCAGGCCGCTTGGCCAGCTAAAGACAGCTCCATTGCCAAGTTCCAGAAGGGTAAAGGCCTCTTTCGGATCCTGCCAGTGTACCTCAACAACCCTCTCTGCCAGATAGACGGTAAATTCTTGAGGCTGGTCTGTGATAACTAGCTGATGCGGATAGTCACCGCCAACAATCTCATAGCCTGCCAAATCAAGGGCCAGGTAGCGTTTTTCAAGTTCGTAATAATAGGTTTCAGAAACCCTGCCGACAATCTTGTCTACAGCAACTTCTTCCTGGGTCTTTTGATTGATATAGCGAACACGGATAGGCTCTGGATTCTTCCGGTAAGTCACCGTGATGACCTGAGAATAATCATAACCGTCAACGGTCATTTCTTCAATGCGTTCCTTGCTCGAAGTATGGCCTGGATAAGTTGGTACCTCGATTGCCTTGAACTGGTCTGTCTCACCTTTCCAAACACTGTAAGATACATGACTATCTGTCAAACGCACATGCGCTTCACGGTTGAAGGTAATGTGTTGTACAATTGGTTCGTAGACTTCTTGACCAGATTCTGTTTGGAAATAAACCGTACGACTGATGACTTTTTGGAGGTTGGATACTTCCAAGCCTTTCGGCCAAGTCAAGCGATCATATCCCTCAATCGGTGTATAGGCCAGGCGAGGTTTTTCCACAGTAACAACCTTAACAACTGGTTCCAAGGTGACACTCACTTGATCATTTTCAAGATCAAAGTGATAGGACTCTTGTTGGTCAGCTGCTTTGATACGATACCCTTTTTCTATAAACGGCATGGAGAGGTGACGCAATTCTTGGGTCAAATCTTCCTTGTCTCGGTTGAAGGTTTGGCGTTGAGCCAATGGCTCTTCGTGATCGCTATCGTAAACTGTCACCCAAACAGGATTTCTATGTGGCAAATAGCGAATGGTGTAGGAAATGTTGGAGGAGCCTGCACTCAATCTAGGAATAGCTGGCAAGTGATCCTTATCGCTATAGTAGCCTAGGATTTCAGGCACTTGTTGCTCTGGCAATTCTTGCTGTTCAAAGTCCCAATCAGAGTAGGTCACCTGACCGGTCACCAAATTAACCTGAGCATCGCGGCTAAAGACTACTGAATCAACAGTTGTTGGCAAGGCTTCGCTATCATCAGGGAAGAGGTAGTGAATGGTACGTTCTACTTTACGCAGCAAGTCAACCTTATCTACACCTGCTGGCCACCATGGCCCCTTGGTATCTGAACCGACCTGACCACCTGCTGGCTTAGGATCTGTTGAATAGACTGTCACCACTTTTGGTTGCAAAACAATCTGGTAGACCTTCTCGGTTCCTGATTCGTGCCCGAACGTGCCATTTTCTGGAAATTCACTATAGACAAGCTCATAACCGTTGTGGGCAAATTCTTGAATCTTAACCTGCGGATCGTAGGCAAGGTCCTGGCCGCTCTTACCAATCAGCTTAGTCTTATAGAGCAAGGTCATTTGGCGGGACTGATCGACAATTTGTACTTCTACTTTTTGAATCGTCCGTGTATAGGTAACCTTTTCTACCCGATGTTCGCTATTGGCTGTAATCCCCTTGCGCTCTGGTACCAAACGCGGCTTAGCAACGTAACCTTCTTCCTCGCGCGGCGTGTAGGCAGGGAAAGTTGTTTCTACTCCCTCCCAGCTACCGTAAGAAATGGTTGACTCCAAGAGATTGATCAAGACGCGGCGTTTGAAGACCAGGGTCTGTACATGGGCTTCCTGAGTGGTTGCACCACCTTCATATTCAAACTGGATGGTCCGTTTGATTTCTCGCAGGAGTTTGTCTTTCTCTAAGCCTGCTGGCCAGACAACGCTTTCCTCCAAATCCGGATAGACTTTTTGTCCAACCTGAGGGATAAACTCAAGCGGATCCAAGATGATAACTTTTGGCTGCACTGTGACAGTAAAGTTGGTCTGACCATCTACGGATAGGTATTGATTTTCTGTCAATTCGTTAGAAACGATTTCATATCCCTTAGCCGTATAGGTATCCAAGACATCCTGAATTGGGTAGCTGATTAATTCGTTTGTCTTGCTGGTAAATTCATCCGTGAAGAGCGTTTTGTTAGAATTGAGATCGACTACTCGCACTGTGGCCTGTTTAGCCTCTGCCTGATAAGTTATCGTAACCAGCTTATCTGTTTGAGCAAAATCTGTAACCGCTTCGTTTGGCACAGAGGAAACATCTGCCAGATAACCAGAAATAACTGGTACCTGAACTGCCTCAAACTCATTCACACGACCAGCCAATTTCCAGTCGGTGTACGAAACTGTCTGTCTAGCATGATTGACAATGGCTGTCCGCTTGAGCTGAATTTTTTGTCTCACTGGCGGGAAGGCTTGTTTGCCATCTTCATACAAGAACTGAACAGTCCGATAGATGCCACGATTAAGGTCATTAGCACCTACACCTGCTGGCCAACTAGCTTGTCCAGAAAATGACAGTTGACTGCCAGCTTCTTTGGGTGCATCCGCAGTAACAACGCTTTCCTTCTCACGAACAAAAACCGTCACTTCACTGCTCTCTTCTGACCAGAGGCCAGAACTAGCCAAATCTCCAACTACCTCGTATCCCTTATCCAATAACTTGGCTGTCAGCTCACCTGCATTGATGTCGTTGACATGGTAGTAGTGTTCTTGTAATACTTCTTCTTGTGTATCAACTAAGAGATAGCTGATTGCCACACCTGTATTTGTATTTTGCATAACCTCTTGTTCCACCTAATTCTTATTTCTTTTTCTAATTTAATCCTGATGTTGGGAAAATTCCAAGGTTTTCTCGTTATGTTGGCGAATTGCTAACACTGTTCCTCCCAGTAACATAGCAAAGGCTTGATCCAGACTTGTTGTGCCTGTTTCTGGTACCAAATCATGGGAATAATTGACGGTCATATCCGAAAGATTTGGCAATGATTCAGCTTCTGGTCCGCTATCAAGTGGCTCAGGCTCGATAATCTCTATTGGAACAGAGACCTGAGCTCTTGTGCCGTCTCCGTAGTGAACCTTAACGGTAGCTGTAAAGATACCTGGATAGTCCGTGGTTGGCATGCCAACAATTTCTAACCTTGTATCGACTGGTAGGGTCGCAATCATCAGCTGATCGATAACAGCACGTTTCTGCAGTTGCTCTCTCTGTTGAACCTGTACGGGACCGCGTACCTGTAGAGGATAGCGTTCTGCATACGTTAAACGATCCATCGGGTTAAAGACAGTGACCGGTATGGTTAAGGCACTTCTCTTTCCATTTGGATAGGCCACATAGAGCGTTGCCTGACGCTTACCAACGACAGCAGTTGTCGGAAGTTCGGCGACTTCAATCGTGGCTTCAACAGGAAGTTTCTTGTGATCAATTTTCTTTAGGATTTCTTCTAGGCTGATATTGTCACCAACCGCAACTTCAATTCCTTCATCGAGCGATGGTTCTGCTTGATTGATTGGCTGCTCATTCCTTTGTTGGAGCAGCTGGGCCACCAAAAATTCATCCGTGTCTGGATAAAGTGGTTCTGTTGAACCTGCTTCCTCCCAGACTTGTTCTTCCTTGGACAAAAATTTGGAATTGTAGGAAACATTGCGCCTAGACGCGGTTCGTGGTCGCTCACCCTGCTCTGCAGCAATTTCTCCTGTTCCATCAATCATGTCGTCATGAGTTGCTGCTTCCTCGCTAGGAGTAGGGACAGGTTCAACTGGATTCTGAGCTGTGTCTTCTGAAACCAATGGTTGGCTTTCCTGAGGCTCAGGCAGTGTTGGGACAACTTGCTCCGATTCTAACTCAGTTTCCTCCAGATTAGACTCTAGGCTGGTTTCTGGTGTAGCCAGAAGCGGATAGGTTTGCTCCTGCGGCAAGGGCAATAGTTTGGGACCTTCTGGGTGTAGGAATCGTTTCTCGATGACATTTTTTAGAGGCAAATCGGAATTGAGAGTTATCCAGAGGGTAGACGGTACGATGGAAGAGGCACTATCTACAACTCCGTAGCGAACGATGACATAATCTCGCGTCTGAATAGAGCCGATTAGAGAAGTTTGGTAATGTTTGCTTGTGTCTAGTAGCTGTTTAAGGTTATCCTTTGGACGATTATTTGCTACAGCAGAATAGTATCGTTGATTGGATTGGCGTTGAATCGTAGAACCCGTTACAGGAATAATGGCTCCTGAAAATTCTGACACATACTCATAGCGACCGATGTCTGGAAGGTGAGGATCTAAATTGCTCCGTAGCTCTGCTATGGACAAAAGCGCTGGTCTGTCCTCGGAGAAATGCACTCTTTTACCATCCTTGTAGTAGAAGATGGCGGATAGACTGACCTCTAGGTAGCCTTCCTTGCCAGATCCTGTCCCAAATACAGCAGTCTTGGTCGGATCTCGGAAAATATAGACGATGACAGGTTGGTGGTCTATCCTTGAATGAATAGTGTAGTGGTAGCCAATACTACCTAAACGTTGGGTATCGTAGTAAGAATGCTCCAAGTTAGAATAGATTACGGTAAAGCTCGTCTGATCGGGCTCCAGTAGGTAGACATAGTAGTCATCCTGGTCAACAATCGGACATTCTGCTCCTGAGACCAAATCTTGTTCAACCGCATAGTCCCTTGAGAAGTAGAGCATAGGCAGGAACATAGAGTCTACTGCACTGCCATTCTTGACTTTGGCTGAGTAAATTGCTTTCACCGACTGGGCTTTGATTGGCTGCCCCCCGATAATTGAAACTTCAGCTGCCCCCTCATCTTGAAAATGTAGGTGCTGGATATGGACGGTGCTAAGATTTCCTATCTTGGTCTTATTGGCCTCTGCTTCTGCTAACCGTTGCGACAGCGCTTCTTCATAGGCAGACTTGTCTTGCAGATAGTGCTCTTGAGCCTGCTCAAGTTCCTCTTTCTTAGACCTGATTGTTTCAGGCGGTTCTTTTCTTACTCGATGAATGCGGAGTTCCTGGCCCTCCTTTCCCCATCGTGTCTTCTTATCAATGACTGCTGGCACTGCCCCTGTATCATTGATGGTCGTTAAACGATTCATATTTTCAAATTCTTCTCTGTGCTATCATCATACTCGGTCCAATAACAAACAACTCCATACAAACGCTTCTCCCTGTAACAAGCAGAATGTTCGTCTAAAACGCCTATTATTTTCTCTATCCTATAATATATCACATTTTCTGTAAAAAAAAAAGTACCAAACTGCATACAAACCTATCAAAGATCATAAGAAAATTATTTCTTGAAAATTATTTGAAAATTCACTGTATTTATAAATCTATTTTCCTGCAAGCGAAGCCTACTTGCCTCCTCTGCTCAAATAAGCAACTTACTATCGCCTGTTCCTTGACCACTTTTCGAAAGATGATAGTCTGACAGTCGCTTAAACACGATCAAACTCACCAATAAACTCGGCTCAACAAAACTCCCCTTTCTCATCCCTGGGATGTCAGTTTGGTGTCGTCGAGGGGCTAGGCAAAAATTCTAGCCCCACTTCTCAGAGTTCGTGTCCCCATCTCAGCGCAGTGGTGGATTGCTCCAACAATCTGGGAGATAGTTGGAGGTTGGAAATGACACAAACTTCGTTTGTGTCAAAACAGTCCAGTGGAGTGGATTAAAACAGTCAGGGAAGTGACTGTTTTAACCCGAGCTAAAAAATATAAAAGCAAGGCTTGTTTGGGGGAATGAAATAGTTCGGGGAACTGTTTCAGCTGGTCACCTTAAAACGAAAAAGTGACCATAGAAAACTGAGCCTAGAAATGAAAAAGCGAGATTAGGAAGGTTGGAAATAAAGACTTTTTGATGAACTCTTATTTATACTCAATGAAAATCAAAATCAGACTAGCTCCAAAGGTTTGGGGAACCTTTGGAGGTTGGAGATAGAGCGAACGTAGTTCGTTTCTACTTACACAGATAGAACCCTGTTACTATTTTGTTTCAAGGTAACA
>RRZT011949377.1_pt1 | contig 10270 bp, 4 predicted proteins | sample 2165551 | NCBI WGS metagenome assembly RRZT01 (sample SAMN10456910, study PRJNA506462) | wastewater metagenome | biome: wastewater; feature: sludge; material: wastewater sludge; isolation source: wastewater sludge with Escherichia coli K12::gfp cells carrying plasmid... | place: USA: Moscow, Idaho ...
ACCATATGATTTAGAAGAGTTCTCTAACGTAGACTCAGCGAATTGTAAACTTTGTCTAACTCTACCTGCTTGATATTGCGGATACTCTGTGAAGTCAGTAAGTTCCATTTCTAAAGGAAAACTGATCTTTTTAAGAGCTCCGACATATTTAGAATTGAAGATCTCTTTTGAGGAAATTAAATCGTACTCGGCATACGTATTTTCTATACCAGCCACCTTCACGAAGGATCCTCCGATTCTTCCAGAATCGTACATGAACCAATTATCTCCTCCAAGATGATAAAATTGATTCGCGACTATGTAATCATCGAAATATCTGTGAGAGTCCCACAACGGATACGCGTATTTATCGACGTCGGTTCCTTCTAATGTCACATCTATTGTTCCGCTAACGTTCACTTCTGCTGAGGCAATGAATACTGTCATGCTCTCTATATTACCGAGGGCGTAGTCTGTGTCCCACCACTCATACGTAGTATTAGCATTTCCGAATCTGTTACCGAATATGTCCAAACCTGATGCGGGATATCGGATATCTGAAGGATTATCTTTACGACGAGGGGGTGTACTATACCCATTATATTTTTTCCAAGGATGTCCCAAGGATAACGTACTCCATGCTAACTTGTAAACAGTACTACCCACTTGACACAAGTATGTAGCATCGTCGTCCGGGTTAATCGAGCATCTCACGTTAGAGAAAAAAACGACTCCTCGTTTAACAGCGTCTCTTTTAGGGAAACGAATGAAGTCATATGTGTGCGTATTTTTAATACGCAGAGCTTCAGATTGAGCCATCCACTTAGCGTACACCTTAGATATAACATCCTGAAGGTATTCATACAGTAACTTAGCAGCTCTAGATGTAGCCAAATGACTCTCTGACTGTAACTCTAATGAAGAACTTCTTCTAGAGCGATAAGCGTCCATGAAGTTAACTACGTTAAAAGTCGAAGGAGCATTATATGTTGTGTCCTTCAGAATACTATTAGCATCAGCCAACAATGAGAATTTAGTATTTAAACCAACTAGTCCGTACTGCTCTTCAGAAGCACTTTTCACGGTAACTGGAATACTTTTTACTTCAGTATTATTATCTGTTATAGTAAATGATCCTTCAACGTCTCCTGTGAACTTGACTATCAAGTCTGAATTGAATCCATCCACCACATCTACGGAACCCACTATCTTATTGGCTTCAATATCTGTAGGATGCGAAATATACAACGCTTCGTTATCCTTAGAAAACTTATTTTCCATGAAGACGATGTTATTTGAATCTTTACTATATAATACAGACTGATTAGTAGACAACTCGTTCGTATAATTCAATTTGTACTCTAGGTTACTGACTCCTTTAACGGCTAATTTACTGAAGTACACCTTCGTAGCATCAGTCACTTGATCCTTAGGGAATGAGATATCTATCAATATATCTAGTTCTAGTGTGGTACCATCCGGGATCGTATTCACGTCGTAATAGAAACACGAATGAGACTCTGGTGCAAAAGAAGATACATATGCTGATGAATATGACTTCGAGAAATCGGCTATTCTTGTTACCTCAGACATAGACTTACTTCCGTAGACATCAGTCTTCGTATTTATCAAATCATTAGATGCTACCACGTCAGAAGCAATGAGCGCCGTATCTATGTACTTTTCTAATGGAGTGTACTTCGCATCGACGTACTTGAATAATCCCATACGAACAACCGTCTTATCTAATGATGAAAGTTTAACACCGTTGACTGTGATGTTCTGAAGGTTGACTATGACCTTCAATAAGTTCATTGTAGTTTTACTGAATCTGAAAGAACACAAGTATGTTCTTTGTTCATATGAATCAGCCGGATCGTTCCATCCAATAGAATTATAAGTAACACCATTGTTACGACTCACCTCTAAGCAGTAACCGGTACCGCTATCAGTCGAAGCAGTGTTTACACCGCTAGTTAAGTATAACATGCTGTTCGTATTTAATACGTTGGTTAAGTTATCCCATTCAGACGTAGTAAACATGTTTTTCAAGTTATATGATTCTTCAGTCACAACAACGTCTCTAGCAGTTCCACGATATTCTCTCAAAATATCGTAAACATTAATTGTCATATTTGAAACATTAACGTTATCTCCGTAATTTAGATACCTCGGTTCGTTTTCTGGAGTACGCAACAAATAAATCATTACTCCTACGTAAAGTTTATCTTTCTTGTACAATCCTTTGAAGTACTCAACATCATCATTTAACGCTGAGATAACCGAACTAAAATCGACTCCAACCGTCTCATCCACCACAGAGTATGTGTTGTAGTGCGTCATAGATAATGTCTTCGTGGTTAATAATGTCGCGGAAGATGTACTGAAGTCACGTATGGCTGTCTCTATTCTAGTTGTCGTTGTTCTACCGAAAACATCCGTTACCGAAGATTCTTCTCCGAGTGAAGTTATCATGTTACTCAACTTATCAACGTAGAATTCAGCCTTAATAGTGTATTCTTTCATCGAAGGAGTAGCACTTATGTCTTTACGGAATTGAATGTTCTCTGATGTTTCGTCTGTAATGTAATCAGCTTCCAACGTGAACCTGAGTTTGAATAATTTAAGTGGAGTGGTTACTTCTTGGAAATATGATTCATCGAAACAAGCCTCTATGTTCACTCCTGATACTTCCGTGTTTGTTGCGCTGAAATACACTACATCATCTGTGGCGTCTATACCTATTGCCGAAATACGTTTTACGGTATTCTCAGATGGAGTGATGGTTCTAGATGTGCTCCCAGCTACTGTTGCTCTGTAGAAGCTGGCATCAGTTTTTTTACCGTAGTATCTATTCACGTACTTCGGAGTAGTCACAGCTGTGTAAACTGTACCATCGTGAGTCGCTCCATATAATCCTATATTCTGAACGTTAAACGATATGCTTCTATTCAACGTATTTACTTGTTTCTTATTTAATCTAAATTGAATTCTAACTCGTATCTTGTCCACGTCGTAGGTATTACTTACATTATGGATAGATACAGGTGTGATATACTGGTATTCTAAAGCGTAGTCGTATAAACTTACCCATTTTGTAGAATTTAGCTTCTTATACTCTATGTAGACATGTGTAGAAAAATACTTAGATTCAATGTTCAGGATATTGTTTGTATACAAAATAAGTTTTATCATGTTCGCATTCACTTCAGATAAAGCGACATCGTCTTGTTTACACATGGCCAAAAACATGTTCACCTTTGAAGCTTTAAGAGTAAGTATACCTTCAGCAATGTAATAATTAGAACTTAAGTCAGTGTCGTTCTCGTAGTACGTCGGAGAATACGCTAACAACGATTCCGGAGTTAAGACTACAGCCATCACATTAGAAGTCATACCCATGGTTCCACCACCATATTCAAACGTACACCCGGTGAACATATTGTCATCCCAAATTTCAGAAGATTTATAGACGTTGTAGTTCATCCCGACATATTCCGCTGAATTATCGGTGTTATCCGTACCTATATTTATTATTGGATCAGATACGTACGTGTTAACCGTATTCAATAACGAACGATCACCCTTAACCGTTAACCCTTCAATTATCTCAGTGGAACCATCTACTAATAATTCCTCCATCTGAAGAATCCCTTCTAAATTCTGAGTCTCAGTCGTATTCTTATTCAAAATAGATTCATCTATTTGTGCTTTATTGTAGTATATCAGATTTATTTCCTTTGTGACTTCTACGTTCTCACGAGTAATGCTCACCAGATGACCATTACTATTCATCAGAAGTCCTTTTGTCATATAGATTGCATCTTTCGATGCTTGCGTGTTGTTACTTTCTAGAACGCCGAAGTTTCTATGTTGAATGTATATTGTTCTAGTCAAAGGATCTACGTTACACGTCATGTCAGTATTCGACGCATCGAATACCATACCTAATTCATCATGATTCGTTGTGAAAGTCACGTAAGATTCTGTACTGGTTCCATCGCTGTATGTGTTATTTATTTTTACTTTAGAATACATTCTCAACGCCGCTATATCAGACTTAAGTTTACCTAGTACTTCAATTGCAGCTTTACCTGTCATTAACACGTGTATGAATTTATTGGAATCTTTCTCAGAGACAGGGTTATCTATCTTACGTAACCTCAACACCACTCTACCAATACTCGCGTTGTTTTCTTTAGAAAGAAGTCCAACGTTACTAGCGTCTTTATCGAAATATTCATCCAATGTAAACGATGCCGTTAAAATCTCGTTAAGTAAAGCCTGAGCTGTGACGGATGCGTTCTTCGGATTACTTCTCCATAAGTCTTTTACTTCCACGTCTGATGCTAACGTTGCATGAGATACTCTTTTCTTCACTATTTTCTTTAAGCCACCATCATCTGAATAATCTACCTCAGTGATGATGTCGTGTACGCTGTACACTGTGTTCATAGAAACATCATCCTTAATCAAGACGTTAGTTGAAAAGTTAGGTATGTCTTCAAGAATATTCTTAGAATATATTCTATTTTCAATTATCATCTTTACGAAATCCCTATATGATTGATCTCGCATAGGATGAGTTGTTCCGTCCTCGAGAACTACGAACGCTTCATCTTTAATAGCAAAGGATGTTCCTGGACTTTTCTTCAAAGAAGTATCATCTATTCCAAATACCCCTTCTAAACTTCCTACTCCCATTTATATACCTCCTGTCGGTTTATTTTTCTTTATTCATATATTAATGTTAAGCTGCATCAAGCTTTTCAAATTCTAACATAATAGTATATTATATAAAATCAAGGAGGAAAATGACGATGAGTAAAAAATGGTCAATAATGAACGATAGTTATGCAGCATTACAAGGTAATGTGGCATCATATGTATCAGACATGTCTGAGATGGAAGCTGATATATACATATCAGAAGCTATAGCTTTATCTGGTGAAAGTCAACATATCGCAGAGGACATCATGGAATCTGTAAAAAGCTTTAATATCATGGCAGAAAACAAAGGTTTCGGTAGTTTTGAGTATTTATCGGAAGCTATTGGTGGAGGTTTCTTTAAGAAAATCTGGGATGCTTTGGTAAGATTCTGGACAACTATAGTTAACTACATAAAAGCTATGTTTTCAAAATTCACTTCTTCAGGTGACATTGAAAAAAGAATGAAAGATCTAGAAGCTTTATGTGCGATTTTAAAAGTTAAAAAATTCAAAAAAGATGCTAAATTTAGTTACAAAAACTATGCAATAGCACAAGGTTCAAAAGTAACTTCATTACTTTTAGATCCAAACTTATATATTGGTACGGCTTTAAAAGACGACGATAATGAAAGTACTTTAAAATCGATCACTGAGGCTTCTGTAACAGTTGCTAGTTCAATGAATGACGTTTTAAAAAGCGGTAAAGCTATTATCACTGAAGACACTATCAGAGGCTTCGATGGATCTGTTAAAAAATTAGAAGATATAACTAGAGATTTAGGCTTCGGAGACAAAGCATCTGTTAAAGTGTTAGTTAAATTAATCGAAAAATCAAGTGGTTATGCTGCTATCAAAAAATTAATGGAAGACGATGTGAAGGCTAAAGATGCTAAATCTTTAACAGTTTTATTAAAAGACATCTTAATGCAAGTATTTAAAGCAGACGCACCTACAGTTGACGCTGAAGGAAATGCTATCATCACTATAGTTGGAGAGATAGAAACAGCTCTTAAAGGTTTTGGAGGATTTGCTGGAGATAACAAGAATAAAGCTGAAACAATGCAAGACAGATTCGAAGAAGGAAGAAAAAGAGCACAAGATGTTCTTGACAAACTAAAAGAATCTGCTAACAAAATGGACAACTTCAGTAGAACAGCTGTAGGAAATGTTCAAAACAGCTTGAAAGGTGATGATGATAATGTTAGAGACGATCCTGATAGCAATAAAACTATCGAGAAAGCAGCAGAATCTATTGGTAAGTTATCAACAGCATTAACAGTAATCCAAGTGGCAATGCAAGAAGCATTGACTAAAGGAATGGATGCAGGTTTAACTTTATTAAAAGCTATGTTAAAAGAGCTTGAATATAGAGCTAAAGCTATAGACAAATTACCTACTGAAGCTAGAGAAAATACTATGCAACAACAATAATAATAACCACCCCTAGGGGTGGTTATTTCTTGTACTCTTCCGGATGTTGTTCTACTTCTACTTCTATGAAAGTTATCATGGCTTCGAATACTGCACTGAAACACGAATCAATTAAAACGAACATAGCTTCAGAATTACGCTTATAAGCTCTTCTAGCAGCAATAACTGTTCTGGATGCATTATCAAAATCACATTTTATGAAATCTAGAATAGATCCTAAATATGATAGTTGTTTTGTATCCGACTCGTTTAAGTCTTCTACTCTCTTATCAAGCTTATTTAACTCATCGAGTATCTCATTCTTCTTTTGTTGAAGTATTCTTTCATCACTCTTACTTATGTGGAGTCTACCGAGTTCATATATTGAATCGAATACCATGGATTGAAAGTATTCTTTTCTTCCTCTAGTAGCCTCAGTGATATCTATGATGTTTCCATTAAAGAGTCCTCTCTTGAAATCTCCGTAATCGTGAATTTTTAAATTGTTTACGTATTCAGATCTATCGTTTATAGTATACGAGTTACTAAATAATTCATCACTCAAGTATCGTGTATGCGATATTCGCGATTCTTCATGTAACTTTTTCCATTTTAGGTAATGTTCATCGTAGATTTCTTCGAATACTCTGTTCGACGAAGCTGTTATCTTGAACTTATTGTTTTCTATATCATCGCTCATCTTATTCAAGACGGATATCATTTTCTTAAAATCTATGAATTCGTATCTATCACTCGCTATCTTTTTTAATTCGTTCACCATATCCGGAGTAAAATCTGCAGCGTATATTCTAGAATTCGTAACGTCATTCATAAACGTTAAGTTTTTCGATAACTCATCATTGTATATCCCGAAGTCGAATGTACCTAGAATAACCTCGTATACTGTTTTCAAAAGCATTTTCATGTTTATTACGTTTCTGTAAACTTTCTTGTCAGAAGTATTCTTTTCAAAGTTTTCTTCTAACTTACGTCCGGTCATGTTCACGAATGATTCTATGTAATTCGTGTTTAAAACTTCTCCTTTTCTAGACATCCACTCTTTACGTATCTCTGAACGCGTTTCATTTAGACTCTTCCTAAGAACAACAACAGAATCCAGTGCTTTGATCGCCTTACCTTCTGCTATTGCATTAAGTGTATTCCTGTTCAAGCTCAAAGAAATATCATTCAGAGTAGCTTTACCAGTTACAATAGCGCCGATAGCTCTTTGACTATTACCCGTATTCGCTACAATAGATGCTACAATCGGTATAGCCAACAATGCATAAATTTTAGAAATAAGCATCATTAACAGTTTTATTAGCTTCGGAATAATCGTCAACAAGAACCCACTCGCAGATTCACTTATATCAATTGTAGTTTTCAATACATTAGTGTATTCTGATAATGCGTTGTATTCGTTAATCAATAACTCTTCCAATATTTCGAGGCTGTTCGGTTCAACAAGTTTACCGTTCTTAACTGTCATTATTCTTTTCAACAACATCACCCCATCGTGTTTAAACACGTTTTCTATTGAACACTTAGGTTTCATGGCTTCGTATATGTGATACTCTCCTTCTCTGGATACACAATCCATTATGTTTGAATAGAACTCTTCGTTCATTACATATTTTAAATCAGGTTTATCGGATAAATAATACATGTGTAATCTCCTTTCTAATCATTTATAGTATAATGTTGAAGAAGTTAACATTAATATATTAAATAAATCAACAACAAAAAGGAGGTAGAATGATGGCTGATGCTAAGACCATTAAACCTCGAGGTATATTCAAATCAACTGAGGCTCTGAAAGCTAACACACAAAAACAGAGCGAAAAATGGAATAACTCGAATGTTACGCTTAACCAAATGTCACCTTGTATGGCTACGGTTTACGCTGTGAATCTAGAAGCTAGTACTGTCTACAAAGGAACGGAAGACGTAAAAGATATAATAGGTAAAGAATCGCCTATACGTTTCGATAAAGTTTACGACTATAGAATACTCGTAGATAGTGAAATATTTGGTCCGGATACAAAAGAAGAATACGGATTCCAAATAGATTCCACATTGAACGTGAACATCGTACCTGGTTCAGTGAATCTAGAAGATTTATCAATCATAACTCTACAAAGTATGCCTGGTATATACTTCAAGATAAATAACTCGAACTTATCTAAAGTTTTACCAAACACATATTCGCAATCAATGTTATCTGTGATGTTCACATCAGCTGACCCGGATAGAGTAGCTTCATTAGAAAGACAAGTAGTCAATGAATGGACTATGACGAAATACTCTCAAGGAATGTATGTTTTAAACAATAAAGTCATTGATAAGAAGAACACATTGATGGATATTGAGGAGGATGTACTAGAGACATTCATAGCGTTATATTGGAACAAGGATATTCAAAGTGTAGCATACAAAAAAGACAACGTATTAACTTACGACCCTTATTTTATAAAATTTCTTCAAAGAAATAAGGTTCTTCAAGCTAGAGACATGAAGATATTTAAGTTATGTAACTCTTCAGAAGTTATGGACGATGAAGACTTCGATCTGTTTTACAGAAGAAGCATATTCGGTAAGTTAGAGAAAAAGAAGAAGATTTTAGGAGGTAAAGCCGACTTCTACATGTATTCATATAATACGTATGCAGAATACATGAAATGGAGTAGATTCTGGGAACTAAAATTAGATTATAGTAGAATATGGATTATTTCTTACATGGAACGACCTAAAACAGAATCGATAACATTTACACCAACATCACTCAATGATAAGAACGATTCTACGTTAGACAACATAATTCATGCGTATTTGAATAAAGATATTGACGAGATACCAACAGAACTATTTAACTGTCTTTATGATTACTATGATGAACGGTCTTATAAAAACATGATTAAACTTGGGTTATGTATTCATATTCTTCATGAAAAGGTAAAATCTTTACATGGTAAAAATATGGATTCTAATATAGTCGAGGAGGTGATATAATTGTTTAATTGCAAAATACTGACACCTGTTGAAGTTGTATTAGATATATTAGAGGATGCTTTCTACGAAACTATAAATAACATTAAGGTAGAAACATTAAACGAAAACGTAGACTTTAATAAGTTGAAAGTCACGGATGATTTCGAGTTTTAAAAAATAAAATAGGAGGTAAGGAACGATGGTAATTAAAGTAGTCGTAACAAACAAGGCGGAGTTGACGGATGGAAGGAGAGGTCCTTTGATGACGCCATTTGACGCCGAAATAGATTTTGTAATAGAAAATATTGCAAAAGGTGTAAAATTTAAAACAGGTAACAAATTTCTAGACGTAGAATTCTTAGAAAAAGTTAAACTTAATTCTGAAAAATCTCAAAAAGATTTAGAAACAACTTCGGAAGAGAAAACAGAAAATGTAGAAAGTAATGAACCGAACACAAATGAACAAAAAACTGAAGAAGTTTCTGTAGAAACTCCAGAAGCAAGTTCTGAAGATAAAACAGAAAATGTAGAAAACACATCTGTTAATGAAACATCTGCAGAAAATGAAGCTCAAAATAACAGAAATAATAGAAATAGAAACAGAAATAATTAATAAGAATCCTTCGGGATTCTTATTTTATCGGCAAAAAAAAGAAAGCTCCCGAAGGAGCTTCAATTTAAACTAGCATATGTTTTATTATTTTGTTTTCGTCGACTTCGTCCATTTCTCCGAAATCTTTATGTATCGTGTTATACCACACAGAAAATGAAGTTAATCTATATCTATAACGCTTAACAAATTTTCTGTATAGACTCAGAGGAACATCGTCGTCGGACAGAATGATTATATCGACGTAATGGTACAACAATGTCAATTTCTTAAGTACTCTGAATATACCTTTAGCATTTAGTCCTGCAACATACATACCATCTCGATTAACTATTTTGATCGCATTTATACGATCGAAATTACCTTCACCGATAACTATAGCTGGATTATTCAATAAGTCAAATTCCCCATGAATATACGAGTATTCTTCGTGTTCATCTAGGAAAGCAAACTTAGTTTTACTACTGGACAACGTGAATGGTTTGTAATCTTTTTTACGAATGTTACGTATTTGTATTTTAGAATTACTCGCGTTAAGAAAACCTACAACATTACCTATGTCTTCTCCGTAGTA
>RRZT010381600.1_pt1 | contig 10269 bp, 13 predicted proteins | sample 2165551 | NCBI WGS metagenome assembly RRZT01 (sample SAMN10456910, study PRJNA506462) | wastewater metagenome | biome: wastewater; feature: sludge; material: wastewater sludge; isolation source: wastewater sludge with Escherichia coli K12::gfp cells carrying plasmid... | place: USA: Moscow, Idaho...
ACGCCACACCGACATGGCGATGGCCACAACAACGGCCAGCAGGCCGCTGCCCGCCGCGATCATGCCGCTGGTGTCGAAGACCTGCGGCGCGTAGGCATCGAAGAAGAACCACCACTCGAACAGCTTCCACGGGTAATAGACCGGCGTGCCGTAGAAGTCGAACCAGGGCGAGCCCAGGCGTAGCTGGTAGCCCAATGCGGCGGCTGTCCATTGCGTGGCACTCCACACACCGGCGATCACGATGCCGAAGACGGCGGCGATCTGCCCGAACAACACGCCTTGAGCCTGCATAACCTGGCCTCCGATTTCTCCTGCGCTGATTCCTCATGGAAGAAGCGGCACAAAGACGTGCCGCAAGCGTCAGGATCGGTGCCAGTGCAGTGCCGGTCAAAGACCGTTATCGGCAGCAAGGTGATGCAGAAAGCATCGTTTCAGGCTGCGAAGAACCCAGTAAAAACGCCGCAGGCGTGGGCGCGCTGCGGCGTGTTCTGAAAATTTCTGCAAAAAGGCAGTGGCAATATCAGCGGCTGGTTGCCATCCGCACTCCAAGGGCAACCAGTGCAGCCCCCATCAGGGCATCCACCGGGCGGCGAATGACCGCATAGACGGATCGGACACGGCGGACCGAGAAGAACGACGCCAGCAGGCAAAGCCAGAGGCTGGTAACGATGCCCACCAGCGCAATGACGGTGACATAGACCCAGGACGGCGCCCCCACCGGCAGCAAGGTCACAAACAAGGTGGCGAAGAAAGTGGCCGTCTTTGGATTGGTGATGCCCACGATGAATCCTCGGCGCCACGCTTGGCCGATTCCGACATGGGATACGGCAGCAACATCCTGTTCAGCGTACTTCCCTTTGACAACGCCGATCAGCATGCGACTGCCGAGGTACACCAGATACACGGCGCCGGCCATGCGAATGGCCTCGTACAGCCAGAGCAGCTCCTTGACGAGCAGACCGAACCCCAGTATGACCAGAGCGGCCCACACCAACACGGCGCTGGCAATGCCCAAGCCCACGAAAAGGCCGCTGCGCCTGTCATTCAAGGCATGCGACGTCACCGCGACAAAATCAGGCCCAGGGCTGGCGCATGCCAAGAGAATGATGCCAGACAGGGTCAACAGATGTGACAGGTAATCCATAGGTTCAGACCGCCGGGATGTAGAAGGTGGGTAATGGCATCATTGAACCATTATCTGGCTTTCCGCTTCCGAGAAGCTGCCAGCTTCAGAACTTCGGCGGTGTTCCCGATGGCGTGTAAGGCACCTTGCCGTCACCAAAGAAGCGCTTGTTCGTCGCCTCGGCCACGCGGTTGCACAGCACGTCGCCCATCGTCGGGCGTTCGGTCTTGCACTGGCGGCGCAACTCCTTCAGCCGCTCGGGATCGGCGGCCAGTTCTTCCACGGTCGGCACATTGGCTGCCTGTTTCGGTGGCTCGGACTGGCCGCAAGCGGACAGCGCGACGACCAACAGGAATGGGGTGATCTGCTTCATGCTCATGACTCGACTTCCTCCTGGGGATCGGGTTCAAGGGGTCGCGCGGCTCTGATGTTGTCCGGCGATTCGATGGCCAGCACACGTTCGATAAAGCGCGACAGCACTTCCGAGGATTCGCCTTCTCGGTGCAGCACGTAGGTCGTCAGCAAGGGTGAGCGGCCCGCCAAGGGACGGGCGACCACACCCGACTCACGGCTGGCCATGATGTGTGGTGCGCCGGTCAGGCCCAGCGCAAAGCCCGCCGACACCAACGCCATCATCAAATCGCACGAGGCCACGCGCTCGGCAATCAACGGCTCCATATCCACCCGGCGCAGCACGCGCTCGACCTGACGTGCATGGCCTTCGCATACTTGCGGATCGCACAGCACCAGCGGGTAGCGCAGCACTTCTTCCAGCGGGATGCGTTTGTGCTTCAAAAGTGGATGGCGCGCAGGAACCGCCACCATCAGCGCATCGCTCCACACGGCTTCGGCAGCGATGCCTTCGCCCACCTCATCGGACTGCGCGAAGCCCACGTCGTACAGGTCGTCATGCAGCCCCTTGATCTGCTGCGACAAGGGCACCTCGAACAGGCGAATCTCGACTTCGGGCTCTTCCTGCCGACACAGCGCCAGCAAGGACGGCAGGCGCGAGGGCGTGATGCCATCGGACAGTGCGATACGCAACTGGCCGTGGAAGCCGTTTGCGGCTGCACTCACGCTGTCGCGCGCCTGCTGCAAGGCGGTGAAGATGCGCGGCACATGCGCAAGGAACAGTTTGCCCGCCCGCGTCAGCCGCGTGCTGCGACTGGTGCGAATGAACAACTGTTCGCCCAGGTCTTCTTCCAGTTCCTTGATGGTGCGCGACAGCGGCGATTGCTCGATGTGCAGTCGCTCGGCAGCGCGGGCGAAGTGGAGTTCTTCGGCCACGGCCAGGAAGCAACGTAGGTGCCGAATCTCCATATCCACCTCCTTACGCGAAACCAAAACCCTCCATACAAGACCGAAATCTATTGGCGATAACGCAAGCTTGTCTTGAAAGGGATTGCAGAGTTACGCTCAGGCGTTTGCCAAAGCACCAAAGTGTCGGGCAAAGTCCCCATCCGCACCGGCCGCGTTCACGTGGTCGAAATACTCGTACCAGCCGCTGGCCTTAATGCCGATCAGTAACGCATCACGCGCCTGCGGGTCGGGAAAACGCCAGATGCCCAGAAAGCGGTGTTCACTGCCCCGGTCTATACCAGGCTCGGTTTCGGTGAGCGTGAGAACTTCGACGCCCATGCTGGATAAGCCGCTCATGGCGGTGCCGATGGCGCCCAAAAACTCCTGGCGCTGTTCGGCGGTCAATGCCTTCCAGTCCGCATTGGGCGTATAGAGTTCGACTAGGTAGTGCGACATTGTGGTGTTCTCCTTTATTTCAGATTGCGCATAGCGCGTTGGCAGATGCGGCGCGTGGCATCGTTGGCTTGCTCTTGCAGCCATTGCGCGCACAGCTCACGCACCCAATAGGGTTGATCCTTGGCGGCATCGTTGAGCCAGTTGGCCACCGAGTCCTGCACATAGGCGGATGGATCGGCGCGCAGTGGCGAGAGGATGGGCAATGCTCGTTCCGGTTGCTGCTTGAGTACGGCGATGTGGGCGCACCACACACCGCGCGGGCGCAAGGCTTCACTGGCGAAGCGGCGCAGGCGTTCCGATGGCAGCGCCGTCCAGGTTGCCAGTTGCGCGATGGCGGCATCCAGTTCCTGAACCAGATGCGGGCGCACCGCCATCCAGGCCCATTCGCGCACGCCAAAATGCGCGTCGTCGGCCAGCGGCTGGATGGCGGCCAGTCGGGCCGAAAGATCCAGCTCCGGCTGTGCACCGATCATGAAGCAGGCCCAGCCGCGCACGGTATCGACGCTATGCGTCCGGCAGGCCTCGATACCGTCGGTGCCCAACGCATCCAGTAACACGGCGCCGATGCGGCCCATCCGCTTGAGAACGCCTAGTTCGCAAGCGGAATCGACTTCTTTCAGCGCCTTGAGCGACAGGCCGGGAAAGACCACGCGCATCAGTTGGGCCTGGTTAAGCGCCATGCACTCGGCCAAGGTGGCGCTTTGCATCTCGCCGCGCGACAGGGCTTGCAGCACGTCGGCGGGTATATCGGTAGCGCGAGTTGCACCTTTGCGGGCAGCAGTCATGGGGCAGCGCCTCCGAGATTGCCGGCCACCTTTTCCAACAGGCTCGCCAGTTGCTCGCGCTCCGGCGTGGATAGGTTGCCGTATAGGCTGGCGATCCAGCGACCATGTTGCTCGAACACGATCTTGGCTACACGTCTTCCCTTGCGTGTGAGTCGGATGCACAACGCGCGACGGTCGCTGGCATCCGCGTGCCGCTCGATCAATTCTTCGCGCTCCAGGCCATCGAGCAACCCCGTGACGGTGGCACGGGTGACGCCTGCCTGTTCGGCCAGCGTGTTGGGAGCTAGTCCATCGGGCGCGGCATCAAGCAGGAACAGCAGGACGAAGCGGCCTTCGGACAGACTATGCGGCGCCAGCAGTGCGGCGCAGTCGCGGTCGATTCCAGCAGCCAGCGAGAGTGTCTGAAAGCACAGACGAATGCCCTCCACGTCGGGCATCTTGCGTCGCTGCGCTTCCTGAATGAGCGCGTGGTACTTCTGTTCAAGTTTCATGTCGATGCCGCCATATAATATGGCGACTAATTATATATGAACTAAGTCCTACACAGCAAGGTCGCGCCGCCGCCCAAGTTCCCAGGAGACGCTACTGCCACGCACCGTTGCGGCAAGCTGCTGCCCCAGCCGCTGTTCGATCACCGGCCGCCACGGCACCAAGCTGAAGCCCATGCCGTCATCCAGCATCGCGTAGCGCCCGCTGACGAGCATGACGCTACGCCGGTAGATGCCGGCCAGGCGCTGCCCGTCGGCCGTTGGACGATGCTCCAGTCCGGTTTCGGCGGCAATGTCCTTGGCGGCCTGAGCCAGTTCCCGATTGCGTAGCGTCCTCAACAAGCTCCGGGCGAGGATCACGCGCTGCCCGCGTCGCTGAGCCAGTCCCTGTTCTTCGAGGAAGTCGGCACGCTGCTGGAGGGCTTGCTTGGCCTCGCCACCAAAGCCCAGGTCGCCCAATCCCGGGCCGCCGCCGATCAGTTGCTGGTCGAGCCAGGTGGCCCCGATCACGCGCGCCTGTCGCTCGATGGGCAGGTGCGATTTCAGCTCCACCGCCACGCCGCCCAGGCGTTGCGCGTCGTACTGACGGCCACGCTCGGCCAGGTCGTCCGGCACCTTCCATAGCCCTTCGGCCACGCGCTCCACGATGCCAGCCCAGCGCAGGGCTTCCAGACGCCGCACATGCGAGGCAACAACCTCCTGCGGATCACGGCCAGCCTTGGCCCGGCCCTGTTCGATTGCCAGGTGATGATCGGTGCGGTACAGGCCATCGCTCGCCAGCCCGGCGATGTTCTTATCGGCCGCCCGCACCTCGGCGGAACCACGCACTTCCACCACCGCGCCAGTGGGATAGTTGGCCGGTTCGTCGCGGGCATTGAGCGCGACGTAATGCGCCTTGCCGTCCACACCGTCGATAACCAGATAGCCCCGGTCGCGCAGTTCATCATCCAGCCCCTTGGCCGCCACGCGACCGACGATGACGCGGCCATCCTCGCTCGGCTCAAACACTGCCAGTTCACGCGGCTGGCCGCGCATGGCGCGCTGCATGGTGCGGATGATGTCGCCACGCTCGTCCAGGGCGCGCAAGGTCTTCTCGGCATCGGCATGGACGGCCCAGGTGCCCGGCTGCATCTCGTCGGCAAGGCCCAGGCGCTGCAAGCGTTGCAGTCGGCCAATCAACAGCAGGCGCTGGCGTTGCAGCCGGGGTTCGTTGAAGCGTTCGATCCGAAGCCGGCCAGCGTCGTCCACTTCACGTTGTAGTGTGCGATCCAGGCTCGTCCACCGCTCCTGTTCCACTTCGCGCTGCATGGTTTGCTGGATCTCCAGCTCGGTGCGCGGCCCCAGCCACTCGGTCGCCAGTTCGGCGGCGCGATGGCGGAAGCCGTGGGCGATGTAGTCGCTGGCAATGATGAGGTCTTTGCCGGTGTCGTCGCGCCCGCGCACGATCAGATGCGTATGCGGGTTGTCGGTGTTCCAATGATCGACCGCCACCCAATCCAGCCGCGTCCCCAGGTCCGCTTCCATGCGGTTCACCAGATGCCGGGTGTAGGTGCGCAGGTCGTCCAGTTCGGCCCCGTCCTCGGGCGAGACGATGAAGCGGAAATGGTGCCGGTCGTCGGCGCAGCGTTCCTTGAAAGCATCCAGGTCGGCTTCGTCCGTCTGTGGCCCGTAGGCCCGGCCCGGTTCACCATCGCGGCCCGCGCCGTCGCGCTCGATGTAGCGCAGGTGCTTGGCGAGCGACTGCGGGCTGGCGTTGCGCTGATTGACCAGCAGGGTCTTGATTGTCACGCGCCGCGACATGGGCGTGAGCTTCGCCCCGGCGAAGCGCGCCGCCGTATGGCCGCGTCCAAGCCGTGAACCGGGCCGCTGGCCGGCGCGTGCGCCGCTGCCAACGGCTGCGGAATGGCGCATCGAGGACTTACCGCCGCTGGCCTTGCCGGTCTGCTGGAGCACCTTGGAAACAAAACTCTGGCCTTGGCCCTTACCCCGGTTCTTCGGGGCGCTCGGGCGCACCCGGAAATCGTCGTCGCGGCGGTCTGTCATTCTCGTTCTCCTTGAAAGCGATGGCGCAAGCTGTGGCGTGTCCGATGGTGCGAAGCACGCGGGCGGCCCTGTCTTGGTGCGGGCTTCGCGCCCCAAGCGGCACGGCGGCAAAGCCGCTCCGTGCCGCGCCACCCCCACGTGCAGACTGGCTTTGCGGGCGGCTGGGTGCCGCCCCCTTTTGTCTTGCCTTCCGCCTTTGCCCTTCGCTGTCGCTCCGGGTGTCGGCGGCCCGGCGGCGCTGTGCTGCTTGCAGCCAGCCCGCCGGCGAACGCGCCAATGGCCGCAGGCCGGGCGTGTTCGAGGCAAGACGCCTGCACGTTGGACGGCTGCGCCGGATGTTGCGCGAAGTGCGGTGCGGATGCGCCCGCGCTGCACGCGCGACGACACGGCGGCAGCAGCCGGAACGACATACCCGATGGCACGATGAGATGCACGGCAACGTGCAGCGAATCGGCGGCCGTCATGGGCGTGTCTCCAGCCATACCGGATGCGCGACGCCGATCAGGGCGGATGCGCTGACCGGCCCGAAATCCCGGCTGTCGAACGACGCCGGATTGGTCACGCTCAACAGGAACAGTTCGTCCTCGGTCAGCGGGCGGCAATGCGGCCAGGATGGCAGCGGCCGGCCCAGCCGGTCGGCAGGCAGCGCAGCGGCGGCCACCGGCATGCCGTCGATGCGTACCTGCCCGGCGAGGATGCAGACGTGTTGCGGCGCGACCGCGCCCACGCGCTTGAGCAGCGGAATGTGCGTCGGCAGGTAGCCGCGCTGCGCAGCGAGCGCAGCAGCGTCGGCAGGCAATCGGGTCAGGACGATGCTGCCCACGGACAAGGGACGTGGCAGCGAGGCGGTTCGATGGTCGAGCGGCTGCACGCGATACCAGCCGACCGCCACGCTGTCGGATGGGTTGTAGATCAGGCGTGGTAGCGGCTGCACGAACGCCGCCCAGGCCAGCGCAGCGAGGCCGACAGCGGCGAAGCCCGCCAGCACGATGCGAGCGCGCAAACCTGCGCGGGGCGAGCGAGGACGCGGCGCAGGGCCGGTCGTGGAAATCGTACTCATGGGAACGCCCTCCCGGCCAGCCAGACGGTGTGACGCTCGGCGGTGTATTCGGGCAGTGGCAAATGCGCGGCGAGACGGTTGGCGAGCGTGCGCCAGTACGCGGGCGACACGTCGATGGCGGCGATACCCAGCGCCTCAATGCCGTCAATGCGTTCCAGCACGGCGCGTACTGATTGCTCGCCTTCAGCGTGCAGCAGCAAGCGCGCACCTGGTTGCACGCCGGGGATGCGCTGCACAACATCCAGCGGCGTAGCGGCCTGCATCACCATGAGCTGCCAACGAATCGTGCCGTAGTCGTTGGCCTGCCAGCGGATGCGGCAGAACATCGCGCCCGGCAGGAACATGGCACACCGCCGCCAGCGGTCGAGCTGGAGCGTGCGCGCAGGCTCGCCGAAGCGCAGGTAGAGCTTGAAGCGCGGTTCGATGTAAGCCAGCGCCACGCGCGTGAGCGGCGTGCTGGCAGACTGGCTGGAAAGTGCAGCGTGCGCAGCCGTGATCGCGATGGCGGCAGGTGCGGCAGCAGACAATGCGGATGTGGTCACGGTGTGTTCTCCCTGCGGTGTTCTGGAAACTCACGCTCCAATAAGCCGCGCAGCAGGTCGGCCACGGTCACGCCTTGCGTGAAGGCCGACACCTTGATGCGCGCCCGCATGGCGGGCGTGATGTCGAGGGTGAGGCGCGCGGTGTAAAGGTCGCCTTTGCCCAGCGCATCGGCATCACCTTGGCGAATCCACGCTTCGGCATGCGGATTGGCGGGCGGACGCGCGCCGATGCCGACACGCTTAACCGGGCGTTTGCCGTTGGGTGGATTACCGCCAGTGCTCATGACGGCCACCGCAGCAGCTCATCGACCAGCGTGGTGATTTCCTGCGCTGCAGCGCTATCGGGGGCTGTCTCCCGCGCCAATCGCCCCGCAGCCACGCTGTCGGCAAAGACGATGCGCTGACGCACCTCGCTGCGCAGCGCTGGCAACGGTTGTTCGGCCAAGGCTTGCCGTGCTTCGCGCCCGATCACCGTGGTGCTGACGCGGCGGTTGATGACGAAGGCCGCGCGTAGCGCAGGCCGGAACACCTGAGCCTCACGAATCAGCGCCACCATCTCGGCGCTGGCCCACAGGTCATAGGGGCTGGGCTGTACCGGGATCAGCACCCGTTCGGCCGCCAGCAGCGCAGAGCGCGCCAAGGCTGCGATCCTGGGTGGCCCGTCGATGATGACGTGATCGGCCCGCCTGGCGAGTTCTGGGGCTTCCTGATGCAGTGTTTCGCGTGCCAGGCCCACGGCGCTGAACAGCCGGGGCAAGCCCTGCTGGCTTCTGCGCTGCGTCCAGTCCAGTGAGGAACCCTGCGGGTCGGCATCCAGCAGGACGACGTGCAGGCCGCGCAGCGCCAGTTCGCCAGCGATGTGCGTGGCGAGCGTGGTCTTACCGACGCCGCCTTTCTGGTTGAGCAAGGCGACGATCATGGCATGCCCCTCCAGCACAGAAGGCCGGGCGGTTTTTGCCGTGCCGAACGGGATGATTTTTGCGGCTTTGCCTGGCTGGTTTTTCGGCCTGCGGCAGTTATCCACCGCAATGCTGTTTCTCTATCAATAGTTAGAGAATTTAAGTTAGTAATGTTAGAGGGATCGCAAACCCGCGCCGTTACTGGCTTTCCGGCGTTTTCGTACTCCTGATAGCACGATAGGCATACTCCTGATAGCACGACACCCCTTACTCCTGATAGCACGACCCCATCCACAGCTTGTCCCGCTGTTATCCCCGTGCCGTCTGCGGCACGGGCCGAAAGGTCAGCAATTCCATGTCGTCCTCGGGAATCCGCACGATGCCCAGCTCGTATCCCGGCAGCGATTGCCGGGCGACCAGCGCCCGCAGGTCGTAGGCGAAATCCGAAAACCGCGTGCTGCTGCCCGACTTGCGGTGCAGATGCCGGAAGTCGAACTGCCAGCCGTGTTCCTGCCTGCCACCATGCTTGCGCACCAGGCGGTACAGCCAGCGCTCGATGCCGCCCGTGAGCCGGAAATACGTCGGGTCGATGGTCAGCACCAGGGCGGCATCCAGCACGCCGGCATAGAACCAATCCGGCAGGATCAGCTCGATACCCAGCGGCGTGCCTCTGGCATCGGCCAGTTCCTTCCACTCGTTGATCCACGAGAATCGGTGCAGCCGCCTTCCCGTCGTTTCGCGGATGGACGTGGCCACCGTGGTCGATTGCAGGCGATCCAGCGCGGCTTTGAGGCGCTGGTAGTCGCGCAGCGACTTGCCGCGCCCGATGAAGCGCAGGATCTCGTATGGCGTAGCCTGCATCCGCCGGGACGGCTGGATGCCCGCGTCCTTGGCTTCGACGATCTGGCTGGCCGCCCAGATCAGGATGTCGGCATCCCAGATGGTGGCGATGCCATGCTCCTGCGTTCCTTCCACGCGAATGGTGATGTTGCCGCTGCGGAAGTCGATCGGCGCGGTGCGCCGCGACTTCGCCAGCGAGAAGAACGGATAGGCCATCAAGTCCTGGGCATCGCGCGGTGCCATGTCCTCGCCCGGCAGTGCGCGGAACAGGTCGAGCTGTTCGCGCTGCTGCAAGGCGTGCCCTGGTGGGCGGGACATGGCGATGGCCACCGGCGATGCGCCGATCAGCGCGCACGGCTGTCAGCCGAGTGGTGCTCGGCATATTCAGGATCGGAAGTCGTCTCGAAGCTGCGCGTTTCCGCCCAGGCATTGAGGTCGGCCACGGCGTACATGACGCGGCGACCGAACTTGCGGAACTTCGGGCCACCACCGATGACGCGCTGTTTCTCCAGCGTGCGCGGTGACAGGCGCAGGTAGTCGGCAGCCTCATCATTGGTGAGATAGCGCTGGGGTTGTGCGGGTGTGGCAACGGGAGCGGCGGCAGGCCGCAAGGGAGCGGGTCGCATGGGATGTACCTCCATCAAGCCCGGCCACACAGCGCGACCGGATAGAGGCAGTCTCAAGAAACTTGGGGTTCTTGCTCAGGGACGTTCTGCAGGGGATGCGAAACGTCC
>RRZT011255026.1_pt1 | contig 10269 bp, 18 predicted proteins | sample 2165551 | NCBI WGS metagenome assembly RRZT01 (sample SAMN10456910, study PRJNA506462) | wastewater metagenome | biome: wastewater; feature: sludge; material: wastewater sludge; isolation source: wastewater sludge with Escherichia coli K12::gfp cells carrying plasmid... | place: USA: Moscow, Idaho...
TGAACTTCTACAACGCCCAACGTCTGCACTCAGCCTTGGGCTATCGCACGCCCAACGAGTTCGAGGCGATGGCTTCAGACAACACCCTGTGATTCAACCCAAAACCCTATCGGGGTGTACGGAAATACTTGACCAGGACACTTTGGCACCAGCCAGCATGAGAAGAAGGCTGTGGTACTGCATGGACAAGCTGCCAATCTGTGCTTCTATGCCACCGACAACACCAGTGCCACCGGGCACGTTGGCTGCGGTCTCATGGTCGTCCTTGCTACGGGCCGTGTGATGCGGAAGCTGGGAAGCTGCGCTTTTGGCTGCTGGGGTAGCTTGCTCTTTGAGCGTGTCTAGGTGGGCCTGTAGCTCTGCTCGGATCTCTTTGGCTGGAACCGGCTTGACCACCTGACCCAACTCGTCTTTGCGGCGAGCTGCGCGGTGTGGCAGGTTGGCAGTTGGTAGCTTGGCTCTGCGAACACGCTTCGCACCTGGCTTGGGTGTGAGGTAGCGGCGCTGGTTGAAGGCCATGCGTGCTTCTATGCCGGTGAACAGCTTCTGGCGCTGCTCCTGGGCTTCGGCAGGGGTCAAGAACTTCGGAATCTTGGACTGATGGTGCTCTGCCACCAGTGCGGTGTAGTCGCTTCCCTTGGTGAATAGCGGCCCCTTCAAACGGGTGTTCCTGGCAGCACCAGGTAGGCGCACGGTGATGAAATCGGTGCCTATCGCCTGCACATCCAGGCCGTGGCGTTTCATGTAGCCAATCAACTGATTACGGTTGCTAATGGTGCCATTGACGATTTCGCTATGAAGAACCTTGGCAAAGTCATTCTTTGCCTTCTTGTCCTTCTTCCCATTGGGTGATTTGGCCTCAAATGGCTTCAAGGCTATCTTGAGTGGGTCAGGAACCACTTGCGCGAACCCGAAGTTGTCATTCATCACGGCAACAAAGGCATTGAAGAACTGGATATTCTTTTCGCCCGGCGGATGAATATTTAGCTGAGGTTGGGACACGCTGGACAACTCTGTGTTGGCAACCAGGAAATGAAGCTCTAAGTTGCCTTTATCCCTGTGCAGGACCCAGAAGTCAGCAAAATTTTCATCTACTTTCAAGCCTGGCAGGAAGGTAGAGCGGAAGGTTTCTATGAGTGTGGTGATCTGCTCTGGAGTGACGGATTGAGATTCAAGACCGTCACGAAAAGAGATAACACCAGAGGTGTACTTGTGTTGCCTTTTGGTGGCATTGGCTATTTCTGTGAAGGTGCTGGGATCGCCAAACAGAAGTTCAGGAGGGATTGAACGCTTTTTGCCTTCATGATCTGTATCACTAAGTAGGTATCTAACTGCTGATTCTGAGCCTCCTTTGCCAGTTGGGAAAATTGTTATGTTCATATGCCTCTTTAAATTTTCTTATTTTTATTCTTTCGTGAAATGGCGCTATGGAGCTTTATATTAAGTGCGCGATAAAGATAAATTTTTTCAAGGTTTTTTTGGAACTCATCTTTAGGCATGCGCACTCCTTCCAGCCACCACTGCTTATCAAAGGATTTTCCGTCTATGTAACGGATGAGAGCTGGCCCGTTTTCTCTGTGAAGAGCGCCATTGACATAGTATTTTGTTATTCCCAGAGTTGATTCTATTCCAGTGGACGCATCTGTGACTATTGTTGGTTCGTTCATATTTTTCCTCTTTTTGTAATAGGTTTAGGTGGCAAGGATGATTGAAGTTTTTCATTCAATTCCTTCTTCAGTCGCCACTCACTGAATTCTTCCTCTGTAAATCGCTTGTTATTGATCCACCAAGACTGATGAATACCAGGAATAACCAAAGCAGGGCCATCTTCTCTATGGCGCATATTGTTAATCCACCACTCCATAGTTCCGTTATCCCACTCAACAGCAGGCCCATCATCTCGGTGCTTTAAATTGTTCTCATACCAGCATATTTTTCGTTCGACTTTTGAGCCTTCCACTTTTCTTGATTTCATATTTTTCCTTTTTTTGTTGCGGGTCTTGGTGCAAGAGATTCATGAAGTTTTGTATTCAAAGTTTTCTTGATCAACCATTGTTCAAAATCATTTTTTTTGTATTCAATACCATTGAGGTACCACATTTTCAATCCGCTTATGTGTTCTATGGCTGGGCCATTTTCTCTATGTCTTTGCCCATTAGTAAACCATTCTTTTGACCCATCTGTAAATTCAATGGCAGGCCCATCTTCACGGTGTCTAATTCCTCCAATCCACCACTCTGCATAGCCAACAGAATCACCACCAGGAAAGACGACAGCAGGGCCATTCTCACGGTGTTTTTTATCAAATAAATACCACTCCTTATAGCCATCAGGACATTCAATGGCGGGTCCATCTTCTCTGTGGTATTTGCCATTCAAATACCAAACAGTCAATCCAGTTAGTTCATATCTTCCATTCTTCATATCTTGTTCTTCTTCTTGTGGTGTTTTGGTACTAGATTGGTATGGAGTTTCTCGTTGAGATTTTTCTTATCAAGAAAGTTGGCATACTGTTCTTCGGTCAATTTCAGTCCATTGATCCACCACTCCAAGCGCCCACCATCACCGATAATGGCAGGGCCATCTTCTCTGTGTAATCTTCCTTCCTTGTACCAACTATTGTGTGTGTATAAGAGTTTTTCTCCAGAAAGTAAATCAGTGTATATCGTCTTCGTCTCTGTAATTCCAGAAAAATCTGGATCTATATCAGCTTCGTCTATCATATCTTTCCTCTTTTTATAATGGGCTTTTGTTTTAAGTTGGATTGAAGTTTTTCATTTAATTTCTTTTTGTCCATTGGCGCTTTCAATAGCAGGGCCATTATCTCTATGAAAATAGCCGTCAAAATACCAAGCTGAAGAACCATCCTTTGCGATATGTGCAGGGCCGTCTTCACGATGTAAAACCCCATCTTTAAACCATCTAGTTATCCCATTAATTTCTCATATCTTCTTCCTTTTCGTCCAACCACCACTCCTTAGATCCGTCTGCATATTCAACAGCGGGGCCATCGGTTCTATGAAGCTTTCCATTGAGGTAGTGTTTGATATTGGAAGCGATGGTTCTAGTGGTGTTGTCAGATAAATTCGTGCAGACAATGTTTTCCTTAATAACACCCGAAAAGTTATCTGGTAGCTGGTTTGTTGTGCTCATTTTCTGTCCTTAAATAATTGGCTTATAGTGTTCACTCCTTCTTGGATCTTGGTGAGTTCCTGGAACATTCCTTTGGTGGTGTCGTTCCACATCTTCATTCTGTTCAGGGCTCTCGCAATCTGGTTTATGTTGCTGCCGATCTTTCCAAGAGAGGCCAAAAGCTGAACACGCAACTTGTGCTCTGCCTTGGTTTCTTGATCGGCTAAGTGGCTAGATGGAAGCAAGACAGAACGAGCGTAGATCGCTGTTGAAGATGAGCCTGCTTCACTGGCACGTTGTTGGAGTGCCACCCATTCTTCAGGTGTGAACCTGATCTCAAAACGCTTGCTGCGTTTTTTTCTATTGGCTTCTACGCCAGTTTGACCTGACCTTCTTTTGAGGGGTTGGTCTTTTTCTTTTTTTACGGGTTCCATTGGGAGCCTCCTTTTTTCTTGTTTTTATCGAGCCTCGCGCAGCAGCGGGTGTGGGTAAAACCCACGATATTCATTCAAAGTAAGGCCCATTTGGGCATACGTATGAATGATTGACCTTGCTTTATGTCTTTTTCCCCATTTTTTTGAATTTGTAGGGGGTTAGAGTAACGGTGCTTTATTTAATCCTAGCAGGACCAAAATCGAAGTCAACAACACACGAATTGACAATGTATGAGGAATGTCGTTTGAAGTGCGCAAAATACACTATAGCAATAGTGTGATGTTGAGATGAATGTTCATAATCATCGTACGCATTTTGAGATGAACACTCGTACGCCAATGCGAAAAAACACAATAGCAAGCACTACACCAAATGTAATGAGTGGTCGTACACCATTCTGAGAAAACACTATGCGTACATGTGCCTTATGTGCTTGATGGCATATGTGAGCGTTGACATTCTTATTTCATTTGATAAAACAAGAAGTGCAGATAGCACAAGGAGAATAAGTATGGCAACAAGAAAAAGAATGCCAAAGAAGCCAGTTGGAGTGGTTGTGGAAGGAAAGCCAAAAGTACGAATCGGGGCTAGGGTAGAGCAGGATCTATATATGATTTGCAAAATGGCTTACTTGCGTCAGGGGTGGTCACTGGAATCAAGAGTAGAAGAATTGTTGAAGCGTGATATTGACGGCATGTCAAAAAATCAGTGGTTCAAAGAAATGATGTCTAGTGAGTTGCTAACCAAATATGTGGCGCAAGCAAAAGATGGGCAGTCAAACACTGACCTCAGTGATTTTGATTCAAACAATATTGGAGGACATGACGATGGAGAATAATGAAGAATTTATAGATATGAATGAAAGAGTAAGAATTACGGCTCGCATATCAAGAAAAACTCGTGCGCTGGCAAAAGGAATTTATCCTGTAATGGGGGTGAGTCTTGAAGAGAGAATTGAATTTTTGCTTGCAAAGGACTTGGCTAAAGAGATGAAGAAAGCTTGGTTTAAGAAAATGCTGGCGAGAGATGTGGATGAGTGATTTCGTGTTTCAATATGACAAGAACACATTGACCACCCAATCTGAATTGCTTGTGTCCGTGGCAGATTTACGAGATCTGGTTCAAGCTTTCACCATTCCAGATGAGGCCCAAAGGCTCCAAGAGATTCAGGTGGTGCTTGCTTCTGTCGTGAGAAAGAACAAGCTGCCTACTGACTCTTTAAGTGTGAAGTGATCCACCTGTAGCGCACACGCCTTGTGGCGGCCCCGGCCTCACGTGGTCAAGGAACGTCGGAGCGTTCTCACTGGCGTGCGCACACTCTGGGAGCATTGCCTAGATCAACGCTCGCAAGGTACAATTTACTAGTTGATTGATGGTCTTTCTAAAGGCCATATGACCTTTATCTAGTGGAGCATCGATGGCAAGAATCAATCTAAGAAAGTTCATCGCTGAACACTATAAGGGTGGTGTTAGTGCTCGTGATGTGATTAGGGAGGCATTGACCAACTCTATTCATGCGGGAAGCAAACAAATTTCAGTTGATCTTCATTTCTCGGAGAAGCAACAAGAACTCACTCCGGGCACTGAAGAAAGACGGGTGCTTGAAACGATCACCATCGTCGATGATGGTGAAGGCTTTACCCCTGAGAATCTGAATTTCTTTGATGAAGTTTGTACTGGTCATAAAGATAGCATTGGTGGTAAAGGTGTTGGGCGGTTGGCATTTCTTAAATATGCCAAGTCCGTCAAGATCAGGAGCCAGCTTTCCAGTGAACTGGTTGAGTTCGACTACACGCCAGAATTCAAGTTGGATGATGTTAAGAAGTCGGCTGCTGATGGGGCAGTCAGCACCAGCATTACCTTGATGGAGCTAAAAGAGAAGATCAACACCCAAGTCACCAAGTTGGTAAATGCGATTTGTGACGATCTTCGTCTTCTTCTCTTCCTCAAGCATCAAGCTGGCCACAGCATCACACTGAAATTTACCCACAACTCAAGACAGCTTTTTGATGATAATTTCACATTTTCTGGTGAAGCTATCAAGGCTGAGTTGACAAGAGAGTTTGAATTTTTGGATCAAAAATTCAACTGCTACTTGTTCAGAGATGAGCCGCCAAGAAAAGGCATAGTAGCGATGCTCTGTGCTGATGAACTGTGTATTGAGGAATACGTCATCAGCAAGCGTTTTGACATTTGCCGCCATCTGATCTTCGTCACGTCAGACTACTTCAATCAACGATCAAACATTGAACGCCAACGCCTTGAACTGCCAAAGACAGATGAAGACGTGGATATGGTGTCACCGATTAGCCGTGAGAAGTTGACGCCTCGTATTCACGAGGAATGCATGAAGATGATTGACGAAGCCGCTGAAGGTGACGTCGATCAGTTCAAGAATCAAAACGTTGACAAGCTGAAGAAGTATTACCCCTTCATCAAGCTTGATTCGTTGGGTGGCAATGCGTCACTGTTGGATGCCGACGAGGTGGTCAAGACCTACCGTGCCCAGCAGGCTAGGAGAGAAGATCAGCTTATTGATGCGCTGGAAAGTGGCCGTCCAGTGTCTTGGGATGATGTTTCGCACCTGGCGAGCGAAGACCTTGCTCGTTTCATTGTTCACCGGGCGTTGGTGATCGATTCACTAGCCAAGATGCCTCCCAGCAGCGCAGAAGATGCACTGCACAATGCGATCCTGCCCAAGCGCACGGACGGTAGCGAAATCAGGGAGAACAACGTTTGGTTGGTGGACGACAAGTTCTTGTCTTATTCCAACATCTACAGCGACGAGACACTAGCCAAGATCATTGAAGAGGTGGGGCAGTCGGTTGCCGAAAAGCAGCAACGTCGTCCCGATGTCGCGGCTTTCTTCTCCAAGGATGACGAAAATCACCCCAACAAGCTGGTGATCATTGAGTTCAAGAAGCCGGGTGCTGACATCTTTGAGAACAGCAAGGCCCTCATGCAATGCAGGCTTTATGCCAGTGAGCTTGCGGACAGAATTTCTACCGTGCTGGAAGTCTTTGCTTTCTCAGTGGTAGAAATTGATGATGCCTTTTATAGAGATATGAAGCAAACAGGCTTCAAGGATGTATTTTCGTTGAATGATAGAGTCGTTTATAACGACTACAAAATTGGCTCTACAAGTGATATACCACTTCACTTGTATGTCATGCCAGCTTCTGCATTAATCAAGGATGCGAAGGCTCGAAACAGAGTCTTTGAAGAGGTCTTGCAGTTCGATGTAGCCAAGTAGAAGGTGTGCCATCGACCTGCTTTATTTTCAAGTCTGACCCAGGCTTGAAAATGAAGTGGGTGCTCCCCGGCAGGGATGGCCTTATAACGGACTGGGGGCCTTCTTCTGCTTCTTGTGCGACAGAGCACAAATGCTCTCCACAATCTTGACAATCTCGTCCCTATCGCTGCTGGACACGCCATCCAACAGTTCTGCGATGTGCTGGGCCTGTGCTGACAAGCCAACGCTGGTCTCTACGACCAATTCGGCAACAGAGCACCCAAAGACCTTAGCCAGCGCATCCAGCAACTCAACGTCTGGAGAACTGTCGCCTCGTTCATACCTAGCGTAGCCTTCTGTGCTCAGGTTCACCTGTTCCGCCACTTGCTTTTGGACAAGCTTTGCATCTCTGCGCTTCTTGGCTATGCGTTGGCCCACAAGATGTCTTAGTTGAAGTTGGCGGCTCATTCGGGACAGTGCTAGTTAAATTCATATGATTTTGACTAGAACAGGCGAACAGATCAAGTGAAGCGCGCTAGCATGGGTGAAGCATCAAAGAAGGTTCGGTATGCCTGTCAATTTGGAGTGCGTTGTAGACAACACAGTTAAGAAGTGGATGAAGGAGGGTCGACTTCATCGTGAGGATGGGCCTGCTGTTATTCGCGGTGTTGGGAAGAGTCGCGTGGAAGAATATTGGTTTGAAGGTTGCCTAGTGAGCCAAGCTATGCTTGAACTTCATAGGACGTTGACCCCGGAAGTAGATGAAATAGTGAGAATGCGGAAAATTGTTCATCTTAAAGCCATGAAGAATAAGCAAAAATCACCCTAGTGGGTGCTGTGTTTTATGGTTTTTTCTTCTTTCCCACACCCAGTGATGATTCGAAAAACTGTGGAAGGGCGGCGATTTTCTTTCGCTTTGCTTTGACGACTTCTAGGATAGAGTTAATTTGAGAGAGCAAGATTTCTCTGTCTTTGTCCCTCACGGCTTCATCCGCCAATGTCTTTCCTTCAATCATTCTGTCAAGCGCCACATCTAGCGATAGTGACCCGTCAAGAATAGTTTGATTCTGTTCTCCTGCACATACCTCGCTTGAGATGCTTGGAATGATTTTCCCATTTTTCAAGGTTTCAAAAGATAGATGCTGGAATGCTCTTATTGTTATTTTGTTGTTCATGTTGTCTCCTGTCTATTATTTATAGCAAATAGGAGTTTTTAGTCAACAAAAAGCACCCAGTTGGGTGCCTTTGTTTAGAAGAACAAAGATTCAAGTTCCTTCCTCTGCTGCTTAGTCAGTCGTGACATAAGCATGGCGAAGTTTTTCTCCACCGTATTCACGATTTCTTGGTCAAGCTTGTCAAACTCACTGCTCTTCATGAAGTCGAAGACAGACTGAGGTGTTTTGGGCAACCCTTGAATTTGAATCACTGCTTGAACCATGTAGTAGCTATTGCTCGCGCTGATCAACGCCTTGACCTGGTTATCACGCCCGACGATGAGATTTTTAAAGGCGTAGACAAGTGGTCGACCGGCGTCAGACTTTGCGAAGTCCAAGAGCTTCTGACCCATTCCATTGATGACGTACTGGAGGCATGTAGTTGTATTCATGTCGTTCTCCTTACGCTGCTGCCACTTGGGCAAGTTCGGCGTCCATGAGATCGTCCAGCTCGGCCACGATGGCTGGCTCGTCCTCTGGTGCATGGAAGGCAAACTCAAGCTGGTGCGCTTGAAGGCGGGCTTTGGCCATCTCGTAGAAGCGAGGTTCCTTCTCAAAGCCGATGGCGTGGCAATGGTGCTCTTTGGCGACAACCAATGTGGTGGCAGAACCTGCGAAGGCATCCAACACCACATCACCTGGTCGTGTGTGGTTCTTGATGAGAGGCTCCACCATCCAGCGGTACTTCTCCGTAGGGTGCTGGGTTTGCTTGCGACCAATGGAGCCCTCGTAGAACTGAACCATGTCAGCCTGTGCGCCGAAGTTGAAGGTGTACTGCTTGCCTTTGGTGAACCACACAGCCTCTTCAATCGTGCTGCGGTAGTTGGTCTTACGAATGCTGGGAACGGGATTCCTCTTCCTGAAGTAGATCTTGTTCTTGAAATTCAAAGCGAAGTGCTTTTCCAGATTGCGAACAATCAAACCCGTGTACTTGCGGTCAAGGAAAAGGATCAGAGAACCGTTGTCTTTGAGAACGCGAACGAACTCTGCAATGAAAGGCTTGAGCCATTCGTAGTAGTCGTCCACATTGTCCCAACTGTCCTGGAAGTCATGGCCCCATGCTTCCTGAGTGCTGACGATTTCACTGCCCTTCTTGGTGAGCTTTGTGCCGTCTGCGATCCCATAAGGTGGGTCGGTCAATACCAAATCAACGAATTTGTTTGGAATGGAGGCAAGTCCTGATTTACCGTCAAGGTTGGAGAAGGAATTAATCCCACCGAAGGGTTTTTGTTCGTAGTTCATTTTGAAGTCCTTTAAGTTAGGTTGTGTTTAATTCATTTTTGAACCCTCCTATAGATAAATCTGTTGGCAGTGAGTGGGTTGATCGATGTATGTTGATTAATGAGTGTCATCAATCAACAAAACGAATTGTGCGCCTATTGAAGATGAAGATCCATGAATGGGAATTTGGTGAGGCCAAGGAAAACGTAGGGTGGAGATCCGATAGCGTCCACACATTGATAGGTTATTAAAATGCGCTAGTCTGTTAATAATTAAGATGCGGAGGTGCGTGTGAAAAATGGACGCTACCAAGAAGACGGCATAGAGTTTTGGTATTTCAACGATAAGCTTCATCGTGAAGATGGCCCGGCCTGTGTTGAGCCTGACGGCACCAAGTCTTGGTATGTTCACGGACAACTTCACCGCATCGATGGCCCAGCCGTTATCTGGGGCGACGGAAGTCAGGAGTGGTGGGTGGGTGGTGCTAGGCACCGTGAAGACGGCCCAGCCGTGCTCAATGCCGATGGAAGTTGCTGTTGGTATCTCAAAGGCTGCTTGCATCGTGTGAATGGGCCAGCCGTAGAAGCCTCAAGTGGGGCCACAGCGTGGTACCAGGCAGGAGAGCTACACCGCGACGATGGCCCCGCTGTGGAAGGTGCTGACGGCACAAGGGAGTGGTACAACCGTGCTGTCAAGCTCTCCGAAGAAGAATTCAATTGCCAAAATAAAGCCTTCAACCCCCAGAAGCTGCATGAGGTAAGAAGTGCCTATGACAGACCTGTAAAGGCTGTTGAGAACCGAATATTGGCTTTGAGGAAGAAGTACCTTGAGGGTGAAAGCACTTCAGGAGTAAAGATTAGATGGTAAATAAAAAAGCACCTGTGGGTGCTTTTTATGATGTTGTCCCCGTATTCCCGTCCCCGTCCTAGTCGCAATAAAGCGCCTGGTCCATCGCCGGTTCCTGGCGCACTTGTGCAGCCCGCTGCCTCCTGAACTCCCGAGGCGAGCGCATTTTCAGCGATGAATGCGGATGCA
>RRZT010835813.1_pt1 | contig 10268 bp, 9 predicted proteins | sample 2165551 | NCBI WGS metagenome assembly RRZT01 (sample SAMN10456910, study PRJNA506462) | wastewater metagenome | biome: wastewater; feature: sludge; material: wastewater sludge; isolation source: wastewater sludge with Escherichia coli K12::gfp cells carrying plasmid... | place: USA: Moscow, Idaho ...
AGAAGGCCAGGTTGCCGCCGGTGCCGCGCTGCTCCTCCAACTCGTGCACGGTCTGGGTGAGCATGTCGGAGGCGGCGTCGTCGTCGAAGGTGCCCGGCACGAAACGCAAGCCCTCGGCCAGCGCCGACCAGACCTCCTCCCGGAACGGCGTGCGGGCATATTGGCGCACCGAGTCGTGCACGATCTGGCCGAAGTCCTGGTCGGCCCAGTCGCGCCGGGCGAAGCCGACGAGCGAGAAGCCCGGCGGCAGCAGGCCCCGGTTGGCCAGGTCGTAGATCGCCGGCATGAGCTTCTTGCGGGACAGGTCACCGGTCACCCCGAAAAGCACCATGCCGCACGGGCCGGCGATCCGCGGCAACCGCCGATCGCGTGGATCGCGCAGGGGGTTGCTGCCGGCGGCCACGCGGGCCGGACTCATCGGGCGACTCGGGCGCAGGTCATGGGGGGCAAACTACCCCGCGCGCAGCCCCTCAGCCACGTCGGCGAGCAGGTCGACCCAGGCCTTCTCGAACTTCGCGACGCCCTCGTCTTCGAGCTGAGTGACAACGTCGAGGTAGGACACCCCCTGCGCATCGAGGGCGTCGAGGGTGCTGGCCGCTGCGGCATACGAGCCGGTGATCGTCTCGCCGCGGAGCGCGCCGTGGTCGGCCATCGCACGCAGGGTCGACTCCGGCATGGTGTTGACGGTGCCCGGCGCGACCAATTCGGTGACATACATCGTGTCGGGATAGGCCGGGTCCTTGACCCCGGTGGAGGCCCACAGCGGTCGCTGCGGCCGGGCGCCGTCGTCGGCGAGACTGCGCCACCGAGGCGTCGCGAAGACCTCCTCGTAGGCCTGGTAGGCCAGCCGCGCGTTGGCGACCGCGGCATGCCCGCGCAGGGCCAGGGCCGCCTCGGAACCCACCGCGGCGAGGCGCTTGTCGACCTCGGTGTCGACCCGGCTGACGAAGAAGGAGGCGACCGAGTGGATCGTGGTCAGGTCGCGGCCGGCGGCGTGGGCCCGCTCCAGACCCTCCAGGAAGGCGTGCAACACCGCCCGATAGCGCTCCAAGGCGAAGATCAACGTGACGTTGACTGAGATCCCCTCGGCGAGCACGGCGCTGATCGCCGGCAGGCCCTCGAGGGTGGCCGGGATCTTGATGAGCACATTGGGGCGCTCGACGGCGGCGTGCAGCGCCCTGGCCTGCGCGATGGTCGCCTCGGTGTCGCGGGCCAGGCGTGGGTCGACCTCGATGGAGACCCGCCCGTCGACACCGGCCGTCTTGTCGTGGACCGGCCGGAACAGGTCACACGCGGTCCGCACGTCATCGGTGGTCAGCGCGAAGACGGCCTCGTCGGCGCTCGCCCCGGCGGCCCCGAGAGTGCGCAGAGCGTCGTCGTAGTCCGTGCCGCCGGTGATGGCGGCCTGGAAGATCGACGGGTTCGTAGTCCCCCCGGTGACATGTCGATGGGCGATCAACTCGGCCAGGCCGCCGCCGGTCAGGCGCCCGCGGGACAGGTCGTCGAGCCAGATCGAGACCCCTGCCTTGGCGAGGTCGCACAGCGGGTCGTGCTCGTGTCGCTCGGTGTTCGGGTGCTCGGTGTTCGGGTGCTCGGTGTTCGGGTGCTCGGTCATGTCAGACCTCCGTGGCGGCAATGGAGTCGCGGGCGGCCTGGGCGACCGCCTCCGGGGTGAAGCCGAACTCCCGGAACAGGGTCGCCGCATCGGCGGAGGCGCCGAAGTGGTCGATGCCCACGACCCGGCCGGCGTCACCGACGATCTCGCGCCAGCCCTGGGTGACCCCGGCCTCGACGGAGACCCGGGCTCGTACCTGCGGGGGCAACACCTGCTGCTGGTATGCCGCGGGCTGTGCCCGGAACCATTCCAGGCAGGGCATCGACACGACCCGGGTCGGTGTGCCGTCGGCCTCCAAATGCTCGCGGGCGGCCACCGCGAGGGCGACCTCCGAACCGGTCGCCACGAGGATGACCCGCGGCATGGTTGCCCCGTCTGCGTCCGAGCCACCGTTCGAGCCACCGTTCGAGGCGGCGTTCGAGCCGGCGTCGATGAGCACGTAGCCGCCGCGTGCGACGCCGGCGGCCGCGGCATACACCTGCCGGTCCAGGACCGGGAGGTTCTGCCGGGACAGGATCAGCGCGGCCGGGCGGGCGTTGCGCAGGATGGCGGCCCACGCCTGGGCGGTCTCGTTGGCGTCGGCGGGGCGCACAACGTCGAGCCCCGGCATGGCCCGCAGCGACGCGAGATGCTCGATCGGCTGGTGGGTGGGGCCGTCCTCCCCCAGGCCGATGGAGTCGTGGGTCCACACGAAGGTGACCGGCAGCTGCTGGATAGCGGCCAGGCGTACCGCCCCGCGCATGTAGTCGGAGAAGACGAGGAAGGTGCCGCCGTAGGGCCGGGTCAGGCCTTCCAACGCGATCCCGTTGAGGATGGCGCCCATGCCGAACTCGCGGATGCCGAAGTGCAGGGTGCGTCCATAGCGATTGCCGGACCATTCCCGGGTCTGCTTGCGCTTGGGGATGAACGACGGCTCGCCGGCCATCGTCGTGTTGTTGCTCTCGGCGAGGTCGGCCGAGCCGCCCCACAGCTCGGGCAGCACTGGGGCGAGTGCGGTAAGCACCTGCCCGGAGGCCGCGCGGGTGGCCACGCCTTTGGGGTCGGCCGGCCAGCTCGGCAGGGCCGCGTCGAGTTCGTCGGGCAACCGGCCCGCGACGAGCCGGTCCAGCAGCGTGGCCCGGTCGGGGTGGGCCGCGCGCCACGCTGCGTAGCGCTTGTCCCAGGCCCGGTGCGCGGCCTTGCCGCGCTTGGTCACCCGTCGGGCGTGCGCGAGCACCGCCGGCTCGACCGGGAACGGCTCGTCGGGGAAGCCGAGCGCCGCCTTGAGCCCGGTGATCTCCTCCGCGCCGAGGGCCGACCCGTGCGACGTGCCGGTGTCCTGCTTGGTGGGCGCGGGCCAGGCGATGATCGTGCGCAACACGATGAGCGTGGGCTTGGTGCGCACCCGGCGCCCGGCGGCGACGGCGGCCAGCAGGGCGTCGACGTCTTCGACGTAGCGTCGGCCGTCCGGGGTGGCGCCGCGCCAGTCGACGGTGCGCACATCCCACCCGTATGCCGCGTAGCGGGCCGCGACGTCCTCGCTGAAGGAGATGTCGGTGTCGTCCTCGATGGAGATCTGGTTCTGGTCGTAGACGACCGTGAGGTTGCCCAGCTCCTGGTGCCCGGCGAGCGCGCAGGCCTCGTGGGTGACGCCCTCCATGATGTCGCCGTCGGAGGCGAGCACGTAGATGTGGTGGTCGAAGATGCTCTCGCCGGCCTTGGCCTTCGGGTCGAACAGGCCCCGTTGCCGGCGTTGCGCCATCGCCATGCCGACCGCGCTGGCCAGACCCGAGCCGAGCGGGCCGGTGGTGATCTCGACCCCCTTGGTGTGGTGCACCTCCGGGTGGCCGGGGGTCAGGCTGCCCCAGGTGCGCAGGCTCTGGAGGTCGGACAACTCCAGGCCGTAGCCGCTGAGGAACAGCTGCAGGTAGAGGGTCAGGCTGGAGTGCCCGCAGGACAGCACGAACCGGTCGCGGCCCAACCAGTGCGGGTCGGCCGGGTCGTGGGTCATGACCTGCTGGAAGAGCAGGTATGCCGCGGGGGCCAGCGACATCGCCGTGCCCGGGTGTCCGTTGCCGGTCCGCTGCACCGCGTCGGCGGCCAGCACCCGGATGGTGTCGACGGCCCGCACGTCCAGGTCGGTCCAGCCCGCCTTGCGAGCCTTGGGCCGACGCAGCGTCCGGTCCCGGGTGGTGAGGGCGGTGGCCAGCCGAGAGGTCTTGGTGGCCGGGCGAGACGTCACGAGCGCTCCTTGTGCTGATCTGCGGTGGTCTGGCGCTGGGGCTGCGTCGAGCCTAGCCCCGGCCCGGGGCGTCGCGGCCTGTCGAGCCGACTGTTGCCGTGGCCCGGGTGATCGGCATCGCGCCCGGGCGCCGTCGGCGGCATACCGGAGCCCGGCTAGACTGCCGTGGTGACCGCAGTCGACCCGCGCGCCGAGCTCGCCGCGCACCCGCGGGCCGCAGGTCACGGGTGGCGGTTCATCGTCGGGCAGTACGTCGCGCTGACCAAGCCCCGGATCATCGAGCTGCTGCTCATCACGACCGTGCCGACGATGCTGCTGGCCGCACGCGGCATCCCGTCGGGGTGGTTGATCCTCGCCACCCTCGTCGGCGGCACCCTGTCGGCCGGCGCCGCCAACACGCTCAACTGTGTCATCGACCGCGACATCGACGCGCTGATGAACCGCACCGCCAGCCGCCCGCTCGTGACCGGCACCATCAGCACCCGGGCCGCGGTGGTCTTCGGCAGCGTCCTGTGTGTCGTGGCCACGCTCGTGCTCGGGGTCTTCGTCAACTGGCTCTCGGCCTATCTGGCGTTGGCCGCGTTCGCCTTCTACGTCGGCATCTACTCGGTGGTGCTCAAGCGACGCACCCCCCAGAACATCGTCTGGGGCGGGGCGGCCGGGTGCATGCCGGTGCTCATCGGCTGGTCCGCCGTGACGAACACGGTTGCTTGGCCGGCCTGGATCCTCTTCCTGGTGATCTTCTTCTGGACCCCCCCGCACTACTGGCCGCTGTCGATGAAGTTCAAGGACGACTACGCGGCCGCCTCGGTGCCGATGCTGCCGGTTGTCGCCCGATTCGTCACGGTGTCGCGGCAGATCCTCATCTACTCCTGGGTCATGGTGGCCGTGTCGCTCGCGCTCATCCCGGTCGCGCCGATGGGCTGGCTGTATGCCGCGGGCGCCCTCCTCGCCGGTGGGGTGTTCCTCGCCGAGGCGCACCGACTGCACCACCACGCCCTGCTCGGGGCGTCGCAGGCGGTGCTGCGCCCGATGCGCCTGTTCCACCTGTCGATCACCTATCTCACAGTGCTCTTCGTCGCGGTGGCCGTCGACCCGCTGCTCTATCTGCCGATCCCCGGCTTGCACCGATGAGCGTCATCGGTCGGTAAGACTTCGGCAATACCCCAGCGGGTCGGTATGCCGCGATGCTGGCTCACATGACTTCTCACCCCGCCCACCTGAACACTTCGGGCCGCCACCCGCGCCGGCTGACCGTCGGCCTCCTCGGGGCCGTCCTGGCGCTCGGGGCCTGCGGCACCGGCACCCAGGGCGGCGCCGCCCCGGCAGCGACCGGCGCGGCGACCACCCCGATGGCTGACAAGACGACGATGGCCGACAAGACGACGATGGCCGACAAGACCACGATGGCCGACAAGACGACGATGGCCGACAAGACGATGGCCGCCGGGAAGTACCTCAGCTACGCCGAATACCAGTCGACGATGACCTCGGTGCAGGCCTCCGGGAGCAAGGTCGTGCTCTTCTTCCACGCCCCCTGGTGCCCCGATTGCCGCGGCACCGACGCGGCCCTCACCAGCACCGGGGTCCCCGACGGCCTCGTCGTCGTCAAGGTCGACTACGACACGATGACCGAGCTCAAGCAGAAGTACGGGATCACCCAGCAGCACACGTTCGTGCAGATCGACGCCAAGGGCACCCAGCTGAAGAAGTGGTCCGGCGCGAAGGACGGCGCGGCGATCAAGTCCGCCCTCGTCTGACACCGTCGCCGACCCGTGTTCGCCCTGCTCGGCGCGCTGGTCGCCGGAGCCCTCACCACGCTGGCGCCATGTGTGCTGCCGCTGCTGCCCGTCATCGTCGGCGGCACGGCGGCCGCTGCCCCGACCACTCGGCCACCCACCCGGCATACCGGCGGGGTCGGCGTGCTCGGGCACCCGGGTCTGCGGCGAGCCCTGGTCATCACCGGCGCCCTCGGTGCCTCGATCACCGTCTTCACACTCGTGCTCAAGGCCAGCACCGCCCTCATTGCCGTGCCCACCCAGGTCTGGTCGTGGGTGTCCGGCGGCATCCTCATCGCGCTCGGGCTGGTCGGCGCCTTCCCGGATCTCTGGGAGCGGGTGTCCATGACGCTCGGGCTGCAGGGGCGCTCCGACGCGCGGCTGCGGGCCGCTCGGTCGCGTGGCGGGGTCACCGGTGACGTGCTCACCGGCGCCGCGCTCGGCCCGGTGTTCTCCTCGTGCAGCCCTCTTTACGGGTATGTCGTCGTCACCGTGCTGCCGGCCAGCGTCGGCTACGGGCTGGCCCTGCTCGCGGCCTACGTGCTGGGCCTGTGCGCGACCCTGCTCGCGATCGCGCTGGCCGGGCGCCGGCTGGTGCAACGGCTCGGCTGGGCGGCCGACACCCACGGGCGGTTCCGACGCGTGCTCGGGGTCGTCTTCATCGTCGTCGGCCTGGCCGTGGCCTTGGGCTGGGACCGACTGGCCCAGGCCTGGATCCTCGAGCACTCGCCGATCACACCGTGGCAGGTGGACTCCGGCTTCATCCCGTCCTGACGGTTCGGTCAGCGGGCCGGAAGGTTCACCACGACGGTGCAGCCACCGGGGGAGTCCTGCACGGCGACCGTGCCCCCGTGCGCTTCGACGATGCCCCGGACCACGGCCAGCCCCAATCCCGCGCCTTCGCCGGCGACCCGGGTGCGCGCCTCATCGGCCCGCCACCACGGCTCGAACATCCGCTCGCGCGTCTCGGGGGAGAGCCCGCCGCACGTGTCGCCGACCCGCAGCGCCACCCAACCTGGTGAGCCCGAGACCGCCGGACCGGCCGGGCCGGCCCAGACCGTCACCTGCCCACCGCTCGGAGTGGCCCGCAAGGCGTTCGCGACGAGGTTGTCCAGCACCCGGCCGAGTTCACGGGCGTCGACCTCGGCGAGCACCGGCCCTTCGGCGCTGCCGGACAACGCCACGCCCGCCGCGACCGCCCGGGCCTGCGTCGAGGCCAAGGCGTCGGAAACCAGGTCGGCAAGGCTCACCGGCTCGCGGGTCAAGCGCAACCGGCCGGACTGGATCCGGGACAGGGCCAGCAGGTCCTCCACGAGGGCACCCATCCGGTCAGCCTCGGAACGGATCCGCGCGGCATACCCCTGACCGGCGGGGGCGGCGGGCGCGACCCCGTCGTCGAGGGCCTCGGCCATCGCCCGGATCCCCGCGATGGGGGTGCGCAGATCGTGGGAGGCCCAGGCGACCAGGTCACGGCGATGCGCCTCGACCTGCGCATCCCGTTCGCGGGCGGCGGCCTCGTCGGCGATGCGTTGCGCGGCCAGTTGGTCCAACCGGTGCACCCGGTGGGCCAGCAGCAGCCCGTAGCCGAGCGCCACCGGCACGGCCGCGAGCACGATGAACAACACGAGCGACACATCGTGCTCGCTGATGAACATCGACTGGGCCGACACGATGACACCAGCCCCGACAGCGGCGTTCACGACGAGCGGGGCCGCCACGAGCGCGGCCCGGACGTGCCGGCGGGACAGGGCCCAGACCCCGAGCGCGCCGACGGCACCTGTCGCCGCGGCCGAGCCGGCGGCGATGAGCACGGTCTGCCCCTCGGGCGTCACCCGGGCTCGCCCTCGCGACCGACGGGCCTGTCGGCGACGGAGCTGTCGCTGGCGGTGCCGGCCGGGTCGATCCCGTCCCACCGGTACCCGACGCCCCACACGGTGGCGACCCGCACCGGAGCGGCCGGGTCCGGCTCCACCTTCTCCCGCAGCCGCCGGACATGCACCGTCACGGTCGACTCGTCGCCGAACTCCCAACCCCACACCTCGCGCAGCAGCTCGGTCCGGGTGAACGCCCGCCCGCGGTGGCGGATGAGGTGCACGAGCAGGTCCAGCTCACGAGTGGTGAGGGTCAGCGGCATACCAGCTCGGGTGACCCGGCGGGCGCGCGGGTCGACCACGAGGTCACCGTCGACGAGCGGCGTCGGCTCCGGGTGCGCGGCCGGCGTCGGACCGGCCGAGCGACGAAGCACCGACTGCACCCGAAGCACGAGTTCGCGGGCCGAGAACGGCTTGGTGACATAGTCGTCCGCCCCGACCTCCAGGCCGAGCACCCGGTCGCTCTCCTCGCCTCGGGCGGTCAACAGCACGACCGGGATGCCGCCGTGCTCGGCGCGAAGTCGACGCAGCACCTCCAACCCGTCGATGCCCGGGAGCATGAGGTCGAGCACGACGAGATCGGGCACGGTATGCCGCGCGCTCGCCAGCGCGCCCGCGCCGTCGGCCGCTTCGGAGACGATCAACCCGGCGCGGGTGAGATAGCCCGCGACGACCTCGCGCACGGTGGGGTCGTCGTCGACGACGAGCACACGGGACATGACTGCTCAGCCTAGGGCGCGCGCGGCATACCGCAGCAGGACGAATTCTTAGGGTTCGGTGACGCCCTGGGTTCAGACCGGGTCGCGGTGCAGGTTGGCCACCCCGAGGGTGACGACCATGGCGAGTACGGCGGCGCCGAGCATGTGCGCGCCCACGATGAGCACCGGCAACGCGGTGAAGTACTGCACATAGCCGATGGCGCCCTGCGCCAAGCTGACCAGCAGGACCGTCCGCCAGGTCTTGCGAGCCCGGGTGTTGGCCGTGGTGACGTGCACTGCGACGAGCATCGCGACGATGAGCCCGATGAAGAGCATCACGGTGTCGGCGTGCAGCCACGACACCAGCCGGGGGTCGAAACCGGTCCGGGCCGGTTTGAGGGCATCACCGGAGTGCGGCCCCGACCCGGTGACGACCGTGCCCAGCACCAGCACCACCGCGGCGACGGCGGCGGTGCCCCAGCCGAGCTGGGTGACCAGCGCGGGCACCAGGGCCACCCGGGGACGGGGCTCCGGGCCGTCCTCGGCGCCGCGCACCAGACCGGTCGCCAGCGCGACGAGCGCCATTGAGCAGAGGAAGTGGAAGGCCACGATGGCCGGGTTCAGGCCGGTCCATACCGTGATGCCGCCGACGACCGCCTGGGCGACGACGCCCCCGATGATGCCCCAGGCGACCCGGTGGAGGGTGCGTCGCAACGGCAGCGCGGTGAGCACCGCCCACAGGGACAGGACGGCGAGCACGAGCAGCACCCCGGTGAGGGTGCGATTGCCGAACTCGATGAACTTGTGGAAACCCTCGTTCTGGGTCGCCACCGGCACGAGCGAGCCCTGCGCGCAGGTGGGCCAGTCGGGGCAGCCCAGCCCGCTGCCGGTCAACCGAACCGCCCCGCCGGTGACGACGATGCCGATCTCGGCGACGAGGTTGGCCAGCAGGATCGGACGCACCCAGCCGGCGCGGCAGACCGGCAGGTGGTCGCGCACGACCTGGAAGACGTTGCGGCGGGTGTGCACCAGACTCACAGGCATCAGGGTATGCCGCGCGCTCACCCGCTCCGCGCCGCCCCTGGATCCGAAGGCTGCCAGCTGCGTCACAGCAGGGCCGAGCGCCTGCGCAGCCGGCCCCCGAGCGCGTCGCCAGGGGCACCTCTATGGTGTGGTGATGGCATACCTCGACGAGGAACGATGGTCGCGCGCCTGGACCGTGCCGCGCCTGGCCGAAGCGAAGGCTGCGGGGCGACGATTGGCGATGCTCACGGCATACGATGCGAGCTTCGCCCGCGTCGTGGACCGGCACGGTGTCGACCTCGTGCTCGTCGGGGACTCCCTCGGGATGGTGGTGCGGGGGTTGACCTCGACGCTGGCCGTGACCGTCGAGGACATCGCGTATCACACCGCCGCCGTCGCGAGCGGGCTGCAGCGAGCCATGCTCATCGCCGACCTGCCGTTCCTCGCCGACGCCACCCCGGAGCGCGCGCTCGACGCCTCGGCCCGGTTGCTGCAGGCGGGCGCGCAGATGGTCAAGCTCGAAGGCGCCGGGCACAAGCTGGAGACGATCCGCTTCCTCGTCGAGCGGGAGATCCCGGTCTGTGCCCACCTCGGGCTGACCCCGCAGTCGGTGTTGCGCCTGGGCGGCTTCCGGGTGCAGGGCCGCGAGGAGCGGGCCGCGGCCCAACTACGCGCCGACGCGCTGGCCGTCGCCGAGGCGGGCGCGAGCCTGCTCGTGCTCGAATGCGTGCCGACCGCGGTGGCCCGGCAGGTCACCGAATCGAGCCCCATCCCGACGATCGGCATCGGCGCCGGCCCGCACTGCGACGGGCAGGTGCTCGTGCTGCACGACATGCTCGGCCTGGACACCGGCCACCGGGCCCCCAAGTTCGTCAAGGACTTCCTCGGCGAGGGAGGCTCGGTGTCCGGCGCGGTCGCGGCATACTGCGCTGCGGTGCGCGACGGCAGTTTCCCTGACGCGGCCCACGCCTACGACTGAGGGGACTGCTGTGATCGACATCCTCACCGAGCTGACCGACCTGCGCGGACACATCAACCGGTGGCGACGGGAGGGCCTGTCGA
>RRZT010739433.1_pt1 | contig 10265 bp, 8 predicted proteins | sample 2165551 | NCBI WGS metagenome assembly RRZT01 (sample SAMN10456910, study PRJNA506462) | wastewater metagenome | biome: wastewater; feature: sludge; material: wastewater sludge; isolation source: wastewater sludge with Escherichia coli K12::gfp cells carrying plasmid... | place: USA: Moscow, Idaho ...
CTCCGCTGATATGATTCCAAGATTGAAGATGTGCTATCAGTGGATCCATCGTCGGAAACGTGCACTACCCAGTTCGTGTAGGACTGCTCTTGAATCGAATCAAGTTGCTCCGCCAAAAAAACCCCTCCTTGGTACGTGCATAGGAGGATTGCAATTTTCGGAGTCTCGTTACCTCCCTTCACCATAAAACACACCCCCTGTATCAGGCACGTAGATCTCCACTCGCCGACGAACGCGTTGAAGGGACGGGCACTCGTATAAAACCAGCGGTTCATTTCGCACTTTTCGGGAAGGCGTTTCGAACGTTCGAAGTCGAGATCGTCGGATTTTTCCTTCCCGTTGGAATTTCTCCGAGACTTCTCCTTTTTGGAGTCATTCCAGGATGCATGCCAAGCCTTGAACTGTACCAAACGCAGCATAACAACATAAGATTCACTGGGCTGAACAGAGCCGCGTGCCCGGCCAACCCGCAGTAAAGAAGCCTCTTATAGCTGGAGCAGTCCTCGATGCCTTCGTCAGACAGTCCGAGCGCGTACTGCACAATGTACATGCGTACATGCGCAGCATTCGCATCAGTCAAATCGGCGGTCGTCCGCGTCCTTCGTCCTTCGGGTAATGCGGCGCCAGCGCCGTCAGTAACTCCGCCCACAGCGTAATGGCTTCGAGTTCGCCAAGCAACCGTTCGCGCTTGGTTGCCTTGCGCTGAGCCGCGTACTCCAGGTCAGAAGAGCTCTTCTGCATCGAGTTTGTCCGTCGTGTCCTCATCAAACCAATTCTCGCATGGCATCGGGCACTCTCGCCGCTGCTTGCGGGATTAATAATAGTCGTCAGCGTACTCATCTCACATTTCCTGTATTTCGACAATCGCCTCAGCCGGAACAAGGTGCTCGGTTGCCTGATCGGCTTCGTCGGGGTGATGGTGGTGAATTTCAACCGGGAGCTGCTCGACTTTCACTTCACGCTGCTCGGCGAAGGATTCGTCGTCATCGCCGCCTTTGTGTTGTCGGCGGAGACGATCTACGGCAAGAAGATCTCGCAGACGATGGATTCGGTCGTCCTCACCGGCTATCAGCTGGCGATCGGCGGCGTCGCGCTGGTCGTCGTCGGCTACGCGCTCGGCGGCTCGCTGACCGGCTTCACGCTGCAATCGTCGGCACTGCTGCTCTATCTCGTGCTGCTGTCCTCGGCGGCGTTCGCGCTGTGGACCATCCTGCTCAAGTACAACCGGGTCGGACTGGTGACGGTGTTCAACTTTCTCGTTCCCGTATTCGGCGCGGTGCTCTCGGCCATCTTTCTCGGCGAGACGATCCTCGAATGGAAGAACGTCGTCGCGCTGGCGCTCGTCTGTTCCGGTATCTGGCTGGTGACGAAACAGCGCGACTGAAAAGCACTCGCGTTTTTCCGCGCAGCAGGAACAAGGGGCGCGTGATCGCGGATAATGGCGGCCTCCGCCGCGCATCACTCCACCGCCCCTCTGAAAGTCTCCCTCGCAATGTCCTCGCCTGCCCACGAAATCCTCCAGCGCGTCTTCGGTTATCCCTCGTTCCGCGGCCATCAGGAGGACGTCGTCGAACACGTGGCGAACGGTGGCGATGCGCTGGTGCTGATGCCGACCGGCGGCGGCAAGTCGCTGTGCTTCCAGATCCCCGCGCTGCTGCGTCCCGGCGTCGGCGTCGTCGTCTCGCCGCTCATCGCGCTGATGCAGGACCAGGTCGACGCACTGCTGCAGGCCGGCGTGCGCGCGGCCTTCCTCAACTCCTCGCTCGATTTCGACGCCGTCGTCGACACCGAGCGCCGCCTGATGCGCGGCGAACTCGATCTGGTATACGTCGCGCCCGAACGCCTGCTCACCGAACGCTTCGGCGGCCTGATGGACCAGCTCGACGCGCGCGGCCAGCTCGCGCTGTTCGCCATCGACGAGGCGCACTGCGTCTCGCAGTGGGGGCACGACTTCCGCCCCGAGTACATCCAGCTCTCGGCGCTGCACGAACGCTATCCGCACATCCCGCGCATCGCGCTCACCGCGACGGCCGACGAGCTGACGCGGCAGGAGATCATCACCCGCCTTGGCCTCGACACGGCCGAAGTCTTCGTCTCCAGCTTCGACCGGCCGAACATCCGCTACACCGTGGTGGAACGCGACAATCCGCGCAAGCAACTGCTCGCTTTCCTCGCCGACCACCGCGGCGAGGCCGGCATCGTTTACTGTCTTTCGCGGCGCAAGGTCGATGAAACAGCGGCTTGGCTCAAGCAGCAGGGCGTCGATGCCCTGCCCTATCACGCGGGCCACGACGCCGAGACGCGCCAGCGCAACCAGCAGCGCTTTCTGCGCGAGGACGGCGTCGTCATGGTCGCCACCATCGCCTTCGGAATGGGCATCGACAAGCCCGACGTGCGCTTCGTCGCGCACCTCGACCTGCCCAAGAGCCTCGAAGCCTACTATCAGGAAACCGGCCGCGCCGGGCGTGACGGCGAGCCGTCCGAGGCGTGGATGACCTACGGCCTCAACGACGTCGTGATTCACCGCCAGATGATCGAGGAGTCGGCCTCGCCCGACGAGCAGAAGCGCGTCGAGCGGCAGAAGCTCGACGCCATGCTCGCCTACTGCGAGTCGGCCAAGTGCCGGCGCGTCGTCCTGCTCAACTATTTCGGCGAGGCGACGACGCCCTGCGCCAACTGCGACGTATGCAGCGACCCGCCCGAAGTCTGGGACGGCACGGTCGCCGCGCAAAAAGCACTCTCCGCCGCGCTGCGCTCCGGCCAGCGTTACGGCGCCGGCCACCTGATCGACATCCTGCGCGGCAAGCCGACCGAGAAGATCCGCCAGAGCGGACACGATGCGCTGCCGACCTTCGGCGTCGGCGCCGACCTCGATGACATGGGCTGGCGTTCGGTCTTCCGCCAGCTGCTCGCCGCCGGCCTGCTCGAAGCCGACGCGCAGGCGTACGGCGCGCTCAAGCTGACCGAGGCCGCGCGGCCCGTGCTCAAAGGCGAAACCGCCCTCTCGCTGCGCCGCCACATCGCGCGCGCCAAGGGCAAGGCGACGAAAACCGGCGCAAGTGGAGGCGCAAGCGGCCGCAAGAACACCAGCACCGTCGTCTCACCCGCCGACGCCCCGTTCTTCGATGCCCTGCGCCAATGGCGCGCCGACAAGGCGCGCGAACAGGGCGTTCCGGCCTACGTCATCCTGCACGACCGCACGCTGCTCGAACTCGCCGCGCATCGCCCGGAGACAGCGGAAGCCCTGCTCGAAATCCCCGGCATCGGCCAGGCCAAGGCCGAACGCTACGGCGAGGAACTGCTCGACGTGCTGACCGAAGCGGCGCAGCGATAAAGCGCGATCTCGGAGCCCGTAAAGAAACTCAAAGCCACCGCGGAGACACGGAGGCGCAGAGGAAACGCAGAGAAAAAGCACCGTTGCCAAAGATTTTCTCTGCGAAAACTCCGCGGCTCTGCGGCTCTGTGGCAGGTGTTTCGGCCGACAAGGCACGGCGCAACCGCCGCATCTGGAACTGTCAGCCGTCGATCGCCGCCTTTTCCGCGAAGCGCGCGCGCAGGGTCCGGAACAACCAGCTGCGTTGCGGCTCGACGCCGCTGCGCACGTATTCCAGGGGGCTAGGATCGAGGTAGAAGCGATTCTGCAACCCCTCAACCCCGCCCCGTCCGGCGAACAGGATGCGGTCGCCCGCTATCAGCTCGGTATCGAGCGGCGGCAACATGATCTCGATGTCGCCGCTCAACAGCAGGAGCGGCACGGCGGCCAGCGTCTCGGTCGCCTCCTGCGGATTGATCAGCAGCTCGCGCAAGCGCAGCGGATGCGCCGTCTCCCCGTTGAGCACCGCGCGCAGTCCGGGTGAGGCCGGCTCGCAGTTGAAGGCCCAGATGTGCGGGACGCGCTCGTCGAGCTCGGTCAGCAGGCGAACGGCGATCTGCTCCGCCGTCTTCGGCCCGTGCTTCCTGACCTGCAACAGGAAACGATTGAGCAGCGGCGAGACCAGCAGCTGCAGACACTCGCGCACCATGATCTCGCACTTCACGAAGCACAGGTTGGCACGCGCCGCCTCGATCAGGCTGCGCTGCGTGGCGTTGTTCTGACGGACGATGACGTGCAGATCCGGCTTGATCCGACGGGCGCGCGTCACGAGCGCCAGGTTCATCGCGTCGCGGTCAGCGCAGGCGACGATGCCTACCGCATCCGCGATCCCCGCGTTGTGCAGGCTGTCGATCGAGTTGTCGCCGTGTTGCAGATGCGGCTGGTCACACAGGCGGTCATTCGAGTCGATCGCCGTCCAGGTGGCGCCGCCGCGCTCCAGCGCGCGCGCCACGGCCTGACCGAAGCGGCCAAAGCCGAGGACCAGCCAGTGGCCGCGCGGGATCTCCGGCGGCACCGGGCAATTACTGCCCGGCACGCTCGACAGCCACTCCGCCACCCAGAGCACGGCCGGGGTGGCCAGCGCCATCTGCAGGTTCAGCGCGAAGCTCTCGAACGGATTGATGACGCTGATATTGGCGAAGCTGTCGAGGTTGGCCCAGGCCAGCGCGCTATGCACGCGGGCGATGATCGGCAACTCAGGCGCCAGCGCAGCGGCGCCGATGGCGATCGCCTGCACCGCTTCGTCGTCACCGACGAGCACGATCAAGGCCTTGCAGCGCGGATGCGTCACGCCGGCATCCTTGAGCACCTCGGGCCAGCGCGCGTCGGCGCACAGCGCGAGCGGCGGCTCCTTGTAGTCATCGACGTCAGCCTGCGCGGCACGCTCGGGGCGCAGCTCGATCAGCACGCTGCGCGTTCCCAACGCATCGAAGGCATGGGCCAGCGCCATGCCGCTCTGGCCGTAGCCGGCGATGATGTAGAAAGGCTCGTCCAGCCAGCGCACCCGGCGCGCCAGCCGGCCGCGCGCGACGGTAGTGCGGAAAACCGGTTCCTGCACCAGCGCGAAGATGCTGCCCAGCGCATACGCCCAGCAGATGACCGAGAGATAGATCGAGAAGGTGACCCAGGCGCGCTGGGCGTCGGTGAAGACAAAGGGCAGCTCGCCGAAGCCGATGGTCGTCGCCGTGTAGCTGACGACGTAGAAAGCGTGGAAGAAGCTCAGTGAGGCCGGCAGCCCTTGTCCATCCAGGCCGGGCATTGCCACCAGGCCCGCCACCGAGATGGCGTAGGCCAGGATCAGCGTGATCAGCGGGACGCGCAGCCGGCGCAGCGCGATGAACAGGACGTCTCGCACGGCGACCGTCTCAACGGCTTTGCTTGAGCGTCTCGCCGATCAGCAGGATCACCGAAATGATGTTGGCCAGCAAGGCGCCGGCCGACAAGGAGACCACGATGGAAATGATGGTGCCGTCCATCGGCTGCTGGTTAATGTAAAGCTGCCAGGCCCAGACAAAGCTTGCCGTAATCAGCTGGACCAGCGCGACCAGGCTGGTCGCCAGGTGTGTCGCACCGATGTGCGTGCGATCGCCGAACTTGAGCACGGTGGCGATCAGGTTGACGACCAGCGCGGCGAAAAGCTCCGACGGATGGTGCAGATCGATCCGGTCCAGGTCACCGATGACAAAGCCGAAGTTCAGCGTGCAGGCAAGAATGATGAAGAAACCGAAGATGACTTTTTCCAGGTTCATGGCGATGGGGTCCGGTGGTTTTCTGGTGGCGGTCGATGCCCTGACAAGTCGGTAATGGACACGTATGGCGCCGCCCCAATCGGGCACTCTGCGACCCAACCTGTCCGATGTCATTCCCGTTGCAGTATCCGGAAGTCCCCCGGGTTGGTCAATGACGAAGCGGACTGGCGCATGACGTCGCGCTGGTTGCTTCTTTCACGCGATTGGACAAAACTTCGATCTACCTTTTTTGTCCGTGCTCGAATTATTGAATTGATGCGGCAATGACGACTCCTGGCGCAAGGCAATCACGTGTGGAGAAGCTCGCCTCGGCCAAGGGCCCGGCGCTGCTCGTCGTGTTCCTCGCGCTCGTCGGGCTGGCCGTCGGCGTGTCGATCCAGCGCGACTACGCACAAACCATCGCGGATGCGTTCCAGACGCTGGAAAGTCAGGCGATCCTCGCCGAGGCCAAGGTCAGCGGCGTCCTGCGCGGACTCGACATCGGCCTGCACGGCCTTGCCGCCGATCACGAATCCGGTGTCCCCTTGCCAGAAAAGGTTGTCGCCGAACATCAGCGCTCGTTCCTGAAGAGCTTTGCCGAAATCCGTACCGTGACGGCAACCGACGCCAGCGGCCAGGTCATCGCCGCGGAGAGCCTCCAGACACCCGGCGATCTCCCGGTGATCCGCGCGTTCAACATTTCGGGGCGCGACTACTTCCGCTTCCATCGCGATGCGGTGTCCGACGACTTCGACCGGATGCACCTCTCGCGCCCGTTCATCGGCTCGTCCAAGCGCTGGATCATCGTCGCCTCACGGGCGATTCGCGGCGAGGACGGCGAATTTCACGGCGCCGTCGTCGCCACCGTCATCCCGCGCTTTTTCGAGTCGATTCTGCAGGACATCCTTGCAAACGACACGGTCGATGTGGCCAGCCTCCATAACCGACAGGGCGACATCCTCTATCGCGTTCCGGATTCCGACACGCATACCGGCCAGAACGTCGTACGGGGTGAATCCTTCCAGCACTATCTCAAGTCCGAGACCAACATCACGCGGCATATCGGCGCCGCGGTGGCCGACAACACGAGGCGCCTCGTCGTCTTCGCCAAGGTCGGCGACACCGGCATCGACGTCGCGATTTCGGCCCGTTTCGACAAGATCATCGCCCGCTGGTACCCCCTCGCAGTCGCCAAAGTACTGCTCTTCGCCGTGTTCTCGGCCGGAGCCATCGCACTCTACCGCCAGTGGCAACGACGAAGGATGGCGACGCTCGCGCTCGCGCAAAGCGAAGCACACTTCCGCGAGTTGTTCGGGCGCGCGCCGATCGCGCTGGCCATCAGTGACCGTCAAGGGCGTGTGCTTCTGGTTAACCAGGCGTTCGAAACGTTGTTCGGTTACCGGCAAGAGGAGCTTCCCAGCGTCGAGACCTTCCGCCAGCGCGTGTATCCCGATCCAGCCGAAAGAGCACAGCAGGAACAGTACTGGCGTGAAAGCTGGAATGAGGCGGCCGAGGAAACCCGTCGCCCGTCGCCCGTGGAGGCCACGGCCGTAAGCAGGGACGGCAGCACAAAGACCATTCTGATCAGCCGGCAGAGGCTGGGCGACGACGTGCTGGTTGCGATCATCGACATCACGGCGCGCAAGGAAGCAGAGGAGAAAGTGCGCGAGCTCTCGCAGGCGATCGAGCAGAGCCCCGAGGCCATCGTCATCACCGACCTCGACGCCAACATCCAGTACGTCAACGATGCGTTCGTCGCGTCGAGCGGCTACGGCCGCGACGAGCTGCTCGGACAAAACGCACGCCTCCAGCGCTCGGGCAGGGCACCGAACGCAACATACGACGCACTCTGGGCTTCACTGAGGCAGGGCCGGACCTGGAGCGGCGAACTCATCAACCGGCGCAAGGACGGCACGGAATACACCGAGTTCGCCATCGTCTCGCCGATGCGCGACTCAAACGGACGGATAACGCACTACTTCGCGGTCAAGCAGGACATCACCGAGAAGAAGCGCCTCACCGAGGAACTCGATCGGCATCGCCACCACCTGCAGCAGCTGGTCGATGAACGGACACGCGAGCTCGAAATCGCCAGGACGAATGCCGAGGTCGCCAGCGTCGCCAAGAGCGCCTTCCTCGCCAACATGAGCCACGAGATCCGCACGCCGATGAACGGCGTGCTCGGCATGGCGCACCTGCTGCGTCGCAGCGGCCTGACCGAGAAGCAAACGAGTTATGTGGACAAGATCGAAGTCTCCGGCAATCACCTGCTCGCCGTCATCAACGACATCCTCGACATTTCGCGCATCGAGGCCGGCAAACTGCAGATCGACGAGACCGAATTCTTCCTGAACGACCTGATCCGCGACGTGACCGACATTGTCGGCCAGAGCGCGGTCGACAAGGGACTGCTGCTCCGCATCGACGTTGGCGATGCGCCACAGGAAGTGCGCGGCGATCGCAAGCGCCTGCGCCAGGCGCTGGTCAACTACCTGTCGAACGCGGTCAAGTTTGCCGAGCGCGGCAAGATCACGCTGCGCTGCCATACGCTCGAAAGGCGGGAGAAGGATTCCCTCGTCCAGTTCGAAGTCGAGGACACCGGCACAGGCATTCCACCCGACGACCTCGTCCGCCTGTTCCAGAGCTTTGAACAGGCCGACAATTCGGCAACGCGCAAGCACGGAGGCGCCGGCCTCGGCCTCGCCATCACCAAGCGCATCGCCGAACTGATGGGCGGTACGGCCGGCGCCCGCAGCGAGCCGGGCAAAGGCAGCACCTTCTGGCTGACCGTGCGTCTCGGCCGCACTCCGCACGACGGACACGGGCCCGCCTGACCACCCATCGGCAGCGCCGAAATATCCTGAAACATCCACGCGGTTTCTTGAAACAGACGGGATATATCTGCTTGCCATACTGCGCGCGTCGATCACCCCTCCCTGAGAACAACCATGACGAACGCCATCACCACCTCATCACCCACGAACCAGCCGGCCGATGCGGCGAGCAATGCCGACGCGCTGCTCAAGAAGTACTCGACGCCGCTGACCGCGGCGACGGCCATCGTCGTCTGCGTCACCGGCGTGATGATGTTCTTCCACCTCTACAAGGGCGAAGTCCAGGCCATGCACGAGTGGCTGGGCATGGGCTTCGTCGTCGCCGCCGTGCTGCATCTCCTGCGCCATCGCCGTCCGCTAGGCTTGATGATGAAGCAGAGCCGGACGCATATCCTGCTCGTGCTGACGCTGGTCATCTCGCTCGCTTTCCTCTATCCGTCGTCCAGCCAGCAGCCGAACCCGATGCGTTCGACGATCACGGCGGTCATGCGCGCGCCGCTCAAGGATCTGGCGCCGGTCGTCGGCGTTACCACGGCGGAGCTCACGGCACGCTTTGCCGAGGCCGGTGTGGCGCGGGTGGACGCCACCGATACGATCGAAACCCTCGCCAAGGCCCACGAGACCGACCCGATGAAGCTGCTGAGCGCCGCGATGACGCCGCGCAGCGGCGACGAAACGGACTGAAAGCCCGACCCCTTCACACTTGTTTACTTGCCGGGCCGCGCGACGCAAGCATAGTCTCTCCCTTTGACGACCATTGTCCTTTTCCAGGGAGAGACGCATGAGCATCGCCAGAAACATCGCCGGGACGATCAAGGCACTCGGTATCGCCTGTGTGCTGGCCTTCAGCTTGCCCACGTCGGCCGCCGGCGTGGGCGACCTGTCGGCAACCGACACCTCGTCCGGTCTCAAGGAGGCGCTGACGCGCGGCGCCGACATCGCGATCAGCCAGCTTGGCCAGAAGAACGGCTTTCTCGGCGACAAGCGCGTGAAGATACCGCTGCCGAAATCCGCGCAAACGGCCGAGAAGATGATGCGCACCTTCGGCATGAAGAAGCAGGCCGACGAGCTGATCGAGACGATGAACCGCGCCGCCGAGATGGCCGTCGTCGAAGCCAAGCCGATCCTGACCAACGCGGTTAAGTCGATGAGCTTCGACGACGCGCGCAGCATCCTCACCGGCGGCGACGACGCGGCGACGCAGTATTTCAAGCGCACGACGTCGAAGGACATCGGCGCCAGGTTCCTGCCCATCGTCAAGACGGCAACCGCCAAAGTCGACCTCGCCGGGCAGTACAACAAGTACGCCGGACAGGCCGCGAAGCTTGGGCTGATGAGCGAGCAGGACGCCGACCTCGATACCTACGTCACCCAGAAGGCGCTGGACGGGCTCTTCCTGATGATCGCCGAACAGGAGAAAGCGATCCGCAAGGACCCGATCGGCACCGGTTCGAGCCTGCTCAAGAAGGTGTTCGGCGCACTGAAGTAAGGCCGAACACACGCCCGACGTTGTTGGCGGCGGGATGACTTTCGGGTAGCGTTGCTCGTCCCGTCACTCCCGCTTCCTGTCCGCCCATGCAACGCCAGAAAATCATCCTCGTCGAAGACGAACAGGCGATCGCCGATACGCTGCTCTACGCGCTGGGCAGCGAAGGCTTCGACGTCTGCCACGTCGCGCTGGGCAGTGAAGCGATAGCCACACTCCGCGCGACCGAAGCCGATCTCGTCATCCTCGACGTCGGCCTGCCCGACACCACGGGCTTCGAAGTGCTGAAACAGATCCGCGCCCTGCCCGAACGGCGCGATGTGCCGGTCATCTTCCTCACCGCC
>RRZT011219588.1_pt1 | contig 10265 bp, 9 predicted proteins | sample 2165551 | NCBI WGS metagenome assembly RRZT01 (sample SAMN10456910, study PRJNA506462) | wastewater metagenome | biome: wastewater; feature: sludge; material: wastewater sludge; isolation source: wastewater sludge with Escherichia coli K12::gfp cells carrying plasmid... | place: USA: Moscow, Idaho ...
ACTGGTAGGCAATGATTTCTACATCGGGAGCGATTTCGTTGTAGCGCTCAATGAGGCCGCCCACGGCGGAGGAGAGACAGGGGGCGAACCCACCGGCAGTAAGTAGTGCGACGCGACGGACAGTCATCGTTTACCTTCCATTTGACATTCATGGAGCGCTTCTTTGACAAACTCGCCATCCAAGCGCAATGAGACACAGATGTGTCCTCGAGCATTCTAGCGGGCGGTACTCTTGATGCCATGCCAGATAGGACGAATCCTGAGATTCCCGACGAGGAATTCGAGCAACGATGGAACGAGATCGCCGCCGACTTGTCGGATCTAGAGACCTTGGACCCGGAAGGATCCGGCAATACATCACGTTCTTCCGTGAGTAAGATCGCAGATGAACGGCATGGTTCGCCGCGGTCCTCTCTGCTTTCACCCGACGTGGAACCTCTGGAGGACACGCCGGGATCAGGCAATTCTTCGTTCGACGACGACGCCACCGCCCTCCGTTCATCCTCAGGTCCCAGGGACTGGACACCCGCCGAGGAGGACCTTGGCGCAGAAAACTTCATGGATTTTCAGGACGCCGTCGGCATTCTGAATACCGGTACTGACGAGCCTCCTGCCAGTTCTCCATACTTCCGTGTGCTGTGGATCGTGGCCGGAGTTGCGATCGTCGCGAGCATTGTCATGGCCTTTGGGTGGGTGCCGGGTGGCGGATTCCTGGCCGGGGCGCTGGGATTGGCCGGGTTTGGTTGCGGCGCATTTGCCGCGTTTGCGTCCGCACCACGGGCCGAGGACGTTGATCCCTTCGACGACGGCGCCCGCGGATAGCGTCCTTCCCCACCTCCCACTTACTCGTCTCCCCGTCTCCCCATCTCCCCGTCTCCCCGTCTCCCCGTCTCCCCGTCTCCCCGTCTCCCCGTCTCCCCGTCTCCCCGTCTCCCCGAAAGGATTGAGCTTTTCGGAAAGAAACGACGCGGCGGACGCGCTAAAAAGCTCAATCCGTTCCAAAAAACTCAATACTTTGGGAGTACAGAGGCGACGGCTCTTTAGTAGCGCACAGGCGACGACGTCGACCTGCCGCGTACGACGTTCGTTCTGGGACGACGACGTCGTCGAGCGTCCGCGCGTCAAGAGTCGAGTATCCGCGCGTCAAAACGTGTCGGAAGCGTGTTCTAGGCTGTCCCCATGAAGAAATCGTTGCGCGCACCCACCACAGGGCGTCGCCTCGACCTTGAGCGCCATCGCGCACCCGAGGGCCAGATGGCCTTCGAGGAGCTGGGGACGCCGTTGGAGGAGGTGACGTTCGTCGTCGTCGACTTAGAGACCACCGGCGGCCCACCGGAGCTACACTCGATCACCGAATTCGGGGCGGTGAAGGTGCGCGGCGGCGAGGTGCTGGGCGAGTTCTCCACCCTGGTGGATCCGGGTGTGCCGATTCCGCCCTTCATCACGGTGCTTACCGGGATCACCACCGCGATGGTGTACGGGGCACCCGATATTTCCTCGGTGATGCCGGCGTTTCTGGAGTTCCTCGGGGATAGCCCAGACACGGTGCTGGTGGCACACAACGCGCGTTTCGACGTGAGCCATCTCAAGGCCGCCGCGGCCGGACTTGAGCTGTCGTGGCCGAAAGTGCGGGTGGCGGACACGGTGAAACTCGCGCGGCGGGTCTTCACCAGGGACGAGACCCCCAACTACAAACTCGGCACTCTCGCGCAACTGGTGCGAGCTACCGTCACGCCCACACATCGGGCGCTTGATGACGCCCGGGCCACCGTGGACGTGCTGCACGCGATCCTGGGCCGCATGGGTTCACTCGGAGTGACCCACCTGGAGGATCTTGTGACGGCCGCAGATCCGGTTCCGGCAAAGCGGAGGAAGAAGGCCACGCTGGCGGACGGGCTCCCCCAGTCTCCCGGCGTCTACCGCTTCATCGGACCGGGTGATGCGGTGATGTACGTCGGCACGTCGAACAATCTCTACAAACGGGTACGAACGTACTTCACGGCAGCGGAAACCCGTAAACGTATCGCGGAGATGGTTGACATCGCGGTGGCGGTGGAGGCAACCCCCACCGCCACCGTACTGGAGGCTTCTATCCTGGAGCTGCGTCAGATCGCGGAGCTTGATCCGCCGTACAACCGGAGGTCAAGGAGGCCGGAGACTCGCCCATGGTTGGTTCTCACGGAGGAGGCTCATCCGCGCTTGAAAACAACCCGGCAGCTCCCGATGGAGATGCTGGAGCAAGCTCTCGGACCGTTCAGTTCGGGGTCACAGGCGAGGCGGGTTGCCGAGATTATTGCGGAGGAGGCTCAGCTACGCACATGCACCACGCGTCTGCCACGAGTTCCTCGGGTCACGGCATCCGCCTGCCATCTGTGGTCGATGGGCAGGTGCGCCGCGCCGTGCGTCGTAGAGCCAGAGGAAGGGTGCGAGGGGGTGGACATGCCTGCGCTCACGCGGACACAGCAAATCCTCGGAGGAGAGAACGAACTGATCTGGAAGCATCAGATCGAGCGGTTTACGCAGTTGGCAGCACAGGAGCGTTTCGAGCAGGCGGCCGCCGAACGCGATCGGCTTGCCTCGCTCATCGCAGTGCAACGCCGTAAAGAGCGTGTGTTGCCGGTAATGCGCGCTCCAGAAATTGTTGCTGCGGCGCGTGAGAAGAATGGCTGGGAGATCGCCGTAATCCGCTACGGGAGATTAGCGGGAACTGCCCGAGCCACCGCCGCTCAGGACCCACCCGCCGTGGCCGAGGATTTGCGTACTACAGCGGAGATCGTTGACGAGCCCCGCGTTGCCGGCGAAGCAGCTTCCATCGAGGAAACAGAGATTATTCTCAATTGGTTATGGCGGGAGAACACTCGGCTTCTCAGTTTTGAAGGGCCGTTGCCGCTGGCATTGCCCCGGCGCAGCGCGGCACGCCACAAAGTGCCGCAACGCGAGCGGATCCTTGACCTAGACTAGGGTGTGTCTCCTTATTCCAATCCGTAGCGAGCGGTGGTGTGTGGAGTGGTGCGCAAGGTGGAAGGAAGAAGGCGATGTCAAAGCATCGTCGACTGACAACGACGAAATCCGAAATCAGGAACGCTTGCGTTCCATGGTGAGGATGTTGGCTGACACCTCTGGCGCACAACAACGCAGCGAAACGCCCACACACCGTCGCATAGTAAGGACAGAGAATAACGAGACTCGCCCTAGGCAGAGACGCATAAAGAGAACGCGCGAAGGAGCTCACCTCATGATCACCGCTATTGTCCATGTTGACGTAGATACCGCCCTTATTCCGGAGGCCGCGCGAGCTATCGCAGCCATTGACGGTGTGTCGGAGGCCTTCTCAGTGACAGGAGACCACGACGTCATCGCGATCGTACGCGTCAATAAGCATGAAGATCTTGCAACAATCATCCCTGAGCACATTGGCAAAGTCCCCGGCGTCACCGGCATCACCACCTACCTCGCGTTCCAGACCTTCTCGCAGGAGATGCTGGACGAAGCCTTCCACATTGGTTTGGACTAGTAAGCCTCGCGCATGCTTAACTCGTGCGGTTCACCGTCCACGCGATTCTCGCGCGGTTCAACGTCCGGGCTCGAAGTTGACTGCTGTGGGGGCGACATCGTGCACGGAAGTCTAAATAGACGATAAGAGTCCGAATAAGAGGTTCCGCCGATAGGGCTCGTTGAAGTCAGCATGCTCTGCTCAAGACAGCACGAGGGGCGGGATCCGCGGGATCCCGCCCCTCGTTACGTTATCTTTTGCCTGCTACCGCATGCAGCTACGCTCTTCAGCGCGGCCACCCCTACAGCGTGGACTTCGAGAACTCCACCCATCGCTTCAGCAGCGAGTCGGCAGCGCCGGTATCAATCGTGCGCTGAGCAATTTCGATGCCGTTTCGCAGACGCTCAACGAGCGTACCGTCATCAGGGCAGACACCCTCAAGCTGGCCGTTGGCCACGAAACCCGCAGCAGCGTTGAGCGCCACCGCATCACGTACCGCACCCGGCTTGCCGCCGAACACCTTGCGGGCAACGTCAGCATTGTAGGCGGCATCTGCACCGCGCAGATCATCAAGGCTGGCAACCGCCACACCCAGATCCGAGACGGCGTCGATCTCGTGGAAGGTGACGTCACCATCACAGATCTCCCACACTTCGTTGGCAGCAACAGCGGACAGCTCGTCCATGCCATTGACACCGCGGAACACCAGTGAGGAAGTGCCGCGCTCGGCGAGAACACCGGCCACGATAGGCGCGTGCTGTTCGCTCGCCACACCGATCACCGAACTCGAAGGACGAGCCGGGTTGGTGAGCGGTCCAAGTAGGTTGAATGCCGTGCGCACGCCCAGCTCACGGCGAGCCTGCGCCGCATACTTCATCGAGGGATGGAACACATTGGCAAAGATGAAGGTGATTCCCAGGTCTTCGAAGCAGCGGTGGACTGCATCGAGAGACATGTTGAGATTGACCCCGAGGGCTTCCAGACAATCGGCAGAACCGGAGGACGATGAGGAGGCACGATTGCCATGCTTGACGAGCGGCACCCCCCCGGCAGCAATGACCAGCGCAGCCATCGTGGAGATATTGACGGTGTGGAGCCGATCGCCGCCGGTGCCAACGATGTCCAGCACGGGCCCCTCAACCTCGATGGGAAGCGCATGGCTGAGCATAGCATCGGCAAGGCCGCGCAGCTCGTCAGGTGTTTCACCCTTGGTGGCCAGGGCCGTGAGGAATCCTGCCAGAACCACCGGCGATGTTTCGCCAGACATCACCTGGTCCATCGCCCACGAGGTCTCCTCGGAGGTGAGGTCCTCACGTGCGATGAGGCGAGAGATCAGTTCGGGCCACTGGATCTTCTGACTCATGCGCCCACCCGACTGCTCAGAACCGAGGCGACGGCCTCGGCAAGTTCACGAGAATCAATCGGGTAGGACACCGTAGCCACGGCACCCGACCAACGCGAAAGCCACTCGTCCTGCGGGCGCCCGATGAGGTTAATAAACGGCATGTTCGGGTCAATCTCGTCGTGGACCATCTTGCCCAGTCCCATTCCGCCCAGCTTCGGGGTTTCGGCATCGAGAATCAGAAGGTCAAACTTGCCTTCCTTGACTGCGGTGATGGCCGCAGCCTGCGTTGCCGTCTCCTTCCACGTAACCTCCGGCAGCCCCTTGGCAGGCCGACGGCCAACCGCCATGAGAATCTCCCGGCGAGTCGTCGCATCATCCGAGTAGATGAGGATATTCACGGTGTCCTTCGTCGAGTTCTGGGACGCGAGCTCCTCGGCCATCTCAACCTCCATGGGTTCGTCTATACACAAGTAGAAATTCAGGTATCAGTGCATTGACGTACAAGCCAATGACACACCACAGCCCATACTACCGACATCCCGCGAGCCTTGACGTCATCAGCCGGGGTGTATTGCAGAGGAACCCCACATTTGACGGGTTATACAGGCGTAACGCACACCTATTCTCCACATAAGTCCCTCTTGGCTCAGGGCTTAAAGGGCTACCACCTCTAACGCTCCAGGACATTGGTCCCTATAATGAGAAGGACATTCGCTCACGTCAATTATGGAGGAACTGATGGCGATCTACACCCTTCCCGAGCTTCCCTACGATTACTCAGCTCTTGAGCCGCATATTTCCGGCAAGATCATGGAACTCCATCACGACAAGCACCATGCTGCCTACGTCGCCGGTGCCAATGCCGCGCTGGAGAGCCTTGCCGCAGCTCGTGAAGCTGGCGACCTCTCGAAGGTCAACCAGTTCTCGAAGGATCTCGCGTTCCACGTGGGCGGCCACACCAACCACACCATCTTCTGGAACAATCTCTCCCCCGAGGGCGGCGACCGCCCCGAAGGCGATCTCGCAGCAGCAATCGATGACGCTTTCGGCTCATTCGAGAAGTTCCAGGCTCACTTCACCGCCGCGGCCATGGGCATCCAGGGCTCCGGCTGGGCAGTGCTCGCCTACGATTCCCTTTCCGGCAAGCTGAACATCTTCCAGCTCTTCGATCAGCAGGCCAACGTTCCCATCGGCCAGGTTCCCGTGTTCATGGTGGACATGTGGGAGCACGCCTTCTACCTTGACTACCTCAACGTCAAGGCCGATTATGTCAAGGCCATCTGGAACATCGCCAACTGGCAGGATGTTGCGGCTCGCCTCGAGAACGCCGTCGCGAAGACCGAAGGTCTCATCCTTCGCTGAGTGACGATGGCCGGTCACAAAGCATCAACATGATGCAGTAATCGACAACTCAATGCCTGACCAAGGGGCGGGGTTCCGCGTGGAACCCCGCCCCTTGTCATGCCCTCACGAACAACGATCTACGCGCCTCACCCGTCCATTCAGGACGCCTCACCCGCCGTTCATCACCCCTCACCATTCCTTCATGGCCTCCAGAGCGACATCCGCTGCCGTATACGGCACGGCTTGCCGCTCACAGGCCACAAAATTTCGAGATAACCGAGAATGAACCAGGTTCACTCCCCGAACCGCTCCTCCAACGCGTTATTCACGAGTGTCAACGCCGAGGCAATCGCCATGTCCATGTCGAGGTACTGGTAGCTGCCGAGCCGCCCGCCAAAATACACATCGGGTTGGGCAGCCGCGAGCGCCCGGTAAGCCAGCAGTTTGCGGCGGTCCTCCGCGGTGTTGACCGGGTAGTAGGGTTCGTCGTCGTGACCGGCAAATCGCGAGTATTCGCGGAAGATGACGGAGCGTTCCTTTTGGTAATCGCGTTCGGGGTGGAAGTGCCGGAACTCGATAATCCGTGTGTAGTCCACGCTGAGGTCCCCGTAGTTCATGACCGAGCATCCCTGGAAGTCACCGGTTTCCACGATTTCCTTCTCAAAATCGACCGTGCGCCAGCTGAGATCTCCTTCGCTGAAGTCGAAGTACCTGTCGATGGGACCGGTGTACACCACCGGCACCCGTCCGACTACGGCGTCACGGTGAAGTGGCTGGTTGGTATCGAAGAAGTCGGTATCAAGGAAGACCTCAATACGCTCGTCGTCGGCCATGCGGCGCAGCCACGCCGTGTAGCCGTCCACCGGCAGCCCCTCGTAGGTGTCGTTGAAGTAGCGGGACTCGTAGGTGTAGCGCACGGGCAGGCGTGAGATCACCGAGGCGGGCAGTTCGCGTGGGTCGGTCTGCCATTGTTTCGCCGTATAGTTCTTGAAGAAGGCGTCAAAGAGGGGGCGCCCTACCAACGAGACTCCCTTTGATTCGAAGTCCGTCACCTCCTCGCCCGCTACCTCAGCGGCATGCTCAGCGATGAGCGCGCGTGCCTCGTCCGGCGAGTAGGCGGCGCTGAAAAACTGGTTGATGGTGCCGAGGTTGACGGGCATGGGGTACACGACGCCGTCGACCGTGGTCCATACCCGGTGCACGTACCCGGTGAAATCGGTGAAGCGATTGACGTAGTCCCAGACCCGCTTGTTCGACGTGTGGAAGAGATGAGCACCGTAGCGATGAATCTCAATACCCGTGTCTGGATCGGTCTCCGAGTATGCATTCCCACCGATATGGGACCGCCGTTCGACGACGGCGACCCGCAACCCCCACCGCTCGGCGCACTGTTGGGCAACGGTCAAACCAAAGAATCCCGATCCAACGACAATCAGATCAAATCCCACATCTCCCCCTCTCCCGGCAAAAACCGGGCATCTTTTCCGGGAACAAACGCGAGGAATCGTCACCTCGCCGTGATGTCCGTGGGTGGGCGCTTGTCGACTTTCTCCGCCTGGAAAGGCATATTTTGGGCCACCCGCCCTCGGCTCCGCCTATTCTACAAGGGGACTGAAGTCCTTTAGTCCACGGAGACCACCATAAACTTACGTTTCATGCCGGTAAACTGGGTCGAGTATGGACACGTAGGAGAGGGGCGGACATGGCTACCAGACGCTCTGTTAACGTCGGTATCGTTGACGACAATGCTCGTGACCGCGCTCAGGTTGAAGCCTTGCTGCGCCGCTTCGAAGAAGAAAACGCCCTGTCCTTCCAGATTCGCCAGTACGACGACGGCGCCGCGCTCCTGGAGAACTATCAACCAGATTTTGACGTCATCTTCCTTGATATCAAGATGGGTGGTCTCGATGGCATGAGTACCGCCGCGGCCATTCGCAGCGTGGACAGCAAGGTTATCCTCATCTTCGTGACGAACACGGCCCAGTTCGCGACCCATGGCTACTCAGTGTCAGCATTGAGTTACCTTCTTAAGCCGGTGTCCTACTTTGCTTTCCGCACGGAGATGGACCGCTGCCTCGTGGCGCTCAACAAAATGAAGAAGAAGTCGATCCTGGTGGGTTCGGGCACCTCGCTTCGCAGGCTCGACATCACGGACATCATCTACCTGGAGAGCAATCGCCACCGCATCACGGTGCACACCGCCAGCGAAACCATCGTCTTTTCCGGGACCCTGAAATCTTTCGAGGATTCGTTGTCCACCCATTCCTTCTATCGTGCCAACAGTGGCTACCTGCTCAATCTGCGTCACCTCCAGGCGATCCATGGAGAGGATGCCATCATGTCCAATGGCAGCGCACTGAAGATCAGTCGCTCCCGTAAGAAGGGCCTGATGGAAGCCTTGACGAACTACGTGGGTGGACAGATCCAGTGATTCTGGAAGCACTCCCGGACATTCCCCGGTTTCACACGGGCCTGGCTGAATGGGCGGCCGTGCTGGTTTATCTGCTCATCATGCGACCCCGATTCACGGGAGTGCGCAGGGTGCTCGTCATCGCTGCCTCCCTTCCCCTCATGGTGGGTCTTCAGGTGTTCGCGGGGACATGGCCGCTGGAGCTCTGGATGCTTGGCATTGGCACCGCCGCTCTCTCGATCTTTTTGCTCATCTATATCTGTGCTGACACAAGTTTGTACGACGCCGGTTATCTCGCCGCCCGGACCTTCGTTCTTGCCGAACTCGTCGCTTCTCTCCAGTGGCAGTTGGAGGTTCATTATTCAGCCAGCGTTCTCCTAGGTACTCCCCGGGAGAATCTGGTGGCCGACGGCCTCTTGTTGTGCGGCGAGTACTTCATCGGGTTCGGGGCGGCGTATCTCGCTGAACGGCGCAACTTCACCGGTCGCATGCGTCTGGGCATCGATGCTCGCACCCTCATCGTGAGCATTGCTATCGCCTCCGGCACCTTCCTCGTGAGTAATCTGAGCTTCCTCACCACGAATACCCCGTTCTCGGGCCAGAGTGGGCGCGATGTTTTCTACATCCGAACCCTCGTCGATCTCGCCGGCTTCGTCGCTCTCTACACCCAGCAAAGCAACCGCAATCTGGCGCGCGACGCCCTAGAGCTTGCCAAGACTCAAATGCTCATGAAGGCACAGCATCAGCAGTACCTACAGTCCAAGCGCAACATCGAAGAACTCAATCGGATGCATCACGACCTCAAACACTACGCTGCTGCCATCCGCAACGAAGCTTCAGCCGATCGCCGCTCCGACTACCTGCAGGCCCTCGAAGATTCGATCCGCGGATACGAGTCGGAGATCCAGACAGGAAACCCCGTTCTCGACGTGGTCCTCAGTACCAAAATGGAGCGGTGCCTGCAGGAGAACATCTCCATGACAGCCGTTGTGGACGGCGCCGCACTGGAGTTCATAGATCCTATTCGCCTCTCCGCGTTCTTCGGAAACGCCCTCGACAACGCCATCGAAGCGGTTCTTCAAGTCCCCCACGAGGACGAGCGGATCATCAAGATTGCCGTGTACACCCAGGGTCAGTTCGTCATGATCAGCATCGAGAACCGCCTCTCCGGCGAACCTCTCTTTACGAATGGCCTACCGGAAACAACAAAGCCTGACCGGTCACGTCATGGTTACGGCACTGTCAACATGAGCACCATCATTTCCGACTATGACGGTTCAATGACGATGTCGGTTCAAGATGGCTGGTTCAAAATGAAAGCACTCATACCGTCTCAGGCTTCGGCGATGTAAAGCGGGCCGGTGCCGCTCAAGCAGCAACCGGCCCGCTAAAAAAGGGTTCCGCGGCGACGTCGTCGTCCACTATCCCCGTCCGAAACTGACGTTAGTTGAATCCCACGAACAGTCGCGCGACATCGTAGCCCACGCGCATTCCCACGTTTGCGGTCTTGCCGGACTGCGCCGCGAGAATGCCGAGCGGTGTATGCCTCATACGAGCGTAGATCTCGGGATTCAAACTGGCGATCTTGCGCCACAGAGTGCTCTTCTTCTCCAGCGACTGCGGGCTGCCATCGCGAACGAGAAGAACCGACGATACCACCGTCACCAATGCTG
>RRZT011900882.1_pt1 | contig 10265 bp, 10 predicted proteins | sample 2165551 | NCBI WGS metagenome assembly RRZT01 (sample SAMN10456910, study PRJNA506462) | wastewater metagenome | biome: wastewater; feature: sludge; material: wastewater sludge; isolation source: wastewater sludge with Escherichia coli K12::gfp cells carrying plasmid... | place: USA: Moscow, Idaho...
CAAAAGGTTTAAAAGGATTGGTTTATAATAACTTTTTTGTTAGAAGCATTTATGTTTTATTACCAAACTCAATCAAAAAAATTAGTAAAAAAAGCTTTGAATATTTAAGAAAATTAAAAAGTAAAAGAGTTTTATATAAATATTTTTGTAACTATGCTCCTGTAAATAAAAATATATCTTTATATATTTCATATTCAGGAGATTCTATATCTGATAATCCTTTGTATATTGCTAAAAATTGTAAAAAATACGAGAAAATATATTTTGCTAGTAGAAATATTATTAAAGATAAAATATTTTGTAAATTTAATAATTTAGATTTTGAAATTGTAGATGTTCGTTCTATCAAATATATTTGGTTATTAGCAACTTCTAGTTTTATTGTTACAAATTCTAGAGTACCAACATATTTTTGTAAAAGAACAAAACAAACTTTAGTAAATACTTGGCATGGAACACCTATTAAAACACTTGGTGCAAGTATGATGAGTGGGATAAAAGATATAGGAAGAAATCAAAATCAATTTCTAATGTCAGATTTTTTAATATTTCCAAATGAATTTACAAAAAATGTTATGTATTCTGATTTTGCACTAAATAATTTGTATAGAGGAAGAGATATTTTACAAGCTTATCCTAGAAATGAACCTTTTTCTTATTCTTTTCAAAAAAGATTAGATTTAAGAAATAAATTAGGTGTAAATAATAAAAAACTGATTATTTATATGCCCACTTGGAGAGGTCAATCAATAGATACCGTAAATCAAAATAAATATTTAGAAGATTTAACAAATATGCTTTATGAAATAGATTCTAAGCTTGATTCAAACTCTTTGATGTATGTTAAACTACATCAAACTGTAAATAGATTTATAGATGATTATAATTTTAAAAATATAAAAAAAGTTCCAGATACTTATGATATTTATGAAATTTTAAATGCTTCTGATGTTCTTATTAGTGATTATTCAAGTGTAATGTTTGATTATTTATATTCTAAAAAACCAATAGTTTTATTTTTGTATGATTATGAGGAGTATAAACAAGATAGAGGATTTTACTTTGATGTAAAAGAAACACCTTTTTATAAAGCTTATGATACAGAAACTCTAGTAAATTATTTAAACTCGGATTTAATTTATAGTTACGATGAATACTATTCAAAATTTTGTTTATCATTTGAAAAATCGTTTTCAAAAGATTTTTGGGATTCAATATCTGATGATAATTTAGTAAACTTAAAAAATGAAGATAAAAAATATGATATTTACTTTTTTGATAGTGTATCTAACAAATCAATAGCTAATGAAATTATTCAATTATCAAAAAAAGATAATGTTCTTATTGTTTGGTATCATTTGGATATAGACGAAAATACAGAAAAATTTATTTTTGAAAATAAGAAAATATTAAACTTTGTAATTGTTCCAAATGAAATGCCAATAACAATAGAAGAAAAACTTATTTTAATGTTTTATTCAAAATTTAACATAATGAAACGATTTGCCAAAAAAATATATAAAAAAGAGTTAAAAAGATTTTTTGGTGATATTAAAATCTCTAATATAGAAAATAGAAGTAAAAGAACTAAGTTTTTAATTATATCTAAATGTATAAATAATAAATAAAAAGGAGTAGAAATGGAAGAAATACAAAGTAATTTAAAGTATGTAGAACACTATTTTAAATTTAAAGATGATTTACATGGTCTGAGTTTATGTTTCAAAAAAGTATGGATATGGAAAGATACTACTTTGGTAATAGATTTTGAATTTGAAGGTTTAAGAATAGGCATAAACATAGAACAAAAAATAAATGAATATCAAAATATTGATTTAATTTTAAGAGAAAATAGAAGAAAACTAGAGATAAATTGGGCTAATTTTTGTAAATATAATGAACAAAATAAACATTTCCATCTTTTTCTACATTCTATTGATGATGGGTTTACTTTTTGCTTAACTAGAATAGTTCAAATAATTAAGAATATATTTAATGAGGCAAAATATCTTTCTTTTTCAAGAGTTATAAATAAAATAGATTCAAAAGAAGGTTATTACTCTGGTCTTATTACAAATTTTAATGATTTTGATAAAAATTTTACATTTTTTGTAAATAATCCATACGATACTATTCAAAAACATTATATAAATGGAATATTATATGAAAATGAAGAGTTGAAAATTATAGAAAAATACTCAAAACAAAATAGTATATTTTTTGATATTGGTTCAAATATAGGTAATCATACTATTTTTATGGCAAAAGTATTAAAAGCTAAACAAATAGTAGTTTTTGAAGCAAATCCCAAAACAATAGATTTTCTTAAAATAAATATTAAATTAAATGATGTAGTAGATATTGTAAATACTGATTATCTTGGTATTGGATTAGGTGATATTGATGGAGAATTTACTTTAAATGAGCCTAGTCAAAATCTAGGTGGTACAAGATTAATTCAAAATAACAATAAAGAAATAAAATCTAATATTACAAAATCTATTGTTAAAGTTCATTCTTTAGATTCTTTAAATTTAGCTGTTGCTCCAGATTTTATTAAAATCGATGTTGAAGGTATGGAATTAGCTGTATTAAAAGGAATGCAAAAAATAATTCATAAATATAAACCAAATATTTTTATAGAAGTTAATGACTCTAATTTAGAAGGTTTTAATAGATGGATTAGAGAAAATAATTATGTAATATTAGATATGTTTAGAAGATATGAAACTAATCAAAATTTTTTAATTTCGTGGAGGCAATAGAAATTGAAATTTTGAGTTAAGATAAGAAACTTTCGATACAATATAGGATTTTAAAATTCACAAGGAAACATTATGGAAGAAGAAAAAATAGTAAATATTGTAAGTAGAGTTATATCTGAAGAACGAGAAAAAAAAGAAAATAAACAAAAAGAGATTAATCAAAATAAAGACAAGATATAATAATTAATCTTTTAAAATATGCAATCGATAGAGATATGAGTATAAAAAATCATATTTTACATTAAAAATAACAAGGGAAAGAGAGTTTATATAAAATCTAATGAAAGAATTAAAAATAACTATAGAAAATTTAAAAAAGATAAATAAATTAGAATTTATTATTAAGCTAGAAAAGGGACTGTATGCAATAATAGGTAATAATGGTAGTGGTAAATCATCTTTAATTATATCAATAGCAAAGCTAGTAAGACCTTCAATACTTAATCAAGAATTTTCGGGCAGTGGGAATAGATTTGTAAATTCAAAAATAACATATACAAATGCCTATGGTTTTGATATAGTTTGGAGGAAAAATCCAAATTGGAATGCTGTAGAAAATTATGAAAAAATGCCAAGTTTAAAGGGTTTTTTTGAATCTTCTATTTTGACAGGAACAAGATTTCATCATTTAGATAATAAGAAAGTCCAATTGAAATCAAAAGATATAGAAAATTCAAAAGAAGCCTCAGAATTTGTTAGAAAAAACTTAGACTATATTATCAATGGAATAGATACATCGCATTTTAAGAATCTTTACTATGTCAATTTTGGAAAGGATAATAAACTTTACTATATAAAGTTTGATGAAGAAAACTATGTAGATGAATTTAATTTAAGTACGGGAGAATACTTTTTATTATCTATTCTAAAAATTATACAAACTTTTTCAAATAGAAGACAAAAAGATGATTTAAGAATATTAATTATAGATGAAATAGATATTGCTTTACATCCAATGGCTCAAAGAAGATTTATAGAAAAGCTTAAAGAATGGATGATAGAATACAATTTACTTGTTGTATTTGCTACACATTCCCTACAGATTATAAATAGTTTAAGTGCAAAAGAAATTTATTATATTGAAGATGGTAATATATTTAATCCAATTTATCCATCTTATTTAACTTCAAAACTTTTTGAACACACATCATATGATAAAGTAATTTTAGTAGAAGATGATTTGGCAATAAGATTCATAGAGAAAGTATTAAGAGATTTAAAATATGAAAGATTCCTTTTAAAGATAATTCCAATAGGTGGTTGGGAAAAAGTTCTTGAAATATATAGTCAAAATGAAAAGTTTAAGTATTTTGGTAAAGCCGATACATTAGTCATATTAGATGGAGATATAATAAGTGAAGCTAATAAAAAGCCACACAAAATTATTCCTAAAGTATTTTTACCTTTTAATAATATAGAAAGATATTGTATTGAAAAATTATTTAAATGCAATAATTTTATTATATTTATTGAGAAAATAATTTATCCTACAAAGATAAAAAATATTAATATAGAAGAACTTAACGAGGATGAATTTAAAGTATCAGAAGTAAATACAGATAAAATCAAAAAAATATTTAGAAAACTTGTTAATGAACTATCAAATTATTCAAATAAAGAAAATATAGATATACTAAATAAATTGATAAATTATCTTTACGAAGACATTTCAAATAATACAAACTATGAAAAGTTTTTAAAATATTTAAAAGCTTTTTTAGATAAATAATTTGGATAAAATATACAAAAAGCAAGATTTAGATTTATAGCTCCATATTTTGCTAAATAATTAAATTTTAATAGTATTCAAAGATAAAACCTTGTATATCTTAAGCTTAAATTCTAAGACTTAAATCATTAAGGATAAAAATATGAAAATTTATAAATATTTCAGTTTAGAAAGAGGAATAACTTTTTTAAATCTTCATATTATGAGAAGAAGTACACACCAAACTCCCTAAATGATCAATTTGAATCAATATATGCTAGTAGTGATTTGAAAGATATTGAAGAAATTTATAGAAAAAAGTATAAAAATCATTTTAAAGAATATGTAAATAAATTTAAAGACTATGGAATAATATCATTGACAACGAACAATGATAATTTATTAATGCGGAGCCATTATGCGGATGAGCATAAAGGAATAGTTATTGGCTTTTACATAGATGAAAATAATCCATACTTAAATCTAATGATTGGAATTATGAAAGTGAATACAGATTTGTATTAAGTTATAAAGATGTAGATATATTATATTTGGATAAAAACAATAGTTTATTTGAAGAAACACTTGAAGGTCTAGAACTCAATATAAATGAAATAAAAAATGATGAAAGATATGCATATATTGACTTAACAGAAAATAAAATTGATGATGATAAATTATTTAAGGTATGGTTTTTATCATCACATAATGGTTCTTTATTTTTTCTATTATAAAAGATAATTTTTGTGATGAAAATAAAAAAATTAAAAATGTATTTAAAGGTAAGTTAGATGCAAATGAGTTTAAAATAAATTTTTCAGAATGTACAAATTTTTAGATTATATTAGCTAATATAATTAATATACATTAGATGGTTCCAATAATTTTGAAATATTTTTTAATTTTGATATAATCCAATCTCTATATTAATGATACAGGAAGAGATGTGGCAACAAAAGATAAAGCAAGACAGTATACTCCAACTACTGTAAGAAGATTAGATACTTTATCTAGAAATAATTGTTATGAACCTAATTGTAATAAACAGTTAGTAGGAAGTGATGGAAAAACAATAATTTCTAAAATATGTCATATTAAAGCTGCAAGTCAAAATGGCCCTAGATATGATGCCTTAATGAACGATGACGAAAGAAGAGATTTTAGTAATTTACTTTTATTGTGTGATGAACACCATAGAATAATTGATAATAAAGAGAATGAACAAATATATACAGTAGAAGTTTTGACTGAATGGAAACATAATCATGAAACATTGTCTTTAAATAAAAAAATTGTAACAAATAGTAAACTCCTTTATAAAGCTATTGAAGCAATAGCTAACTTAAATTTTGATGATAACATTATAGATGATAAAACGAAACCTTTTAAAATTGATATAAAGATTGAATATAATAGAATCAAAGAGTATAAATGTTTGATAGATGAATATAAAATTTATTATGGAAAAATTGATGCCTTGTATTTAGAACTTGAAAAAGATGGAGCATTTAAAAAAATAAAGCTTCTTCAAAATATAAAAAATTTATATTTGAAGCAAAGAGGTATATATATATCTAATGATACATCAGGAGATGATGAATTAGAAGTTATTAGAAAAAATTCCGATAATATTATAAAAAATATTGAAAATATACTTTTTGAAAGTGTTGAATTAGATGATGATTCAATTTTAGCAATACCCATTATAATGGTTGATGCTTTTATGAGATGTAAAATTTTGGAAGAGCCAATAAATGATAGTAAATAGTAGTATAACCCCTGATAAAGAGATATATTATTTAGGTGCAATATGTATCGAAATTTTAAATGAATTCGAAAATAATATCCATATAGATATTTTTGATTTTTTTGAATTATTTCAAGTTAAAGAAAAAATTACAATGAATTTATTTTTATTGATTTTAGATTGGCTTTTTGTTTTAGGTTTAATTGATAATAAAAATGGAGTTATAAAAAAATGTTTTTAAAAAATTTAATAATAGAACATAATGATATTATAGTTAGAAATATTAAATTTCATAAAGGAATAAATCTTATTATTGATGAAACAAATAGTTTAAATAAGAAAGAAACTGGAAATAATGTTGGTAAAACAACTATTTTAAGACTTATTGATTTTTGTTTGGCAGGTGATGGAAAAAGCATATATCAAGATAATGAATTTAAATCGAAGACAAATATATTGATTGAAGATTTTTTAAAAGAAAATAATGTCTTAATAAAATTAATTTTAAAAGAAGATTTGGAAGACGAAAATTCTAAAGAAATTTTAATTGAAAGAAATTTTTTAACTCATAATAAAAAAATACAAAAGATTAATGGTGAAAAAATAGATGGAGATAATAAAATTTTTGCAAAAAAATTAAAAGAGTTAATATTTTTATCTATTGCTGAAAAACCTACATTTAGGCAAATAATTTCAAAAAATATACGAGATGATAAAAATAGGGTTGAGCATACAGTAAGAGTTTTACATCCTACTACAAAACAAGAAGAATATGAAGCTTTATATTTATTTTGGTTAGGTATAGAACTAGATTCAAATGATAGAAAGCAAAAATTACTTTTACAAAAGAAAATAGAAGAAAATTTACAAAAAAGATTAAAAAAAGAAAATAATTTATCTCAAATAACTCAATCGTTAATAATTATTGATAAAACTATTAATGAATTAGAGAATAAAAAAGATGATTTTGAAATAAATGAGAATTTTGAAAAAGAGTTTGATGAACTTAATAGAGTTAAATTAGATATAAATAAACTTTCAACAGCTATAAGTAAGCAAGAGATTAGAAAAAATTTAATTTTAGAGAGCAAAGATGAATTAGAAAATAATTTGGTTGATATAGATATAAAAAAAGTTGAGTATATTTATAATAGTGCAAAAAGTTTCATTCCTAAATTACATAAAACATTTGAAGAAGTAGTAACTTTTCATAAAGAGATGATAAAAGAAAAAACTAGATATATAACAAATGAATTACCATATTTAGAAATTGAAATATCTAGTAAACAAAAAGAATTAGAAGCATTATTAGAAATAGAAAAAGAATTGTCTAATAAACTAAGAAAAATAACTTTAGATAGTAATTTCCAAAATATAACTACAGAATTAACAATACTATATGAAAAAAAAGGCTCTTTAGAAGAACAAAAAAGATTATGGGAAAGCACACTTACAAAAAGTAAAAATATTGATGATGAATTAATAGAAATAGATAATGGAATTGAATCATTAGATGAGCAAATACAAGAAAGGATAACTAAATTTAATAAATATTTTTCTGATATTTCTTACGAATTATATAATGAGAGATTTATTTTAAGTAGTGAAAAAAATGATAAAGGTTTAGAATTAGTTATTACTAGTATTAGTGATAATCCTGGAAAAGGAAAGAAAAAAGGGCAAATTGCAGCATTTGATTTGGCTTATATTAAATATGCAGAAGAAATGGAATTGGAATATTTACATTTTATTTTACAAGATCAAATAGAAAATGTACATGATAATCAAATAAGTTTATTATTACAAAATATTGTAAGTAAAATAAACTGTCAATATATCCTAACTGTTTTAAGAGATAAATTACCTTCAGATATCGATGCAGATAAATATAAAATCATTTCATTATCCCAAGATGATAAATTATTTAAGGTATAAAATTTTTATTAATCTAGATAAAGTTGTTGTAGGAAATATCAAATGAATAGTTGTAAAAAGTGTACAGATGATAAAAAATGTATATTGCATATAAAAAAATCAGATTATCAAACAGATTTTCATAAAGTTGGATTTTTGGATGCGTTTTATGAAGAATTATTTAATTATGTTTTTGATTTTGAGGAAATTAATAAATATATAGAACATCAAATAGAAAAAGATTATATATATGGTGAAGAAGAATTAAAATGTTGTCTAAATAAATATTTTGAGAATCAAGAAGCATCTTTGAATCGTAAAAATATAAAAAGTATTTTAGATGTATATTTTACAAATAAAACTATTGTTTTTGATAATATAATTTTTCCTGATTACAGGAGTAGAAATAAATTTAATTATATGAAAATAATTAAAAAATTAAAAAAAATACATTTTAATTATTGTAAATTTAGTGCAACTTTTTTAGAACTAAAAGATATTGAAGTATTTTTTCAAGATTGTGATTTTATAGATGATTATTCAATATCAAATAGTGGTATTCTTGAAAATCAATCAAATGTCATTTATCAAATGTGTATTTTTCATAAAGATGTAGCTATTTCAAAAAATGATGAAGATTTTAAAATAAGTCATACACTTTTTAGTGATTGTATATTTAGAGAAAAACTACAAATAGAAAATATAGAATTTGAAAAAGGAGTATTTAATAATACAAAATATAATGAAGATTTTGAAAATAAAGATATTTTTAAAATAGATAACTTAGAATTGAAAAATTGTATTGTAAGTGATAAGTTTATATTAGAAAACTATACAATAAATAAATTAAATTTAGCAGAATCAACTTTCAATAGTAAAGTGAAAATTCAAAAATGTAAAATTCGCGAAGCAATTTTTTATAATACAAAATTTAAAGATTTAGCAGATTTTTATCAAAGTAAATTTAAAAAAGTAGATTTTGAAAGAACAGATTTTGAAAAAATTTCAGTATTTGCTGAAAGTGAATTTAATTGTGATGTAGATTTTAAATATGTAAAGTTTCTAGGAAAAGCAATATTTAGAGATACAGTTATAACTGGAAATTTTAATTTAAGAAATTCTATATTTGATGATGAAGCTAATTTTTTAGATATTACATCTAAAAAAAGAGAAAAAATAAAAGAACAATTTATAGGAGAACCAATAGACATAAAAGTTTCAAATCGTGAAACAGCAAGAATAATAAAGAATTTTTATGATAATTCAAATAATATTATTGAAGCAAATAGATTTTATAAATTAGAAATGGAAAAAAGAAGAGAAGAATTTAAAAATTTTCCATCAGGAGATTATAGAACTTTAGAATCTATTATTTTTTGGTTTCATAGAATAAGCTCAAATCATTCACAAAGTTGGTTTTTAGCATTTTTTTGGATAGTTTCTATTACTTTTTTATTTTCTGGAATTAATATAAATATGAGTGTTAAAGATACTTTAGTTATAGAAAATAATTTAAAATGTGCAATAAACTTAATTTTTGTAGTAGTACTTGCTACTGCTACAATATTTACGATTTATCATTATTTTAAAAAGAAAAATGTTTTTTATTCAGCTTTAGGTGTTTGTATATTTACATTTTATATAGTTTATGCAAATTTAACAAATGATTATTTTTTATCAAATTTTTCAAATATTTTAAATCCATTTTCTATTATGACCAATGGAGAAGAGCTTACATTTATTAGTTTTTTATATAAAATTATAATTGCATATTTAATTTATCAATTAATTATTTCTATACGACAAAATACAAGAAGAAAGTAGAATAAGGAATTGAAAAATATAAAAATTTTGCAACTTTTTCAAAACTAAATAAAGAAAATATATAAACAAAGGAGATGACAGAACTTATTTTTAATGAACTTTTAGAATTACAAAAAACAGCTATAAAAAATGCAAAAAAACTACTTGAAAATTATGCAGATTTACACAATCCAGAAAGTGACAATCCCTCAACTAGAGTATTTGAACTAGTAGAAATTTTGAGTAACAAAATTTTATAATAAATAAAAAGAGTTAAATATTTAAAAAATAAATTTTTTAAAACAACAAAAGTATCAAAACTCCAAAA
>RRZT011264441.1_pt1 | contig 10264 bp, 8 predicted proteins | sample 2165551 | NCBI WGS metagenome assembly RRZT01 (sample SAMN10456910, study PRJNA506462) | wastewater metagenome | biome: wastewater; feature: sludge; material: wastewater sludge; isolation source: wastewater sludge with Escherichia coli K12::gfp cells carrying plasmid... | place: USA: Moscow, Idaho ...
TCGCCAGCAAACAGCGAACGCCCGGCGCTGCGGCGATTTGCCATCAAGCCGATTGCCGACGGCCCATGATATGATTCCCTTACTCGCGCCGATCCCATTCGCGCGAGCCGCCACTCCTAACAATAAACTCCGAGGGAACCATCATGACGAATCAAACCCCCGACAATAGCCGCCGCCGCTTCATCAAGCTGACCGCCATCGGCTTGGCCGCCGCGCCGTTCGCCAACGCCCTGCTGAGTGGAACCGCTCGCGCTGCCGATCTGATCAGCGAGGCCGATCCGCAGGCGTCGGCGCTGGGTTACAAGGCGGATGCCACCAAGGCCGAGAAGCGCACCGACGCCACCGCGCATTGCGCCAATTGCGGCCTGTACACCGGCAAAGCGGGCGACGCCAGCGGCCCGTGCGCGATTTTCCAGGGCAAGCTGGTCGCCGCCAACGGCTGGTGCACCGCCTGGGTGAAGAAGGCTTAATCCGGCCGGAACGCTGCGCGAAAGCGCCCCTCTCCCCGCGGGAGAGGGGCTGGGGGTGAGGGTGCACCCGCGAGACCCTCCCGCTCATTTCCCCCGCTTGCGATCCAGCCGCCAGACGAAATCCTCGATGATCTTGCGGTACACGTCTTCCTTGAGCACCGCATCCTCGATGCCGTGATCGATGTTGGGGTTGTCGTTGATTTCGATCACCACCACGCCCTTGGCGGTCTGCTTCAGATCGACGCCGTAGAAGCCGTTGCCGATCAGGCCGGCGGCCTTGAGCGCGGTTTTGACCACGATCTCCGGCGCGTCCTCGACCCGGAAGGTTTTGGAATCGCCCTCGCGGACGCCGCGCTCCTGGCCGGGTTCGTGGTTGTAAATCTGCCAGTGCTCCTTGGACATGAAGTACTGGCAAACATACAGGGGCGTCCGGTTGAGAATGCCCACCCGCCAGTCGAAATCGGTGTAGAGAAACTCCTGCGCCAGCACCAGATCGGATGATTTGAACAGCCGGCCGGCCACTTCCAGCAGTTCGGCGCGGTCGCCGACCTTGAACACCCCGCGCGAGAACGAGCCGTCGGGAATTTTCAGCACGATGGGATAGGGGATCTCGTTGTCCACCCGCTCCAGATTGTCGCGGCGGACGATGACGGTCTTGGGCGTGCGGATGCGATGGGTGCGCAGCAGTTCGTCCAGATACACCTTGTTGGTGCACTTGAGGATGGAATCGGGGTCGTCGATGACCACCATCCCTTCGCTCTCCGCCTTCTTGGCGAACTGGTAGGTGTAATGGTCGATGCCGGTGGTTTCGCGGATGAACAGCGCGTCGAATTCGGCCAGCCGGCCGTAGTCCTTCTTCTCGATCAGCTCGACGTTGACCCCGAATTCGCGGCCGGTTTTGACGAACTGTTGCAGGGCCTTGGGGTTGGAGGGCGGCATGGCCTCCTTGGGGTTGTGCAGCACCGCCAAGTCGTAGCGGTAGTTGCTGCGCGCCCGAGGTTGCCGCCAGCGTCGGCTGAGATAGGTGGTCAGCGCGCCCATGAACATCTCTTCCTGCTCGCCGGACAGGGAGTGCAGGTGCAGCGCCTTGAGGGTGGCGATGCGCCATTGCCCTTGCAGGCGGAATTCCACCCGCAGCAGCGGCGCCCGGAAAACGCCGAACAGTTGCCGCGCCAGCTCCTGCAATTCCTTGGCCGGGCACTGGCCGAAATAGATGTCCAGCTCGAACGCGGTGGCGGTGAAGCCGGGCCGGGGCTTGCCCAGCACCTGCTGGACGTGGTCGTCCAAATCCTCGATATCGAGGCTGTAAATGGACTTGCGGCTGAGGTCGTTGAGGGTGCGCACGCTGGGGATGACCCGGTGGCGGCGGGCCTCGGCCAACAGCGAGCAGTAGTAGCCGACGCTCAGATAGCGGTAGCTGCGGCAAAGGTTCAACACCCGCAGGTTGCGGCCGGTGGAGGAGTATTCGGGTTTGGCCAGATAGTCCTTGGCGGCGACGACGGGTAGCTTCGGGAAATGGGTTTTCCAGTCGGTGGGGTTTTCCACCAGAATGATGTGATCGGCCATCGGTGTAAAACGGTGCTCCTGACGCTGCGAAATTCCGGTTAAGGCGGTGTGGGCGCCGGCGGTTCGGGCCGGCGGTCAGAACGGTAGAGGATCAGCACGGCCTTCTGTCCGGCTTTGCCGTAGCGGGCCATGCGCTGAAACTCCCGGTGGGGAATCGGCATGTTGATGGAATCGGTGATGGTTTGACCTTTCTCGGTATCGACCAGAGGATCGTGGACATAGATGTAGTGATCGTCGAAGCCGGTGACCACCACCCAGTGCGGGAAGCGCTCGCCGTAAATGCGATAAGAGCTGATCAGCACCAGCGCGATGCCGCCGGCCTCGAACTTCTGGCGCAGCTCGTCCACCCCCAGGCTGCCCCGGCGCAGCACGACCGGCAACTGGCTCAGCTCCTCGATCCAGTCCTCCTGCACCAGCCGCATCACCTCTTTTTTCTCCGGGCTGCGCACCGAATCGACCAGGAAAACGTGGTCTTCGTTCACGTGAATTTCCAGGTCGAAACCGCGCCGGTGGGCCGACAGCGCCAGCCCGTAGGGACCGCAGCCGCCGTGGCCGGAGGTCATGAAAATGGTGGTGGCTTCGCGCCACAGCCGCAGTTCCAGCTTGCGGTCGAGTTCGAGGGCCGGGTCCAGCGCCTTCATCGCCATCATCAGCGCGGCCGGGCCGCAAGTGAAATCCAGGGTTTGCCGGTAGTACGGCACCTTGACCAGATCGGCCCGCAAGTACGGGACCAGGCGCTTTTCGAAGCGCAGCGCATCCATGTGGTCTTCGTAGTAGTCCGGCGCTTCCTCGAACTGGCGGTAGCCGTGGCGGCGGAACAGCGCCAGCGAAGCGGGATTGTCGCGGCGAACTTCCAGGCGCATCGATACGCAGTCCCGCTCCAGCGCGGCGGTTTCGGCGGCTTCCAGCAAGCGGTCGCCGATGCCGCGCCGCCCGTTCTCGGGATGGACGGCGATGGAATAGAGCCGGGCCATCGACGTGCCGCGCGAGAACAGCAGCAGCACGTAGCCGCGAATTTGGCCGTCGTGCTCGTCCAGCAAGGTGACGGCGTTGCCGTGAGTCAGCAGGTGGCGGAAGCTGCGGCGGGAGAGGCGGTCCGTCGCGAAGCACCGGTTCTCGATGGCGAGCAGCGCCGGAATGTCGTCCAAGGTGGCGTGACGCAGCATGACGGTTCGGGGTGCGAAAATAATCGGTGGCGGGAAACGAACGGAGATGGGCGAAGCGGCATAACGGCAGCCGACGCGCGGATGCGAGCCGGGGATGGGCGTGAAGCCGGCGCCGGTTAGCCGCACGGCAAGTCGCGCCGCGAACGGTGGTTCCTGTGGGTCGGCCTGCTGTTATTATCACGCAGTATCCACCGCCATCGCCAGCGATAATCATCATGCAAACCGTTTCTTCCCGCCTGTTGGACCGCATTCGCCGGTTGATCGCCACCCCATCGGTCAGCAGCGTGTCCCCGCAGTTCGACCAGAGCAACCGGGCGGTCATCGATCTGCTGGCCGGCTGGCTGGAGGAAGCGGGTTTCGCGGTGCGGATCGAGCCGCTGCCGGAGCGGCCGGACAAAGCCAACCTGATCGCCACGCTGGGCGGCGGGCCGGGCGGGCTGGTGCTGGCCGGGCACACCGACACCGTGCCGTTCGACGCCGGGCGCTGGCGTCACGATCCTTTCGGCGGAACGGTCGCGGAGGAGCGGATTTACGGGCTCGGCTCGGCGGACATGAAGTCCTTTTTGGCGCTGGCGATCGAAGCGGCGCGGGAGTTCGCCGCGCGGGATCTGCGGCAGCCGCTGGTCGTTCTGGCCACGGCGGACGAGGAGAGCAGCATGAGCGGCGCGCGGGCGCTGGCGGCGGCGGGCCGGCCGTTGGGACGGCACGCGGTGATCGGCGAGCCGACGGGTTTGAAGCCGGTGCGGATGCACAAGGGCATCTTGATGGAGGCGATTCGGCTGGAGGGCCGCTCCGGGCATTCCAGCAATCCGGCGCTGGGCGCGAGCGCGCTGGAAGGGATGCACCGGGTCATCGGCGAACTGCTGCGCTGGCGGGCGGAATTGCAGGCGCGCTACCGCAATCCGCTGTTCGAGGTGGCGGTGCCGACGCTCAATCTGGGGCGCATTCACGGCGGCGACAATCCCAATCGGATCTGCGCCGACTGCGAGTTGCATATCGATATCCGGCCGCTGCCGGGCATGACGCTGGCCGATTTGCGCGGCGCGCTGCACCGGCGGCTGGAGCGCCTGCTGGCGGACGGTGATCTGAAGCTGAGTTTCGAGCCGCTGTTTTCGGGGGTCGAGGCGTTGGATACGCCGGCGGCGGCGGCCATCGTGCGGGCGACCGAGGATTTGACCGGCGCGCCGGCCGGCGTGGTGGGCTTCGGCACCGAGGGACCGTATTTGAATGCGCTGGGCATGGAGACGGTGATTCTCGGCCCCGGCAGCGTGGATTGCGCCCATCAGCCGGACGAGTTCTTGCCGCTGGCGGCGCTGCAACCGACGCTGGACTTGTTGCGGGGGTTGATCGGGCGGTTCTGCGTGACCCCCGAATGAACAATCTTCCGCTCATCCTCGGGGCGCTGGGGCCGATCTTCGCGCTGATTTTGCTGGGTCTGGGCTTGCGGCGGCTGCGATTTCCCGGCGACGGTTTCTGGCCGGCGGCCGAGCGTTTCACCTATTTGATCCTGTTTCCGGCCCTGCTGGTCCACCATCTGGCGCTGGCCCGGCTGGGCGATTACGCGGTGGGGCCGGTGGCGGCGGTCATCGTCGCGCTGCTGCTGGGCATGACCTCGGTGGTTTATGCCGTTCGACCGTGGTTCAAGGTGGACGGGCCGGCGTTCACCTCGGTCTATCAGGGCGTGATCCGCTTCAACACCTACGTCGGGTTGGCGGTGGTGCTGGCGGTGTTCCACGCCGAGGGCGGCACGGTGGCGGCGCTGGTGATGGCGATCATGATTCCTCTGATCAACGTGCTGTGCGTGCTGGTGTTGAGCGTCCACGCCGGCGGTTCGGCGACCGTTGGCGGGGTGCTGCGGGGCTTGCTCGCCAATCCGCTGATTCTGGCCTGTCTGATCGGCATCGGGTTGAACGTGACCGGCATCGGGCTGCCGTGGGGATCGGCGGCGGTGCTGGAGATTCTGGCGCGGGCGGCGCTGCCGCTGGGATTGCTGGCGTTGGGGGCGGGGTTGCGGGTGGACGCGCTGGCCCGGCCGGGATTGTTGGTCGGGACCGGCGCGCTGAAGTTGCTGGGAGCCCCGGCGCTGGCCGGAATCCTGTGCGGGCTGGTGCAGCCCGGACGGTTGGAGACGGCGGTGCTGGTGACCTTCGCGGCGCTGCCGAGCGCCTCGACCGCTTACATTCTGGCCCGGCAACTGGGCGGCGACGCCCCGCTGATCGCGATGATCGTCACGGTGGAAATCGCGCTGGCGATGATGACGTTGCCGCTGGTGCTGGTGTGGGTGGTGTGAGGCCGGAGCGAGGCGCGGGCGCTCTCGGCGAGGATGGCGAGCTTGGTCGCGAGTCGATTTGAGCGGTTCAAGGTCGGCGGGTACGGATCAAAGAGAGTTTCGGTAAAGAAAAGTTGCGACGTTTTTTGCGGGTGCAACTTTTGTCGCAGTTGGCCAGCGTTTCGATATATTCGAGTTGGATTATTTTCCTCTGTTGTTTGGTGGCTTTTTGTCTCGTGTCGCGAGCGAATCATGGCTTTCCTTCCGTGCGATGGCCCTTTTTGTTTCGGCCACATCAAAAATTGATGAGAGTTCGGATAATGGCCCGCGATTTGCTATCTCTCATCGCGCGAGTGGGACGAGAGTAGCGGCGAAGTTGGTTGCTATCTCGCATTCCCTCATGAAGATCGCTCGACAGATCCGGTGCGGTCAGATCTGTTGAGTCCGAGACGATAAGCAAATTTTGAGGAGATAGCGTCATGCCTTGTAGTTCAACCGGGTATATCGTGCAGAATGGCACCAGTTGGAAAGGATATTCGAGCGCGGAGGTGAAAGCGGCTTCAAAAAAGGCTGAATCTCATGCCGAACGTCAGGCATTCCAAGGATTTGGCAACAAAAGTGGTCCTTATCTTATCGTTCAGGACGCTTTTCCCTGCTTTGATAAATGCCATCAGTATTTCTTGGCAGCATCCAAGACATATAGCGTCATCATAAAAATTACCGCCGATAATTCTTTCGATGGGGCGAGTTACGTAGAAGAAGGTCTGATTGCAGGGTTGAGCGCCTATCCGTATTATATTTACTATCGAAATGGGGTAGCCACATTCCGAACGGGTGTTCCAAACGCACCTCAAGGCTTTCCAGCGCATCCTAGCCCGCTAAATGTCTAGGCGGGTGCGTCAAGGAATTCGACGGAAATAAGGACTAACCGGGCGGTTGCTTGGTGGAGGCATCGGCGCAGGCCCGGTAATTTTCATCCAGCGCCGGGCGCAGCAGCACCATCGCGGCGATTCGGCGGGCCATCCGGGTGAATTCCAGGGCTTCGTCGGTGGAGAGCGGCCGGTTCAGCAATTCGTATTCCCGATACGACAGCCATTTTTTCAGGACTTGATAGCCGCCGAGGGTGAATTCCCACACCGGGCGCGGGACGTTTTTCCAATGGCAATCGGCGTTGAGATACACGTCCAGCGTTTCGTCGCCCAGCGCGGGTTGTTCCTGTGCCGTGAATGGGCGGCTTTCCGCGCGGCCCTTGCCGGGCATGGTGACGCCGCCTTTGCCGGCATGGCCCCAGCCGGCGGTGAGTTTCAGGTGTTCCGGCGTGACTGGAACGGAGTCCGCCACAGTCAGCAGGGCGATGTTCGCCAACTCCGGGCGCGGTTTGCCTTGGGTGACGCCGGGCAGCGGGGTTTCGGTGTCGAGCAGGGCGGCGATTTGCCGGCCCAGTTCGGCGGAAGCGAGCAAGCGTTCCCGCGTCGCCGGTAGCGGAATGCGCGGCCAGTCCTGTTTCAATGCCCCGGCGTTGTCGGCGCGATAAGCGGGAGCGTGCAGCACGGCAACGATGTGATGGAATAGGGCCGGCGCATCGGCGTCGATGCGGGCGAGGTAGTCGGTTGCGGCGCTGCTCAAATTTGGAGCGTATTTTGGTAAGCGTTCAGTTTCTTCAAGCAACGAGTTTTGCTTGCTCAGTTTCTTGAGGTAAACCGGAAAGAAGCTCGATAAGCCATTTCCGAAATTATCGCCCAATGAGCGTGTTACAAAACCACGATCAAATTGATCCATCGGTTGCCGTTGGCGGGCTTCAAGCCAGATGTTTTGTGCAAATAGGTGTGGGAAATATTCGCTACGTTTCTCATCGAGCAATTTGGTTTCCGGTTCCCAATAGAGCCAACGAACATCGAAAGGCCGATAGGCGTAACGGATGATATTTTCGGATCGGAATCTACGCTTTTGCAAAATTGCGCGTGTTTGCTTGGGATCGAACCGTGCAGTGGTTTTCATCAAACTCGGTGCAATTCTGCGGATTTCCTCATCGCTGATGTTTGGATCGAAATATCGTTGCATTCGCTGTTCCAGTGCCTCGCGATCAATATCCACCAAGGCATCGTCGCGGCTGGTTTTCACGCCGGGGAAGGAGGCCGGAAGCAAATCCGGCAAGAGCGGCCAGGAAAGATAATCGACGTTGACAACTTTCGGCTTGAATGGCAACCCGATTTCCGCAATCGGTTTCAGCGTAACGTACAGGGAGTTCAAGTCATCGTTTTCAAGGCTGGCTAATAAATTTTTTCGACGTTCTTCGGCGCGGGAATCTTGGATGTCGCGGTAATAAATAATCGGTTGTTCCGACGAATTACATACCAGCAGGCTAATTTGTGTGCCAATTTTAATCCCGGCTGAACTGCCGGTTATGGCAAACACAGTTTCGCTGGTTCGCCCGTCGGGCGCGTACTCTGAGATGATCCGGTCGCCGTGCAGGTTATCGATCCAAATCCGGTCGAATTTCTCCAAGTACCGTTCCCGCATTCCGGTGAACGACAAGCCATCCAGCCATGAATAGTTGGAGATGAAACAGATCACCCCGCGCCCGCTGTGCTCGACGATGTGCCGTTCCGCCATCCGGTAAAATCGCACGTACAGATCGTTCAAGCCCTGACCTTGCGGCGACGGCGCGCGGCGGGTCTGGCGATAAGCGCGGGTCAACTCCTGTTCTTCGTCCATCGCCACCCCGGCGAAACCGTTGTACGGCGGATTGCCGAGAATCACCAGAATTCGCCGCTCCCGCTTCACCGCCCGCGCCGCGCTGTTCTCCGCCATCAATTCCGGGAAATTGAGCGCCAGTTGCGCCATGCGCTTTTTGCCGTCCTCGTCCGGCGGCTGCCAGCCGGTCAGCGCGTTGGTCAGGTACACCCCCAGCCGCTCCGTCTGGCCGGTGGATTCGTCCAGTTGCAGCGTCGCGCCCCACTGGTGCAGCAGCAAGCCCAATTGCAGGTGCGCCACCACATACGGCGCCGGCAGCAACTCGAAGCCGAACACCCGCTCCAGCGCCGCCTGTTTCAGCTTGGCGCCGGCCAAGCCGCCCAAACCCTGCTCGTCCAGCCGCGCCTTGATGTGGCGCAACACCTCGGTCAAATACGCGCCGGTGCCGCAGCAAGGATCGAGAATGAAGACTTCGGGGTCGGCCAAGCCGTCGGCGATGCCGAGTTCTTCGCGCAACACCGCGTCCACCCGCGCCACCATGTAGCGGACGATTTCCGGCGGCGTGTACCACACCCCCAGTTGCTTGCGCAGTTCCGGGTCGAACGCTTGCAGGAACGGCTCGTAGAAATATTGCACCGCCCCGGAAGCGGCGAACTGGCCGAAGAACGCCGCCCGGTCCACCCGGTTCAACACCCCGTTGACCCAGTCCAGCACCTCGGCCAAGCCCAGCGGCAACAACCGCGACGGCTGCGACAACTGCTCGAACAGGGCGCGGATCATCGGCACCCGCAGCGTCCAGCTCGCCAGCTTCCAGTCGAAACGGTCCCGCCGCTCGGGATTTTCGCGGTGCCACAGCACCCAGGCTGAAAACACCCCGTAGAACAAGGTCTGAATCAGCGTGGACCGAAAGAAATGCTCGCCGTCCTCGGCCTCGAACCGCAGGCCCAGCGCGTTTTCCAGCGCCCCGCGCAACGCCGCCAGCGCCGGCAGGTCCGGCTTCTCCGCCAGCCGCGCCCGCGCGTCGCGAGCATACGACGCCAGAAACCACGCCACATCGCGGGGATTGTTCAGCGGCGCGGCGCACAGCAACACCCGCTTGAGATATTCCAGCAATCGCTCGCCGCGCGCCTGGGCGAAAGCGCGCGGCTGCGCCAGCCTGGCCCAGAACTCGTCCGCCGAATCCGCCAAGCGAAACGTCTCCAGCACCGCCGGCCGGCCGGTGCGATCCTCGCCGACCAGCAGAAAATCCCGGTAATTCGTCACCAGCACCAAGCGGTATTTTTCCCGATACTTGCTGACTTGCGCGCCGCCGGCGGTCAGCCAGCCATCCTCGGCCACGCTCTTGACCTCGACCACGCCGCGTTCCGGCAACTGGTCCGGCAGCGGCTCGGACGTGCCTTTGGCAAATTGGTTGGCAGCGTACAGACCGGCATCCGGGCTGCCGGCGCCGGTATTTTTCAACTGCGACACCGCCCGCACGCGCGGCTTCAGCGTCTCGCCAACCGCGTCGAGCAGGTTGATCAGTGCCGGGTAGTACGAGGTTTCCTTGACGCCGCCGCCGGTGGCGCGAATCTCGGCCAAGGCGGCGAAGTAGGCTTCGGCGGGGGATTTCATCGCTCTTCAAACAGCGGGGGGGATTGCGCCTCGTCGATCCCCTTATCGCCGGCCAAACGCTCTATTTGCCGGTCGTGGGGGCGAGAAAAAAGCAGCAACGCGGCGATGCCGCCGATCAATGCCAAAAACATGTCGGATTGCGTGTCCCAGGGATCGCCTTGGGTGCCCAGGAACTCGTCGGCCCCCTGGCCGAGAATCAGCGCGGCGGCCCATTCGATCAGCTCGTACATCGCGCTGATCGCCAAGACGATCGACAGGACCACGAACGCCAGCATCTTCCGGCCCCGCACGAACTGGCCGCGAACCAGGATTTCCCGCGCCACCAGCGCCGGCACGAAGCCCTGAAAGAAGTGGCCGATCTTGTCGTAAGGATTGCGGCTCAAATCCAGCCAATCGGCCAGATAAAAGCCGAGCGGCACGCGGGCGTAGCTGTAAGCGCCGCCGAGCATGAGCACTAGGGCGTGAAGAAAAATGAAAAAATACAA
>RRZT012435500.1_pt1 | contig 10263 bp, 8 predicted proteins | sample 2165551 | NCBI WGS metagenome assembly RRZT01 (sample SAMN10456910, study PRJNA506462) | wastewater metagenome | biome: wastewater; feature: sludge; material: wastewater sludge; isolation source: wastewater sludge with Escherichia coli K12::gfp cells carrying plasmid... | place: USA: Moscow, Idaho ...
AATGAGGTCAAGCTGTGCGGCAGCAAAAACACGGTGGAAGATATTTTCTAGTTTGGTGCGGTTGATGTTGTGCAGCGTGTAGGTCGCGACTATTTCTACATCGGCCAATAAGTAGGTGGCGTCTTTTGCGGCATTGGCAATACGGGTTTCGACCTTACCGCCGGTAACGCCAATTTTGTGAATCAGCTCGCGGTGCTCAGCGACAAAAGGATGACTGGACTGGCTACGCAGCACGTAGATTGTGCCGCTGGCAATGTCATCTTCTTCTGCAGCATCGCCAAATAATGGTCCCATATCCGTGCTGGTAATACGGCGGCTGGTTTCATCTTTATAGAGTGCGCGTACCAGTGATAAACGCAGCATATTGCTTTGCGTACCATTGGAAAAAATCACCCGTAAACGTGCGTCTTTTTTACCCTGTGGCGAATCAAAGTCTTCGCCCTCCTCGGCCACATACGCCATTTGCCCCGACAGAATAAACCAGTGCCCCACTTCAATGCTGACGTTATTACCAAAGGGGCGTGTCTGCCGCGCTCCAGCTTTCAGCTCACGCTCGACCCGCTTAAACAAGTCGGCAAAGCACTCAAAGTCTTCACATTTCTCTCTGTGAGCAACTTCTTCAGCAGCGCGTTTTTCAGCCGATGAACGCACATGGCGCAACACCCTTATATCATTGGGATCGGCTTGCAGATCAGCAATGCCCAGCTCGGCTAACAAGGCGTCGGCATCCATGGCGCTGATGTCTGCTGGAATATCATTAGAAGCGCTTAATAAGCCATGCGTGTCGATATCAGCCAGCAAGGTTTGTGCGTCAGGTAGTTGTCTAATCCGCTCTAAACGTACCGCATATAAACGCTCAAAAATATCCAGATCACTGCCTTGGCGTGGCGCATGTCCGTGGGTTTCATAGAAACGCACAATGTCTTCAAATCCGGCAATAATGCGCTCTTCGCGTGGCGTACGCGTCACAGCCTTTATCGGTGCGGCTTCAATACCCAGCGCGGCTAATAGCTCATCATCATTCATTCAGTTCTACCTTATGCTTGCTGTGCTGCAGCTTGTGCGCGATAACGTGCGAATGCCGCCACACCTTCAGCCATACGTTGCTCCCATGGATCCGCTGAGTGTACTGTCGGCAAGCGCCCACGTTCGGCCTTGAACTGTACGGCACGCCGCGCTAACTCGCGGGCTTCATCTTCAGGAATACTGATTTTCTTAGCACCAATAATGGCCTGTATCTGCTCCAATGACTTAGCGTCCATCGCCTTGCTGAGAATCGCGTAAGCCGCGTCAAACGGGTTAATACGATCAATCAAATCAATATCCAGTTCACGCACGTTGATAAACTTACGCACACCATCAATTAAAGCCGTGCTGCCAAGCGTAGTATCAGAAGGCTGTGTACCTGGCTCAGCGAGCGCCATCTTGGCTTGCTGGGTCATATTCATGGCCGCAATGGCATGCTGGCGAATCGCTTCGTGATCTGCTGCACTCAGCTCAGGATAGCGGTCACGGATAATTTTCCCCATGCGTAGCTGGGTCAGCTCTTCAGGCAGCGTATTCTCTTGGTCGAACAAGCCACGCTCTAATGCTGTTTTATCTTGTATAAAGCTGGTCACCACCTCGTTTAAATCTTCTTTACAGATGCGCGTCGCTTCAGCAGTCTCAGGCTTTTTTAGGCCATTGATTTCAATGTGAAACTGCCCCGTTGCTTCATTGACACCGGCATTAGTGGCACCCGGTTGATAACCTTCAGGGCCATAATCAAAGCCTTCTTGCGGGCCAATGTTTTTCGGGGTGAACTCATAACGTGGTGATAACACTTGCTCCATCAACAAGCTGGCCGAGATCGCTTTAAGCATATCGTTGACCGCTTCCGAGGTCGCTGACTGTTCTGCTGCAGGCTCGGCAATCAGGTTAGTAAAGCGGGAACGTTCTTTACCTTCAGCATCACGGGTGGCACGGCCAATAATCTGCACGATTTCAGTCAAACTGCTGCGATAGCCCACAGTTAACGCATGTTCACACCAAATCCAATCAAAGCCTTCTTTAGCCATCCCCAGTGCAATGATGATATCCACATGGTCACGGTTATTATTGGCTGCAGGGTCTTTTAATGCGTTAAGAACAAACGAACGCTTAGCCGCATCACTGTCATCCACCAAGTCGGCCACTTTAAGAATACGGCCATCTTTGGCTTTGATCAGGTGAAAGCCCGTATCAGGATCAACACCTTGCCATTCACCCAGCGTACCCATAATTTCGTCAACTTCTCGCTGCTTATCTTTAAGGCTTTCACGCGCGTTTACGTTGGGAATATGGACAATGGTTTTCAGCGCTGGATCAAGCACTTTGGCAATAGCATCGACGTAACGGTCCGTATAGAAAAAATAGCCAATATCCAACGACTTTAACCAGCGATAGCCATTGAGCTGCTCATAGTAGGTGTAAGTGACAGTCTCAAATTTACTCTCATCAACCGTTGAGAGTACCGCCTCACTATCGCCGCGAAAGTAAGAGCCGGTCATGGCGACGATGTGTGCATTATCGCGCTCTAACAGTTCGCCCAGCTGACTGCCCAACTTGTTATCCGGGTTAGCAGAAACGTGATGGAACTCATCAATGGCAATTAAGCGGTTATCAAAGGCGGCAACACCCAGCTCTTCAAAGGCAAAGCGAAAGGTCGCATGGGTACAAATCAGCACTTGGTCATTGCTGTCTAAAAACTTACGAACCGCCTCAACCTTTGACTTGGCTACACGCGGCTCATCAATGCCAGGTGCATTACACAGGTTCCATTGTGGCTCGACCTGCCAATCCCAATAAAAACCAAACTCAGTTAACGGCTCATTGGCAAAACTGCCACCAATGGAGCGCTCTGGCACCACAATAATGGCTTGCTTAACGCCTTGGTTATTGAGCTTATCCAACGCAATAAACATCAATGCGCGTGATTTACCCGATGCCGGCGGCGACTTGATTAACAAGTACTGCTCACCACGCTTGGCAAAGGCACGCTCTTGCATGGTACGCATGCCCAGCGCATTAGAGGTGCTTGATGCACCGGTGTGCGCAGTCGTAATTGAAACGGCTGGAATGGTGTAGTTATTGGTTGGGTTGGTCATTTATTTATCCCTACTAAGGCTGCTTGCCCCACTCTTATTGAATACATTTTTAACTCTGGTATTTCATGACAGCCCATAGCCGCCCATAACTGCCCATAACTGCCCATAACTGCCCATAACTTTAAGCATCACGTAAAGTGTAATAGGTGCCACGTCTCTCTCCATGCTGGACTAGACGGTCTTCATCTTTGAGGCTTTTTAATAAACGTTTTGCTTGGTCCTGAGTTAGGTGACATAACTCCATTACTTCTGCTCGCTGGATGCGACCATGCTGACTAACGTAATTAAGCACCATCTCAGGATGTTGCACAGAACTGAAACCCACTTGTCGTGTATAAGCGGCCTTTTCTCCCTTAGCACGGTATAACTCAGCCGATAACGTATAGGAGCGGTTACGTGTTTGGCCATGCGCCTCTATCAGGCCAGCTTCAACTAAACGTTCAAGTGTGCGGCGTGCCTGTGCTAGATCACGCTGGATATGCAGAGCTAGCTCTTCAGCTGATAAGCGCTTTTGCTCCCGCAGAGCGGCTAAGGCTATTAAACTATCAATGGGAAGCGGCTTACCACCTTGCTGGCCTTCTTGCTCAACCACTAAGCGTAAAAACACTTCGTCTGCGGCTGCTGTCGCCAACTCTAAAATTACGCTGTGATTATCTGTACGGCTGTAGTCTGGCTCTGGACGACCAAAGCGCAACATACCTCTGTAAATCTTATCCACACCACGGCCGGATCGTTCAACAACACCAATTCGTTTCATGGCATCAGCCAAGGTACGGTTGCGTGGGCGCGGCTCGGTGGTCAACAAATTATTTAGAGTAACACCATCGACCAAGCCACCAGGGTTACTGATGGTTAAGCCATAATCATCCAAACGCACATGCACCGCATTCAAGCGGTGATAATCCCTGTGCACTAAAGCATTAGCCACTGCTTCGCGAAACGCTCCCATATCCACCATAGGAACGGGAACACGAAACAAGCCGACTTGTATTTCTTCTTCTGGATTGTAGGGTCGAAAGTTAGTCTCTAGCCAGTCCAGCGCTTTCAGTAAGGGATAGCGTCGAAACTCATTGAAGTTTACCGCGTCACTTGCCAGTACCTGAAAGGCAAACTCGTGGGTGGCAACTTTTTCGCGCAACGCAGTTTCTTTACCAATCACTAATAAGCCGGTCAAAGTGGGTACACGTTGGCCGTTTGCGTCTCGAGTGGTAAAACCTAAAGCACCATCTAACGCCTCATCGTCTAGCTCTAATAATACTCTATCGCCACCGTACTGCTGAACTGTCTGACGCAAACGTTCACGCTCTAAAGGGTCGAGATCAGAGAGCGTAGCGCCAGCCACCGGCTGAGCTGATGCATCCACCAGTCCAAACTGATTGCTATGACTACTACGCTCATGCGGCAACATCGCAACACACTCAGGCGTGCCGTCACTCTTAATACGTCTGTGTAAATACATACCTGCTGTTGTAGCTATGACCGAGCTGGATTTTGGTACTGAGATTTTTGCGACTTCAATTCCTGTGCAGACTTGCTTACTAACCGTGACGGATAAACTTGGAGAGGTTCGTGCAGCGACAAGCCCAGATAAACCTATTAGGTCTTTGTGCTTAGCGTGTAATCCGGTTGGAGTCCCATCATCTTCAACTCCAAGCCACAACTCACCACCTTCGGAGTTAGCAAGGCACGCTAAAGCTTCTATGAGATCGCGATCAGATAAGCACTTAAGGTCACTTTTGAACTCAACAGTCATGCTTTCTTTTGTGGGTAACTGATCGACTGGCTTATCCATGGTTTAAGTGTCTCTTGTGTTGACCTTGTCGGCCACCCTTGTTTTGAACTGTCAAGGATTCCTTGACAACTGAATATGCATGCAGCGAAACGTTCTGTTTAGTGGTCTGAAACAGCTCGGCAATTTCCAGCTGACTGAGCCAGATACTCTCAGTCTCTACGCGCAAGTGAAGTCGGGTTTGGCCGTCATCTGAGGTGTATAGAATTAGTTCGCTCATGCTTTTTTACCTGACTTGGTTTTCTCTGCAGCAATCATTTTGGTGTACAGATCAAAAAGCTTTTCAAGGCGTTCGGTATCGTTTTTAAAGCGGCGGCCAATAAAGATACGCTCCAGCACTTCGTCGTTCTGCTCATGGGCGCGGCGTAGATTCTCTGGCATTTTTTCTGGCTCGTATAAGTCCGCAATGGTGGCGGGGAAATGCGCTTCGCGAGCGAGCAAGATATTTTCTGCGCAGGCGGTGAGATCGGCTTTGTTTTGCTCGGTGAGCAAAGGTATTGGGAAGGTGTTCCAGCCCATGGTGTTTGAATAGCGAAAACGTGTTTCCATTTGGCCGCACACTGTAGCAATCCAAACAAGATGCAAACGTGAGGCAATGATGGCCATATTCCACAGCGGTGCGTCATAGAGAGCGAAAGCAAGGTTTGTGACTGTGGAGCGACTATCAAGCAAGCCGACAGGAAGATAATCCCTATTCTCAGAGGAAACACAAGGCATGGCTATGGTTTGATATTGACCTATATTCATCTCGCGCATTTGATGAGCGCGGGCGGCCATATCATTCGCACTTTTATCTCTACTACCCAAACGCATTTCACGCACGCCATCAATACGCTGTCTGATAGAAGGTATTGCTAAGGCTTCTTGCAAATACTGGTCTTCAATCCATAAACAGTAACGTTCTTGTCCACGGATAAACTCGGCAGAACCATAAATGCGACGAATAAAGCGTTTATGCTGTTCATCTGATAGTTTTAATTCATCTAGTTCTGTCCTAGATAGTAATAAATTACCACCATCATAAGGCATGTTCCCACGCAGCATTTCGGTACGTTCATCGGAGACTTTAGAAGCTCTTTCTACAATCACATTCGGGCTTGATACTAAGTAAGCATTGATGTTGGCACTACTTCTGACCTCTAAAGATAAGCCACTGTTATCTGTCGTTTTTTCAGAAAACAACCTGCGTTCAGCCCCAGCGTTTTTAGCAATACCGACAATCACCACAGTGACACCGGCATTATGACTGGCAAGGTTCGCCCACTTAAACGAGGTATGGGCAAAAGCTATTTCATGCCCTGTTGCAAAAATCAGCGGCCATAAAATCGGTACTTGCTGGCCTTGGCAAATGGAGTTGGTCGATACAAACGCCGCCGCTGCATTGCTCTGTACGCCATAATCCGCAGCTTTCATAAACCAACCCGCCACATAATCCAGTGACTTCCAGTTTTTAGTGCGCTTATCAAAAATGGCTTTTAAATCATCTTTTTGCTCATCAGATTGCCACGTTGAACCTATATAAGGCGGATTACCACAGATATAGGTTTCGCCCCCTTCATTGGCAAAATCAATTTCCGTCTGATCCACTGGCGTATTAAATAAATCATCACCTAACACTTTCACGCCGGTACCCGTTGGTGGGCAGATACTCAGCCAATCCAGACGCAAAGCGTTACCACAAATAATCCAGTTCTCTTTTGATAACGGTAAAAACTCAGCCAGCGCATCCTGCTGACCGCGATACTGCACGTCACATTGGTACTCAGCGATAATCAACGCCAGCCGCGCAATTTCTGCGGGAAAATCATTAATCTCAATGCCACGGAAATTGGTTAACGGGATAACGGATTTGAGCTGTGCTTCGCCACGTCGATGATTGATCTCAGCTTCAATCGCGCGCATTTGTTTGTAGGCAATCACTAAAAAGTTACCCGAACCACAGGCCGGGTCAAACACGCGAATACAGCTCATGCGCTTGCGCAAGTTCAGCAGCTTGCGCGGATTGTCACCCGCTTCTGCAAGCTGCTCGCGCAGCTCATCTAAGAACAGCGGGTTCAGCACCTTGAGAATATTCGGCACACTGGTGTAATGCATACCCAAGGCACCGCGCTCGGCATCATCAGCCACCGCCTGAATCATACTGCCGAAAATATCTGGGTTAATTTGCTTCCAGTTCAGCTTGCCCGCATGCATTAAGTAGGTGCGTGACATCCGTGAAAATCGCGGCACAGCGGTCGAGCCTGAAAACAAGCCACCGTTCACATAAGGAAAGCGATCCGCCCAGCTCGGCAAACGAGGCTCAGCACTGGCACGGTCGGGCAGTTTAATGTTCATGGCCTTGAAAATGGTTTCCAGCACGGCATCGGTATTCGAGCCGTCCCGTTCACTGACCTGATCCACCGTTTTAGTAAACAGGTCATCACCGGCAAAAATATCGGTATCTTCCGCGAAAAAACAGAAAATCAAACGCGCCATAAAGTGATTCATATCACAGCGACGTTCGGCTAACGCCCACTCAGGGTTATCGTCCAGCAGCTCGACATACAGCTTGTTGAGACGCCCCGTAGCACGCACATCAATGGGGTTGTCTTTGATTTCTTTAAGGGTAGAAATACCCGCCAGCGGCAGAAACACACCAAAGTGGTCAGCAATATCGGCATAGTTACAGGCAACAGTTTCGCCGCTGTTAAGGTCTTCCGCTTCGAGCGTGACGCCATCGGTGGCGAGAATAAACTTCGCTTTGGCTTTGCTGGTGGCGGGGCTGTTAGCCAGCCTAGTCAGCGTCTCGCTAACCGCGTTTTCTGCACACACGGCAATATGAATATTGTTACGCAGCAATACGCCACCGGCGACATCGGAGGTATTGGTATTGCCACTACGCAGCCGCTTCAGCGTGGTTTCCTTGTGCCCAAACGCCGCTAAAAACTCGTAAGCGAATTCTTGTGCAGCAAAGGGCTGCAGAGCAAGTTCAGATAAGGCGGCTTCAATTTCTACGGCGTTCATGGTGTACCAATAATCAAAACGATGGTGAGCGATGGCGTTAAACAGGCTGGCTAGTATAAGCAGTAAAACCAGCACATGCTCGCTTAAAACTGTGGGGCTTGTATGAATGGCGCGATGGAGGAATCAAGCATCAGCATTCTAAGTGAAACACCCCGTGCACAGCCGCATGCTCTATGTTGTGCGGCTGTGGGCTACAAGCATTCGGCTCGCGGATAATGTATTTCGCTTCTTTATATGCACGTTACTGCGTCACGACTTAGGCGCTACGAGCATGTCGGCATAACGCGCTAGCACAGCAGCACAAATAAACCAACGAAGTGAGTGCCCAGCCCCGCCGCCATCTAATTACTGTGAATTGTCACGCGCTTACATAGCTTGATACTTCAATGAGATTGCCATCGGGATCTCTAAAGTAGAATGATGTAATTGGACCTTGCGCGCCTGTACGTTGTACCGGCCCGTCAATAATAGTCACACCATGATTTTCCACATGTTTCATTGCGTCAGACAGATCTGTACTGGTAATAAAACACAAATCAGCACTACCCGACCGAACATTTTCAGCTTTAGGCTCAAACTCGTTACCGAGTTGATGAAGATTGATTTTCTGCTGACCAAACTCCAAAGCAATACGACCCGCGCCAAAACGCACAACTTTCATTCCTAACACTTTTTCATAGAAGTTCGTTGTTGTTTGAATATCTGCAACAGTCAGAACCAAATGATCTAGGTGGCTAACGTTCATCAGAAGCTCCATGGACTAGAGGAATAGATAACGCTTGGCTTTAGGGTGTACCGGAGCGCCTGCGGAGGGGTGCCTGACAACGGCCGCTTGTTATATTCAGCTCTCGGGTAACTCAAGTTTTCTCTCACTTCGCCAGACTCGAATCAAAACAACATCGGTTTCTTGCCTCAGATAAACAACTCGAAAAGGCGTATGGATTAGTTCTCGGATATGGCTCAAGCCAAGTTCGGGAACAATTCGCCCAGCATCAGGGTGACGCACCAGTATTTCGGCCTGATCAAGAATCGCAGCTACATATTCATTACCGATATGCGGCACACCCTCCTCGATATAGTGCTCTTGAATGGTTTGCAAATCCTCAAGAGCGGACTGTGCGATGCGTAGTTCCATTTAGTTGATGCCCAGTACTTTCTTCGCCTCAGCTAGAGACACAGTGTTACCCTCGCGAGCATCCATGAGACCTTGCGCTACAGCCTTAACAAACCGAAGCTCCTCAGCTGTTCGCTCGAATTGCTCAAGCCCTTGAATAACAGCTACGCCACGACCTCGGCTCGTAAGCAAGATCGGACGATGTGTATCCTGAGCTCGGTTAACCACCTTGCCTGGGTTAATCTTTAGGTCTGAAAGAGGAACAACGTCTTCTGAAAATTTTACGTGCATGATGCATACTCCGAAGCGCAACAGGTATCATCAATAGCACCAGTTAAAAGGTGCCGTCAAGAAAATTTAATACCTGGCTAAGCAGCTTGCTGCATACAAAGCTTGAACGCTTTGTTAGCGTCTCTAGCTCTCATAATCCTTCATATAAATTGTCACATACATAGGTACATTTCATAGTTTCTGTGCCATTAAAATAGGCAAATACCTGATAGCAACTTCCCTCCCCAATTAATTTAGGAATTTGGCTCTTAGATGTAACAGCTGCCCCATTTATGCTTGTTTCTATAGATAATACCTCTTCTCCAGAAAGTACAGCTCCTGATATATGCCCTTCTGGTGAATATCTGTTATTTCTTGGTGGAAGATTTTTAGGAGCAAATAATATATTTTTACCATTTATGAATACGGCTTTTAATAATATTTCACTTGAAAAGTCGTTTTCAATTTTTAGGCCAGCACTCTCTCCACAACTATTGAGCATAACTATAAGAAAAAAACCTAAAACTGCTCTTTTATATTTACTATTTATCATGATAATCACTTCCCCAACGAATACTTTCCGTGATTTGTTCAGGCCTTCAGCTGCAAGAGTGCAGCCTACTATGCCTTCTGCTGATTTCTGCAATGCGGTCACAATCGATTGTTCCATTGTCAGTTGATCCTTCAACACACTGCAGACCTCCCGGGGTAAGTAGAGCTGGGAATTCGAAAAGCACTGCTTTTCGCCTGCGATGTTAACTTTCCTCGCGTAGACGCTCAATTCATAAAATATATTCCAGTTGCAGATGGAGGGCTTAGCGGTCACGTGCCCGCTGGCCCCGAATATGTCACACCTCATATTGAGTTCTTGTTCATCGCCCCGCGATTTCGCGTTGGACTTCCTTCAGACCCTGCCTCGCGACAACGCCCTTGTCCTTTCGCTAACCTTCGGCTCTGCGAAT
>RRZT011631380.1_pt1 | contig 10261 bp, 10 predicted proteins | sample 2165551 | NCBI WGS metagenome assembly RRZT01 (sample SAMN10456910, study PRJNA506462) | wastewater metagenome | biome: wastewater; feature: sludge; material: wastewater sludge; isolation source: wastewater sludge with Escherichia coli K12::gfp cells carrying plasmid... | place: USA: Moscow, Idaho...
AAAATAGTTTTAAAAGATTGGTTGAGTTATTCGATAATTCTAGTATACCTACATCTTTTCAAAAAATATATGATGATATAACAAAATAGTATTGGATAAATAGTTGTTTATATCTAAAATAAAATCAAAAACCCTACAAGATTTACTCAAAGTACTATCAGGAAATATAGTAGCTCAAGGGATAGGTTTTTTATCTATTATCATTATTTCAAGAGATTTAGGACCAGAGCAGTATGGTATTTTTTCTTTACTTTTAGCGATTTTTACTGTGGCTACACAAGTTTCTGATTTTGGAGTTTCGACATCGTATGTAAAATATGTCAGGGAAAATCTATTAAGGAGAAATAGTGCAACATATTAATATCGTAGGACATTCTGGTTGTGGTTTAGAGCTTATTGAAAATGATTTGATATTGAAATATACAATCGATGATAGCTATAGAAATAGATTATTGAAGCAATGTGAAAAGCAACAAACATTTTGTTTAAATCAAAATTCTCAAAATATAACAATTCCAAAAGTAATAAATCAAATAAATGATAGTACAAAATATGGTTTTGTAATGGAATATTTTCGAGCAAATGATTTCATTTTATTTTTAGAAATTAGTTTAATCGAAGAAATACTAATAAAAATAAAATATTTAATAGAGTTTGTTGATGAAAATATAAAATCTTCACCAATCACTGTTATAGATAAAAATGTTATTTTGAAAAAATTTAAAGAGGTAGAAGAAAATATAAACAAAAGATTCTTTGACAAGTTTGTAAATATATTAAATTTAATAGAAATAAAACTTAATCGAATGTCAGATAATATTAGTTTACCATTGGGATTGTGTCATGGTGATTTAACATTTTCTAATGTATTGGTTCAAAATGAAAAAATTGTGTTAATAGATTTTTTAGATAGTTTTATTGAAACACCGCTTCAAGATATTGTGAAACTAAGACAAGATACTAGCCATTTGTGGAGTTTAAATCTTATTCATAAAGAATGCGATAGAACAAAAATAAAAATAATTATGAAGTTTTTAGATAGCTATATTGAAGATTATTTTAGTAAGTATGATTTTTATAGGGAATATTATTTGATTTTTCAGCAAATTAATTTATTACGAATAGTACCTTATGCAAAAGATGAAAAGATAGTAAATTATCTTTTAAATGAATTAAAAAAATTAGGAGAAAAATAAATGGCAAAAATATTAATTACTGGCGGTGCTGGTTTTATAGGTTCTCAATTGGGTTATAGTTTGTATAAAGAAGGGCATGAAGTTTTGCTTCTTGATAATATGTCGTATGGTAAATTGGATAATTTGATAATCGATGGAAAAACATTTGGTGAATTTATAGGAATGGATATTCGTTCAAAAGAACTTTATTCAGTCATGAAAAATGTTGATTATGTTTTTCATTTTGCTGGTATCGCACCATTGCCAGATTGTCAGTCGGATCCATATAATGCGATAGATGTAAATGTCGCTGGAACTGCGAATGTATTGGATGCTGCAAGATATAATGGTGTAAAGAGAGTGATTTTTTCTAGTACTTCAGCAACTTATGAAAATAATAAAACATTTCCATCAAAAGAAGACGATGAAACATCACCATATTTAATATATGCAACTTCAAAAAAACAAGCTGAATTATTATGTAACTCTTTTCATAAAACATATGGATTGGATACGGTTATTCTAAGATTTTTTAATGTCTATGGTCCTCATCAAGATATGAAAAGAAAACATCCACCACTAATAGGATATACGATAAGAGAATTGTTACATAATAGACAAGCAATATTACATTCAAATGGATTGCAAGAAAGAGATTATGTTTATGTTGATGATGTAATTGCATTATGTAAAATAGCTATGACCAATGAAAATATTGTAAATCAAACCGTTAATGTGGCTTCAAATGAGACATATTCTGTTAGAGATATTTATTCAATCATAGCTAAACATTTGAGTAGCGATATAGAACCAATATACAATGATGCAAAAAGTTTTTGGTCAAAATATCCAAAGCTTTATGAAGGTGAAATGAGATTATTTGATTCTGTTTTGGAAAGTGAAGTAAATAAATATGCATTAGGCTCAAATGAAAAAGCAAAAAGTTTTGGATGGTTCCCTAAGGTAAGTATGGAGCAAGGATTGGTAAACTGCATAGAATATGCAAAAAATATTTTCGGAGGTGCAAAATGAATTTAATTCTTCCTGTTGGTGGGTTGTCTTCAAGATTTCCAGGAGTTAAACCGAAATGGTTGCTAACGCATCCAAACGGAAATTTAATGATAACTGAAGCAATAAAAGGACTTGAACTAGATAGTTTTGATAATATTTATTTAGTTACAATTAAAGAACATGTAGAAAAATATGATTTTATAAATGGTATTGAGAAACAATTTCAGAATATTAAGCAACAAGATAAGTTAAATATTGTAATTCTTGAAAATCAAACTAAAAATCAACCAGAAACAGTTGCTAGTGCAATTAAACAAGCTAATATTACAGGTCAAATATATATTAAAGATAGTGATAATTTCTTTATTGAGAAAACTATACAAGGTAATTTCGTATCGACTTTTGATTTAAATGAAATGGCTTTAGTTCATGCAAAAAATAAAAGCTATGTAATAACAAATGATCAAGGAATAATTACAAATATAGTAGAGAAAAAAGTAGTAAGTTCTACATTTAATGTTGGTGGATATGGTTTTGAATCGGCAGATGAATTCGTTAAGTATTATGATTTATTAAAAGATAATACAGATTTATATATATCACATATTATTTATCAAATGCTATTAGATGAAGTAAACTTTATTCGTTCAAATGTTCAAGAATATCTAGATTGGGGGACATTGAAAGAATGGAATATGTATAAAGCTCAATATGTAACTTTATTTGTTGATATTGATGGTACTCTTGTGAATAATTCTGGTGAATATTTTGAACCTATATGGGGAACTACTGCTAAAATAAAAGAAAATGTTGAAATTATAAATAAACTATACGAAAGTGGCAAAGTAAATATTATTTTGACAACATCTAGAAAAGAAGATTATAAAGAAATAACAGAAATGCAACTATTAAATGAGAATATAAAATACCATCAAATAATCTATGGATTATATCATGGTAAGAGAATTGTGATAAATGATTATGCTCCTACTAATCCTTATAAAAGCTGTGATGCTATTAATTTAAAAAGAAATAGTAGTGACTTAAAAGAAATGCTTGAAGAGTCGTTAGGATTTGATTTATGAAAATACTAATAGTAAAGTATGGTGCTCTTGGTGATGTTGTAAGAACATCTTATATTCTTAGAGGTATAGTTGAAAAATATTCTAATGTTTCAATAACATGGCTAACTTCAAAAGTAGCCAAAGATTTGTTAAGGTTTAATCATAATATAGACAATATTTTAACAGAAGATTGTAACTTTAAAAAAGTTTTTGATGAAGAATTTGACCTAGTTCTTTCTTTAGATGATGAACTAGAAATACTTAAAAAAATAGAAAAATTAAACTATAAAAATTGGTTTGGTGCATATTTATTAAATGAACAAGTAGTATATTCGGAAAATAGTAGCTTATGGTTTGATATGGGATTAATTTCAAAATTTGGTAAAGAAAAAGCTGATAAATTAAAAAAAGAAAATGTATTGGAACATAATGAAATTTTTGCAAAAATGTTAGATATAAAAGTAAATAATATTTTTTATGGAAATATTAAGTATGAAGAAAATTTTAAACAAAAATTGTCAACAAAGTTTTACAATATAGGTATTAATAGTGGTTCAGGGGGAAGATGGGAATCTAAAAAGCTTTCAATTGAACATACCATAGCCTTAATATATAAATTATTATCAAAAAAAATCAATGATAAAGATGTTTGTGTATACCTATTGGGTGGAGAAGATGAAAAAGAAAGAAATATGATGATAAATAATAGATTTGAAAATGAAAATAGAGTTAAATACTTGGGAGAATTTAGAATTCTAGAATTTGCTGCATTAATAAAAAACTTAGATTATTTAATATCAAGTGATAGTTTAGCATTACATTTAGCAATTGCTCAAAAAATAAAAAATTTAAGTTTTTATGCTCCAACATCTGCTCAAGAAATAGGAACTTTTGGAACAGGGATAAAGATAAAATCAACAGCAGAGGATTATTGTAGTTATAAAAAAGATGCTGACAATACAACTATTACAGTGGAAAGAATTTGTAATGCATTTTATGAACATTTAGAATTAGAAGATTAAAGAAATGCTATTAATTGCAATATATGCAGATTTCCCAATTGAAAAAACTGGTGTATATTCAACTGCAAAAAGTATAATGTCTAATTATGATGAAGATTTTATTGTATTTTCAAATCAAAATATTTCATTTTTAGATAAAGAAGTATTAGATTTAAGAGAAATATATAATTACAATAATAAAAAAATTCTTTCTTTTACACATATAGAATGTAGTTTAATTATGGATGTATATAAAAGATTCCCAGAAAGTTATTTTCATGTAGGTGATTGGCCAGTTAATTATATGAATAGTGTTATTCAAAATGGAAATAAGTTTAGAGGTTATTTAGGTGTTTTTAAGATATATTTTAAATTAATTCGATTAAAAAAAGACATTAAACTAATTTTTGTAAATAGTATTGATACACAAGGTGCAAATAGCTATGGTTTTTATAATTCTTGTACAATTAATATAGGTGTTAATTTACCTTCTATCGAAATAAATGAAGCTATTAATACAAATTTATTCTGTTTTACTGGAAACTTTAGATACGAACCTAATAAATTGGCAGCCCTTGAACTAATTAATATATTTAAAAAAATGAATAATTCAAATATATTGATGTTAGCTGGATTTTATGCTAGTGATTTTGCAAAATTTGAATCAAGAAATATTGAAATTTATGATAATGTACCAAACATGTTAAATTTTTTAGCAGAAAAGCGACCAATTTATATTTCTCCTATTAGATTGGGAGCTGGCTCAAAAAATAAAATACTAGAAGCATTAGTTTCAGGTTGTCCTGTTTATGCTTCTAAAGAATCATTAGATGATACTTTATTTAATATAGATTTAATTGGTGATTATGAATATATCAAAAGAAATAATTTCTCAATTGATACTATTAATGTTAAAGATTATAATAATTTAGCATTAAGTATAAGAGAAGATAGATCATGGGGAAAAATTGCTAACTATATAAAGGAAATATTAATTTGATTATTGATTTTAAAAAATTATCATTTTTCTATATATTAGTATCATCTCTTTATGTATTTACTCCTATTTTTGGGTATTTGTTTTTTGATAGTAACCCTTCTAATTTATTGGAATTCACATTTATTGGTATATTATTAATAATAGTAGTTTTACCATTCTTTACTTTACAAACTATACAAAATATAAAATTTGAAAATATGAAGCCATATAGAATACTTTTATTTTCAACTATTATTTTAATTACAATTATATTTGTTTTAATATCAGTATATGGTGGATATCAAGAAGCATTTCTTAGGTCATATACATCGAGAACAGGAGTGGACACTCCAACTTATTTTAATGCACTTTTATTGTGTGCACCTGTAATAACTAATATTTTATTATTAAATATTTATTTAAATAAAAGATTGGATTTTTTATTTAAATCAATTTTCTTTTTAATTGCATGTTTATATCTATTAATATTTTTACTTTCTGGAAATAGAAATTTAATTTTATTTTCAATTTCCATTTCTTTAGGAATTTATATAAGTCATAGTACATACAAAAAAATACTTTTTGTTTTTCTTTTGATGGTTTTTGTAGCATTTCTTATGGCAGCATTTAGAAATTATGGTATTTTAAGCATTGATGAATTAAAGTTTCCTCCTCTTAATTATTGGAATCCAATGATACATGAGTTTGGAACATCTTATAATGTTTTTAATATGATTATAAATAATAATATTCGTATTGATGGATTTGAATTTCCACTAGTAACTTACATTCAAGGCTTAATTAATTTGTTACCAGGTTTTCTAAAACCAACAGGATTTGAATCTTTCTCTACTGCAATAAGTTCTCAACTTGGCGAGAATGGAGAAGGTTTTGGAAATTCACCTATTGCGGAGGTAATATATAATGGATACTTTCCAGCAATTTTATTTCAAATTTTACCATTACTTTTTGTTATATTTTTATTTAAAGTTAAACATAAATATTCATATTTTTTTAAGATGATTGCTTTTGGATTATTCTCTATAAGTATTTTTAATTTTTGGAGAATAGGTTTTGCAGAGTTATTAAAAATACAAATGAGCTTCTTTATATTATCTCTAATATTTTTTTTATTAGTTAGTAAGGATAAAAGAAATGTTTGTTAATTGGAGAGTTTATTCTGGATTTATATTTTTATTACAATCTTTAAGAATACCTTTAGCAATATTATTAGTATCGGATATAAAATTTTTAGATGATTATTTTTTAATAATATCAACAAGTATCCCTGCACAGTTTTTTGCAGCGGAAGTACTGACATATAGAGGAATATCTTTTAAAAAAATGAGTAAAAATGAAATAATAACGATTTTTACAATTATAATGACCATATTTTATTTTTTAATTTTACATAGTATAACTTTGACTATAATATATGTACTTTATATTTTTTCAATTTTAGTACTTTTTTATACTACTTATTTTATAAGAAAAATAGGTGGTGGAGAAAAATATTTAAAGTTTGAAATGGGTATAAATTTAATTTGGACTTTTATAGTTCTAATATCTATAATATTATTTGATAATAAAGATGTTTCGTATTATATATTGTCTGGCATGATTGTATTTAATATTTTAATTTCCTTATGGGTTTATTTCAGAAATATGCATTTAATAAAAAATCATAAAAATACTGATATATGTACTGGATATGGAATGCAAATAAATATAATGATTACAACACAATTAGAAAGAATGTTAATTGGAATAATTTTTCCTACATTTTTAGGTGTAATATCAATTGTTGCATCAATTTGCCAAGGTTGGAGAAAAATTGTGCTAGATGATGCAATTTTATTTGAAAGATTAACTTTAGCAAGAAATGTTTTAGAAGTTACGAAAAATCACTTTTGGTTCTACGCAAAGAATTCAATACCAATGTTAATGTTATTGTTCTTCTCATTATTTTTCACTGATAATTTAAATATGCTTTTACCACGTAATTTAGACTCATATAATTTAATATATTTAGGGATAATTTATATGATTGCCTTACCTGCTGGAATTGTTACAATTAATTTAATAAGATCAAATATATATAGTCCATCTATTTTTAGTTATTCTTACACAATACTGGTTATGAGTTATCTATCTGTTATGTTAATAATTTCAAAGTATATTAGTATAGATATGAAGTATGTATGGCTCATTATAAGTTCAACAGCAATGATTAATATTGTGCTTTATATTGATTTTCTATTTACTTTTAAGGATAAAAAATGATTTTTTCGGTTGTTATAATAACAAATGGGCTTGGAGATAATTTAGAGTTTGTATTACCATATTGGTGTAAAGAATTTACATATGGTATTGATTTATTTTTGTGTGGTCCACAGAAAAATTTAATTAATTTAGTTCCTCAAAAAGCCATAATAGATTATGATGAGATAATTAATAAAGAAAATAATGAAATAAAATTTTTTTCAATAAATCAGAAAAAATTTTTTGCTACACAAAATGTTAATACTGAATATATTTTCCTTGTACATGATAGGTTATTTCCATCTGAAGATTTTAAAAAAACAGTAGAAAAGAGGCTTATTGCAAGCGAACCTGATTTTGGTTCATGTGATATTGTTAATATATCTGGTGAAATTTCTGTTACAGAATTAAGATTGAAGAAGAATATATTAAATTTATCTTTGACAGATGCATTATTTATTGAATCAAGACTAGTTTGTAATAAAAATAATAAACTATCATCTGATAAAATATCTGTAAATGGAGGTGCATTTTTTATAAAAACAACACTATCTAAATTATTAACAAGGCCTATGAAATGGAGTCAAATGGAAGATGATATTTTATCTTTTGATTTAATGAATTATAATGGAATATGGATTGAAGACACAAATTTAATAACAAAAGATCTTAAAGGAAATATTAATAAGCAGTATGGTTTTTCTTTAAAGGTTAAATATTTAATTTATTACTTAGTATGCTTAATATTAAAATATACTGTTAAATTAACAATAAATAAGTATAAAATATATACTATCAGTGAGAATATTTCCGATTTTAATTTATTAAATCAGAATTTTATTTTAATTGATCCATTGCATAGAATGTATGATACAAATTTATTCAAATCTACATTAGAAAAAGTGATGACTAGAATGAATGTTTTATCTAACGGTTATTTACCAATAAAAATATTAAAAACTAAACTCGGTTGGAAATTTTATATAAGAAATATCAAATGAAAATAATACATGTAATAACTGGATTAAATAATGGCGGTGCAGAAGCTATTTTATATAGGCTTTGTAAATATGATAATATCAATGAACACATTGTAATTTCTATGATGGATAATGGAAAATATGGAGAATTATTAAAAAACGAAAATCTTAGTGTATACACTTTAAATATGTCTGCAGGTAAATTGACATTTAGCGGGGTTGTTAGTTTATATAAAATTATTAAAAAACTTAAGCCTGATATTGTCCAAACATGGATGTATCATGCTAATTTAATAGGTGGTATAGTTGCAAAAATTGCTGGAATAAAAAAAATTGTTTGGGGTATTCATCATTCAAATTTGGATAAAACACACAATAAAAAATCAACTATATTTATTGTTAAAATTTTAGGAAAGATAAGTAATATGGTACCAACTGATATAATATTTTGTGCAGAAAAATCATATGAAGTACATAAGTCAATTGGATATAGGTGTAAAAATATGAAAGTAGTACCAAATGGATATGAACTAGATAAATTTTATCCTAATATTGAGAATATACAGAATCTAAAAAATGAATTAAATTTAAATAATACAAAAAATATAATAGGATTTGTCGCAAGATTTGACGAATTAAAAGATCATAATAATCTATTACATTCTTTAAAAGTAGTTAAAGAAGGAATAGTTGATTTTAAATGTTTATTAGTTGGTGCAAATATAGTAAGTATGAATAAAGACCTAATGAATATGATAGAAAAATATGATTTATTTGAAAATATTATTTTATTGGGAGAAAGGAATGATATTCCTGATATTATGAATTTATTAGATATACATATTTTATCAAGTTATAGCGAAGCTTTTCCTAATGTTTTATGTGAAGCAATGGCTTGTGGTACACCTTGTATTACAACAGATGTGGGTGATGCAACTTTTATAATAGGAGATACAGGTTATGTTGTACCAATAAAGGATCCTAATCTAATGTCAAAAAAAATTATAGAAATGATATATGAAAAAGAAAATAATATTTTGGCTTGGGAAAATCGCAAATTAAAATGTAGTGAACGTATTGTTCAAAATTTTAGTATCGAAAAAATGATACTAAATTATCAAATGGTTTGGAATAATTTATTGAATAAAACAAAGGAGCTTAAATGAAAAGTATTTTAGTAACAGGAAGTGCTGGTTTTATAGCTTCACATTTGATAGAAGAACTTTTAAAAGATGAAAATAATTCTATTATTGGAATAGATAACTTTTATAGTGGTACAAAAGAAAATTTGGATTTTATAAAATCAATAGATAGTAAAAATAGATTTGAATTTATTGAAGCAGATATTAGAAATTTTGAAGAAGTTAATAATATCATAAAAGATAAACAAATAGAACAAATCTATCATCTAGCTGCTATCGTATCAGTTCAAGAGTCTATAGAAAATCCTCTTCTGTCAAATGAAGTAAATGTAAAAGGTACTTTAAATATTTTAGAATCATCAAAATTAAATAGTCTAAAAAGAGTTGTTTTTTCTAGTTCTGCTGCTGTTTATGGAGATGAACCAACTCAACCTAAAAATGAAAACTCTATTACTAAACCTATTTCACCTTATGGATATGAAAAACTTATAGGTGAACAATATATGAAACTTTATAGTGAACTTTATGGAGTAGAGACTGTATCTTTAAGATATTTCAATGTTTATGGGGAAAGACAAAGTGCTACGAGTGATTATAGTGGTGTAATTTCAATTTTTGAAAAAAAGTTTAAAAACGATGAGATACCA
>RRZT012665065.1_pt1 | contig 10261 bp, 7 predicted proteins | sample 2165551 | NCBI WGS metagenome assembly RRZT01 (sample SAMN10456910, study PRJNA506462) | wastewater metagenome | biome: wastewater; feature: sludge; material: wastewater sludge; isolation source: wastewater sludge with Escherichia coli K12::gfp cells carrying plasmid... | place: USA: Moscow, Idaho ...
AGCCGCCGATTGACAGCGTATAGCTTACCGTATCAACCTGTTGTATCCCTTTGATCGAGTTATCCCTCGGGCCGATCGCCGGATCCAGACGCGCGCCTTGATATTGGTCGATCTCATTTGCCCGGTACCTTGACCTTGTCGCCGCAGAGACTGTATCCCCTCCGGCTGTGATCAGTTCAGGTGACTGAGCGCTGCAGCCCGCGCGAAGAATCAGAGAAACAATCAATACACCAAGGATACGTTTCTTCATATCTCTATCCCCCTATTGTGCTCAGTGTAAAGCAAGAGTTGACGCAAATCAAGTATTCATTTTCGATGAGCGAAGATACATAATGTATAATCGGGTAGGAGGGGGTGGCTAACCCCCGTCCTCCCACACCACCGTGCGTACCGTTCGGTACACGGCGGTTCAGTTGAAGCCAAGTATGCCGTATGCCGTAGCTTCAAGTGTCGCACTGCTCAGCATTTCTCCCCTACCTTCGGCCTCTCGCCTATCCTCGGGCAGACAACCTCGTTTGAGCAACTGCTATCTTTGCAGTGCACGCTTTACCTTGCGCTTGTCTTCAACCGCCAGACCCTTCCCTCCTCTAGCTTTCACCAGTTTCTCCGGTACTATGGTCTGGGCTGACTTCTGGATGTTCAATCTCACCTTTCGATGAGCCTTACTCCTGTCGGAGCGTTCCACCCAGATCTCCCCGGATAAGGTCCAACAACCTTCATTCCATGCAGCCGCCGCATTTACGCTGACAGAGTCCTGGGTCGTATTGGACTTCGACTTGTATAGCAGCCTCGTCCGCTCTGCCCCGCCTTATATGCGGTTTCTGTTCGTCGGCTCGGAACTTTGCCTTCGGCTTCCTTCAGATTCCACCTCGCGATGGACACCCTTGCCGTTCAGCTAACACTTCCTACGACCAAGCGTGTAGTGGACTTTCACCACCAAGTTGTTGCCCATGCCGGGCGTACGCATAAAAAAGAGCCTCTCGGCTCTTTTTTGATGGGTTCAGACCAGTGTTTACTCAGCGATCTCAAAGGTCGGGATGACGCCGCCCTTGAAGTCCTCATAGTTCAGGATAAAGTCCTTTACCTTCTGGGTATAGAGCACCTTGCGCAGCGCCGCAACAAAGTCCGCTTCCGCGTCTTCGGTGCGCACCACGATGTAGTTGGTGTAGGTGATGCCGGTTTCGCCGTCGGCTGGCTCAAGGAACAGAGCGTCTTCAGCGGGGCTGAGCCCGGCGCCGATGGCAAAGTTGCCGTTGATGACAGCGAAGGCCACATCGCCCAAAGCGGAGGGGATCAGCTCGGCGTTCAGCTCTTTAATGTCCAGGTTCTTGGGGTTGCTAACGATATCGAGGACCGTCAGGGTGCTGTCCGCATTTGTTCCTTCAGGCAGCGTGATCAGGCCGGCATCCTGCAGAAGAAGCAGGGCGCGGGTTTCGTTGGAGGGGTCATTGGTGATGGCGATGCTGTCGCCGTCGGCCAGTTCATCAAGGCTCGCCTTGGTGCCCGCGTAAAGGCCGTAGGGCTCGTAATGCACAGGGATGACAGCCGCCAGCTGCTCAGCCTCCGGCACAGCGGTGTTATAAGCATTCAGGTAGGGCAGGTGCTGGAAGTAGTTGGCATCCAGTTCCTTGGCCGCCGTCGCGGGGTTGGGGATGGGATATTCGGTGAAAGTCTGGATCTCCAGGTCATAGCCCAAAGCTTTCAGATCCTCAACGATCTGCTCAAGGATGATGACGTGGGGGCTGGGGGTCGCGCCGATCACGATCTTTTTGTTTTCGGCCAGGGCGGAGGCAAGGGTCAGTGACAGGACCAGGACGAGTGCCAATGCGATAAGCTTTTTCATGGGATGCTCCTTTCAATTAAAACGCTCAGCGTTTGCGGTGATCGATTTTCCGGGTGGCTCTGTTGCCGGTGATGGTGATGATCTGAACCAGGGCAACCAGTGTTATGGAGGCCGCGTACATGATATCCATCTTTCGTACGTTGAGACCCTTGGTGATGGCGATGGATCCCAGGCCGCCGCCGCCAGCCGCCGACGCCATGGCTGTATAGCCCAGGATAGTGACCGTGACGATGGCCGCGCCGTTTAAGAGGGAAGGCAGAGCCTCGGGCAGCAGGACCTTGAAGATGATCTGCCCCGCAGTTGAGCCCATGGACTGCGCCGCCTCGATCACGCCGCGGTCCACTTCATTGAGGCTCCCCTCCACCATGCGGGCTACGAAGGGGAAGGCGCTGATCACGAGGGGGAAGATCAGGCTTCTGGTGCCGATGCCCGAGCCCATGACGATGCGGGTGACAGGGATCAGCATTGCCAGCAGAATGATAAAGGGGATGGAACGCAGGAAGTTGATGATGACGCCCAGGCCGGCGTTCAGCCGCGGCCGGGACATGATGTGCTCCTTGCCGGTGACGACAAAGAGAATGCCAAGCGGCATACCAACGAGATAGGCCAACAAGGTAGAGGGGATGGTCATGTAGAGTGTGTCCCACAGACCGCCCAGCAGAAGATTCGCCCATTGCGCCTGACTCATTTGATATTCACCTCCTTAAACGCGATATTTTCCTGCGTCAGGAAATCCGCGAGCTTTCGGCTTGTTTCTTCATCGTCCGGCATGCGGATGAGCATCTGGCCGTAGGTCTTGCCGCCGATCTGCTTCATGTCCGCCGAGAGGATGTTGATCATGATGCCCAGCTCCTTCACCGCTGTGGCGATGATGGGCCTGTCCACCGAGGAACCGTCAAACACCAGGCGGATCGCCGGGCCCTGGGGCTCATCTTCGGGCACCTGAGGCGCGTTGCCAAACAGCCTGCGGCCCGCCTCCGACTTGGTGTGCATGAAGACCTCATCCACCGTGCCTTCTTCCGCGATACGGCCTCCGTCCAGGATGGTGACACGATCGCAGATCTGGCGGATCACGGCCATCTCATGGGTGATGAGGATCACTGTGATGCCAAGACGGCGGTTGATGTCTTTGAGGAGATTCAGGATGGCTTGCGTGGTCATGGGATCCAGCGCGCTGGTAGCCTCATCGCTGAGCAGCACCTCGGGCTGGCTTGCCAGAGCCCTGGCGATGGCGACTCTTTGACGCTGGCCGCCGGACAGCTGGGCCGGATAGGCCTTCGCCCTGTCCTGCAGGCCGACGATCTCAAGCAGCTCCATCACCCGCTTGTCCGCCTCCCGGCGGGGCAATCCCGCGATTTCCAGGGGGTAGCGCACATTTTCTCCGACGGTGCGCTGCATCAGGAGGTTGAACTGCTGAAAGATCATGCTCACCTTCCGGCGGAGCTTGAGCAGATCAGGCCTGCTCATCTTGAGGACATCCTGCCCGCGGTAGAGCACTTCGCCGCCCGTGGGCACATCAAGCCGGTTGATGCAGCGGATCAGTGTCGACTTTCCCGCCCCGCTCATGCCGATGACGCCATAGATTTCGCCCTTTCGCACATCCAGGCTGACTCGGTCGAGCGCTACGACCTCACCCTCCGGCGTGCTGTATACCTTGGACAATTCCCTTATCTGGATCAGCGGCTGTTCTATCACGTTATCCCCTCACATTTGTGTATAAAAAAGCCCGCTTCGCACTTAAGGGAAGCGGGCTTGCGATCAAATGGCAATGATCAAGCGGCGCGACGCAATAAGCGCGGTGTAAAGCTGCGCATCATCATTGACATACCCATGGCCTTCAGTTTCATGATGGCGAGCCTCCTTCCCTGCGCTTCCGCTTGATGTGGGTATTGTAGTATGCAAAATATGCCCTGTCAAGCCCTTTCCGGCGGCAATTTATGCATGTTCTGCTTAAAGAACAATCAAGTTTCCTGACTGTCAAAATCAGCCAGGGCCGACTCCGCCGCTTCCCACCCTGCGTAGCTTTCCTCCGCCTTCTGCTTGGCCTGTCGGATAGACAGCGCGTTGCGGCGGGATGCTTCCGAATCGGCATAGACCTCAGGCGTTGCGGCGAGGGCTTCCAGCCGCTTCAGATTTTCCTCCGCGCGCATCACTGCCTGCTCCGCCGCGGCGACAGCCTGCTTGAGCGCTTCGAACTTTTCTTGCTCAACCCTTGCCCGGCGCCTCTGCTTCACGGCTTCCGTTCTGGTCAGCCCTTCATCCAAAGCCGTTTCCGCGCCTGAGAGCCTGTTAAGCTCCGCCAGGTAAGCGTCATAGTTGCCCTCATAGCTTTCAATGCCTTCGGGCGTGAGCACCAGCACGCGCGTGGCAAATCGGTTGATAAAGTAGCGGTCATGGGATACCGCCAGAATCGTCCCTTCAAAACCATCCAGCGCTTCCTCCAGCGCTTCCCTAGAGTCGCTGTCAAGGTGATTGGTCGGCTCATCCAGAACAAGAAAGTTCTTGTGCCGCAGCATCAGCTTGGTCAGCGCCACCCGCGCCTTTTCACCGCCCGACAAGGCGCTGACAGGCTTGAACACATCATCTCCGGAAAACAGGAACAAACCCAGCGCGCCGCGCACCTCTTGCTGCAGGAGCCTGGGAAAATCATCCCACACCTCGCGCAGAACGGTCTTCTCCGGATGAAGCGATTGCTGCTTCTGATCATAATAGCCTATATCGGCATTGGACCCGAACCGGAAGGAGCCGGTATCCGGGGACAGATAACCCATCAGAATCTCCAGCATCGTAGACTTGCCAACGCCGTTGGCGCCGATCAGGGCGATCCGCTCACCTGAGCGGATCAATGTTCCCGCGTCCCGGAACAGGCAGCGTGAGCCGAAGGACTTTGACAGCCCCTCAATCTTCAGGGCTTCTTCCCCCATGCGCGCGCCTGCCGTAAAGCTGAAGCGCACCTGCTTCTCCTCTACGGGCTTGTCTACAAGTTCCATCCGTTCAAGCGCTTTTTCACGGCTTTCAGCCGCGCGGATCGATTTTTCCCGGTTGAAGCTGCGGTAGCGGGCGATGATGGCTTTCTGGCGCTCGATTTCTTTTTGCTGCTGCTCCCACGCGCGTATACGCGTCAGGAACCTCTCCTGCCGCTGCTCGATGTAGCGGGAATAGTTGCCCTTGTACTGCTCTGATACGCCAAAAAGGATCTCGACCATTGCGGTGCAGACACTATCCAAAAAGTAACGGTCATGCGAGACCACGAGCACAGCTCCGGTATACTCCTTGAGGTAATTTTCCAGCCACTGCAGAGCCTGCAGATCCAGGTGGTTCGTCGGCTCGTCAAGCAGCAGCAGATCAGGCTTTTGCAGCAGCAGCCGGCCCAGTGTAAGACGGGTCAGTTCTCCCCCCGACAGAAGCATCGCCTGCTGGGCCTGCTGCTCCTTTGAGAAGCCCAGCCCCTGCAGGACGCCCTGGACCCTGGAGCGGATCGCGTAACCTTCCTCCCGCTCAAAGCGTTCGTGCAATCTGGCGTATTCGTCCCCCAGGCGGATCAGGTCCGCTTCCCCGGCCGAGGCCATCTCACGCTCGATATCGCGCAGCCTCGACTCCACCTTCAGCAGAGGAGCGTAGACCGCCATCATTTCATCCAGTACCGTGCTGCCTTCCTCCGGCTCATAGCGCTGCTGGAGATACCCCATCACCATGCCCTTTTGCATGGCAATGGTGCCTTCATCGGCACTCAGCTGGCCGCTGAGGATGCGCAGAAGGGTTGTCTTGCCGCTTCCGTTCACGCCAACCAGACCCATCCGCTCCCCCTGGGCAAGCGACAGGTTGATATCCTCAAGCACTTCTTCAACGCCAAAGGATTTCTTCAGGTTGGTGACCGTCAATACCATCAAGCTGTCTCCTTAAAAAAAGGCTGACGCGACGCGCCACCCGGATCTTCAACACACTCTCTGGGGGTTCACAGGGACGGAGCCCTTTGAATAAAATCCGCAGCGGCGACTTGCGAGTACATGAAACCGACAGGCAATCAGCCCGTTATTCATGTCCCATCAATGTCATCGCCCCTGATGGATCAGTTGAGGAAAATCATGACCAGGGCCAGCAGTACAAAAGCGCCGGCGGATACCTTGGTCAGCAAAGCCAGGCGGCCCTGCATGGTCTTGGCCTTGTTGCGGCCCAGGACGCTTTCCGCCCCGCTGCCGCCCATGATGGCGCCCACGCCGCCCTCATCGCCCTTTTGCATCAAAACAGAGACGATCAATACAATGGAAGCCAACACCATCAGGATGTTAAAAATCATTTGCACAGTGGACATGGAATAACCCCCTCGTTAAAATCAACAGCTTGTACTATACCACGGCACCGCGGAAGATTCAAGCACTTTATCGGTTTGGAAGATAAACGCGCGTTTTAGATATTCTTGCTATACATTCTGTATGCCCTGTACCGCTTTCCCCCCGCGATCGAGCTGTTATTGACGCTTGCCAGATGGGTCTCATCGACCGTAGAACCCTCCATGCGGCGGATGCGCAGGCGCTTGGCACCCTGCCATGCCTGATACAGCATGGCGGCGTTGACAGCCTTGTTCTGGTAATCAGGCACCACGTACTGCATCGGACAGCGCGCCGTGTCGATGCGGCTGCGCTCAAACTCTCCAAGCAGAAGACTGATGGGGTCGTTTCTTCCCCGCCGCGCCTTCAGCACCCTGTTGTAATCCGGGATGGCAATCATTACCCCGATGGGCCGTGAACCGGCATAGGCCATCACGGCCAGCTCGGGCCGGTAGACCCGCTTGATGCGCTTGAGCAGGGAGAGCATATCATCCCCCGTGGGCAGGTACTGCCCCGGCTCCTCGGGTGCTGCCTCCGCGATGACGGAGGCGATGTCCTGCGCGACATGCGGCAGGCTTTGCTTGTTCAGGTCAAGGTTGCGAACGCGGAAGCCAAAGCGCTGCTGCACCCGCTCATACAGAGGCGCGAAGCGCTCGGCAGACTGCATATCCTCGCTGTCCATCATGTAGGCCAGATAATCCCGTTCCTTCTCAAAGCCGTACTCCTTGAGCAGCTCTGCGTAATAGGGCGGGTTATAGGGATTGAACAGCACCGGCGGGCCATCAAAGCCTTCCACCAGAAGGCCCCGTGTCAGGTCGGTATAATAGGGGGCGACAGGGCCATACATCGCTGTGATCCCATGCTCCTTGAGGAAAGCCGAAGCAGCGTCCAGCACAGCGCGGGCATAATCGATGTTATCATAGCTTTCAAACAGGCTGAAATAGCCTTCATGAAGGCCAGTCTGCGCGTTGCGCCGCAGATCTATCCCTGCCAGCACACGGGCAACGGGCTTGTCATCATCATAGGCCAGGAAAAAGCGCTGGATACCCTGGGAAAACAGCTCATTGTCCTTGCCGGTCAAGAGCCTGACCAGCTCACGCCGGGACATCGCCACATGGTTGGGATCCCCGCGGTAGACAGCGTCCGTCAGACGGATAAAGGGCCCAATCGTACCTGGGGCAGGCTTGACTATCTCCACATGTATCATCTGTGTGCCTCCCTTATCTGGTCTTGTATACAGGCATTATAACATAAAAGAGGAGCCGCGCAAACGGCCCCCCGGCACTACAGATAGCTCTCAAGCGCCGCTATCAGCGCTTCCCTGCCCTCGCCGGTTTCTGACGACCAGGGGATCATATCAAAGGGCTGCACCTGCAGCGCCAGAGCGATCGGCATGAGATGCCGCGCACGGGCGGCCCTGGATATCTTATCGGCCTTTGTCACCACCGTAATGAAGGGGATCCGGGACTCCCGCAGGAAGTTGATCATCTGCACATCTTCCCTGGATGGCTCATGGCGGATATCCACCAGCTGGACAACCACGCGCAGCAGGTCGTTGCCGGCAAAAAAGCTGCCCATGCGCTCTCCCCACTTCTCCTTCTCCTGCTTGGCCACCTTGGCGTAGCCATAGCCGGGAAGATCGATCAGGTGGAGGTTATCGTTGAGCAAAAACACATTGATCAGCCTTGTCTTGCCGGGCGTCGCCGAGATCATTGCCAGATTCTTGCTGCGGCACAGCGAATTGCTCAGCGTAGACTTGCCCACATTGCTGCGCCCGGCCATCGCGATCTGCGGCAGGCCCTTCCCGGAGAAGGCACCGTAGGATGCCATGCTGGTGATAAACTCCGCGCTTTTAATCTCCATTAATCCTCCATCAGGGCAAGGGATGCCACCCGGTCGATGGTATCCACGTAATCGATGATAAAGTGATCCCGGATATAGGCCGGCAGCTCGCCGACATCCTTGCCATTCTCTCTGGGCAGTATCAGGTGCTTGATGCCGGCGCGGTAGGCCGCGAGGGTCTTCTCCTTCACGCCGCCGATGGGCAGCACGCGGCCGGCCAGCGTGATCTCGCCTGTCATGGCCAGGTCTGAGCGGACCTTGCGTCCGCTCACGGCTGACAGCAGCGCGGTCGCCATCGTTACGCCCGCCGAAGGCCCGTCCTTGGGCACCGCACCCTCCGGCACATGGACATGGATATCAATCTTCGTATGGAAATCATCCGCCAGGCCGTATTCCTTGCAGTGAGCGCGCACCCAGGACAGTGCCGCCTGAGCGGACTCCTTCATCACTTCGCCCAGGCTTCCCGTCAGGGTCAGCTTGCCTGTGCCGGGCATGGCCATGCATTCCACCTGCAGCATCTCGCCGCCCACCTCGGTGTAAGCCAGGCCGTTGACAATGCCGACAAGGGGATCCGCCTGAGGCTGATCGCGCAGGTAGCGCTCCGCTCCCAGGTACTCCCGGGCTGTCTTCCTGTCGATCCTCACGGTATCAGTGTCCTGATCCAGCATATAAACAGCCGCCTTGCGCGCCAGTGTCGCGAGCATCCGCGACAGCGTGCGCACGCCCGCCTCGCGGGTATAGCCCTCGATCACAAAGCGGAGCGCGTCCTCCGTTACCTTTGCCTTTTTAGGATCAAGGCCGTTCTCCACAAGCTGCTTTTTCATCAGGTGGCGCTTGGCGATCTGCAGCTTCTCCTCCTCGGTGTAGCTGGGCACCTCAATGATCTCCATGCGGTCGAGCAGGGGCGCCGGGATGGTCTCACGGGTATTGGCCGTGGTCACAAACATCACGCGCGACAGATCCAGCGGCACATCCAGATAATGGTCACGGAAGTGCATGTTCTGCTCGCTGTCCAGCACCTCCAGCATCGCGCTGGCCGGATCGCCGCGGTAGTCATTGCCCATTTTGTCTATCTCGTCAAAGAGGAACACGGGGTTCATGCTGCCGGCGCGCTTGAGCCCGTTCACCACATGGCCGGGCATAGCGCCGATATAGGTGCGCCTGTGGCCGAATATCTCCGACTCGTCCCGCACCCCGCCCAGCGACATCTGTACAAACTTTCGGCCCATCGCCTTGGCGACCGCCTTGACGATGGACGTCTTGCCAACGCCGGGCGGTCCGACAAAGCACAGCACCGGCCCGCGCATGGCAGCATCCTTGTCGGTGCGCTGCCTCAGACCCAGTACGGCCAGAAAGTCGATGATACGCTCCTTGACCTTATCCATGCCGAAGTGATCATTGTCAAGCGTTCGGCGGGCACGGTCGAGCTTCAGATTGTCCTTGGTATACTTGTCCCAGGGCAGATCAAACAGCCAGTCCAGATAGTTTTCAGACACCGTGCTCTCAGGTGTCCCGGCCTGCATGCGGCTGAGGCGGTCAATCTCCTTCTCCGCCTTTTCCTTCGCTTCGGCGTTGAGCGGCGTTTTCTCCAGGCGCTTGCGGTAGTTGTCGATATCCTCTTCTTCTTCCTCGCCGAGCTCCTCCTGGATCACCCGCATCTGCTCGCGCAGATAGTAATCTTTCTGGTTCTTATCCATCTGCATGCGGATCCGCAGCTGCACCATGCGCTCAAGGCCCGCGAAGCGCGCTTCCTTGAGCAGAGCTACAGACAGGGCCTCCAGCCGCTCCGAGGGATCAAGTATATTGAGCAGCGCTTCCTTTTCCTCAGCCCGGTTGATCGCGTTGCCCGCGATCACATCCACCAGCTCATCGGGGTTTGTGACTTCACGGATGGTACGCTGCGCCTCAGGGGACACACGCTGGCTGGATTCGGCAAACTCCTTGAAATACTCCTGCGCCACGCGCACGGAGGCCGCCAGCTCCGGCGTGATATCCTCCTGCGTCATCGGGGCAATGGGCTTCACCCAGGCCACCCAGGCCTCCTGGGACACAGCCGTCTTCTGAAGCTCCGCCCGCTGCTCCCCCTCCACCAGCACCCGCAGCATGCTGCCTGTGATATGCAGCACCTGCCTGATGCGGGCAATGGTGCCCACGGGGTTCATATCTCCCTGCTTTGGATCCTCGACATTCATATTTTTCTGCGGGACAACAAAGATGCGCTGGTCTGTCTCCATCGCCTTTTCCACCG